>BNJT01002726.1_pt1 | contig 121153 bp, 156 predicted proteins | sample 8540491 | NCBI WGS metagenome assembly BNJT01 (sample SAMD00202455, study PRJDB9452) | human saliva metagenome | host: Homo sapiens | reverse complement strand
ATGAAACAGGTAAAGAGGATTTCTATTTCATGAAAACTTAATCAATTCTAGCGATGATATAGTTGAGCATCATTCACTTCATGAACTATTGGATCGCTTTTATGATGCACGTGAGAGAGAGAAAGAGTCAAACAACGTGCAAATGATTTAGTCAGATTTGTACAACAGCAACTGCAAAAACAACAAACAAATTGGAGTAAAACTTATCGATGAGTATGAAAGTGCTAAAACAAAGAAACTCAGCAATTATATGGAGAGTTGATTACAGCTAATATATATCGTATTCAACAAGGTGACGATTCTGTTATAGCGTTGAATTACTATACTGGTGAAGAAGTAAAGATTCCACTTAACCCTACAAAATCGCCATCAACTAACGCTCAATATTATTATAAACAATATAACCGTATGAAAACACGGGAGCACTGAATTGACTCATCAGATTAAACTTACTAAAGAGAATATTGATTACTTTGATAATATTGAACAACAGTTAAAGCACATTACCGTAGATGATATCGATGATATTCATGATGAACTTGCTGAACAGGGATTCATAGCAAAAGAAAACAAAGTAAAAAGAAAAAGACAGTCTAAAATTCAACTTCAAACGTATCATTCTACTGATGGAGATATCGATATTAGTAGGTATAATAAACAAAATGATTATCTTACCAATAAAAAGGCACGTAAAAATCATTTATGGTTTTACATAAAGGATATTCCAGGATCTCATGTTGTCATACTCAATGAGAGTCCAAGCGAAACAACGATTAAAGAAGCGGCAATGCTAGCTGGGTACTTCTCTAAAGCTGGGAGTTCAGCTCAGATTCCTGTAGATTATACAGAAATTAGACACGTTCATAAACCTTCTGGAGCAAAACTCTGGATTCGTGACATATGACAACTCAAAAAGACCCTATTTGCAACACCTGATTACGATCATATTCAACAAATGAAAGAATTATAATATTAAAAAGACAGCAGAATTGAATGACATATCATTCCAAATTCTGCTGTCTTTTAATCTATTTGTTTTCTGGTAAAGCAGTTGAAAAACTCACGCCAAATTTATCTTGAACCCATGCAAACTTCTCTAAATGGTGGCATTTCTGTTTTAGGCATTAAATGGCGCCTTTCATTTTTCAAACCATTAAATAAACGTTCCATCTCCATAGTATCCTTAACAGTGACATATAGTGACATTGCTGGATTCATAGGCAACTCTTCTCCACTATTTGCATCTATTGCCATAAATACTTGGCCATTTAACGTAAAGATGGAGGTTGTACTCGATCCAGGTGTGCCTGGTCCTTCTTCGCCATACTTCACCATTGTAATAATTTTCACCTATCTTCAAATAAACTTGTGTATAATTGAATTGCTTTCTTCAGCTTCATCATTAAACATTGAAAACGTCGTAATTTTTGGTATGTCCATGTGCTATTCCTCTTTATATCGTATTCTTGTTATTTAAAAATCAATCTTACTTATTATTTTAACATGTATGTCCTTTCATTGTAGAATGTAGTTATATAGGATTTAAAAATTAGAACTTTAATATAGTTTGATTCTTAATTTGATTGATAGTTCGATTAAGATTGAGGCGTTGTTATGCTCATACATTATGGTAAAGCCATTATATATTTGCATTAGTTCTATTAATTGGATGGCTAATGACTAAGATGTTTATACGTTAATTTTGAGGAAATTATTATAACCTTTGATTTATCGTAAATAATGCGTAGAATTTATTGATTTGAATATAATTATTTCAAATATGCATTGAAGGTGAAGTACAATTGTACGATGAATTGGAATACTCTAGTGATTTTTCTTCTCAGCTTATTTCCACAATTCATTCTGACTTTATAATAAAAATTTACTATGATTTTGAAGTTATCATAAAAACACTCTGAAAGTTGATTGAATCATCACTTTTGGAGTGTTTTTAGAATATCGATTTATAGTTAATGATTTAAATTTTTTTCTTGGCACGTTTAAAAATTTCAATTGAATGTTTAAATACTTCATCATTCATTGTTTTTAAAAATATTTTCATTATTAGAATGGTCTGATTGAGAATCAGATGGAATTCTACAATCATCTCGTCTATAAAAGAAACTCATTACAATGTTTTATTAAAGTGTAAAGATGATTATTATCATTATTTTGTTCCATTAGACGCCTCCTCACCATTCATATATTACGATAAGTTATCTCGCCAATCAACTAATGTTTGGATATCACTGAAAGAGATTTTTACCTTCATCTTTCGCAACTTCTATAAGCTCATTATAATCACTTTAAAGTGTAAAACGGAATATGAGCCTTATTAAATGTCTTGTCTGCTTTCGCAAGACCATATATGAATATAGCAACGACCCCAAGCACATTAGCTCCCTGCTTCTTCCAATGCTTCGACAGCTGTAATCGAAGAACCTCAGTAGAAATTAAACTCTCGACTACAACGACATTTTTATTCTCGCTTTTTGCACCTTCTATTTGGTTTTGTTTACCATGGCTTTTACTTTTTCGATCTAACGTAATTCATGGTAATTTCTAATTTTTCAGAAATGTAAGCTGCATGAGGGATACCAGCAGTGGCCAGTATTTCCGAGATAATTTCAACGTTAGAAAAATGTTCTTTAATTAATTGAATTAACCCATCTCTAATCGCATTACGCACTCAGGGTAGCCTAAAGTTATTCTGATTATCATAATATATAGGCGATTTAATTCACCCAGAGCTCAAGTAAATAAATCATTTGGAGATAATGAACTGCCTCATGTTCTAACAATGCTTTAGCAATATTTTTAGCCATTTAACTTAACCAACTTTTCTTTATTTTATGATAACTGTCAATTGGATGCTCACTTTGAGTGATAGGTCGACCTACTACGATATGTGTTGACCCCAAGGTTTTAGCTTCCTCTGGTGTTGTAATCTGTTGTCGATCATTACGAGCTGCGCCTTCGGGCGAATACCTGGTGTCACTTTTAAAAAGTCAGTACCTAGTTCTTTAGAAATCATCTCAGCCCTCAAGAGGAGAACATACGACACCGTCTCAAAACCAGCTTTTTAGTAAGACGAGCATAATTTAAAAACTGCCTCCTCTATTGAGGTTTGAATATTTTGTTCTTCATGTAATTGTCTCTTCAGTAGTTGAAGTTAATTGAGTAACTGCAATGATTTTAATATCAGCATTATGTTTTCTTTAACCCTTTTTAGCTTCTTCCATCATTTTAATACCACCGGCAGCATGAACATTGACTAAATCTACATCTAAACGTGCTGTTTGCCTTCCATTGCTTTACTCACAGTATTAGGTATGTCATGTAATTTTTAAATCTAAAAAGATATCATGACCTCTTTTTAATGGACTTAATTAAAGCTGGCCCTGTTTGATAAAATAACTCCATCCCACTTTTGACGCATAACGGTTCATTAAATCTATTTAAAAATGTATGAACCTCGTCTGCTGATTTAAAAATCTAATGCTATAATGGGTAGATTTCTCACACTCATCTTCTCCTTTTTAACTTCTATCATAAAGATTATACATTTCATAGTAAACGTCATGCTTTCAATGACATTTGTTAAAGCACTGGCAGTATCCAGTGATGTTAAACAAGGTACACCATTTTCAACTGTTGTACGTCGAATTTGGAATCCATCTCGTTCGATTTCTTTTCCTTTTGTCATAGTATTAATGACACTTTGCACTTCTCCATTTTGAATTCGTGTCAGTAAATCATCCTCGCCACCGATTTTTACCTACGACCTCAACTGGAATATTACATGATCTTTTTAACTTTTTGTGCTGTTCCTACGAGTAGCCAATATTTTTGTAGCCTATTTCATTTAATCGATGTGCAATCTGACTATTTCATCTTTATCTTTATCACTACAGTCATCAATACTGTACCACGATCTTTCACTTTCAAATCCGCTACCAGTGAGACCTTTGTATAGCGCTTTTTTCAAGTGTTAGGTCTTTACCCATAACTTCACCTGTAGACTTCATCTCTGGTCCAAGCGTTATATCTACATTTTTAATTTATTAAAACTAAATACGGGCGCTTTAAATATATACGCCTTCAGAGTATGGTTGATACCTTGTTTGAACCCAATTTCGGCAAGCGTTTCACCCATAATTGCACGCATCGCTAATTGTGCCATTTGAATATCAGTAATCTTACTTAAGAATGGTACCGTACGGCTTGAACGCGGATTAACTTCTAACACATAAACACCGTCGTGAGCTACGACAAATTGAATGTTAATAAGACCTTTAATATTTAAACCTTTTGCCAATTTAATTGTGTAGTCTTCGAGTGTATTAATTTCGTCTTGAGTCAGTGTTTGTGGTGGATAAACTGCACAGAATCTCCACTGTGAACACCTGCACGCTCTATATGTTCCATAATTCCTGGAATCACGACAGTCTCACCATCTGAAATAGCATCCACTTCTATCTCTTTTCCTGTTAAATAGCGGTCTACCAATACAGGATGTTCTGACTTGCTTTTAACAGCTTGAGTCATATAATTTTTCAAGTTCTTGATCATTATCTCACAATCTCCATTGCATGCCACCGCCACGTATGAAGGACGAACTACAACTGGATAGCCTATTTCTCTTGCATTTTTCAAGAGCTTCTTTAGGTGATGTAGCAGTTTTACCTTGTGGCTGGGGTACAGCTATTTCACGTAATAACGCTTCAAATTCTTTTCTATCCTCAGCTCGATTTAAATCTTCTAATGATGTTCCGAGAATTTTTAACACCATGTTGTGCTAACTTATCAGCTAAGTTTATTGCTGTTTGACCACCAAATTGTACTACACACCTTTAGGGTTGTTCTAAGTTAATGATATTCATAACATCTTCTTCTGTTAGTGGTTCAAAAATATAATTTGTCAGAAATTGAAAAGTCAGGATACAGTCTCCGGATTATTATTCACAATAATAGCTTGCGTAACCAGCATTTTGAATAGCCCATACTGCATGTATAGTTGCATAATCAAATTCTACCCCTTGGCCAATTCTAATTGGTCCTGAACCTAGTACTAGAATTTTTCTTTATCAGTTACTATAGATTCATTTTCATATTCATACGTACCATAATAGTATGGCGTTGTGGATTCAAATTCAGCTGCACATGTATCAACCATTTTATAAACTGGTTTAATATTTTGACTCATACGTAGTTGATATATGTCTTTTTCTCCTTATCCCATCTATGAGCAACTCACTTTATCACTAAAACCATAATCTTTAGCGTATTTTAAATACTCTAAATCACCTTGATGATTTTTAAGTTCATGCTCAATATATCAATGTTTTGGAACTTATTTAGGAAAGAAATAGTCAATTTTTGTCATATTATGAAGTTCTTCAAGAGATGTTCCTCACGAATTTGCTTCGCCGATAAAGAACAATCTTTCATCATCTTGATGTCCAATACGCTCTTTAATGTAATCTAATTCATAACTTTCTCCATTTGGTAAACCTCAAAATGATGAACACCATATTCAAGTGAACGAATGGCTTTCAGTAAAGATTCTTCATATGTACGACCGATTGCCATGACTTCGCCTGTCGCTTTCATTTGAGTTCCAAGTTCACGTTCACCTTTTTCGAATTTATCAAATGGGAAACGTGGAATTTTAGAAATAACATAGTCCAAAGTTGGTTCAAATGCAGCATATGAAGTTCCTGTGATAGGGTTAAGCATTTCATCTAATGTTAAACCTACGGCAATCTTAGCAGCTAATTTTGCAATAGGATAACCTGTCGCTTTTGAAGCTAATGCTGATGAACGAGACACATGGGTTGACCTCAATGATGTAATAATTCAATGAATGTGGGTCAAGCGCGAGTTGCACATTACATCCACCTTCAATACCTAAAGCTACGAATTACTTTTTAAAGATACGTCTCGTAGCATTTGATATTCTACATCTGACAGTGTTTGACTCGGTGCAACAACGATTGAATCTCCAGTATGAATGCCTCAGGATCTATGTTCTCCATATTACATACTACGATTGTGTTATCATTTTTTTATCACGCATAACTTCATATTCGATTTCTTTATAACCTGCGATTGATTTTTCTATTAAACATTGTGTAGCAGGGCTATAGTGTAAACCATTACTAACAACTTCTTTTTAATTCAGCATCATTATGGCAAATACCACCGCCAGTACCTCCCATCGTAAATGCAGGACGTACAATTAACGGGTATCCAACTTGTTCTTTAAATTCAAATGCTTGTTCTACTGTATTAACAATATCGCTTTTCTGGTACAGGTACATTTAAATCATTCATTAATGTTCTAAACATTTCACGATCTTCGAGCTTTGTTGAATAGACTCTAGCTCTGTGCCTAACAACTTTACATTATTAGCTTCTAACACAACTATCATGAAGTTGAATCGCCATGTTCAACCCAGTTTGACCACCTAAAGTAGGTAATAATGCATCTGGTTGTTCTTTTTCTAATAATACGAGCAATAAAAATCGTGACGTTAATGGTCTCTATGTAGACTTTATCGGCAATTTCTTTATCTGTCATTATTGTTGCAGGAGTTAGAATTAACTAAAATAACTCTGTAGCCTTCTTCTTTTAATGCTAGACAAGCTTGTGTTCCTGCATAGTCAAATTCTGCAGCTTGTCCAATAATAATTGCCTGAACCGACTACTAAAATTGTCTGAATATCATCTCTTTTAGGCATTGATTTGACGCTCTTTTCTTTGAAATCCTTCATCATTGCTATGAACTCATCAAATAAGTAATTAGAATCACTTGGACCTGGTCTTGCTTCAGGATGATATTGACTCGAAAATGCTGGAAGTTCTTTATGTCTTAGTCCTTCAACAGTACCATCAGTTTAAAGCAATGTGTGTAACTTCAAGGTCAGTATTTTTAAGCGAGTCACGATCAATAGAATAGCCATGATTTTTGGCTCGTGATATCTATTTTACCTGTTCTTAAATCTTTAACGGGATGGTTCGCACCACGATGTCCAAATTTCATTTTTGAATGAAGTTGCGCCTTGTGATAATGCAAAAGTTGATGACCAAGGCAGATACCAAAGAATGGTATCTTTCCTAATATGCCTCTGATCATATCTAAAGCAACGTCAACTTCGTCTGGATCACTCAGGTCCGTTTGATAGCATGACACCATCTGGAGACATGCTTAAAAATCTCTTCAGCTGACGTATCATATGGTACAACCGTGACGTTGCAACCACGTAAAGTTAATTCACGAACGATATTTTGCTTTTTACCAAAGTCGAGTAAAACGACGCTTTCAAATCGGAACCTGTTGATACATATGGTGTTTTTTGTAGAAACCGTTTGAACTTCATCTCTAGGTAATTCAGCTGTTTTCAACTGTTCAACAAGTTCCTGAATGTTATCTTTATTATCTGTAAATCCAGCTCTTAAAACACCATGATTTTCTAATTTTACGAGTAATACTTCTAGCATCTCACCCCGATATAGCTCAGGAATATGATATTGAGCAAGTGTTTCGTGTAAAAGTTTTTGGTGTCTAAAGTTGCTAGGGTGTGTACTTGCTTCCTTTACTACTACCCCATTTAATTTAGGTGTTAATGATTCAAAATCATCGCGATTAATACCATAGTTTTCCAATTAGTGGCTACGTAAAAGTTATGATTTGACCTGTCCAAAGACGGGTCAGAGATTGTTTCTTGTACCCTGTCACTAGCAGTGTTAGAATACAATTTCTGCTTATAGATAAGTCATCTGACCCCAAGCGATATCCTTCGTAATAAGAGCCATCTTCCAGTACAAGATAACGTTTTTCAAGCATCTACTTTTCCTCCTCGAATACTACTTCACCTTTTAAGCACTGTTAGTGTTGGATTTACTAAACTTTTCACCAATAAATGGAGTGTTATCAGCTTTAGATAAGAAATCTTCACTTTTGATTTCTTTTTCAGTATTAAGATCAATTATTGTTAAACTCAGCGTAACTATCTCTGTGTAATTTTCCATAATTTAGCTGAAAATAGTAGCTGGTTTAATAGTGAAATAATCAACTAATTGTTGCGATGACCAAATTACCCTCGTCTTACAAAGTGTGTATAAAGTAATCGGGAATGCTGTTTCACTACCTACGATGCCGAAAGGTGCTTTTTGTCATAGGTTGTGCTTTTCTTCTTTAGCGTGAGGTGCATGATCCGTTGCAATACAATCAATTGTCTCCATCTAGTAAGCTTCTAAAAGTCTTCTATCTTCATTACTTCTTAATAGGATTCATTTTTGTATTGAATCATCGCCAGGAACATCATTTCCAGTTAATAATAAATGATGTGGGTGTAACTTCGCTGTTACATGGATACCAGCTAGCGTCTCTGATTACTGAACACTTTCCTTAGTTGAGCATGACACAATGATAGTGACAACCAGTTGTTTCAGCCAAATAATACATCTCTAGAATTTGCATAGATTCAGTAATATTTGGAATACCAGGTATGCCTCATTCTTCACTACGTTTTACCTTTTATGCATTGCACCACCATAGATTAGCTATTATCTTCACAGGTGTGCGACAATCGGTTTTTAACTTTTGCAGCTTGCTTCATAGCAGCATACATCATACCGTTGCTGTTTGAACTCCCACACCATCGTCAGTAAATGCAAACACACCTTCTAGGGTTAATTTTTCTTCAAAATCAACAAGTTCAGTACCTGCTTGTCTCTTTAGTAATAGCAGCATAAGGCAACACCCTAACTTAGTGCTGTTTCCAGAAATTCGTTGTCTTAATTCTCTAACATGTTCAACTGTATCATATAGGTCTTGTATTAGGCATAGGACATACTGTAGTAAAACTACCCTCTTGCAGCGGCTTTTGTACCACTTTCAATTGTTTCTTTATGTTCACCACCTGGTCCACGTAGGTGCACATGAACATCTACAAACCGGGAGCAATTAAATTTCCTTTTGCATCACATTACCAATATTTGAAGATGAGCTAATTAATTTTACTACTAATTTGTTTAATACGTTTCACCGTCGATTAAAAATTTCTGTGTCTTTTAGGATACTCGTAAGATTTTTCCGTTTTTAATTAATTTCATGTAGAATTAACCCTTTCTATTGTAAAAGGCACTCATATCGCTATTCTCATACATTCCATTTTCCATCTGCTTAAATATTCGAGACTTAGGTGCTTCAACTAGTCGCTTTTAATTTTCAACACCTCTATTTACAGGAGCTGGATGCATTACAATGGCTTCTCTTTTAATTTATCATATACTAGCCTGTGTTAAACCAAATTGTTGATGATATTCTTCAGCAGCAGTTAGCTTTCACCTGAAATTCCATGTCTTTCATGTTGAACTCTAAGCAACATAACAATATTACTTATCAATGACTTCATCAATTTCAACATAAGGCGCCTCTAATGTATTATCTACCCATTCTTTGACTTGAGAACATTACGTTGGCACCTAATGATGTTAAACTATGATAATTACTTCTTGCGACACGAGAATTTTCTATGTCCCCACATATTAGAATATTCAAACCTTCAAACGAACCATATTCTTCATATATTGTCATTATGTTCATATAAACTCTGAGTAGGATGTTGTCCACTCCATCACCTGCATTAGCAATTGGAATATTTAATTGATCCAGTTCTTCGTAATAAAGAATTTTGGGAGGACGTATGACAAGTAAATCAACACCTATACTTTCAAGTGTTTTACGTGTCATAAAGTGACTCACCCTTTTTACAGATGATGTACTTGTTTCAAAATTAATAAAGTTTTTAATCCCAATTTTTGTTCTGCCATCTCAAAGCTACACTTTGTTCGCGTTGCGAATTTTCGAAGAAGTAAGTTTGATATCGTATTGACTGTTAAATTGAGGTAATGGTCGCTCACTGATTTGAATTGGCAAGCGATAGTAATTAAATCATAAATTTCTGAATTAGATAAATGCTCCATTGATACTAGGTGTTCATAAAGCGCCTCCTATAGAAATAAAACTTTAATTTATTTGGGTTTTTATCTTTTAGCACAAATTAAACTAATATTATTCCCTGAAAGTGCTGATAATGCCATTCCTTCAATTTGTAAATTGATACTCATGCTTTTTAGTCGATAAGAAGATTACTAATCCCGACAGCAAGTACAGCGATGCTATAAACTAAGTTTGCGATTGTTTGCGAAATCTACTCTGACTTTTCAACAAGCATTCTTAAACCAGTCTGCTATAACCACGAATAACAAAATTGAGACACCACCCATCACTGGCGCAGAGTATTGAAGATATAAAGCAGTGAACTCTACTATATGCAAGAATATAGCTATAACTGCCGCACCACCAATAACGTAAATACGTATATTTTGGTGATCGCTGGTACACCCTATATTTTCACCATAAGTTGTACTAGAGGACCCTCCCTATCATACTTGCAAAACATAGTTGAAAACACCATCACCAATGATTGATTTATCTAAACCCTGGATTTTCAAAGAAATTGCGTCCTACTATTTTATTAATTGCATTTGATGACCAATATGTTCACTTTCACCGTCACAAACACCACGGGTATCATCACGAGAATGAGTCCTAAATGAAAAGATGGTGTGTCAATCTTTAAATGGTAGATAAATATGAGGAAAATTCTATCCATTTCGCTTGTGCTATTGGAGCAAATTTAATCTATGCCCATGAAAAATGGATACAATATATCCCACTCATAATACGTAAGTACAGGTATTAGTGATAAAAACTTTGAAGAATCCTTGGACGATGATGGTTACTGCTAATGTAATCAAAGCAACAATTAAGTAACTTAAGTTATACCCTTTCATTTCAGCAGAATTTTCGAACATGGCCATGTTTACTGCTGTAGGAGCTAAACTCAACCCAATGACCATTATTACTGATCCGACAACTACTGGTGGTAATACGAATTACCAATGTGTTCCACTCAATTTAATGAAAATACCATAATCACGTACATTAATCCACTCATATAATGCAACTCAGCATATCTCAAGACTATGTACTAACCTCAATGATAGAGGTGTAATAAAGGCAAAACTCGATCCTTTCATAGGTAGGCAGAATTTTCCTTTTGTGATTAGTATGTATGTGGGCAGCATACCTGATGCAACAAAGCTGACTGAGTAGGCAGATGTCTTTATGGTACAAAGTACAGTTAGTCCAAAACATTGTAAATAAAATGTTAGAAGACTCGAAATGCCCATTGTGCTGGTTTTGGTTTTGATCTTTTACATCAAGAACTGGCTGAACGGTAGCTCAAACATTTGCTCATTTTCCATGTTGATTCATTTCCTTTCGATAGTCTCTTTACAATCAGTAGAATGTAAAAGAGACTAAAAATGAAAATATATCTAAAGTGTAATGTTAAGTTAAACTTTTATCATCACATTTTATCAATGAAGCTTCTATTGGATATTTTATAGTTTACATAATCTTTTTATAGTCATATGTAGATTTATCCATAAGAAACACTTCACCTTTTTCAGTCTCTCGTACTGTTTTAAAAGGATAATTATTCAATGACGACTGTATTTCTATCGTCAATTTCTTTCTAAATAAACTGAAACAGATCTATCTCGTGCTGTAGGTATAGTCCTGACAAAATCTGCAGTGCGCGTATAGGGGAGTTCAACGATGACCACGATCCACTGGTGCTGCAAGCTCTATTTTTAATAGGTCTTGTATGTACATCGCATCTAATGAGGCTCTTACAGCACGTCCGGTATACAAAACATCGTCAATGATAACAACCACTGTTATATAATATCTACATTAATATCAAAAGCGTATCGATCAGCTTGTTGCACTACCTCTTATCAACGTCATCTCGAAAATGCTGTGATATCGATAGTACCTGTTGGTACTAATTGTTTACTCAATTGAATTTATTTTATCTTTGTATACGATGTGCTAGCACTCTTGTTTTAATGCCTAATAGAACTAAATCTTTGAGTTCCCCTTTATATTCCCAGAATTTCATGAGCACCTGTGTAATTGTACGTTGTATCGCTGCCCTCATCTAGAAAATAATTCGTTCCAGACATTGTTTCACCTCTTTTAATATACTCATATCTTTACAAAGATATGAGACAAAAGTTAAAAGAGAATAAACTATATTCTTATTATATTCACGCTTCTTAAGTTATAAACACAGCAAAAGTATTAGTAACTTTAATCATCAAAATATTATTATCCTAATTATTCATATCTTCGGGAGCTCTCTGGACCCTCAATTAAAGATGACGTTTTTATATTTAAACTGTTATAAGTTTAAAATACTTTAATAGTATAAGTCAATGGCAAAGTTAGTATTTATAATTAAAATCGATGCCTCATTCGTTTATGCATCTCTACGTCTTATATCATCTAGTAACTTTTTCAAAAATCGTTAGGTAATGTTGCATGCTTCTCAATGTGGTCTCATGTGTTACAGGATATGTCTGAAACCAATTATACCAGCATGTAAAGCTTGTCCACTCGATATCTCAACGTTTTAGGTCCGTACTTCGGATCCCCCATAAGAGGATAACCAATATTTCATATGTACACGAATTTGATGTGTCATGCCCTGTTTCTAATTGACATTCTATCAATGTATAATCTTTTAAAAATGCTCTAATACATTAGAGTGTCACAGCTTTTTACCGTCATCAACCACAGCCATCGATTGTCTATCGTTTTTATTTCGACCAATTGGTGCGTCAATAGTGCCATAATCATGAGGGATATTACCATGAACTAACGCCGTGTATTTACGCTAACAGTTTTATGACATAAGTTGTTCAACTAAATGACGATGAGCAACATCATTTTTAGACAACCATTAATAAATCCAGACGTATCTTTATCTATTCTATGAACTATGCCGGGACGTATTTCGCCATTGATTCCTGATAAATCTTAATTTGATACATACTAATCCATTTACTAATGTCCTCACTATAATGGCCTGGAGATGGATGTACAACCATACCTTTTTGGTTTATATATACAACAGCAACGTCTTCGTCTTCATCACAAATATCTAAATTTAAGTTTTCAGGTTTTATATCTGCCTCTCACGACTCTTTTTCTCAGTTACAACAATCTTTTGTCATTTAACTTGACCTTTATAGTTCGATTTAATTACTACCATTTACCTTGACTAAACCTTCTTTAATCCAATCTTGAAGTTGACTGACGTGACCAATCTTTTATTTAAATCTGAAACAAGTTTATCTATACGTTGTCCAACTGTGATTGTTCGATAGTATTAAAATTATAATTTTCCAAAACTAGACCTCCTTCTATTTATGATTGCATCTTTAATGAGGCGATGATTACGAATATAACTCAATTGTTAAGCTTGAATCCGCAATATTAAAAGATAGGAAAATCGTATCCGAATATATTTGTATCAATAAAATCCACTAATCTGCACATGTAATAATGACGTCGATAAATTTCCTAAAAGTCATATAGATAATAGACTTATTGCAACTGCATAAACAAATTAAATTGTGTTCTTTAATATATATAACTAAAACGATTAAAATAATGATAGTAATAATATAGCAAAAATAGCATTTTACCACTCAAAATCCCCATGCTGCACCGTTGTTTCTATGGGATGTAATATTTAAAAGTTAGGATAATTTCATATGAATCTCCAACCTTCATTGAGATTGTAATAGCCATTTAGAAACTCGATCGAAACTAATACAATGATTGTCATGCAGAAGAGATGCTAATATAGTATTTCTTTTCAAAGAAGTGCCTCATTCTTTTTAATGTCATCTAAAGCAACACTTAACATTATATCCTAGAAACGTAATTTTTGAGATATCTTGTCTATTATGTTTTTATCTTTTTGCGGATGAATATAATAATAATTTTAATATCATAGGGTAGAATTGTGCGTTTTGTGATTTCATAAGGTTGTCAGTATAGTTCATTTCTGAAACTTGTATAGAACCATCTTCATTTATTGTTTCTATATATGCAACATGACCGTATTTCCTTTTTAGAAGATTGTAATATTGATCCTAGGTTACGGTCACATCGTATCCATCATCAATTGCTTTTTATCCCAATGCTAGCGTCGCTCCAAGTATTGTTATATCTTTATTTCCATCATTTTTAACACGTTCAAAGACGTCAACATGTACACCGTCTCCTTTTTATATGTATTGATCTCATGATGCGATGTGACGTAAAACCCGATTTCACCATCTTCGTCTGCATCTTGAATCATAGACTCCCGTCAATGAGAGTGCTGCTATTGTCAAGATAACAGTGGTACAATGCGAAACATGACTAATGATAGATGCTTTTCTACATCATCACACTTCTTTTATTCCATATTAAATCTAAAATAAATAACGCCACGTCCTTTTAAGATTTTATGTGTTGCTTTTGGACAGTGAAAATCTTGATCAGCAGCCAAAGTCCATAGGTATGTTCAATATCTACTCGTTTTGTCGCAGACACCACCGATTAACAGCCAAATGATTATAATAATCGTTTGAAGATAAAAATAGAGAATAACGTCCATATATGCCATGATTCTCTTCAACCAAAATAATTTAAAATAATATGATTTAAACATCAGAAATTGAATGGACTTAATATGCAATGAACCCAATTTAGTTTCATCTGGTATGCCCTGCACACAGAGTATGAGAGACGTTTTGCAGTAAATCGAGGGTACATTAATTGTGCAAAGGTCATCCATTCTAATTTCTGCCTCTCTCTTCATCAAATCATCCATGATTCTGTCTCACGATCGACGCAAAACTTTCATAGCATCGCCCTCTCGGATCAATAACAAACATGTTGGCAACGCTTTGTCTGTCCACGTTCACTGGTACTTGAAATCACTTAAATGTATGAGTAAATCGATAATGTAGTCGAGCAGGAACAATATATTCAAATGGAAAAGACTTGCTTCAGACATTACGGTTCTCGTCCATCTTGGTATTTCACAGCAAGCAAACCATCGAACTGCCAACCTTGAATGTATTAAGAAGTTTTAGATTCATTGATAAGATTAAACTTAAACATCTTCTTCATAAAATGCTTAATTGTTTCTTTATCTTTAATATTGATAGTTAAATATTTCATAAAATTTGCATTTTTGTTATGAAACATCTTATTTTCCTTTCAATGATTACTTTTCTTTAAACACCAATGATTTTGTTGAAAGTGTATGTTTATCTTTTAAGCACAGTAATAAAAATATATACTTTGTTTCTTCAATCTTTCTTTTTTTCACTCACATAATAAAGATAAAATGAAAATCTAAAAGCATCTAAATTTAGTAACAAAACGTTTATTAAAAAACATATGCCTATATTTTATTAAAATTAGTTATTTTTGTCCAAGATTTGATTATGAATTGTATCTATACAAAAATTCTAATACATTAGATAAATTATTATATTGATGCTTTTTATTATTAAAGCTCAATGAATTCAATCAATAATGTGAATAAATACTACACTATCCAACACTTTGTATTTTATATATATATATGACTAAAATTAAATTGAACTCAAATGATTGATTTATACCTTATTAATATTGTTATCATTTTATGCTTGAAGATCTAATACAATCACTGTGCTTATAATGAGAAAAATATTCTACATATAAAATGTAATAATATGAATTTATTAAACTTGTTCAATTTTATTAAAAAACCAAATATTAAATATAGAAGTTCCTTGCTTTTATCAACTTACTTTAAAAAGTTAGTGAAATTTCTTTATTTGAAATTTATAATTTATTATAAGCCAAATGAAATTATTTTGGCTTATTTTATAGTATTGAATTTAAAATTTATTTTCTTGAAATACTACATGTAAAACTTTTATTATAGCTAAAGTTTTTACTACTTGACACTGTAAGAAATTGCCCACTCTACTGAACCTAATTCTCTGTATAGTTCCAGCATCTTTCACATTTTCACCTTCATAGCATGTTTAATATGGATATTCCATATTGATAGGGATACACCATCATTCATTTATCTTTAACTTCAACTTGTGAAACGATGAATAATTGTTGTAAGTCATTAAATTGTTGTAAGAATTCCGCCATTAAATTGTCAACAACCACACTAGCTTCTAATGACTCAATAATTCATTTTTCATTACGTGCTTGTTCTAATGCACGGTTAATATCATCATGCAAATTCATAAATGTATTCCATTCTTCTAACAATTATCCACATCAACAACTTTAGGCATATCTGAAAGGTGTACACTTTCTTCTTTTACATGAGGCGTATGAGACCAAACTTTCCGCTGTATGCATAAAATTGGTGCTAGTAATTTTGTCATAACACAAGTATTTGATATAAAACGTGCCTAGATGCCATGACGTTTATAGAGAATCTTTTCTCAATATATATCTTACTGTAATCTAAATAGGTTACTTAGTTCAATATTGATAAAGTTTTGAACTTGATAAATATTCAAATAATCTAAAATTCTTCATAGTTATTAATCGTAATTTTGCTGTGAATTCAATGGTAAACGATTTAACAAATAGCGATCTATCAAGTAAATTTGTTCTCAGCAATACTATCCGTTTCAGGCTGAAAACTGGCACATTACCTAACATAAATCTTTAAAGTATTTCGAATTTTCTCGATATACGTCAGACGTTTGTTTACAATTCCATTTGGAAATACGCATTATCAGAAAGGTAATCAGTACTGCCACCTGGCAAACGTGCAATATCTGCGCTCTTTTGTTTAACAACTGATTTAGAACTATAACATTAATGAATGACTTACTCCATCTTCTTACCTTCACTGTCCATATGATAAAGCCATGATAACAAGAATTTATACGGGCGCTTGACCACGAGTAAGCTGGCAGCAGTTGTAATTGAAGAGTTAACCCAACCGCGAGCACTGATCACCACACCCCCAAAATAGAGGTCTGCAGGAACAAGTTCAGGTCTCGTTTCTAATACACCACGATGTGTGATGAACCAGAAATCAAACCAAACGTCCATAATATCAGTTTCTTTTAGTAATCTAACACCGTTAGGGCTTCCTAGGATGACTAAACCTTCCAGAAGCAATTCTTAGCTTCTTTTTCAAACCACAAATATTTGAACCGGCTTTCAAATAAATCTGCAACGTGATTCACTGTCTCTTTGTCATAATGATATCGCCATTTTCAGCATGTAAAATACTGTAAAGGAACGCCCCATACACGTTGGCGAGAAATTGCATTCCATTCGCCACGATCGCAATCAGCATTGTAAATTCGTGTTTTACCCAGTCTACTTTAAAGTTCGTATCTCAATTGTACCAAGAATATCCTGTCTTACTTTATTAATGGAAGCAAACCATTGTGGTGTAGCTCTAAAGATAACAGGTCGTACGCCAATCATGGTGATAACTATGTGCACAAAGTCAAGCTTTAAGAGTGCGTCTTTTCTCTTTAAAGCATCAGTCACAGCTTTGTTTGCTTTGTCGCGGTACATATCCTTCCAAATGGTCCACCTTCTGCAGTGGGAATACACCTTATCACTTTGTATTTAGCGACAAATTACTGGTACTCGTATTTTTGACCTACAATATAGTCATCTTCCCCGTGACTGGAGTCGCATGGACACATCCTGTACCAGCGTCTGTCGTAAACTATGTTCACCAAAGTTTAATCAGCTAATGATACATAACGATCTAGGAATGGATGTTGTGCCCTCTACAAATTCCAGTTCTCACGTGAATTCTCTCTAACTGTATAGGAATCTTATCCCAACCCAATGCTTCCAAGTGACTGCTTCTGAGCAATGCTTTGCTAAACAGCCGTACGACGTCCATTAAACATTATACTGACCATAGTTTAGCTCTGGATCAACTGTACTGCTACATTTCGACGGAATCTGTCCATGCAGCTGGGTTCAAATAGCAAATTGTGCACTAGCATCAACTTTACCTTTACTGTCTTTGACGTCAGTAAATGTAAATTGATGCGGTAAACGTTTGTCATGATGTTCTATCTCAGTCACGCAAGTGATGACCTCACTAGAATGTGACCAATACACAGTTTTCCTATAAATTCCAAACCTTTGTCCGCTATTTCCAAATAATCTTATTTGCGCGGCTTCATAATCAGGTGTTAATGTAATGTAAGGATTATTAAAATCACCACGGCCACCCAAGGCGCTTTAAAATCTTTTCTTTGAATGTTGTCACCTTTGTTTTAATGCAAATTTACATTTCTCTCAAATTTGCAATCACATTTTTTGCGATCAACGCCTTTTTTTAGTTAAAGCTTGTTCAATTGGTAAAACCATGAGTATCCCAACCTGGTACATACGGTATAAAAAGCTCTTGCATTGTTTTTTATAACGAACAATAAAATCCTCATGATTTTATTTACTACGTCCTATGTAAATTACCATTAGCATATGGTGGTCCGTCAGTGCAAATGAATGATGGATTATTTTTATTTTTTTCTAACGCTTTATGATATGCTCATCATTAACTTCTACATTTCTTGAATTTGTGGTTCTTTATTCGGTAAGCCACCTCATAGGGAAAAATCAGTTTTGCATTAATAGGGTATCTTTGTAATTCATTGGCATTCTACCTTTGTAATGATAAAAAGAACTCTAAGTTCAACAAAAGGACGGTTAATCCATGGTACCACCCTACTCTAACTCCAATCCAGAGTTCTCCTTAAGAATATTTATATAAATTGAAAAAGCTCAAGGATATAAGAAAACAAATGTAACAGTACAGCCCACACCATTCCTAACTCGCTGTACTATGTTTACATTGTTTCTTACGTCTGTTTCATATCATAAATTGCCATTTAGAAAATGCATTTTTAATAACAATGAAATTTCTTTTCATTATTTTACATCAACAGTTAACCTGATTCGTTTTAATTATTTACGTTGATTGTGATGATTCAAGGTTTGCATTTACTGACTCTACAGATTCTGAACTTGATGTAGAAGTAACATTTAGCTGGTATTTCTTGATTTTGCTTTTGTTTCATTGCACGTTCTTCAGGTGTCAAAATCATTATCATGAAGTATGATGAATATTCTAATGTCACTTGCTCGGCATCTATAAATCATAAATCGAGTAAATAATCCCAATTTCATTTTTAAGTAAGCTGCTTGTGCTTTTCCAAATACATACATGGAACGAGAGCGGAAAACTTTAGAGATTGTCGTTCACGTCTTCAGTTTGGAAAGCTAGACGATGCTTTTTTCAATTGCATTCAAGTAATACCGTCAGCTCTGTACTTGTGCTTTTGATAAATGGTTTCATTTTTAGTTGCTGCTTAGTTTGTACTTCTCCTGCTTTTGTGCTTGAATAAGTGCATCGCTTACTGATTGGTGAACATCTTTATGATTTAATATTAGAATTCTATCTTCAATGACTTTTCAAGTTGCTTTTTATCTCTTTAAACGTTCATCGGCCATTTAGTTGCTCTAAGTAATTTGCAACTTCTGTAGGTTCTAAATTCATTTTACTCGTAAATTCCTTATTCTTAATCTCAATGGTGTAAAAGGCATGATAATCCTCCTTGATTGATAGCTATTTAAATAGTGTCACATAATGAATGTGTAACTGTCTTTTTTTCGTTTTCCACCTATTTCATAATAATTTGAGCTCTACCAACCTTGATTGATAACAATAAACGTATTTTGCTCTAATTGAAAATCTGTAGAATCACATTGTATGGTTAACTTTGACTCTTTTTTATAATTGTTCGTTGTGCAATATTTCGAATTTATGAATCATCTCTTTAAACTACATCTAATCCTCAAAGCGCCTGCTAGTTGTACTATGAACTTTCCAATTTTCTTCTGATTGTATCATATCTTCAGTAGGAATAATTAGTTTAATTGAGGCCCCCTTAATACGCGCGTTAATTCAGATATAATATATGATTCTAGAATTGTTTTGTCAAACAAATCGTATATCTTCTCCAACTATACTATCACCGAGTTGATCTCTTTGTATTCCTGTGAGCATGAGTGTTCCAAGAACGTGTTGATGTTGTATTGTTACAAATTTCTTAGATATTGGTGTTCAAATAAAGTTAATCTTTAAAGTCCTCAGGCTGTGGGCCAAAAATATAATGGTGCGATGATTGTAATGTTTTCTTTTCTGCATGTGGCTCACCATGTAACATGTAAATCTTGATAACTTCGTGAAAATGACTTTCAAGTATATATTGATCCTCTCGGATCCAAGAAATGAGTTAGAACTGGAGCATAATTAGCATCAGCCTGCTTTACATTTATCGATGAATTGATCGATATGTCCTCTTCTTCCTTTCTAAAATGCTGATATATACTCATGAGTTTATCTACTCCTTTTATAGTTTGAAAAATTTTTAAAAACACTACGACTATAACACTCACAACAATAAGTCCTTATATGATAAAACGAGTGTCAAAGTTCAGCTACTTTTGCCTTCGTTATGTTAAATATTATAAAGTGAGTGCGTGTCACATTTTAAGATAAATATGCAAGAATTAAATTAAATATTTTTACTAAACCACTGGAATAAAACTGGAACGAAGATTGCCACGATAGAAGAAAATGGCCTATAAAGCCAATAGGAGGAAGAATTTTGCGGAAGAAGGACCTAAGAAAGGTTCATATAACTTTCCTAAAAATTCTCCAGCAGACTCTCTTATACTCGGAACCCAAGAAGCAAAGAAATATATAATCATTCCAAAACAATATGTGTGAACTATATAATAAATTCTGGAAAATTGTACTTAGCAAACCAATATCCATAGTTGAACTCCTTATTCGTAGTGTTGTTCCATATCCTCGATGTGATCAGTTATACTGCCGGCTTACTTCAACTATAATCAGTGCACAAGAAAATATCAGTACCCACGCGTTGAATATCTCCACCAATTGCGAAATACCGTACCACTATGCACATAATACGCTTTGCTGATACTTGATCAATGCGTTGTAAATTTACTAAAGTTGCACGTCTGTTTTTAATTCGTCGGCAATATCTTGAGTATCTGAAAGACACGTGGTTCAAACAGACACATTTTGAACTCTTCCTTGAGTAGCATATGATTGTCATGCTTGGTTCATTGTTGCAACGTTTCTAGAATTATTTTGAATGAATTATTCATACGATAATTCCTTTCTTTCCAAAGTTGTATTCGATCTCAAAGTGTTCTTTTGAGGTACAGACTTTAATCGCTTTGTTGTTTGTTAGTTTAAAAAGTTTCGTGGTGTCAGCTAGATTCTCATTACGGGTGTAATCATCGCGTTCTTGAACACGTTCACGTGATCTAGAAGATTCTGGCCGTTCTTCAGGTCCTTCAACTCTCCTCTTCTTCAACTACATTATTAGTATACGTCCTTTAAAAGCCAAGTGCTCACTCCTATTCTCCTCCTAAGTAAGTTTAGTCCCAATTCTGACAAAGGCTGCACCTCTTCTTCAACTGCCATTTGACAATCATTACTCATTCCTATAGATAATTCTGTACAAGGTGCATGTGCTAAATTGAATTGTTGTATTTCATTTCTTATGTCTTAATTCTTTAAATAAATTTCTTATGTGCGATAAATCATCAGTCAATGGTGCCATACTGTCATTAAATCCAATAATTTGGATATTTTCATATTCTTTAATTTGATTTATAAATTGATTCACTTCTTCCAAAGAGCTATGCCATGTTTAGATTCTTTTCTCCAAGAAACATTTACTTCGTAAGAAACTTGTTTTATAACATGATTTGCTCTTTTATTAATCTCCTTTAGCTAGACTTAAAACGATCTAAAGCATGAAAACAATCGACTTCTACTTGCAATATCTTTTTACTTTCCTTGATTGTAAAGAACCAATGAAAGGTAATTTCTAACATCGCTTGTAGAGATTCTTTCTTCTCTTTGAATCCATCTAATCGTGATTTCACCTGAAATGTCTTATTCTACTTTATACGCTTCTCTAGCTTCGGCTCTATTGTAACATATTTTGTTACCGTAACTTACGTGAGGTTGTGCTGAATGAGCACTTTTTTAATGCTTGCATCAATTTCCTTTTCAATCTTATGCAAGATCTTCTCAATATCCATAAATTATTCCACTACTTGTTCACTTTTTACTGCTGTCCAATAATGCTAACATACGTCCTGTCTGCCCCTTTTTCAACACGAAAGGCAGAATAAATTCAAGTTTTCTTGAAGTTGCATATTCCGTGTAACGGCATGTTTTTTGATGGAACTCCAGCTTCTTCTAGAAGAAGTGCATTAGCCTTTTTCAAAATCAATACCATGTTGATTTTCACCTCTGCTCTCAATATATAAAGTTGAATCACCAAGAATTCTCAAATTTATTTTTATATCATCATTGATTTCATAAGAATTTGAAGTTACACTAATTATAAATCTTTTTAAGTCTTCATAATCAAAATCTACTTTTTTACATTTCTTTTAATACTATTTGACTATATATGTTCTCGCTAACCTTGCATGTGCTAATCCTAGCATAGCCATGTGGTTCACTATAAAATAGCAGGTACGCAATCCGCATAACACATAGTAAGAAGAATGTGAGAATCAAAAGTACAGATTCCATCTATGCCATGTAAATCACTCAGCTAGTTCATCAATACTTTGTTCCTTTATGTTCACTTGTAACTTCAACGACACGATTATCATGTGTTTGTATAGGACCCATTCATCTTTTGATAACCACACACAAGATTCGCTAAGACATCTTTGATGATGTGTAATATGGATGTGCACTGTCACTGATATAATCTCGCCATATTAAAACTTATAGATTAGGATAAGGACTCTAAATCCCATTTTCTCGAGTAGTGAAACCTAACTTAATATCATCAGTAGGCTCATCAAATTGATAGTCTAACAATGAGTTTTCTAATAAATTTCCCTTTCAAAATATTTCACCACCCCTATATATACATCCCACTATACACTTTGCATCTCAAATCGAAATGTTCTACACAACAATCTCAAATATTAAGTCAAATCCAATTATGAAACAATTATATATCATACCTCAAATTTATTTAAACTTCGACTCAACTACTTACTCATCACGGTTTACCCAAATGATGCACACGAGCGACACACTATACAGTATTTATAGCTAATCTGGTGTTATCGATATATATGAACGTCATTCCTGAGAGTTCTAGCGTATGTACTTGTAGTTACAAAGTATTGTCTTATCTCTCTAACAGAAAAATTTAAGTCAATATTGATATATAGCTAAGTTTTCTAATTACTTTCAGATACCCAATGATGTAGAAAATGCCTGAGACTATATAACGTCTCGTAAGCTATTATAAAATACTAGTGATTATACTGACGATTGAAGCGTCTCAGTTCTTCTAGAACGTCTTTCTTCTCTATTTCTAATGAAAGCTAGGAATATCATCTATCTTTGTAGTTGTGGCTTCTTTCATTTTACACTTTCACTCTGATTGTGAATGAGAAGTGTGTGCAGAGAATGAATCTTCTTTAGCACTAGCACCAGATTGACGATTGTACTACTATTTACACTTGAACCAAAACCAGTACTTGCAGCTTTACGACCTTGTGAAGTAGCGTTTATCTTCAAAACCAGTTGCGATAACAGTAACTACAATCTCATCTTGAAGCTCTAGGGTTAATAACTGTACCAAAATCATAGTCACATCTCTCATCTGCAGCATCTTGAACAATATCAGCTGGCTTCTTGAGCCTCAAATAAAGACAGTGATTCTCCACCTGTAATGTTCTATAAGTACACCTTTGAGCACCTACAATTGATGTTTTTCTAATAATGGAGATGAAATTGCTTTTTAGCGGCTTCGACTGCTCTGTTTTCACCAGATGACACACCGATACCCATTAACGCAGAACCTTGATTAGACATAATTGTTTTTAACGTCTGCAAAGTCTAAGTTCACTTCACCTGATACTGCAATTAAATCTAGAAATACCTTGTATACTCTTGACGTAATACATTATCCGCTCTTTAAAATGCTCCCATCATCTGGCGTAGATTTGTCAACGATATCTAATAAAGCGATCATTTGGAATAACAATTAATGTATCCACTGCTGCTTTTCATCAGATTCTACACCAGCTGCCGCTTGTGTTTGAGCGCTTACGACCTTCGAAACCGAATGGACGCGTAACAACACCCACAGTTAAAGCACCCATTTCTTTTTGCTATTTTAGCAACAACCGGTGCAGCACCTGTTCCAGTACTGCCACCCATACCAGCAGTTACGAATACCATATCAGCACCTTGGATAGCATCTTCAATTTGTTCTCTGATTCTTCTGCTGCTTTTCTTCCCAATTTCAGGATTAGCACCAGCACCTAATCCACGTGTTAATTTCTCACCAATTTGAATTTTTGATTCAGCTTTAGATAAGTTTAAAGCTTGTCCATCAGTGTTGATGGCAATAAATTCTGCATTATTCATACCATGGTCAATCATATCGGTTAACAGCGTTATTTCCGCCACCACCTACACCGATAACTTTCAATGTGGCTAAACGATTAAATCCTTGTTCAAAATTCTAACATTTAATTTTCTCTCTCCTAGTCTTTATGGCCACATAATCATTCAAATAGAGATTTCATTAATTTTTAAACTTACTTTCTTCTTTTGGCTTTGCCTTCTGTTTGTTGTTCATCTTCTAGATGATTTTCACGGTCTTCATAAGACTCTTCACGAGGCGCTTCTGGTGCTACTCGTCATTTTCTCTTTTTGTTTGATTTACGCTTAAACCAATCAAAACCGCTTGATTTTGTTTCAGTATCTTTATCAGTTTTCGATAACTTCTTCTTCAAATTCTTCATTATCTTGATAACTAATTGTAACATAATCTAATAACTCGTCAAAAGCGATACTACTAGAAATTGTAGAAATAGCGAAGAAAATTCTGGTTTTCTGATACCCATTTGTGACAGTGTAGAATTCTCACTTTTCATCTAACCATATCTTGTAGTAATTCTTTTACACCTAGTAAATTTGCAGATCCACCAGTAACTACAAATCCTCCGTTTACTTTTTAGAAAGTCCTAGCTCTTGTAAAACGTCAAAGACTTCAAAGAATATATCTTCGACTCTCTGTTCAATAAAAGTCACTTAAATCTTTTTGAGTATATTGAACATGTTTCATCTGAATCAACCTGATCACACTGAAAAGACATCTTGATCCGAAGCAGAGTCATAAAATGCATGACCATATTGATGTTTTACCTTTTCAGCTGTGTCATATGTAGTATTTTAGTCCTTGAGCAATATCATCCGTAATGCTCTCGACCGGCCATTTCTATAGATTCAGCATCTACAAGTTCTCCTCGTTCACAGAAGCAACTTGCGTTAAGTCTTCACCGATATCAATGACACAAGCGCCTAATTCTTTTCTCCGTTGGTGTGAGAATAGAACCATAATTGTACGCATCAGAATAAACATCTAACACGTCAACACCACATGCCTCAACACATTTAATCATATTGATTAAAATAGATTTTTGAGTTGCGATGATACCTGCCTCTACTTTTAATGAATGTCTTGCAATTAATTCTTTTGGATCCGAAACTCCCATTGTCTTTGTCAACTACAAAACGAATTGGGAATACATTTATCACTTCAGTTTTCAGGCACATCATTTTTATCCTGATACCTTCTAAAACTGATTCAATATCGTGCCATCAATTTCAGTATCCTCATAAAATTCAATTTCATTTTGATTCATCATATACTTCGGTACCGATGATAGGTAGTTTTGAAAATACATCTTTATATCTACACCAGAGGCAATTGAAGCCTTCTTAATTGTATCTTTTGATTGCTTGTCTTGCAATATCAAAATCATCAATTAAACCATTCTTGATACCACTTGTGTAGGTTTTGCCCCAAACCTATCACATTAATTCCGTTGTGAAATTTTTCGCCTACTATTGTTTTTACGCTTGATGAACCCATATCTATGCTCACATAGTAATGTTCCTCCATAGATAGGCACCTCCTGACAAATTATACTATTACTAAGTACACTATCTTTTAGTGTACAATACGTTGAATAGCTTGTGAACTATAAACACATACTATTATCGAAATTTTTTAATTATTTTCTTTTAGATTGTTTATTTATTTTTATTCAACACATTTTGAAGTTCTTCTTTGCATCATTTTCTTACTTGTGTTGACTTGGTTACATTTTTGTTCTGTACCGATTGAACAGTTGATGAACCTTGATAGGAATAAATGACGCTCCAACCGATAAATCAATATAGCCATTTGTCATAAGTTCGCCGAGTCATCTCTGCTTAATGATTGTGACATGGAGGATAATATTGCATTTTGTCTGCAATCGTTGTAATGTCACCAATAACACATATTATCTTTGGTGAAGATTTTTATGCGACTTTGTTTATTTTAGTTGGTGCGTAACTCACCTCTGCAATTAAGTTTCTCACTTTGGGTGACTATCTGATAAAAGCTTTTTATAATTCGTGTCTCCTTTGAACCCATCAATGATAGGCCCATCATGCGACACTTCATCTTTGTATTCTGTTAATTCTTTACCATCTTCTATAATTGGCACATATTTATCTTTTGTTTTTCCTAAACCGACAATTTGGTACTCAGTCACGTTGACAGTTAACGTGTTTGGTAATTGTTTTATGAATATCAACTTCTTTGATTAAAGTTCTGTTTTTAAGTTCCTAATCGCTTTATTTTTACTAAAAGTATACATTCGTGATCGCTGAAGTAACGTTAAGTTCTTTTCTTTATTTTACTCGTACTTTCGTTGTTGATACCTTTCAACATTTTACATTTGATATTTTACTCAGTGGGTGTAAACATGAGTAAAATGAGAACAATGATAAGAATGAGTAGTGTGATAATGGTATATTGGATTCTGCTTTTTACATCTTATGGCTCTTTTTCTTCTAACTACACGGTTTAATTTGAGTTACCTTCTCATTATTATTGAACGATGTAGATGTCTTTTCTTTTTAGAAGTAAATTTACTTAGTAATTTATGCTTTTTAGAATGACGAGAGAGCTCAGGTTTGTTGTTCACTCCGATGATCGAGTGAACTCCTCATCGTCTTCAGTACTTTGACGACTTTCATTTTGTTTCTTGGACAATACAGTCGTAATTTATCATTAATATTTTTGATTGTCGTTTTTCATCGTCAACATTATCTTCAATTAAGTCACTTTTATTTCTTTGTCTTGATTATGCGACTTGTGATTATCTATAAATTTATCCATTGGTTTAGTCTCTAACGTGTGATTGTGTAGACGTAGCATCCTTTTTCTTTACTTTGTTATCTATGCACGTCTTCTGCGTTGGCGAGTTTTTATTCTGTCAAGACACCAAGTCTTCATTTCTTTGACTGTCATTCAAATGAGTTGCATTATCGCTCTTTCTTCGACATATTCTCCTTATTAGGTTGATTTTTATTCTCTTCCGTGAGCATTCGCACTCCTTAGTATGATGGCAAGTGCGCTCGGAATCTATCGATAAACTTCTCACCACGTTCTTCAAAATGTTGATACTGATCCCAACTGCAAGCTGGCAGTGATATAGAACAACATCAATTTGGGCCCGACTATATCTCTGAATTTTATCAACAGCATCCTCTACATCTGTTGCTTTAATCATACTTACCTGACTATTTCCCAATTTAGCAAATTTATCTTGTGTTTCTCAAAACAACCATCACACGTACATTTTCCATATAAAGGAATAAGTTCATCGAATTCATTACCACGATCTATCCACCACACATCAAATAATTGGTTGATCGAAAAAGAGTTAAGCGCAAATTGAGTAGCTAAAGTATTAGTTGCTTTTGAATCATTACTAATATTTATTTGTGCGATTTGTGCAATATACTGAAGTCTATGGTCGATACCGGAAAAAGTAACAAGACTATCTACAATGAGCTTTGACTGGCACTCCAGCAATGATTGATGCTAGAACAGCTGCTAGAATATTTTTCAGGTTATGTTCTCCCGGTAGCACTAAGTCTTTAGTGTTAATAATGCGAATGCGTTAAAAACAATGAAACCATCTTTTAATGTATATCCCATCAACTTCTTGCTGTGTGAAAAATAAAAATGTTTTCGCTTCTAGATTTTCTGATTCAATTAGGTGCCTTTTGATGATAATTACAAATGAGATAATCATCTTTAGTTTGATTTTTATATATTTGCTTTTAGCATTTTGATAGTTCTCTAACGTTTCATGGTAATCCAAATGTGCAGAATAAATATTAGTAATGATATGCGATATGTGGTTTATATTCCTCAATGCCTAATAATTGAAAAGATGATAATTCTGTTATTAAATACTCATCTGATTTTAACTTCTTGTGCAACTTTTGAGGCTACATAACCAATATTCCCGAAAGTCGTCCAGTCAACACGCTTTTTGGACATATCACCGATTAGTGAAGTGACATTAGTTTTACCGTTAGTTCCAGTAACTGCTATGATTGGTGCCTCAGAAATTAAATAGCTAAGTTCAACCTCTGTGAGATTTTAAAGCCCTCTATTTGTTGCTTCTTTAATAAATTGATACAGTATGGAATACCTGGGTTTTTCTACAAATGATAGGATCGTCATCTAATAAAGAAAAAGGATGACTACGCACATTACCTCAATGCCCATAGATTCTAAATCTTTACATGTGCATCCTGTGAAAGATCCTTTCCATCATTGACTTTAACGTTAGCCCCTAATTTGGGAGAAGTTTTGCCGCTTCATATCCACTTTTTGCCTAAGCCTACTACCAAAACATTTTTATTTTCTAATTCAGTGTAATTTAACAATTTAATGCACTCCAATCCATAAAACCCTATTAATCCCGTAATTAAACCTACCGTCAAAAAATACTGTTACTACCTTCCATTCACACAAATCCACTTAATCTCGAAGGGAGTGATGTATTAGGACTCATCTTGAAAATACGTTTCTTCGTTAATTTATATGTAGGCTACTTAGTAACATCACAGGCAGTGTCTCAACTACAAACACAAAACCAATTAATATTAATGATAATTCTCGATTCAACACGAGTTGAAATCGTTGCAAAAGCAATACTCACCTAAGAGCAAGACTTCCAGGTCTCCCATGAAAAACTTTCGCTGGTTAATTGTAAGCAAAGAGAACCTAGTAAAAGCGAAAATCATATAATACAAAATATGCCACAGCCGGTGAATCTAACATGTAACTCCATTACAGCATACATTGTCAAAACCTATTATTGACAAACCGGTCTGCCAATCCATCTAAACCACCAGTTAAGTTTACAGCATTTGAAAACCAACTTGCCCAAAAGACATTAAATATCACATAAGCAAATGACAACGGAATATCAAAATTCCTACAAATGGAATATGCAAATCTGTCGCTTAAAATGCACAAGGTGAAATACATCATAGCACAAAGTATAACTGCAACCAATTATTTGTACTAGAAACTTTTATTTACTAGTTAATCCTTGGTTATTCTTTTTAACTACAATAATATAGTCTCAATAAATCCAATAGGAATAAAACCGATTGTTACAAAATAAGCCCAACAAAATAATTGGTTGAATGGTCTGAATAATTGCAATGATAGAGGAAATTATAATACCACTCAAAATGTAAGCCCACCCATGTAGGTGTACCCTGTCTATATGGCTTTCGAGGCCCTTCTACGGATACTTTGTCCAAACTTCATATCGTTTCTAATGTTGGAATAAGTATGAGGGACTAAAATAAATGTTATCAGTAATGCGATGATTGCGTGTATAAAAGATACACATAAATCTCCTTTTCTTCACTTTCTAATTTTAGCTCTTTTATTTGTAAATAACCTTTTAATATTTTATCAGCTGTTTTATTTTTACATATACGACATTATCTTAAGTTTATTAAATAAGTGTTGGGACCATTTGTGAGCTAATCCCTAAAATGTTAATCCCAACGTTGCTGATATCAAGTTCTTCTTCTAAAGTAATTATTTCTCTCAGAACCTGATGTTTCATTTGTGCTGTCATCAGAATCATTTTTCGAGTCAGCTGTTTGACTTATCATTCTTTAGTTGGCGCAGATGCATTTTGAATGATCACTCATCAGCTTTATCTTTCTTTGATTTGTTATCCCGAAGAGTCCTCATCAGTTTTCTCTTGGTCATCATCCGTATCTTCAGCAGATCATGAAATGACACTTCTATCTTATCTTTATAATGATTTGACCTTTTGAGATATTTCTTCTTGATTCGTGACAAATCCATTACCTTTAGTAGAAACTTTAATTTTTCGTTAAATCTTCAAAAGCAAGTACATCTTCCTTTGTCCATCCGGTCATATCCGGCATTGTTAATTTCCCGTCTGTCATTAATATCATTACTTTACTGTGTGGTAGGACTTTGGTACCTGACTCTAACTGATTGTTGTTTAATCTGTTTGCCAATACCAATCGTAATAGGTTTTTCAGAGATTGAGCACTGGGCACGTCATCCTCTGCTTTTTGAACTTCATCTCCTTTGCACGTTGTGGGCACTCTTACTATAGCCAGTTTTGATGAAGTACTCACTAGATTTTCCAACATTTCGAACATTTCAGCGTATTCTCCTATAATTGGTTTAAATGCTTTTCGCTCACACCTAGCCTCATATGCTAGCTAGCGATGCAGTTTTTGAGCAAGACTCATACCCTCACATAGACTAATGACTTTAGGATTTTTCTTAGGTGCATCCCCAATGTGAAGCTTACAAGTAAAGTGATTTTCACCAGCTAATATAACCGCCTCCATTTGAATCAGCTTACTTGTGCTGTTCACTGTCTTACCTCTCAATATCACCCAACCTTTTGCGCGATAATTCATAGCATGACTCTTTCTTACTCATTTACTACTTTATCCAAGTTCTTCTTCAACCTTTATTGGCTGTTTCCTTCCGTTACTGGTTTACCGCTGGCAGCTCTTTTTACCAGAGTAATAATTCTAGTTATTGGATTATCAATACTACTTGGATCAAAACTCATGGTTTTAAGGCATATTTCCTTTATTAGCAGTGCCGAGTTGTGCTTGAATCATTTGAGCAGGAGGTAACAGCTGTGGATTTGACCAAATGCTGACGCCTTTTTGTCGCATCATTTGCCCAACCAATATTACCTGCAGCTTCTCCATCAAACATACCACCCGTTTGTGCCAAATCCAAGCGTCTCATAACTCAGATTTCATTTATATCGGGCACCAACCAAAATCTTGTAAGTGCATCATCAACGTATTTGATGAATAAGTAAAACCTAACGACAGTGGGTAGCACGTCCCCAACCAGTTTTATTCCAATCGGAAATTTTCAGAGCCCATAATATTTCTATGACCCTGATTTATACTTTTCATCCGGTTTGAATTTACGGTCTTCTCTGAAGGTTTGCTGCAGCTAAGCCGTATGTTTTGCAAAGTAGAGCCCAGTTCATGTACTTGTATTTTGATATAAATCGTTTCGCCCACTCTTTTGCCAAAATCTTTTACCTGTTTCAGGGTTAAAAAGTCGGACGTTGGCTATATGCAAGTATTTTCACGCTATGCGTCCATTACTACTGCAGATAACTTTTGACATAGCGTTCAACCATGTCATCCAGAGCTTTCTTCCACAGACACTCGTATGTTAGAATCACTGTTAAGTGTACATCGTCTCCACGTTTGGGTTGCTGCTCTTTCTTCGCAATATTAGGAGCGATGTAGCATATATCATGCATATTTAAGTGCACCTCTTGGTCCATTTAAATAACTATTGAAATATTTTTCAACACCTAATGCACCATTTAATTCACCATGGTATCAGGATCTTTCTGTGCCATCCCTCTATTAAATGGGACGCAAAATTACCATTAGGATAAAACTCTCAGTTTCTGGGTAAAGTGCTATACCAGGTAATTTCATTTTCTATTTTTCTTTTTCTTGATAAGTCTAAATTAGTACCTTTCTGACCAAATTCGATTTGAAAGGCTTTCTTTATTATTATTAAGTCGTTTTCAATTTCGTCAGCGTCCATATCTATGATTCCATAGCTAATGCTGTCTTTTCTATCAAACTACATGTCGAGGCTGCTTTCTCTCTCTTGCTTTTATCCACAACTGCATGTTTATATCTTTCTACATCTTCTGCTAAAACTTGCATTTACGATCGTAAATCTTTTCCCTCGTTCTGGTTGTTCTTGGAATGTTTTGACTAAGTATTTCTCATTTTGCCTTTCATAATTAAAGTCTTGACCAGTAGAGTGGCCCAGTCATCATACATATGAAAACCTTAGACCAACGTAAAAAGAGCAGTCCGAATCAAGCGACGAGTAGGACTGTGCTCTGTTTTATTTGAAATTTGGGTTTTTATATCTAATTTTTCGCTTCGCCATTATTACGCACTACCTTCATTGTCGTTCTCTAAGGCTCATGCCCTCGTTTTAGCCTTTGTCGTAAATGCGTTCATATGAAAGTTCTTTTTAATTTCCAGACTTTCTATTGCGCTGTTCTCACTAGATTGTTTTCGATTTTTGTATCGATCTGCAATTTTTCCTCGCGTATCGTACGCATCCATTTTAAAGATAGCATATAAATACTTATTAGAGCAATTACTGTTATTAGTCTATGTATAAAATCTTTTCAAATCTAGTAAGTTGAACAACAACCTTTTGCGTTTTAACGGTTTGTTTGGTCATGCTCGATGGTGGTTGACTCAGGGATTACTGTCTGTGTCGCTTCATCATAGGTTGATAAATCTTTTCTACATGCCATTACACTCACTCCTTATTTTAATATTTCTGCTTACGTAACTTCGCGCTACGCGCTCGATTGTTTTTCGTTTCAAGATCTTCATCAGTAGCGGTAATCGGTTTACGGTTAACCGTTTTCACTTAGGTGTGTATGCTTCGGAATTACTGGTAATCTCTTGGTACGTCTGGACCTTTCTCGAAACTCTTGACATTTGTTTACACACAACGATCTTCCAAAGAATGGAAAGTGATAACTGAAATTCTACCATCCGACCTTCTACATCATCAATGGCTTGCTCTACTGAATCTTCAAAAAGCTGATAACTCGATCATTCACAGCAATTCGAATAGCTTGGAACACGCGTTTCGCAGGATGTCCCCTTTCGTCTTTGCTTTCGCTGGTATGCCTTCTTTAATGACATCAACTAGTTCTAAAGTTGTTTCTATATGGCTGTTTGCTCTCGATGGGCTTCAATTCTGCGTGCAATCTTGTTTAGAAAATTTCTCTTCACCATAACGAAGAAAATCTAACTAATGCTTCATAAGACCATTGATTAACTACTTCATACGCAGAAAGTGATTGTGTTTGATCATCACGATATCTAGTTTCGCATCATTGTGATAACTAAAACCTCTTTCAGGACACATCAATTGCGGACTTGAAAACACCTAAGTCATAATAAATACCATCTACTTTTCAATTTCTAATTCATTTTAAAATATTTGTTAATTTTCGAGTTGTTTAGCAAAAAGTGACTTTAGAAATGTTCTTTTAAAACTTCTTTTCGCATTTTCTATGCTGTTAAATCTTGATCGATCGCAATAAGTCTACCTTTATCATTTGTTGATTAAGTAAATAGAGGGCATGTCCTGCTCCACCCAACGTACAGTCAGACATACCATCTCTTTTAATATTTAAATAATCAATGGTCTCGTTTAACATGACGCTCACATGATGAAAGTCATTTAGAAATTCCTCCATTTAAAATCAAAAATCTATTAAATCTTCAGCAATGTCTTCGAAAACTTCTTCAGATTCATCATAGGAAATCATTCCAAGTTTCTCTGTCCCAAATCTCAATACGATTTGAGACACCAATTACTGTACATTCCTTACTTAAATTGGCATATTTTCCTTAAATTTTGCGGAATATTAATACGCCTTGTTTTATCTAATCTACTTCACAGCACCTGAAGAAGATATACGCATAAATTTACGCGCGTCTGTCATCATAGGTAAGGTTTTCATCTTCTCTTCAATTTGCTCGCCACTCTTCTGAGGTCACCAAATAAACATTTATCAAGGCCTCTTGTGATAATAAAAACGTTCATTTAGATCATAGCGACTTGGACGGGTATAATCATACGTCCTTTTGTATCCAATTGATGATCGAATTCTCCATGAACATTTTTATCACCTCACTTATTATAATTTACCACATCTCCCCACTATCCTCCACTAATTATACAAAAAGCTAGCAAATAGCTGCTAAAACACCGTTTTATCTATAAGATGAAACGGGAGCCACTGGTCATATCAAGAGTTTATAATCAAAATGATCAAACTTGAGTAAGAAAGTGTGGATAGGTGGAGGGACTGAACACATCTATCCCAAAATCATTCATAATTTGAAGTGGATTCCACTCTTTCTCGTAGACCACCCATTGGATGGAGTGTTTCACTAAATTTCTCTAAACTGTCGCTATACTTATATCATTTCTCTTTCAATATTCAGTAAGTACCGTCGGATTAACAATCGTGCGCAGGATTGAGATGAATTTGATTATCTAAAGTTGAAAGTTGGCTGTCGAATGGTTATTTCCACTTGGGTGAATAAATTGTTATAAAGTTCTTGTTTGCTGAATTTTCATTTTCTTCTACTTCATTTATAAAATTGTTGATGCTTTTCACGAACAAAACGTTGACGTTCCGTTCTACTCCATTAGCAATGACAGACTCTATCGATCAAATTATATTGTTTTAATAACTTTTTAGTTCCCAGCATACAAATACAATGATTCTTAATCTTGGCATAATAATGAGGCATTTCTACATTTAACGAATCAAAGGCACCTCTTTAATTCTGCCCAATATTTGATTTCGCTTGGGCCTCCGATACACGCTACTGTGTTAGAAACAACCAGCATTCCTCTACAACTCGACAGAGTAACAACATTATTAGAAATTCTTTCAGGCTCTCTTTCTATAATATCTAATAAATTTTGTGTCGTGTAACGTTTCTCGTGTTTTATTCAGTTTCTAAAATAAGTGCCATCAAAATTTAAAAGCTGTCTCGTATTCCGTCTTCATGGAGAGCTAAATGCGAGTGTTTGTCTCTGTTTGTATCATTGTTGATGGAAGTTGTTGTTGAGTTGTTCGTATCTCGAGTTTCACGAGCATCAGATCGACTTGATTCCTCTTTTCTAATATCTCTTTTAAACAACGGTTTCTCCATCTGTCTTAATTCAGAGTATTGAGCATCTCACAAGTAAAATCCCACAATCCTTAAACACTTCATGCATCAGTCCTCAAAAATACTGCAGTCCATGAATCAAATTGATTAATAATGCCATTGTACGCATCATTTGATAAACATCACCGAGTATGTACAGTCGCCTTCCATTTCTTTAGTGATTTAAGGATGCTTACTCCAAGTTCTTATCAGGAGTATATCTTGAAACATTACTACTGGTGGTGTCGTCGTATGATACCGAGACTTTTTCTTAGAGTGGTTTCTTTATTATTGAATGCATACATTATGATTCACCTCTCTTCAAAATCAAGGTCCTCACCTGCAATCCACACACAGGTACAATAGGAGTGCCGTATTCCTCAGAAAGTTGATCAGACTTAAAGTTATAATTGAGAAAATCTTATATGTAAAACGTATACAGTGGACCCCCAAAAAGGGTACCAGCTTGTTGTCCACCAATCACTACTTTTGGTACTATCAGCCAAAGCATCTATGTTATTCAGCTGCTGATGTGTTAACTCTTAATTCATTCATGTGAGATTTAATCACCCGTGATAAAGTGAAAATTCTTCCATTATTATTACAGGTGTTTTTAATCTTCTATCAAAAGCTTTCCTGCGCTGCATCATATTCTATGTAAAAGATGTAATTTGAGATTCACCACTTTTTATTTTATTAATGAACTGATCCTTAGCCCAGTTAACTTTTCGCTTGTATTACACTTCATGTTTTTACTCCTCATCATTATCACTATTCCTCATATAGTATAAAGATTATATTTCTCATTGACAATTTAACGGCTTAGAAATTTAATTTATCTAAATTTTTGACAAATCAACTAAGTATGATTATTAAATGAAAAGCATTTTTAAAGGGGGTGTAATAAAAATAAAAGAAACAAAGAGCACGATATGGGGAAGTTAAACATTTACAAAATCAATTACAAAACAGATGAGCTTTTCGCTGATTTCAGAGAATTTGGTAACAAGAACCTATATGATTGAGGAGTTAAAGGGACAAATGATTGATGCAAGTTCCGATTCTCCTTTTTATGGAATTTTGTTGGTAATAAATTAGTTTGCGAGAATGGCATTACTTGATAAAGAGAAAGTGAAGAAACCTATTTCCCTAGCAGCTAATGACTATATTCTTTCTTTTGGAAATTAGAAGTATTAGATACGTACCAAAGAGCGTGGATATGCTAAGCAACTATTAAACTTTTGCTAAAGACACCAATTAAAGCTATTACTAGAAATAACTCAAAAGAATTTCTTTTTAAAACAGGGTTTTAAAGATGTAGAAACCATCCTGAGGGCACGACATTCAAATATGGAATCCATAATGTCGTAACAATAATATATATCAACTAAACTGAGCCAACACTTGTAATGATAAATTCTACAAGTGTTGACTCAACTCTCTTTTCTTCAATTGTCTTTATCTCTTCTATTCACTCAACAATGCGAATCATTTCCTGATAAATCATTAATGATATAATCCCGGTTGAATAGGACGTATGGTTTTCTTTTCGTCTGATATTAAACCAACATGTTGATATATTAGCATTTTTACCACCTAAAAATGTCAGACGTTAAAGAATCTCCCACAGTTAGAGTTTGATTCTGTTATTCTCTCCGATATGTTCAAACACAAAATCGAAGAACTCTGTCATCGGCTTTTTGAAATCCAAGCTTGTTCAGATATAAAAGACATCTTGAAATATTTCATTAAAATTGTAGTTCGAGCAATTCGTCGTAGCTGTTTCTATTACACCATTGTCACTATATGAGAGAATGATTTTAATTTTAATTGTTGTATAACTCCATGTATGATCAAATAATTTAACTGGTGCCTTTGCTAATTCATGCTCTAGCACTCATCAGCTTCTTTTCCATTTACATGAATTTTGATAGTCATTAAAATAATTAATAAATCGTTGTGACAGCACTCTCACCTTTAGTCAATTTATTTCTGTTGAAATGCTTTCCCCAATGCGCTTGGTTTCACTTTTCCTAAAATGTTCTAAAACCTCCTGACTTCAATGGCTGATGAGTTGTATTTCTGCGCTGAAATTATAAAACGCTGTTTTCTCAGCACGTCACTAAAATCCACTAACGATCGTCGAAACTCAAATACAGGCTATTTTGTATCTCTATATTCAAATTCTCCTATTTATTAACAATCTACCAAAATAGTAACAAATAAAATGGCATCGTAGACCAGAGCATTTCGCTCTGGCCAATAATCAACGTGTATTAGAAACCGAAGATTTTACCTAATACGCTAACGCCACTTTACTGATATCAACGGACACGTAGTTCCTAATTTAACAGTCCAATCTTTGGTCGTGCTGCTTTTACTGTATTTGCAATAGCTTCTGCATAATTTTGGCGTTTGTCTCTCCTCATTAATTATTTAAATTTTTAAAGTTTTAATTTTTAAATTATTGACCTAATAATCTAGAAATAACACTAACACCATTTTCAACAATACCAGCGATGCCTGAAGCCAATTGAGACCAATCTTTGCTGATTCCTGCATCTACTACACTTCTAATTAGCGTCAAAATAATTGTTCCATTATTCCAAAACTCCTTTAAATAAATTTTATTATTGCTGCTAGATCGAATTGATGATACAGACTAATTTCCCAAAACGACTCACCACATCAACGCTACTTTCTATGATGATGTTAACAATACTTTGCCTAATTGAGTACCATCGTTATAGTGATGGCTGACTTCTAAGATGTCTTTAAAGCAGGCAACAGCGCTCATTATTAACACTTGCTCCTAAATGAGTTAATAACTCCAAAACGATCGGACACGTTTTGATTCCGTTATCTCTATCGCTTTTGTTACCTATACTATAAGTTAATTTTGACTCAATTTGTTGCGTTTTCATACTGGGCAATTACAGAGTTCCTAACTGTTGCTTTATTTAGTTGCTCTTTTAACAGTTAGGGCATGCTACAGCTGTGTTGCGCTCGATTTTATTGATATAAACATATGCGATTTTATACCAAAATTAACATTTATGTATAAAGCCTCTCATTATAGTGAAAAATATAAATAATTTTTATTAAGAGGTACCCATTGCTAAAAGACATATATTTAGATATAATAACTCTTGTGTTGAAAAATGTCCTGGTAGCTCAGCTGGATGGAGCAATGGCCTTCCTATAGCCATCGGTCAGTTCGAAATTCAACCCTCAGGATCGCTATAACAAAAAGGAGTCCCATTGAATGAGCGCCCTATTTTCTAAAGTACAATAATATAATTCAACAGAGATTAAAATCTCACTATTAAGTATCGAAGCGCAAACTGCATAAGGCGTAAACACATCACACGATAGTTTAATCTAGCCTAACACCACTACCACGTATTAATAAACCACAAACATTTTAATGTCCCAGGTTTATATCTCTTTTATATAAAAGTTTTGCTCTTTATTATTCCTAACTGTCTAAAATTCAATCTTAACTGTTGTTTCCAATGACCTGAGTTTTCTCTATTTCTAAAATTCAAAATGATGGTATTTTCATCTTCCTTGTATGGCAACAGACTCGGCAAAAGTTTCTTTCAATTTGACTACGTGATTGGAGAAATACTACCAGGATTAATTACATGGATACCACCCTATTTGCTCAGGGCTTTGCCACATGTAAGAAGGTCCATAGAAAGGCAAACCAAACATCCTAATTCTTTTGCCTCTTTCAGCCAGTTTCATTCAAAGTCGTTTGGTTTGATGATAGATGCTCCATGAGTATTAGGCATTTGGATTCCGTTTTCTCTCCAGTGGTTGCTTCTTCTAAAACTCTGGATAGTCTACGACTCACCTTTCACACGCTGATACAAACTAAGTTCTGTGTCATTATAACTAAATTCAGAATCCCCCTAAATGTAAAATTTATCTGCATCTTTATGTAGTTCATAAACATGATATAAGATACCTGTTTCTTTTGTGATTATCACTAAGAATAATCCACTTAGACATGTTGTTCACCCTCAATATTCTTTTTAACAGTCGAATAGCATTTCCACGATGACTGATTTTACCCTTTTCATCATTTGTAATTTCCGCCATCGTTTTATTTAATTCTGGGACATTTGATCATAACAAAACCATTCTTTTCCATGTCGTTCAGTTGTTATCACTCCAGAAACTGTTCCTTTAAATGTTTTTGTTTTTCATTAGGGCGCACCTCATACTAATCACACAAACAAATTGAGCACGATGGTCTTGAAACATCTCTAAGTTCGTTAACAACTTTTCAATATTATCTTCATCATTCTTACCTAATCCTGCATAGCGAGCTGAATATACGCCTGGTTCTCCATTTAATGCGAACACTTCAAGTCCACTATCATCTGCAATGACACGCTTATTTAATGCTGTGCCGCTTCGATTTTAACCTAGCGTATTTTTCTTCAAATGTGGCACCTGTTTCTTCTACATCACTCAATTAACCTGAAATTCCAATAACATGTTGATTTTAAAATAGCTTTTAAAATCGTTTATCTTACCTTGATTATTAGCTGCAATAACAATATCTTCCATATCATTCTCACTTCTATGAATCTATCTACAGTTATTCTTTTGAACTTCAACTTTCATATTTAACCATTCATCAATATATTTTTATATTATGTGGTGTCACCAGTCGCAAAATCTATGTTGGGATGCTCGTAACTGGCATGCTCATTTTAAATGTAGTAATGCACTTACTTCTCTTGCTGTTTCTAGGCTAGATGAGATAACCAGTTTTAGTACCACTAAAAATATTCATAAATAGGCTGATATAACAACGGATAGTGCGTGCATCCTAAAATAACCGTGTCCGCATCACTGTTTCCGTTGCTTCAACGTTTGATGACTCACAATATTAGTAATTGTAGGGTCTTTGATAGCGCATTTGTTCTTAACTAGAGGAACAAAGCCCGGACATGACAACACTATAGACATTCACATTTGGATTTATCTATATGTGTAGCGATACGCTTCTGATTTAATTGTTCCTTCAGTTCCTAAAACTAATACATTTTGATCTTTTTGTAGTCATTATAGCAGTTCTTGCTCCAGGGTTCGATGTCAACACCAGCGACAGGAATAGGTAATATGTTTTGTAAATAATTTACGCAATCGTGCCGTAGCGGTATTGCAAGCAATAACTAGCATTTTTATATCAAATTCCATCAATTTTTGAGCTAGTTCCGCTGGAATTTTTAACTTCTTCTCCTGGTCTTGGACCATATGGACACCTGCTATATCACCTAAATAGAGCTAGTTTCATTTGGTAACTGTCTCATAATTTCAGCTACAGTAAGACCACCAACACCTGAATCAATGACTCCAATAGGTTTATTCATACTCTTCACCCTTTGTTTTTACAATTACCTTGCATTGTATCACAGTATCATATAACTGTAGATATTTACGTTTATAGTTCTTGTAAAGTGATGTTCCTATCTTTCTATTCCTACAATCATCAAAAATGACCAAGGCAAGGGTTGCCTTGGTCACTATAAGCTATATTAATCCCACTTTGGTGGTCAGAACCAAAAGAATGATTTTAAACATATGGAAAGAAGTTTCTCTATCATTGCGGCAATTGACGTTGTCAATGGTATACCTTTTAGGACATGCATTCACACAATTTTGAGAATTTACCACATTCTTGCAGTCCTCCTGCACTCATCAATGCATCTAAACGCTCATCTTTAGTCATGGAACCTGTAGGATGTAAGTCGAACAAACGTGCTTAGAGAAATAGCTTGTGCCACCAAATAAATTATTACTGTGACATTTGGACACTACTTCTAAGCATACACCACAAGTCACACCCTTCAGATAATCATATGCAGTTTGGCGTTTTTCTCTGGCATACTGGTCCAGGGTCCTAAGTCATATGTTCCATCAATAGGAATCCATGCTTTTCATTCGTTTTAAGTTATCAACATTCTTGAGCGATCAACTTGTAAATCTCGAATGACAGGGGAAAGTACTCATGTGGTTCAAGACGAATTGGTTGTTCTAGTTGATCGACAATAGCTGAACATGATTGTCTTGCACGGCCGTTAATAACCATTGAACAAGCGCCATACTTCTTCGAGGCACTTCATATCCCATGTGACTGGCGTCGTTTTTCATGCCTAGAGTTGACTGGATTTCGTCTGATTTCCATTAAACATGCAATTACGTTTAAATTTTCCTTATAAGATATCAAATGATTCTTCATAAGGTTTTGATTCACTATTATCTTGACGTTTAATTATCAATTTTAACTGTGTTTTGCTGTTGATTTTGACCTTGGTACTTGAGTTTGTGGATTACTTTGAGTTTTGAGTTTCTTTTAATGATTGATTAGCCATTACTTATTACCTCCTTTAGACTTCAGCCTGTAGTCACGCTTTGACGAGGTGGAATCAAACTTACATCTACTGGCTCACAAGTAAATTCTGGCTTTTCACTTCTACCTTTATAACGAGCCATGGTTGTTTTCTTTAACCATTCTTCATCATTACGTTCTGGGAATTCAGGTTTTGTAATGTGCACCTCTAGATTCGTTACGATTATATGCACCAATCGTAATCAACACGAGCAAGAACCAAACATATTCCATAATTGTCGTGTGAAGAATTACCGTTTGGTTGCTCCATGTTTGCGTATCTTCCATATCGATATCTTCTATAACGTTTCATAAGCTCTGAATATCTGTTTCAAGCAACTTTTCATTTTTCACGAACTACAGTATGTTAGCTGTCATCAAATTTCACCTAATTCACGGTGAAGTTTATAAGCATCTCAGTTCCACGCATATTTAATAAAATGATCAAATCTTTTCTTTCTCTTCTTTAACACGAGCTTCGAAAAATACTGTCATCTAGATTCATACGATTTTTCAACATTTTAACATATTTGATAGCGTTAGGGACTCTGCTACTGTACCCACAAATAGCTGAAAAGTAAAGAATTGGCACCCAAACGGTTACCACTTCATGTTGTGAGAAATCACATTCTCCAGCTGCAAATAACCCTTGATATTAGTCATTCGATCATAGTCTACGTATAAACCACCCATTGAATAATGCACTGCTGGGAAGATTTTCATTGGAACTTTACTGGATCATCACCTGTGGAATTTTCTTTCATAAATTTCAATAATACGCACCTAATTTAACATCCAATTCGTGTGGATCTTTTATGAGATAACCAAGGTATACCATGTTTTCCATTGATACCCTAACTTTTGGTTAATATAAACATCGAAAAATTTCACGTCGCTATATCACGGGAACCAAGTTGCATAGTCTCGATATTTTTCTTCTAAGAAGTACCAAGGTTTACCATCTTTATACGTCCAAATACGTCCACCTTCACCACGAGCTGATTCACTCATAAGACGTAATTTGTCATCTCCAGGAATCGCAGTCGGATGTATTTGGATGAATTCACCATTTGTATAACATCGCACCTTGCTGATAAACGATTGACGCCGCTGAACCTGTATTAATCATTGAATTCGTCGTTTTACCAAAGATAATACCAGGACCACTTTGCTGCCATGATGACAGCATCTGAGCCGAATGATTGAATTTCTCTGATGTTGTCACATTTTTGAGCGACAATACCTCTTTGCAGCATCTTCTTCGTCTTTAACAATGCCCTAGAAATTCCCATCCTTCGTATTTAGTTACTAAACCATCCACCTCAAATGAACGAACTGCTCATCTAATGCATAAAGCAATTGTTGACCTGTCGTTGCGCCAGCAAAGCTGTTCTATACTGATGAGTGTACCGCCATAAACGTCTAAAGTCTAATAAGCCTTCTTTCGTTCTGTTAAACATAACCCCACATACGATCTAACAGATGGATGATTTTAGGGTGCAGCATCAGCCATTGCTTTGACTGGTGGTTGATTAGCCAGGAAGTCTCCACCATAAACAGTATCATCAAAGTGAATCCACGGTGAATCTCCTCACCTTTTAGTATTAACAGCACCATTTATGCCACCTTGTGCACAAACAGAGTGCGGAACGCTTTACCGGTACAATGGAAAATAAATCTACATGTGCACCTTGTTCTGCCGCTTAATTGTTGACATCAGACCAGCTATCCTCCACCGACAACAATAATCTGCCATAGAAATGTCACTCCCCTGAATATTTTAAATCCAAAGCCCTACTTTTTAATTTCAGATATAAACTAAATACGAAACAGTTAATTTTTAACGTTTCATAATTTCTAAGTAGTAAATTTATCTACTACTCGCTTGTTTCAAAATGAAAATTCGTATACTTATATAAACGTAATAACAGCTGCAACACCAATATAAGAAATCACTAAAAATACTATGAGTGAAATCCAAGTAAAAACACGTTGTGATTTTTAGATTGTAAAAAGCCCCTATGTTACACAAAATGACCATAAACCATTAGCAAAATGGAAAAACAACATACATGACACAAATAATGTAAAAGATTGCCCATAACGGATGTTGTAATGTTTCATGCATTAGATTATAGTCCACAGATTTACCATAAAAAGCTTTTTGCAAACGTGTGCCATAAGTGCATTGCAATAAAAACAAATGCTAAAAATACCACTTACACGTTGGAAGAAAAACATCCAGTTTCTAAATAATGAGTAATGCCCGATGTTCTCCTTAGCAGTGAATGCGATGTGTAAACCGAACAAACCATGGTATAACAATGGTATATAAATAGTATACCCATTCCATCACAATAAGGAATGGTAAAGATTCATAAATCCTGAAGCTCTATTAAGCTTCAGCACCTTGCGTTGCTTGATGGTTTACCATTAAGTGTACAATTAAAAATGCACTATCGGAATAACCCTCTAATAACGAGATGTAATCTTCTAAGGTAAAATTCATTCTTTGATTGAGCCAAAAAGAGTCTGCAAAACATATAATTTAAATTGCTAATTCTTAGAAACTTGTATGCAAAATGCCCTAAGTTTTACATTTAAAAGACCAGCGTTGATTTACTTTTTTATTTAGTACTTGTCTATATAATTAATATCGACCTATACACAAGTAGGACTTAAAAGTAAAAAGCCAGTCATTGAGCAGAAAGTTTAAAAGTTTTGGAAAATCTATTAGTTGTGACTAATCAACATGAAGTGATAACTCTTCTATTTAGAAAACGCTTCCATACAACTTTATTAGCTTTTGTTACGTACATTGTAACATTAATTATCACAATTTTTGGGCATGAGTATGATTCTCATGCCCACTTCTAATAATTATTTGTTTTGTAACGCGTTTGAAGGTTTTTAGTAACCTTTTCAGGGGCAAGCTTAGCTTGTCGTAATTCATCAAAGGATGCTTCTTTTCATTTTTCTTAATCGATCCAAATGTACGTAATAATGAAGTCTCTTAGTTCCAATACCATCAATGTCATCTAGAACAGATTTCAGACCTGTCTTTTTGACGTGTTTGTTGATGTAATGTACTGTGCAAATCGATGAACCTCGATCTTGTATCAGTGTAATAGAATAAAATGCTTGACTGTTCTAAAGGTACTATTTCAGCACTTGCTCCATAAAGTAGTTCAGATGTTTGGTGTTTATCATTTTTGTAAACCAGCAACTGGTATATCTAGCCCAAGCTCATTTTCGAGTACATCCATCACACCATTCATATGACCTTTCCCACCATCAACTATTATTAAGTCTGGTAGAGGTAGCCCCTCGTTGAGTACACGTGTATAGCGTCTACGAACGACCTCTCTCATAGATTTATAATCACTGTGTCCTTCCACTGTTTTAATCTTATATTTTCGATAATCTTTTTATGAGGTTTGCCATCTACAAATGTAACCATTGCTGAAACTGGATCGACACCTTGAATATTTGAATTCTCAAAAGCTTCAATTCTTATTGGTGTTTGGATACCCATACGCTCTCCTAATTCTTCAATTGCTTTTGATTGTTCTTGACTCATCTCTAGCAATTAATTCAAATTTATTATCGAGTTGTACTTCAGCATTGTGATTCGCTAAATTAATCATGTCTTTTTTAGCTCCTCGTACTGGTTGAACAATCTTAGTATCTACCACTGACTGAATGATGTCTTTATCAAGATTTTTAGGTACATGAACTTCCTTAGGTAATAGATGCTGATTTTAAACTATAAAATTGACCTATAAAAGTATAAAATTCTTCTTCCTCTGTTTGTTGTAACGGTATCATTGTAGCATCACGTTTTATCATATTTACCTTGTCTAACGAAGAAGCTTGAACACACATCCAGCCTTTTAGAAACACTATAACCAAAAACATCTCTAATTGTATTATCTGAAGACATAATCTTTGTTTTTAGTTAAATTGTGAATGTGTTTGAATCATATCTCTATATTCTTTTTGCTTGTTCAAAATCTAACTGTTCACTCGCTTTTATTCATGCGGTCTTCTAAATGATGCACATTGTTTTTATCTTCCTCCCCATTTAGAAAGTCCGTAATTTCTTTTTGTCATTTGAGCATACTTCTCTAAATCAACATCATAGATGCACGGTCCCATGCATTGTCCAATATGGTAATAAAGACACAGCTTATCTGGCATATTATCGCATTTTCTAAATGGATAGATACATCAAGTAATTTCTTTGTTTCTGTGCAGAATATGCATTAGGATATGGACCAAAGTATTTGCCTGAATTCTGACAGTACGAGTAATAAGTAATCGTGGATGCTTTTCTTTGGTAATTTTTAATAAAAGGGTAACTTTTATCATCTTTTTAATAAAATATTATATCGGGGTTTGATACTGTTTCATAAGATTAAGCTTCTAGCAATAGCGATTCTGTCTCACTTGATGTCGATAAATTCAAAGTTACGTATTTCTCAACCAAACGGGTTGTTTTTAGCATCATGTGCCTGTAAAAATAAGAACGTAGACGATTTCTACGCTTTGCCTTCCCACATATAACCTCGATCATTTCTATCTTTCATTAAGTAACAACCCGGCTCTAAAAGGGACTACGTTTAATTTTTTCTTTAATTTTCTTTTGATATTCCTCCAGAGGGCTCCTCCTTTCCATTATCAAATTGATTACTAGAAACAAAATAAAGCTGGAGCACTACTCAATGTAATGCCCCAGTCTTTATTTTATGTTAATCTTATAGATGTTTATCTATTACTTCTGTAAGTTTTCTTTTAGGTTGGAACAGCCTACAACTTTATCAACTGGTTCGCCATCTTTAAATACAATTAAAGTTGGGATACTCATTACTTCATATTTCGCTGCAGTTGATGGGTTTTCGTCAACATCTAATTTTAAGATGTCAGCTTTTACCATCATAGTCTCCTGCTAGTTCTTCTAAAACTGGTGCAATCATTTTACAAGGTCCACACCAAGTCGCCCAGAAATCAACTAATTTAACACCAGATTCAATTTTTGCTATCAAAAATCAGAATCAGTTACTTTTACGATTGCCATAATGCCAATCCTCTCAATTTTCAATGATGAACAAATTATAGCCAACAGAGATTAATACCTTTTTGCATTATAGATGCTCTTAACACACTTAGCGAGTTTTAGAGCGTCTTAATACACTAGTTATTAGGCTAATGTGCGCCCTTGTCCTCTCTTAAACTTTATACTTGATATTGCACATTTATTAAATATTTTTAATACTGAGTTCTATAAATTGTCCATTTAATTATCTCAGATATACGTACTCTATATCTTAGGTACTTGCAGTTCTGCCACAGTGACACCAAATCCACCTTCACTAGGTATACCTCCCTCTAAATTGTCTAACGCTTTTATGTCAAATGTTGTTGAACACCTTTTTGAAGTGCTCCTGATACCTTTTACCATGAATAATATAAACTTGTTCGTAATTGCTTAAAAACCGCCTACGATCGAGATATTGATCTAATTCATTTAAAGCTTCTTCGTAACGATATCCTCTTAAATCAAGTTCTGTTTTTAGTAATAGTTTGTCTATTTTGTCTTGTTACCATTTTTGTAGGTTTTTCTTTTTCTTTTTCGTTTTTCTAAATCTTCATAGGTAATTTCATTTTTAATAATCCATTTGTACAACTGCTTCTTCGATTACCTACAAGTTCAAGCACTTCACCTTTTGACTCGTAAGATAGAACTTTCACTTCATCCTCCAGCATGAATCGTATACATTTTCTTTTTGAACATGTTGTTTAATTGATTTTGCCTCTATGTGATCATCAGTTGTTTCTTTTTATCAATTAATTCATGTTCTTTACTTCAGCGCCCTTATGATCTCTTAGATTTCTAAGTTCTTTAAGAATTTCCGTCCGCTTCTTTAGTCGCAGATTTCACAGCTGATTGGCTTTTTCTTTAGCTTCCTCCATCAAAGATTTCTCATACCTTTGATACTGTTGATATTGTTTTAGACAGGCATCGTGAGTTTTCCCTGTGCTTCTCTCACAAGTCGATCTAATTCTATTCGTTGTTGGTCAACACGTTTTGAATTGTGTTCTAATGATTCAATCATGGCATTGATTTCTTGCTCGTCTGTCCCTATCATTGTCTTTAGCTTTATTAATGATGAGGACTTAGACCAAGTTTTTGAAATATCGAAGGCATTAGACGCCCCTGAAACACCCATTAATAATTTATAAGTCGGACCTCAGAGTATCAACGCTCAAATTCAACACTTGCATTCATGACATCTTTCACGATTATAACTGTAAGCTTTTTTAATTCGAGGTAATGTGTTATTGCCATAACTAAAAGATCCTAAACGACGTACATAATCTAAGATACTCATTGCAGTGCCGCACCTTCACTTGGATCTGTACCTGCGCCCTAGTTCATCAAATAAAATTAGACTATTTTGATCTGCATCCTGTAATATTTCCACTATATTTTTCATGTGAGATGAAAACGTTGATAATGATTGTTCTATAGATTGTTCATCTCAATATCACAATACACATTTTCAAAGATACTGATTGGCTTCCATCCAGTGTAGGAATTAACAATCCTGACTGTGCCATGACAATTATCAAACCTAGTGTTTTTAAAGTAACAGTCTTACCACCCGTGTTTGGTCCAGTAATAATGACTGTTTCTACATCGTCAATAAATTCAATTGTATTTGCTACAACAGTATCTTTGTCTAATAAAAGGGTGAAATGCATTGGGTAAATATATCGTTCGATCCTCTTTAAATGTAGGTTTTGTGCCTTTTATAGTGCGCGCATAACGAGCTTTTAGCAATTAAAAATCAGATTTGACCCATGACCGATTCAGCAACGAGTAATGCGTCAGATTCCGCCGAAACTAATCCCGTCAATTCAGTCAATATACGTTCACGTTCAACTGCTTCATCATTACGCAAACGACTAATTTGATTATTCATCTCTACAACAGAATTCGGTTCAATATATAGTGTTTGTCCTGATGCAGATTGGTCATGAACAATACCATTGAAAATCTTGTCTATATTCAGCTTTCACCGGAATAACATTGCGATCATTTCTTACTGTTACAATTGCATCAGATGGTGATTTCCTTGATTTTTCTATATTCTATCTAAATTTTGACGAATCCGTTGATTTGTTCTTGAAATTTTACTTCCATACTTTGTAAAGTATAACTCATGGTCAAATCAAATCGTGTGCATCACATTTTTCAGTAATTTCTTTAAATAAATCTGTAAGTATCGGTAGATGATTCATTTTATCATGCAGTATAGGATACTTAACCTCTTCATCTTCCTCTAGCATTTGATTGTAAAATGTTTTAAATTGATTTTGCATTTGAACTAGGGCGTTTAATTCTGTTTAATTCTCCCACATTTAAAACGCCTCCTATGCTAGCCCTATGAACAAGTGGATACTTTTGCTAGACCACCTAAGCTTGTAATCGATGCTTGTTATAGAATTTGTGAAATTTCATCTGTTTCATTCATTTGAAATTCACTGTATCGAAAATTACTAGTGGAGCCATCTCTTGTACTTTTTCACGACCCTAAATCACTTATAGTTTCATCAGCCACAAATGATTTAATCTTTTTCAAAATCCAAGACATCTAATGTTTTTGTCCTTGTAATCCTCTATTTCTTATATTTATTCGTTTCAACAAATGAGCAGAGCTTCCTTCATCATTGTATTATGCCTACCCTCTCTTTATTGACAAATCCCTTTTTGTGCAGTACTATACCATATTTCCTGAAATCAAGATGATTTGTATGATGAGCATCCGTATTAATAGTCAAACAACTTGATATTTACGAACTGATTTCTGCATTTAAATCTAAACGATGCGGATTTGCGTTAACTCTAAAATTGTATTTGTTTCTTCACCTAATTATTAACTTTTCAATATTAGCTTTATAACCTTTTCTACGTCAATAATAGACGACCAGTTGGATGAGCAAAGTACTAGACGCACATATGGATTTCACATGCTGTTTTCAAACTTCTTGATTTCGTCTTCAGATTGATTAAGTTTTGATGAATAGCTGCGATAACATAATCAGCTGTGCCAAAACTTCGTCATCGTAATCTAATGTTCCATCAGGTAAAATGTCCATTTCTGTTCCTGAATATATGTCATTTCTTTATATTCTCATTTAATTTGCTTTATTTCTTCATTTTGTCTTAGCAGACGATCGACTTGTAATCCATGAGCTACTTTTTAAACTTTGTGAGTGATCTGTAATGATCTATAAATTCATAACTTTTTGCAATATTTTGCCTAATCATTTCTTTAATCGAAAAGGCACCATCACTATATATTTGTGTGCATATGCAAATCTCCATTGATATCATCTAATTGAATGAGTTTGACTCAGATCTTTACTCAAACTCACTACCATCTTCACGCATGGCAGGCGCAATCCAATCTACACCAAAATGATGATAGATTGCTTCTCTCGCTGTAATTGTAAGCTTACCATCTTGTTGTTCGATACCATACTACTAACCTTTTTCGTCGCGTGCTTTTTGCTAATTGTCTTATTCTAATATTGCGATCGCTTCGAACCGGTGATGTTGTAAAAGTATGGTAAAAAGCAGCAGATTCTATCAATCTAAAAATCAACGCCAATCGTCTCATCATCATAAAGCTAATTCCAGAGCAATTTTTAGTATCCCCAACAGCCATCTTGACTTTTATTCGGAATACGAAGTAATTGTTGTTGAAACTTTTTAGGCTCTCATGTACTAATTATGAAATCAAATCGTCTACTCATTTCCTTATATCTTCGAAAACTACCACCAGTTGAATATTGTTCAACTCTTCTAGCTATTCAATAAATTTTACAATTTCTTGGTTGAGTCCTCTCATTAGCTCTATAGGATAAACGTCTTTCTTTTAGCACCTATCGACTCACTGCTTCTAAAATGTTTTGCTCTGTCTTTTTGCAAAACCATTTTAAAGCACTGACCTTACCTTCTTCCACAGGCTTTTGAAGTGTTTTATCTGTATTTCAGTTCATGATACTAGTTTTGCTATTTTTACTGCCTAATCCTTGTATTTTCAAAAAGTGTGTACTAACCCTTCAGGTACTTCATCTTGAGGTACTGAAGGGTCGATGATACCTGTGTTTCAAATTCTAATAATAACTTCCTACGCCTTTTCCAATGCCTTTAAGTTCTGTTACATCATCAATCTCTTCTAATGTACGCTCATCAACCTCTAGACTTTGTGCGGCTTTTCTATACGTGAAACTTTTAAATGTATTTTTCTCCTTTTAGCTCCATATATATAGCTATTTTCTAATAATTGAATTACATCATGTCATCAATATCATCTCCAAAAGAAGACCAGCAGTAACATTAACGCTCGAACTTTGTGTCCTGACCTCCGTATGTCATTACTTTCCATAAACTTTGAAATAGAATTGTGATATGATGAATTTGTTCAATCACACAACTCGACTTAATAGCGATTGAGATAATTGGGCTAGTATAAATGGAAATGCGCGGATATAGCGATAATGATAAAGTCCAATTTGTAAATATATAAAAACCGCTATATGATACTCAAAACGACACTCCGATATCCGACTTTACTAAAATGCACTCTTTTGCTTACGTTATGTATATTATCAAATGTAACAACAACTTCAGATACGAAATAAAGAAAGCTACACATACCGAAAGATATTATAATAAATGCTATCACTTTTCTCAAATCTGTATTGCAAGTGATCGTAGAGGTATAGTATAGACGCAGTCCATACATACCGTTTTCGGAAATGGCTACAGAGACAACTAAACGTTGCAGCAAATAGATTGATAATGTTGTGACGCAATATATAAAGACACAATTGAAGAAGCAAAGCGCAATATCGATAACCAAATACCTCTACGAAACCCTATCACTATAAAGTAACAAATAATAAAGAAGAACAACTATATCAGTGAGCATGTTCATCTCTTTGTTTTAATTGATTTATTTCTTGCTGCAATCGTCTGTTCTACTTCTTCTAATATAACTTTCTCATGCATAATATTCACGAAGATGTTAAAATGCGCACTTTTCGAGTTGTATCTAAACCTGCTGATTTTTGACCTAATTCTTTTGCATTTTTCATCAACGAGATGTGCTACATAACGGAATAATATGTTCATAGCTATCTTCGGCAATGATTGTGAAATGTTGATGCGTTAAATCGTAACATTTGTTCTATTTTAAATTCACCCATACTAATTTCTCCTGACCTTTGGATTAAAATAGATTTTAACTTAAACAATCTTCAAATCTCAATTTATTAAATTGTAAATTGCTAGTATTTTACATATACTTATCATCAAACATTATACATGGAGTGTAAAGTACCGATGTAAACGTCCTGTTATTAGATAATACAGATGACACTATTCAACAATATCCACTTTAAGACTATCTTCAATATTATTAAAATTTGATAAAATATAAGTAGAAGACAAAGAGGAGCTTAATTAATGGAACATGTGCGTATGCGACTCACGTCAAAAGAAATTGGTCATTTGATGGCTCAAACTACTTTTGAGACGACGAAGTTACCCTCAGGTATGAAAGCTCAGTACAGATATCAAAATGCTCGTTATCAATATCTATAGTTCACGCAGAAGTAATGACTTTCGAGGTAAGAATGCTGGAACAACCTTAGAGTCAGTCAAGCTACCAGATGAGCAATCAACAACTGGCAACACATCATCAAATACAACTAGTATTCAATGTAACTCGTTTTCATTGTATCGAAGCGACATGAGCAGTGGCGACTATTTTGGTCCAATTGACTGTATGTGCAGCTTATGATGAGCCAATCACATATCAAAATCTTAAAAGAGACTTACCCTGTAGATGGTCACTAAAGTCGATACTAAAATCGTCGAGTCTTGCAGAACAGCCTCAATACCTCTTATCCGCATATCTTTTATTAACATTAGACAATGTTAGTATAACGAACGACGAAAATCTAGGATGGTCCCAAGTTCAAAATGAAAGCTGTCTTACATAATGGAAGTCTATCAAAAGTAGTAGCTTCAAAATGAGCAAGAATCGACTGGATTATATTATTATTGATCGATTCTGCAAACAGCGAAGTTTATCAACATTATGCATTATCAGCATTACCTTTTCCTGACAAAAACAAAATTTGAAAAACAAAAGGTGAATCTAAATCACTAGCAATCCGCGGCAGCAAGCATTATTTCTCGTTATGCATTTGCTAAACATGTGGACTCATCTCTACTCCATATGACGACTACCAAAAGGAGCAAGTAACAAAGTAAGATTTAATTGCCGCTAAAGTCATTCAAAATATGATATTCAACAACATGATACTATTTCAGACAGTGAGCAGAGATAAAGTCAATTCCATCGAAACAGAATCAAAAATACAATAAATAAAAGCGGACTTACGCACTAGTTTGTCACTACATGCGCGTAAGTCGCTATATGACTCGAATTATCTAACAATTGCACCATGCTAAGCGCTTCTAAAATTTTATCATGCACAGCATTTTACACGTTCATCGGTAAGTGTGTTTTCTGTATCTAGATAACCAAGTCTAATTGTCAAATAGATCCCTTTTTCTATCGATGTTCCACCCTCGCCCTATCCATCCAAATACGAGTGTATCATTTAAAATATCTTCTACCATTCTCATGAATAATGGATAACAATTCAGATGAAGTACCCCATGATTAACTTCTAATGCAATATCACGGTTGCACCTGGAAATCTAGGTATAGGCTCATAATTAATATATCCCACAGAAACTTCCATCATTGCATCATAATTAAGTTCAAATACATACGTACGCTAAATCATTGTTTGCAGCTAACGTAGGTGTAGCTCACCATGAAGCCAATATCTTTACCATTAGGACTAATTGCTGCTCTCCTGGATGTACCCATCTATTTGACCAGCTCTAAAATCGAATTGAAGATTAAGCTTTTCAGCAATACGTTCAACAATACCCTTAGTTAAAATAGAAAATCAACTCGACTCTTTCTTACCTTGCCAAGTGTTATTAACAAAATCTCCAGTTAATATCACCACTCAAGTATTCTACTTCATCTGGTAACCTGCCCTTCACCGTTACCAAAGAAGACACGTCCAATTTCATATAACTTAACATTTGTATTTTTATTGAGCAACATTGTATGATACTGCATCAATTAAATGCGGTAATAAACTTTGACGCAATGGAATGTGCTTCACCCATAGGCATAAGTAATTCAATTGTAGGACTGATTTTGTAGTGCAAAATCGGTAGCATGATTTTTGATACCAATGAATAAGTACTAGCTTGGTCTGGCCAGCGCCCTCAAGTGTTTCTTTAACAGTACGCGTTTTTAAACTGTCGATCGCTAGTTCTCCACTTTCTAACATCTTTAAATACAGGTAGCGTTGATGGTATGTCATCGTATCCATATATACGTGCTACTTCTTCGTAAGTCTTCTTTTAATAGAAAATATCTTTTACGTCTTGATGGAACATTCACGATAATCTCACCATTTTTATTTTCAGTGTTCAAATCCTAATTGCTCAAAAATATCAATGATTTCTTCATCAGTTAAATTCAAACCAATTGTACGGTTAACTTTTGTCAGCAGTGATTTCTATTGGGGTCACAAATGATCCTAAATCTCCATGCGAAACTCGGTCTTTTTAAAACTGTTCCTGAAGCATATCTTTCAAGTAAATAACAAGCTCTGTCTACAGCTTCATCGACAACCCAGTTGCAATCCCCCTTTTCAAATCGACTCGAAGATTCACGTTTAAATTTAAACGGCGTGATGTATGTCGAATAGATACAGGATCAAAGATAGCTCCCTTCTACTACAACATGTCGTGTTTGTTCAGTGACTTCAGAGAAAATCTCCTCCATAACACCTCCTAATGCACTAGGGTCTTTTGCCATTTGTAATGACAATGTCAGTATCTCAACAATCGACGTTCTTCACCATCTAAAGTTCTCATTGTCTCATCTTTTTAGCTTGTCTAACTTCATAGATTGCGAACCAATTTGTTCTTGATCAAACATGTGTAGAGGTTGGCCATATTCTAAAAGTACATAATTGGAAATATCTACCACATTATTAATTGGACGTATTCCCGCTTTTGAATTAATCGGAACTGCATCCATACTGGAGAAGGATCCAATAGTCACGCCGCGAACAACACGTGCACTATAGTAAGTGCTTTTATCTTCATTTTTAACTTCTATTGTTAATTCATCTTTAGCAGATTCTGTTACTTTCATTGCTTGTTAACTGAGGTTTTATTCATTTTTAGTTTGATATAAAGCTGCGACTTCATACGCAGTACCTACCATGCTTAATGCATCAGCACGATTAGGTGTTAAATCAAATTCCATCACTTGGTCATTAAGATATAGTGCTTCTAACGCATCTGTTCCAGGTTTAACTGTTTCGGAAATATATATACCTGACTCATAATTTTTAGAGTTACATGACTTGAAATACCTATTTCTGTAATGAGCAAATCATACCTTCAGAGCGTTCGCCACGTAATTTGGCACGCTTTAATTTTAATTCCACCAGGTAAACGACCACCAACTTTAGTAACAATCACGTGTTGCCCTTCATCTACATTTGGTGCACCACAAACAATTTGAATCTGGTTCTTCTTCACCTAAGTCTACTTGACAAATATTTAATTTATCAGCATCTGGATGTGGCGTCTTCGACAAGACATGTCCAACTACTAATTTTTAATATCTTTGTATAGTCAATAATATCATCGACTTCAATTCCAGTTCTTGTAATTCTCTCTGCTAACGCTTGAACCGACTGGTCAACATTCACATAATCTTTTAGCCATTCATTTGAAATTAACATATTATTGTTCACCTCTATCTTCTACAGCTTTAAATTGATCCAAGAAACGGACATCATTGGTATAAAAGTGACGAATATCTTCAATACCATACTTTAACATTGCAATCTCGATCTGTCCCATACCAAATGCGAAGCCAGAATATTCCTTAGAATCGAATCCGGCCATTTCTAATACATTCGGGTGAACCATGCCCGCTCCTAAAATTTCAATCCAACCTGTATGTTTACAAACATTACAACCCCTGCCCTTTACATTTGAAACATGATACATCTACTTCAACTGATGGTTCAGTAAAGCGGAAATAACTTGGGCGTAAACGAATCTCACGATCTGCACCGAATAATTTTTGGCAACTAACTCTAAAGTCCCTTTTAAATCGCTCATTTTAATATTTTTATCAACTACTAAACCTTCAATTTGTGTAAATTGGTGGCTATGTGTTGCATCATCTGAGTCACGTCGATAAACTTTACCGACAAATAATTTTGACTGGTCCTTGTCCTTTACGTTTTTCCATAGTACGTGCTTGTACTGGTGAAGTATGTGTACGCATTAAAAATTTTCTTCTGTGATATAAAAGCTATCTTGCATATCACGTGCTGGATGCGATTTAGGTAAGTTTAAAGCTTCAAAATTATAGTAATCTTGTTCAACTTCATAACCATCAACAATTTCATAACCTAATCCCTAAGAACAAGTCTTCAATCTCTTCAACTGTACGTGTTAAAGGATGTTTTGATCCAATTTCAATATGACGACTTGGCAATGTGACATCAATTGTTTCTTCAGAAAGCTGTTGATTTAATTTCTCTTCTTTGATTAGCTTTTTGTCTTTCATCTAATTCACTTTGAATAGTTTGTCTTAATTCATTTACCTTTTGACCATACGCAGGTTTGTCTTCATTAGGGCAAATCTTTCATATTTTTCATTAAGCCGCTAACAGAACCTTTTTACCTAAATATTTCACTTTTACTTGTTGTAACGCTTTACGCATCTTTGCTTCATTTATATCCACTAAAGCTTGTTGCTTCAACTCAGACATTAGATCATTTTGAGTCATGACTGAATTCCTCCTATATAGTCCCTTCAATTATTTACAAATCAATACCGCCACTTGTTATTAATAAAAAAGCTTTCATCCCCTGTTCAAAAAGGGACGAAAGCTCTCGTGGTACTACCCAAATTTATGCATGCATACACTTGTAAATCTATTGATAACGGAATGACTATTCCGACTTAAATTTCTTTTGTTACTAAAAAGATGAAAAAATTATTACTAAGTTGGAATGACTTTCAGTCTCGATCATTCTCCTTTTCAACTTTCTAAATAATTTATGTCTTTTTATAGGTTATTATTAATATGTTAAAGCGATAGTAATTTTGAAATTTCATTCATTATTATAGTCGATGATAACATCAAAGGTCAACCTTTCAGCTGATACATTAAGATACTTCCAGCAATAGCAACATTTAAACTTTCGGCTTATGCCATAAATAGGAATAGTGAGGTTTTGCGTTGTTTCTTTTTAGTAAATCTGTTAACACCTCTCCTTCATTACCCTAATATAAGCGCAAAGGTGGCTTGCGCTTCAATATCATTGAAGCTCACTGCGTTTTCAAGTGCCGTACCATACACTGGACCATTAAATTGATGAATATAATTGTTGATGTCATCAAAAATGACTGGTATATGAAAAATGCTTCCTTGACTAGCACGGATCACCTTATCTTGAAAAGGGTCAGCCGTCCCCTCTCCATAACTATCAAATCTAATCCAGCAGCATCAGCTGTCCTAATTAAAGTTCCTAGATTACCAGGATCTTGAATACGGTCAATTAATAATACTTGTTTGGCTAGTGTCTTATCATAGGTTGGTTTTTTTATAATGGCAAAGAAACCTTGAGGTGTAACAGTTCCAGAAAGTACTTCAGCAACTTTTAGATTAATTTTGATACACTTCTTTCGCATAATCAATTATTGAAGATGACATTCTATCGGTATCAACGATAAACAATTGTATTACTTCAATTTGACTTTGATAAGCTTTCTTCTATGAGATGAATCCCTCTACTAAAGCAAGACCCTGTTTTATCCCTCTCACGTTTCTTTTTAATTTATTCGCATTTTTATTTTACTATTTTTGAGCAGAAGTAATTTGTTCCATTAAAAATATGTCTCCATCTTCAAAAGTTTATAATTCCATTGTAAGTGAATATGTATCATTTTCAAAGTCAATAATGATGTATTCTTTAAAATTGATATATCCTTTGAAAAACAATCAAATTTGTATTTTATTTCAGCTGATTTTTAATTTTTAAAACGTATGATTATTGTTTTTGAAAAACAGAAAAATATTCAATAATTATTTTATATAGTTGTTCTGAAGTTAGAAAAATATGTTAATATATTGACATCGAATACAAACTCAGATGGATTTATTTCAATCTAGTTTAAAAATCTCAAACGCAACTGAGACAACTACATTCAAAGGAGAGATTACATTATGAAAAATCTAGTAAATTTTTCAAAAGATTTTCCTACTAGAAAAATCATTACGCAATTAGAAAATTCACAGTTGGCACTGCTTCGATTATCGTAGGATCATGTCTTATTTTTCGGACAAACACACATGCTGAACAGGCTGAAGAATTCGAAAGAGTAACAACTGGTACAGTTGATACAGGTGGACAGCCTGCTAGAGCAGATCAAGGACAAGAAGGACTCACAGGCGCGGATACGCACAATACAGCAAGTCAACCTGGTGTTACAGGTCAAGATGCACCAAATGAAAATCATGCTGGTGACCAAAAATGCTGCAGTAACACATCCGGCTAATCAAGAAAATAATGCACCCTCAAGTTGGGGCTGGTACTCCTGGTGTTGAGAACACACCACAAGCCGGTGGTGAAAAATCATAATCAAGATACTGCAGTAACTTCAGCAGGTACTAATGGGGAACAAAATGGTGGTAAACCAGCTACGTCAACAACTGGTCAAGATGCCGCGCAATCCAATGGACCTCAAGGTACTTCAGTAGCCCAACCTGGTAATGATGCTTCTAGCCAAGGTCATGATACACCTCAAGCTGATGCTGGCACTCATAATACAGAAGGCCAACCTGCTGTAACTACTGGTGAGCAAGCTGGTGGTAAAGCCTGCTGCAACGAAACCTGAAGGTGCTAGTGCAGAAACTGCGCCAGCGCCTAATAATGCTGATGAAAATCACGCTCAACCTTCACCGCAAACAGGAGGTACTACAGCAACACAAGCTGGACAAGTAAAAACCATCCGGTGATTCTACGCCTACCGGTGAGCCAAACAAAGCAGACGATCAAGGTACACAAATTAAAACCTACAAGTAACCAAGGTACTACAGCAACAACTAATGAAACTGGAAATCAGAAACCAAGTGGTCAAACAGGTAATACTGAGAACACGCCTAATGATGGTACTCAATTAAAACCTAATAATGACCCAGCTGTGACTGGTACACCAAATACTAATGGAGAACAAACTGGACAACCTAATGCAACAGTAACACCAGGACAAGGTAATGAAGAGATTAACGGAGCTAGTAAACCTGGAGAAGTGTCTCCGAAACCTGAAGAAAAACAATCCAACTGCCACTGAACCCTGGTACAACCGCACCTGGGAATACTAATCAAGACACACAAGTAAAAACCTAATACAGATCAGACTGCTACATGGTACTCCAGCTGGTACTGATAATCAAAATACGCAACAAGGCAATACTGAACAAAATAACCAAAATGCTCAACCATCAGCACCTGGAACAACTGATCGCCGGTGCTACGGTTAAAACCTAGTACTACACCCTAATCAAGACGCTGAAGTTAAACCCTAATACAGATCAAACGGCTAAACTAAATCCCAGCTGGTAAGATAATCAAACAATACATATCAAGGCAATACTGAAGAAAGTAACTCAAACATGGTCAAGGTACTCAGCACCTAACAACTCGATCAAGCTGGTGCTACAAGGTAAACCCTGGTACACACCAACGCAAGACGCTGAAGTTAAACCAAAATCCAGTCAGACTCACATAACACGCAACTGATCGGGCCGATGCTGCGGGATAAACCTGGTACTACACCTAACCAAGACGCTAGTTAAACCTAATACAGATCAGACTGCTACTGGTACTCAAGGTACACTGGTGATCAAAATGCTGAACAAGGTAATACTGAACAAAATAACCAAAATGCTGAACAAGGTAATACTGGGCAAGAGGGTTCTAATCCTAATCAAAGTGGTCAGTTAGGTGCTGACGGTTAAACCTGGATCTGCTCCAAATCAAGATACTGAGGTAAAACCTAATCCAGATCAAAATAATAACCCAACTACTGGGCAAGACGCGAATCAAACAGGTCAAGGTACTCAAGTAAAACCTAATAACGATCAAACGACAACTGGTACCCAGCTGGTACTGATAATCAAAAATACACAACAAGGAAAATACTGAACAAAACAATCAAAATGCTGAACAAGGTAATACTGGGCAAGAGGGTTCTAATCCTAATCAAAGTGGTCAGTTAGGTGCTACGGTTAAACCTGGATCTGCTCCAAATCAAGATACTGAAGCAACCTCAAATCCAGATCAAAATAATACACCAACTAATGGTCAAGACGAGGGATCACAGGTCAAGGTACTCAAGTAAACCAATCAACAGATCAAACTGCAACTGGTCAATACTGAACATAATACCAAAATGCTGCAACAAGGTAATACTAGGCGGTACAGATAAAGATGCTAAAGTAAATACTAATGATGATGAAACAAAAACAGATGTTAAAAATGATACTGAATTACCTGAAACAGGACTAAGTAATGAATATGATTATACAACTACAGTATTTGGTTCTATCGCTTTAATATCTTCACTTTTTATTACTAAGACGACAAAGAAAAAGAATCTAAATAATACTTAACATCTTTTAAAACGAGTAAATCGATATTGTGATTTACTCGATAATTTCTTAAAAATTAATTTATCACAATATTAAATATTGAATAACTACAAAAGACGAATAAACTGAATAAGACAAAACGAGAACATGCTCGGTGACAAGGTTGATTATTCATAATATAAAGTATTAAATTGCTCATTCAATTGTTAAATATTTTTACATTCGGTCACATATAAATCAATATTCTGCTTCAAAATTAACTAAATTTCTATAAATTTTAAGAGACACATTTAAATTAGCTTAATTTTATTATATATACTCAAAAAGAGATTCCTAAAATATAGGCATGCATTGTATTGGTAAGACAAGATAAATACTTTTATTATTGCACTAAAATTCCTATATTATTCTAGCTACTCTAGTTCAAAATAAAAATCCAACAACCTCACATGAGATTGTTGGATTTATTTCTTGTGTTCTATTATTTAGAAACTACTTCTTCACCATTGTATGAACCACAGTTTTTACATACGCGGTGAGATAATTTGTATTCGCCACAGTTAGGGCATTCAGTCATACCAGGTACTGAAATTTTTAAAATGTGTACGGCGTTTGTTTTTCTTGTTTTTAGACGTTCTTCTTTTTGGTACTGCCATGATTAATCCTCCTAGAATAGACACTTAATTCAAAATGTCAGCTCAATTAATAACTATTATATCATTAATTCAACTGCTATTGATCTTTATCGTATAATTGTTGTAATTTTTTGAAGCCTTGGATCAACTTTTTCTTTGTTCTAGAATCACTATCTTGCTCTTTTTGAACTTCAGTCAATTGATCTTCATCAATGACTTCCCAACCATTACCTTCTGTTAACATTTGATCACTATGTTCAGAATAAGCACGCATAGGTTTTTCAATAATTACAAGTTCTTCAGCAATGTCTTTAATATTAATCATACCGTCAGTTACAAGATGATAATGCTCATCTTCTTGATCGTCACTATCGGTATAACCATCATAGCCTTCTAAATCAAATACTTTGAAGTAGATACATCTAAGAGGCACATCAACTGGTACTAAAGTACGAGCACAAGGCATCGTGTAAGTTCCAGTAACATGCATGTCTGCAATCACTTCATTTGATTTGACTGTCAACTGTCCTTCAACATTGATATCTGAAAGATCAATTAAATCTAATGATTCTCTTAAATGCTCAAAATTAACCGTTTGATTAAATTCAAATGGCTTACCTTGATATTTTCTCAATTGTGTTATTGACCATTTTCATATGGCTTCACCTCTAATAAGCACAAAAATTTATTTTAACTTTCTAAACAAAAAGTTGTCAAGATTTTTCTTAACATACCTCGTTCTGTTACAATACTAATGATGAATACTGAAAAGGAGAAATGCAAATGAAAAGTGTTGGACTCGATAACTGAATATAACCTTTTCATAACGGCACTTATTTCACGCTACATTGTCAAAACAACGCTCTGAAACTAATGTAACTATTGCTATTATGAGTGGCAATTTTGTGATGCGTGGAGAACCAGCAATCTACCATAAATTTAAACGCACTGAAATGGCTTTATCCGCCGTAGATTTGGTCGTTGAGCTACCATTGATAGGTAGCCTATCTTCTAGTGATACCTTTTGCGGAAATAGCTATTAAAAACAGCTCAGTATCTCGATATAGATATTATATCTTTTGGCAGTGAAAGTGCATCCTTAAAAGATTTACAATATCTTGCAACACAAATGATTGACTATGAAAAACATCCAGATTTTTAAAGAGAAATTAAAACAAGGTAAAAAGCTATCACAGAATCTTAAGTGAGTTAACACATAACGACACACTTTACAATCTCCAAACAATATTTTAGGAATAAGCTACCTTAAAAGCAATGCAGCAATTTGCGCCTCACATGTCAGCATTGACTATTAAAAGAGAAGGTTCACTTCATCATCAAAAAGTAATTGATCACCATCATTTTGCAAGTGGAACATCTATTAGGCGTTCGTCAATGAATGATAATGTAGACTGGAAAAATGTGGTCCCAAATCAAATACAATCTTTATATTGTAAACCTCATACTACGGTTGAGGATACATTTCCTTTTATCAAACACCAATTAATTACACAACCAAAAAGAGAGCCTTCATTCTATTTACACAATAAATGAGGGGGTTTGAAAATCGCTTGCAAACAATGATTCATCGAAGCGATTCCTTTGAGTCTCTATTATCAAACCTTAAAACAAAACGTTATACGCAGACATATTCAACGTGTATTAATGAATGTGTTATTAAATATAACAAAAGATGATGTTAACAAGGAAATTAACGCTGTTAGAGTTTTAGGAATGAGTGAAAAAGGACGCTCATATTTTAAAATATTTAAAAGCTAATTATCCAAATCGTCACTACATTACTAATGTAAAATCAAAAAGACTGCACACTATTTTAAAAATGAAATTAAAAGCGACTCATGTATATAATCTATTAAGTAATCAATCACAGACAGACTTTAACACACCCTTTAGTACGCATTTAAAATGTTATAAAAGACTCGAAATCTTACAGCTCAATCATAGTGTTAGATACAAAACATAAATTGTAGTTTAATCCCATTGTAGTCAACGTTATTCTTTCACTGACCTGAACTTTTTGTCATATTTCGTATAAAGAGTCACCTTTCTATCAACTTTATAATAAAAAGACTCTGCTCTTATGGGTCGTATCGCTTCATATTATCTATATCTTGTTGTAATCATTATGAACAAAAACTATAACATCTTTATTGTAGTTTTGTTGTTCATTATGATTAAAATCCCTCAATAGAGTATCTTACAATTAGATACCCTATTGAGGGATTTTTCGACTGATGATTAAGAGGTGGCAGCCTATTTCATATATAGAACTAAATGACTGTTATACACCTCTATATGTACAGTTGCCTTAGACATTAAATTTCTTTTTAATGCTCTTTCGACATGAGGTGGTACAAAAAGGTGAAATGTCCGCTTGATATGCAGCTACTTCTTTAACAATACTTGAACTTATAAATGAATAGTCTGCACTTGTCATCATGTACATTGTTTCAATATTACTATTTAACTTTTTGTTCATGAAGTAAGTCGTAGTTCATATTCAAAGTCACTTACAGCTCTTAAACCTCGAATAATTGTCTTTTGCACCTACTTTGATCATAAAAAAATCAACAAGCAATCCATTAAAATGATGCACTTGTATATTAGGCAAATGTTTAACTGACTCTTCAATCAACGTCATGCGTTCTTCTGAGTCAAACGTTCCACCTTTACTACTATTTTTAGTACACAAACATGGATTTCATCAAAGCGGTCGGCGCTTCTTTCAATGATATCTAAGTGACCATATGTAATTGGATCAAAACTACTGGGAATAACTGCTCTTGTCTTACTCATATTATTCTCCTTTTTCAAGTAACAAAGCATCTGTCAAACCATAATGATAACGCTTAATCATTTTGAAATGGCGCAATTGTTATTTCTTCATTATGACTAAACTCACAAACGATAATACCATTTTCTTTTAATAAGTTAAACTCTGCTATACGAGAAATCGCCCTCATTTATAAGCCCTTTATTATAAGGTGGGTCTAAAAAGATAACATCGAATTGTATTTTCGTTTAGCAAGTGCTTTAAGTGCTCTGTCAGCATTATTTTTATAGACTTCAGCTTGTGACATTAAATCTAATTGATTAAGATTAGCTTTTATAACCTTTGACCGCTTTAAAAATTTTGATCTACAAAAATCATTTTATCCATACCACGGGATAATGCTTCAATGCCAAGTGCACCACTACCGGCAAATAAGTCTAATCCTAAACCAGAAACATCATATAAACTATTAAAAATACCTTCTTTAACTTTATCCATAGTTGGACGAGTATTTCGCCCCTCTAAACTTTCTAGCGCTTTACTTTTTATGCTTACCCGCAATTACACGCATTGACTCACACTTCCATTTCATTCATTTATTTAATATAATTTGAAGATAAAGGAGTTTGATTTATTTATGAAACAATCATTTATTAAAAATTGGTGAAGGTTTAACTGATTTATTCGAATTTACAACTCTTATAGAATATAATCATAAGCGAATCAATCGTATTGTGTATTTCCACACACCTCATTCTGAGAAACAATTATCGTCCGTTGCAATAATAATGAACCCTACTGTTGAAAAACATTTCCAGGCTATGTATATCATGACAAATGCCTTAAAATATCCCTATCCAGAGGGCAACAAAAATTCAATATGATTAATTCAGCTGCAGAAAATTATGACATACCAGTTGTAGGTATCGACGTACAACCTCCTGATGTATATCCAGACTTAGAATTATATTTTTAACTACCTTTATCAGTGTTTTGCGTCTTCAAAGATGGATACCACCTTTGCAATAAATTGATACTCATTGTATTTCATGTTTTTCTTTTTCATATGTTTTTCAAATATTTATATGGGGAACCTTTGAATGTCGTGAACGTACTTGAGTTGCATAAGTTTATGAACAATATTGTCAGCATCTCGCTTCATTTATATACATCACAACATATTTTCGTTGACGGTTTGAGTGCACGATGTGTCCCATATTTTCTAATTTGTCGCTCATGTTTCATATGTTTTAAATAAATAAATTAAACTCGTTCTAGGAATTATATTCATTTCTTACTCACTCCATTATTTATACATTTGTTATCATATCATGACTTTATAAGTAATGAAATGACTAAGGATTAACCTAAATGATAAAAGTTATATTGAAACTCTATGACTTTAAACTTATCTCATCTTAAAAATGATAATGAGTAAAAGAATCTATAACCATCGTACCCAAACAATAATGTTGGGGTACACACTCTAACTATCACTAGGAGGATTCGATTATGGCTCATTCAAAAATGGTTTATTAATGGTACGTTGGCAACAGCCGGTATTATAAAGCAGTCTATTTTACTTTTTAAAAATAAAAATAAATCACCGCAACAATTAAAATCTATTCCACCTTTCTTCTCAGGACAAGCACCTTACATATTTGCACATAGAGGTGGCATGGCAATGCGACCAGAGCAAATACAGTTGGCATTTGATAATGCTGTTGAATATGGATTGATGGCTTTTGAAACAGATGTACGACTCAACTAAAGATGAACAACTCATTGTTTTCACGATGCACTTTGTCGACCGTACAACTAATGGTTCAGGTAAAGTGAGTGAACATACTCTAGCTGAACTAAAACGATTAGATGCGGGATATCATTTTACTGACATCAATAATCAAACACCTTATCGCGGGCACGATAAAGCTAAGATTTTATCATTCGAGGAACTGCTTGAATTGTACCCTAATATGTATATCAGTATGGATTTAAAAGATGCGCCAGACATATGAAGGTCGTATCGCACCAAAAAGTGATTTACGATAATATCATCAAACATGGGGCGCAACATCGAGTGCCTCGTTACAAGCTTCCATAAAAACAAATTCAACGTTTCACTTAGGTATAACCAAGCTGACATTGCTATCGGTGCTAGTGAAGGCGAAGTTGCTGAAGGTTTTATTAAATTTAACGGCATGTTAGGTCACACATTTAAACCACAAGCAGACACATCTCCAAAATGCCAGTTGCATATAAAAGGAATTTCATTAACTTCTAAGCGTTGCTCATTCAATGGCTTAACTTTAAAATAATATTGTACCCGGTTACTATGGTGTGAATAGTATAGATTTAATGACAGATTTATATCATAAAAGGTGTTCATACTTTAGTTACAGATCGCCCAGATTTAGGTCAACAATTTAAAGAAACTTTTAAAAATAAATTGAAATATAAGTTTCGTAATGATTACTTATGATTAATTTAACTAAAAATACCTAGGACATCCAACTTGTCCTAGGTATTTAACGTATTATCCGCGCGTTTCTGAAGTGAAAGTACATTCATTTTTAGTCTTATAACATTAATTTATCTTTGACTAAATAATGCGATATTTACGATATCATTATTTTAACTTTGTATAGTTTGCACGGTATAAGTATATTTTTTTATAAATAATCATCGTTAAAGATAGAAATGACTTTGATAGAGTGAGAATCTAACATTTTGTTTTATAGAATGTATATACAGTAGACTTTACCCTTTTCAAAAATATAATGGATAAAAAGAGGTGTGAAATAGTTTATTAATCCATTTCACTTCTCTAAAATGATACCAACCACTTCCTTCAAAGTAATAAATTCTTGATTACATAGATTTACCTTTCTGTATAACATTAATTAAACAAACATAAGTCTTTGTTATTACTGATTAATTAATGCTTTGATCATGCCTTTTAATTACAATGAACAGTTACATGTGCCACCAGATGCACATCCATCATGTCCAGTTTGGAAGAAAGGATTACCTGTTTCAATTTTTACATGCTCAGAAACAGCAAATGCGATTTTGGACATCACTTCGTCAATTAAATTTTTGTAATGCCACTTCCTTTTGCTTTATACTCCATTACTACTGGAAGCATTTCATAAGACACGTTTTCGTTTTCGAGTTTCTAACATAATATCTTTGTAATCAGGATGATATTTTCCAAATCTCATCACATCATCATACTTATCTTCACTTTTTAGAAAAGCTTGATAAAGTAGACTTGCTTTCATCATCAGCATCTAATTGCATTTTAGCTCGTCGGTATGAGACATAAATATCAGATTGTACAATCATATCCGAGATATCCTCAATATCATCTAAAATGTCTAATGTTTCTTCAGTAATCACAGAATCATCCTCTTTATTTATTTTACTTTTCTACAAATATTAATGAATAATAATCACTCATCACTTCTCCACCCATTTCATCATATTTTGATTACTTAACAAGCGTGAGCGATGAATATCAGAATTAATCCAACTATGAATAAGTGTAGGACATCGTCAAAATCATAACCTACATTTTTGACTTGCTGACTTATAACTTACATAGCGTTCATCCAGTTGTTGTGTTAAAGCATTCTCAGTAAACTCCACACTGTTTGATCCTTTATCCGTTGCTTCATACAGATTGATAGCAGCAATACGAGCAATATCGTTGTTAACTTTAAGTGATTTTTAAATTTTTCATTTCTCTCATTTTATTCGTTACTTCATAGAGTGTAATCAATTGATTAGGGTTTTTGTTCATAGCGGAATTTTATCGTCGGAACTTTCACTAATTTGTCCCTCATCTTCTGCTCTATTTAACTTATATGGTTGTAGTGTTGCCAATGTATTTGCATCTAAAAATCTCACTGCCAAAATTTTTATTAGTTTGTTGATCAGAATATATTTGAGCACTAAACATCTCCATATTTAATTAACGTCTGTGTCTTTAAGTCTTCATCAGACATTTCAAATTTATAAGTTTTTACCTTTCGTTTTGACAGTTGGTTCTGGATTAATACTAGTATCTTCAAAAATATGAGATGAACTTTCACCTATTTTAAGTGGGCTCACTTTCCACACCTTTACCTGTGGCATAAACTGATGTGATTGTTCCTTTATTAGTACTTACAATATAATATCATCTTTCTGTTTAAAGACATAATTTTTAACCCATTTTATATGGATAAGACCGATCAGCTTGTCCATAATGATGCGTTAGTGTTTTTAATATCTTTTCCAATCCAAGTCCCTATCCCTTCTTTAGGTTTAGGGTTCTCAGCATCCTTATTCACCTGTTTAAATTGCTCTGTCTTAGTCGTTTTTGCTATTTTTATTTGGATTCTCTAGAACATCAAACTTTTAAACGTGGTGAGTAAAAGAGATAAATTAAAAATGTCACTAATAATATAACACCAATAACTTTAATTATTAACTTCTTCATCTTTCACCCACCTCTTAATAATTATATATATTGTACAAAAATGTACTAACCTTTTTCAACATAAGTGAAACGAATAAACATTTCCCATCATTATTCTTATAAAACAAATTTTTAAATACTTTTTGTATTCGTTATTTATACGAAAGTGAACATGAATGAATTTTAAACATATTAAAATCTAAATATTAAATAGATATATATCGAGTCAGTAAAAATGACTTTAGTATGATTACAGATCTCGCTTCGATTTATTTAAAATATTTATATAGGATTTGAATCATATTTGATACGTTTGTAACTGTAGAAATAGTAGATAATGATTAGGGAATAAAAAAGTATGTTTATTGTATAGTTTATGACAACATGACAACTGGAGTTATCTACGTTCAGTATCATAAAAATACCTGAGACAACCATTTTGTGTCTCAGGGCTCTTATAAAGAAAATTTATAGACCTAATGTAGCTTTTAAGCAATGATGTTGTTTCTCCACCTGGATACAATACATATAACAATACATAAAACTGCAACACCAGTAATTGCGGTAAAGAACCAAATTATTGAAGCCCAAGGCCCAATTTTTTTCTGTGAATATGAGTTTATCTTTGAAGGCTAAAATGATTTGAATTAAGCCTAAAAACGCTACCAACTGTTGCAAGAATGATATGGAAAAACTAAGAAAATAGTGTAATAAACTTTAATAGAACTTGGTCCATCCGAAAGCTGTATTACCGATAAAAATAGTTCTTGCTGCATAAATAATAAAGAATGTTAAAGCGAAAAAGGCAGCCCATAGCATAATGTTTTTATGCTTATGAACTTGACGTTTCCAAATCAATGCCCAACCAATAGCGACTAAAATCGCACTAATAACAATACCGATGTACTTATCGTTGGTAAAAATGGGTACGTTCATAAGTTTCATCCTTACTTAAGTTAATTTATATCATCTTGATTAATGAAACAACTACAACGAGTGCAAAGAATACTACTAAGTAGTTCAATGAATAAACGAACATTTGCGTTGCCCATTTTAGTTTGATTAGATTCTTTTCTGAACGTTGTAAAACCTAAAAGCTAACCATCCTAAATTAAGTAGTGTAGCAATAACAACAAAAAGTTACACCCTAAATTAGATAATAAGAATGGCAATGGTAATAATAACACTAACCAAATAAACATGCTTACTCTTGTCCGTTTGAAACCTTTCACTGATGGTAACATAGGAATATTTGCAAGCGCATACTCATCACTACGTTTAATTGCTAGAGCGTAGAAATGGATAGGTTGCCAACAAAAGACAACTAAAAAAAGAGTGCTACTGCTGCTAAACTTAATGATCCATCGATAGCTACCCAACCAATTAATGGTGGTACAGCTCCAGGAAAAACTTCAACAACAGTATTCCAAGTTGTATGGCGCTTAGACCAAATTGAATAGTAAGATACATATCCAACAATACCAATTAATCCTAAAACACCAGAAGGTATATTTAATAAGAATAAACATGCTTCACCTATTAACATCATCCCAAAACTTAACATTAATAAGTTTCTATCAGATATTCTATCATTTACTGTTGGTCTACTTTGCTTACTAGGCATAATGCGATCAATATCTTGATCATAATAATTATTTAAAGCACAAGCGCCCCCATAATAAGCGTAGAGCCAACTAGCATCAATAGTATTTGTGGAATGGAAGATAGGAAGGAATGGTTTGTCATTACTATTGCAAGCCATGCGCCTGCAAAAAGCAGGTATTAAATTACCTTGAACAAGGCCCATTTTAATAATTTGTTGTAATTCTTTTCGAAAGATACACGGCCCGTAGTATGTGACAAAGTTTGATCTTTGTTCATAATTCCTCCTTAAATTTCTCATATAATATAATGATATAGTAAATCACACAAAAAAGACTAGGTTTTTATAAAATTAAATTGTGACACTTTTACGACATTAGAAATCGTCAATTTTTGTGACACACTTAAAAATGTTATTCTTGATATAATAAGTTAAAAAGTAAAAATATGTACATTAATTTAAAGTCATTTTTCAAGTGTCGTATTTAATGAAGTATCAATTAACGAGTCTTTCAATGACTTTATTCAATTATGTAATATTATAATTTAATACTTTAAATTAATGATGGGGTGTTTATCATTGTTTAGAAAGCAAAACCTTAAATGGTTAGGTGTTTTAGCTACGATTATTATGACCTTTGTACAATTAGGTGGCGCCCTCGTAACTAAAAACAGGGATCAGAAGATGGTTGTGGCTCGTCTTGGCCTTTATGTAATGGCGCTTTACTTCCAGAAAATTTACCAATACAAACAATTATAGAACTGAGTCATCGCGCAGTATCAGCCATTTCACTTATAGTTGTATTATGGCTTGTAATTACAGCTTGGAAAAACATTGGTATATTAAAGAAAATCAAACCACTCTCTATTATTAGTGTTGGTTTTTATTAGTTCAAGCACTTGTAGGTGCTGCTGCTGATATGGCAACAAAATCCTTATGTATTAGCGCTACATTTTGGTATTTCACTTATCAGTTTCTCTTCTGTTTTCTTAATGACATTAATTATTTTCTCAATTGACAAAAATATGAAGCTGACATTTTATTTATTCACAAACCTTTACGTATCTTAACTTGGTTAATGGCTATCATCGTATACTTAACTATTTATACAGGTGCTTTAGTTAGACATACTAAATCAAGTCTTGCTTATGGTGCTTGGCCTATTCCATTTGATGATATCGTTCCTCATAATGCGCATGATTGGGGTACAATTTTCGCATGAGGTATGGCGTTCATCACTTTTATCTGGATTATGATTACATTTATACACGCTATTAGAATTATTCAGATAATCGAACTGTACGTTATGGTTATACTGCATCATTTATACTTGTTATCCTTCAAGTTATTACAGGTGCTTTATCAGTCATAACTAATGTCAATTTAATTATTGCGTTATTCCATGCTTTGTTTATCACTTACTTATTCGGAATGATTGCTTATTTTATTTTTACTAATGTTAAGAACGACGAGAAGTCTAAAATAATTTATTTTTCTATAAATTTATAACAATTAAAAGAAACACGCCACTCAAAAATACCATAACGGTAAGATAAGTGGCGTGTTTCAATATATTAAGTATAAATAGACCATCTAAATATCATATCAATCTAGATGGTCATTTTAATTATGATTGCTTTTCAATTTCACTAATAAATCTCCTGTAGCAATGGCATCTCCATTAGCAACATTTGATTTGTTTAATAATTCCATCAAATGGTGCCTGAATCGTCGTTTCCATCTTCATTGCTTCAGTGATTAATAATGGCTGATTAGCTTGAACTTCATCGCCTACAGACACTTTGACTTCAGTTACAGAACCAGGCATTTGAGCACCAATATGATTTGGATTTGATTTATCCGCTTTTAGGTTTAACATTAGCATTCGTTTTTAACATTTTTCATCTTGAATATAAATACGTCTTGCTTGACCATTCATAGCGTAATAAATTGTACGTTTACCATTCTCATCTGGTTCACTGATTGTTTCTAATTTAATAATTAGACGTTTACCAGTATCAATTTCAATTTCAACTGTTTCACCATTACGCATGCCAAATAAGAATGTCGGTGTATCCAGTAAAGATACATTACCAAATTGCTCTTTCGTTTGAATATATTGTTTATATACCTTCGGATAAAGTACATAACTAATTATATCTTGTTCTGTTACCTCGTCTTGTTGTATGTCAGCTTAATTCTTGACGGATTGCTTCAAAATCGACCGGCTCCAAGTATTCACCTGGTCTTTCAGTAATTGGTTGCTGTCCTTTTAAAATAACATCTTGCAATTTCTTTATTGAATCCGTTGACAGGTTGTCCAATGTCACCTTTAAAGAATGACACAACAGATTCTGGGAAATCTAATTTATAACCATCATTGATGACCGTATCTTCATCAAGATCATTTTGCACCTATATAGTGCCATATCTCCAACTACCTTTGAAGATGGTGTTACTTTTACAAGATCTCCAAACAGGAAGTTGACACGACGATACATCTCTTTGACTTCATCAAAATCGTTCGCCCAATCCTAAACTTTTAGCTTGTTGACTTAAGTTTGAATATTGGCCACCTGGCATTTCATGTTGATAAATTTCTGTATTTGGTGATTTGATATCACTCTCAAAGTCTGCATAGTAAGGTCTGACTACAGACCAGTAATGACTCAACTCTTCTAACCCATCAATATCAGTTCTTAAATTTACGTGGAAATCCATTTAGTGCATAATATAATGAATTTGCACTTGGTTGACTCGTTAAACCACTCATAGATGCAACAGCAGTATCTATAATATCTACGCCAGCATCAATTGCTTGTTTATATGTCAACAATCCATTTCCACTAGTATCATGTGTATGTAAATGAATTGGAAGATGTGTTGCCTCACGTAATTCACCAATTAATTCGTAAGCTGCTTTCGGTTTTCAATAAACCAGCCATATCTTTTAATTGCTAATATATGGAATCCTTCTCTTTCCAGTTCTTTAGCCATTTTAACGTAATAATCTAAAGTATAAATATTGGAACGTTCAGCATTTAAAAATATCACCTGTATAGCAAATTGTACCCTCAGATACCATTCCAGCTTCTTGAACAGCTTCATTCGCTACTTTCATTTGATCAACCCAGTTCAATGAGTCGAATATACGGAAAAACATCTACACCAGCTTTTTGCACTTTCATGAACGAATTTCTTAATTACATTATCAGGATAGTTTTTATAACCCACTGCGTTTCGAAGCTCGTAATAACATTTGGAATAACACATTCGGAATGGCTTTTGCGCAATCTTTCTAAACGTTCCCATGGATTCTCTTTCAAGAAATTATAGGCGACATCAAATGTTGCACCACCCCACATTTCTAATGAAAAAAACTATCTTTTAAAAACTTCAGCAGTTTTAGATGCAATGTTCATCATATCTTTTGTTCTTACACGTGTTGCAAGTAAAGATTGGTGTGCATCTCTAAATGTAGTATCGGTAATTAAAACATCTTCTTGTTCTCTAACCCAATTTGTAACACCTGTTGGTCCATGTTGCTCAAGAATTTGTTTTCGTTCCAAATAACTGATTGATTTTTCTTGAGAAATTTTTGGGATTTTGGTAGATTCATATTCTGGTTTTGGACGCTTTTCTACATTAGGGAAATCCGTTTATCGTCACATTACCAATATACTCTAAAGTCTTGGTACCTCTGTCCAATGTCGGTGCAATATCGAAAAAGTTCAGGGTGTTTCTTCAATAAATTTAGTAGTATAATCACCACTTCTAAATTTATCATTACGTCATAACATTGATGAGAAATGGAATATTCGTCTTTTACACCACGAATTCGCATTTCGCGTAATGAACGTTCCATTTTTCTCTTCAGCTTGTTTAAATGAAACGGCATGTGTAGAAAGCTTAACTAATAGTGAATCGTAGTAAGGTGAAATTTCTGCACCTTGGAATCCATCCCCTGCATCAAGTCTCACACCAAAACCGCCACTTGATCGATATGCAATAATTGTGCCAGAATCTGGCATAAAATCATTTAGTAGGGATCTTCAGTTGTTATACGACATTGTATCGCATACCCTAATGTTTAATTTCATTTTGCTGTGGCATAGAGATTTTATCTCCAAATAACGATTCTCCATCAGCAACTAAAAATTTGCGTTTAACAATGTCTATACCAGTAATCATTTCAGTAATTGTATGCTCAACTTGAACACGTGGATTAACCTCAATGAAGAAAAATTCATCCCCAGAAACTAAAAATTCTACTGTTCCAGCGTTGACGTATTTTATATTTTCCATCAGTTGAATTGCGGCATCACAAATTCGCTCTCTTAATTTGTTAGAAAGACCTACTGAAGGTGCAACTTCAACAACCTTTTTGATGACGTCGTTGTACGGAGCAATCTCTTTCATACAAATGAATGATATTCCCATGAATTCATCACCAATAACTTGAACCTCTATATGCTTTGGATTATCAATATATCTTTCGATATAAACTTCAGCTATTACCAAAATGACTTTTCGGCTTCTGATTTTCGCACGATGGAAAAGCGTCTTCTAATTCGCTTGATTCACGAACGATTCGCATACCTTTACCACCGCCACCGCTTGTGGCCTTAATCATAAGTGGGTAAACCTGCTTCATTAGCAAACTGTTCTGCAGCTTCAAAGACTTTCAATAGGACCATCTGTACCCGGGATTACAGGTAAGTTAGCGTTAATAGCAGTTGTTCTAGCTTTAACCTTTATCTCCAAACATGTCTAGATGTTCAAGATGCGGACCTATAAATTTAATGCCTTCCTCAGCACATCGGCGTGCAAATTGTTCATTTTCACTTAAAAAACCATAGCCCAGGATGAATTGCATCGACACCTGCGCGAAGAGCTACTTCGATGATACGTCTCGATATTTCAAATAACTTTCAGCAGGTCCTAAATCACTTCCAACTAGATAGGATTCATCTGCTTTATATCTATGTAACGAACTTTTTATCTTCATTAGAATAAATTGCTACTGTACTGATATTTAATTCTGCTGCCGCTCTAAAAATTCTAATTGCGATTTCACCACGGTTAGCAACAAGTAATTTCTTTATTTGTTTCAAAAGCCAAGACACCCCTTAGAATGTTACGAATTTTCTAAATAATTAGATAATAAAATTTTTATCTCAAAATGTTTGAATAATTCTATAGTAATTCATGAAAGAATCATATCATTTTATCAATTTGTAACATTTAATTAAATAAATTAGTTCAAACTGACTACACTATGTGTAAGTTAAGTTGTCAGTCAATTACAAGAAAAACTTATAAATGTTAATAATTTAATATTATCATCTATATACGAATGACGCTAGTTAAAGTATGCATATTTACAGAATCTTAAATTATGATAATGAGTAGTGACTAACTATACCAAACATTATGATATGAAAAGCCCAAGAGGAATAATTTACATTCATCTTGGGCTATAGTCTAAACTTAATATTAAAATTTTTATATACTATTTAATTAATTATATCGACGTTTAATATCTACCTTACGTTGTTTCAGTCGTTTATCATCTTGTTTTATCTGTTTTGCTGTAATAAGTAGTAATCCCATAGCTATACTTAAACTAATCATCGATGAACCACCAAAACTAATAAATGGTAACGGTACACCAGTAAGTGGAATTGTAGCAGAAATACCACCGATATTTACGAATGTTTGGCTTCCGATATAACTAGCTATCCCAACGCAAACTAATTTATAAAAAATACGATTGCGTTTTATTAGCAAGTTGGAAAGCGCGATATACAATAAAGTACTCTAAAAATTAAAACGATTAAGCCACCGATTAATCCCATCTCTTCACAAATAATAGCAAATATAAAGTCTGTATGTGGCTCTGGCAAATAACCAAGCTTCATAATACTATTTCCTAGACCACGTCCGAACAACCCACCATTGCCAATTGCCAAAAGAGAATTAGAAATATGATATCCTGTGCCTGATTCTTGACTAAATGGATTGGTTAACGTACTAAAACGTGCTTGCAAATAACTTGGAACCATATCTAACATGAACATAAATGTAGCTACGATGATAAAAACCAATAGCTACCAAAAGCGCCCCATTTTTAACATATTCTGCACACCGATACCTGAGTAAAAATAATTGAGAAGAATATGATCACAATCAGCATTGTTTGACCAACATCTTTTTGAAAAAGAACAAGTATCAAACAAGTTACAACAAACAAAAATTGGTCCTAATATTAATTTTTATATTATGCCTCACCGCAGGCATCTTCTTTTTCAATCATAAATGGTATGTATAGAATTATTGAAATCTTCAATAACTCCGAAGCTTGTAAGTTCATGAACCCTAAGTTAATCCAACTTTTAGAACCATTGATATTTTTCCTATTACTAATGTTAGTAGTAAAAGTATAAAAATACCAATCATCATACCTTTTGAACATTAGGCTTTTAATACTTTAACATTCATAATAAAAGCCATAAAAAAATACGATAACAAAGCTCATGATAACGTATAAAAGTTGTCGATTGTAGAAGTATGTTCCGGAAACTGGTACTCCCCGGTTAACGTACCTTTTAGAATGCAACCATGCTTTGCGCTATAAACCATTACTAATCCAATCAAACAGAGGACAACATAAGTTATTAACAATGGATAATCGATAAATTTAGAAGTCTTTCCAATATATCGCATTATATTTTTAAAATTTTTCATATACTAGATCTTCCAATACTAAATGATTAAAATTTATCTCTTTGTTGACTTAATAAAACACATCGCTACTAAAAAGCGTTCTTATCTATTATATACTTCAACGTATCTATTAAACAAATATAAACAAATAGATTTACCTTTAAAACCCATGATTTAAATTTACTTTAACAATTTTTTTGAAAGAAGTGAGCGTTTTTAGGCTTCTTTCAAATCAATTTCACTTTTAAATCTTACAACAAAAAGACTCGAGAAAGATATAAGAATTAATATCAACTCTAGTCATTTATGCGATGATTGACTCGTACAATTAATCATCTATCAATATTTTCTTTAAAACATAATACATTATGCATACCGTCAACTTAGTGAATACATTATTTTTACAATTAATTACAAATAAAAATTTAAACATTCGTAAAATGCTTCATGCAATTTAGAAAGTTCTTTTTCAAGTCTTAACATTAATTGCTTACCATCTTCTTTATCAACTAATCCAAGTTGAACTGCGAAATCAACTTCCTTTTGTAAACCAAACATTTGAGTATCTAAAACCTCTTCATAAAGTGGACAAGAAGGTAAAGTTAAGTTATCCATTTGAACTTTAATTAGATGTAATATTCTGTCTGCATCTTTATTCAATTGGTCATATGCCGCACTATTTAACTTCAGATTGGTTAGACATGACATATTCCCCCTATCGTTTCAATTAATATCTTCACAATAGAAGTTTATCCTACTGAATGTTAAAAAGCAAGCGAATTTAAATTAAGTGAAAGCGATTCTATGTTAAAATAATGAAAGATAAAAAAATTTAGGGAGTGGGCATTTATGATTCAAATAAAAAGGAGCAGTCAATTTCATTTCATTGGATAGTACGACTTGGATATTTGACGATAGAAAAGTTACTATTGATGATTTTAGAACGTGGGAGTATTTGATGGTACTAGACCCATCAACTTTGATGATAACAAGGAATGGAACCGTGCTATTTTAGAAGGACAAACAAATCCACCAACGCTTGATTCTGAAATTAAATATAAAAACGATCGGTTTTAGATGAAACATTTGTGATAAATATGACACCATTTTTTTCAAAAACGCCGAACCTATGGAAAATGCTAGCACAATAAAACTTTCTAATAAAGATTATTCCATCAATGTACCCATGGACTTGTTACACTTATTTGTTCTTTCAATTTTCTAGTAATGGCAAACGTTTATATAGTGATAATGCTGTTGATAGTTTCATATATTCCTGAAGAAGGATACTCTCATCAATTTAAGTATGTCACACATATAGAGGTGATTTAATATGAGAAAGGTTCAATGTATTATTTTAGCGATACTAAAGTTTTTATTGATGAACATACAGTCGAGGCTAAACGCTTAAAAATAATCCTATACGCACTTTCATGTGCGATGATTGTAAAAAGTAGACTCGATACACCTAAACAAAGCAAACGAGATTAAAATGATATATTGAAATTTCAAACTATCTCACATAAATAAAGAGTGGGACTTAAAGTTCCAAGATAAATAAAAAGACAATTTCTGATTGAAATATATAGAAATTGTCTTTTTATTATTTTTGATTATTTTCAGCTCGTTGAGCTGTTACTTTTCTTATATTAAGTGCCATTAGCACAAATCCTAGTTCTCTTTTGACTTTATTTATCCCTCGAACGGACATTCGAGTAAAACCCAAAATAGCCTTCATAAATCCAAAAACAGGCTCCACATCAATTTTTCTTGACTGTAGATGCTTTTTGTTTTTGGTTCTGAAAAGCTTTTTAATAATTTGGACTTTAAAATATTCCCAACTATAATTTTTCATTATTTTTATTTGCTTTTGAATCGATTAATTGTTATATAAGAAGGCTTTTTGATTTTATGATAGACACATCATTCGAATATTATCATTAAGTATTTTTTTCTATCTACGTCCTGAAAAACACAGATTGGGTATAGGCATATAAAAACTACTTTTTAACATTATTTTTGGATGGTATGATATTGCATCACGATGATGTCTGAATTCAGTCTCTAGAATTGTTTCTACAATATCATTTACATGTCGTGAAATATCATTTGTGGGGATAAGAACTGAAGTTTCCATTGGTAGAGTAAGTTGAGTCATGTTATAATCTTTATACATAAGGCACCTCGTTAATTTAGTTTAGTGATGTTTATTAAATTATACGAAAGGGCCTTATTTTTTAAAAGTATTTTAATGTAAAATTACATATGAATACAAAAGTATTTTGTCGAGACTCTTGAGGGAACAGGACAAGCTGAAGACTACAGGCTGAGCTGTCCTCTAAGAAAAGCGAGCCAACAATACGAAGTATTGTAAAATAAAGAAGCCAGTAAATGAATTTATGAAAACTCATTTACTGGCTATTTCTACTAGAATTATGTCTCAGGCTCTTTGTAATATATTTAAATTATTGTTCGTCTTGCATTAATTGTTTAACTCTTTTTGCTTCTTTTTCACGGGCAGATTTATTAAGTATTTTCTTTCTTAAGCGAATACTTTCAGGAGTTACTTCCACCAATTCATCATCATTGATAAATTGTAACGCTTCTTCTAATGTTAAAATTCTAGGACGATTCATCGTTTGTGTTTTGATCTTTTAGTAGCTGAACGTACGTTTGTTTGATGCTTTGCTTTAGTAATATTTACTGTTAAATCGTTCTCACGGTTATGTTCACCAACAATCATACCTTCATATACTTCAGTACCTGGTTCCATAAAGTTAACACCACGATCTTCTAAGTTAATAATCGCATAAGATGTTGCTTGACCTTGGTCCATAGAAATCAATGCACGTTACGTCTACCACCGATTTGAGCTTTAACGCGAGGTCTAAATTCTTCAAATGTATGGTTAATAATTCCATAACCTCGTGTCATAGACATAAATTCAGTAGTATAACCAATCCGTACCACGTGCAGGTACCATAAAGATTAAACGCGTCAAACCATTGTCGGTCGTCATCATATCTAACATTTCACCTTTTCGTGCACCTAATGACTCAATCACTGCCCCGGCATTTCAGAAGGCACTTCACATTGTACACGCTCAAATGGTTCACTTAACACCATCGATTTCTCTTAAAATAACTGAGGTTTAGAAACCTGTAATTCCAAAGCCTTCACGTCTCATGTTTTCAATAAGAATAGACAAGTGTAGTTCACCACGACCAGCAACAACCCATGAATCTGGTTGATCGGTAGGTGTAACTTTTTAAAGAAACATCTGTTTCAAGTTGTTGATCTAATCTTTCTTGAATTTGTCGAGCTGTTACATAATCACCTTCACGTCCAGCAAACGGAGAGTTATTTACTTTAAAAGTCATTTCTAGGGTTGGTTCATCAATACGTAACACCGGTAATGGGTCACGATGATCATGTGGTGTAACTGTCTTCACCAACGTTAATATCTTCCATACCTGAAACAGCTATTAAGTCTCCTGCTTTGTGCTTCTTCAATTTCTTCACGTTTAAGACCAGTAACCAAATATTTTCGTCACACGAAAGTTCTTAACTGTGCCATCTAATTTAATTAGTGATACATTATCACCTACGCATTTACCTCTGAACACACGTCCAACGCCTGCCATGACCTACATAATCATTATAATCTAGTAAAGCAATTTGGAATTGTAATGGTTCATCTAGAATTATCTACTGGTGCCGGTACATAGTCAATAATCGTCTCGTATAGGGATTGCATATTTTTCGTCTTGCTTTTTCAAGTCTAAACTTGCTGTTCCATTCAGCTGAGGCATAAACAACTGAAGTCTAATTGCTCATCATTCGCTTCAATTCAATGAATAAGTCTAATACTATCTACAACTCCACTCAGGTCTAGCAGCTGGTTTATCAATTTTATTCACAACTACAACCGGTTTTAAGTTTTGTTCTAAAGCTAGAACAAAAACGAGTTTGAGGCATTGTACACTTCATAGTCGTCAACCACTAGTACTGACACCGTCAACCATTTTCATGATACGTTCAACTTCACCACCAAAATCGGCGTGGCCAGGTGTGTCTAATATATCGATACGCGTTCCTTTTATAATCTATCGCTGATTCTTAGCAAGAATCGTAATATCCCGTTCTCTTTCTAAATCATTAGGAGTCCATTGCACGCTCGTCGACATGTTCGTTTTCACGAAATATACCTGATTGTTTAAGCAACTGGTCTACTAATGTTGTTTTACCATGGTCGACATGCGCAATAATCGCTATATTACGAACATCTTCTCTTAAATTAGTCATTTTATAAATTCCTTTCTTGTGTATACTCCACTTTTAATTGCAACTGTTTTTATTATATCATATATTATTGAAAAGATAAGTAAAGGTGGGGTATGGGGATGCAACATCTAAAGGTATTTTTCTGGATCTTCTCAATATTGGCTGTCATTTTAACTTTATTTAGTTTTCGCATTAGGTGCTGCTAATGTTCCAATGATGATTTTAACATTTTATACTTCTCATTTGCAACATTTGGTGTCTGGGTTCAGTGTGAAAAAGAAATATCGTAAAAAACAATTGGCTTTAAAAATTTAGTTTATCATTGTATTGATTTTATTAGAAGCACACAAAGACAGTTATTAAACGTAATTGTATTACTGAGTAAGAACTTGTGCTTTTAAATCAAATATTATAAAAGTCTTGGACACTATCTAATTTTGATTCACTAGATTTTCATCTAACACTTTTTCATAACAGTGAGTTATTTATGATGAACATAATAAGTCGAGGTAGCTTAGACAGAATTTAACATGAATTCGTCGTTCCACTCGGGTAAAGATTCTTTACCTACATAATTCGTAAAATGAACTGACTGAAATTCTCTCTGATGTGACTTTTAATTCATTGTGAAATAACCCTCATATCAGTACATTTTCAATTCAGTAATTGACCATATACGATTATGAAAGCCTAGGACAACAGCTGTGCCTGAGAGCTTTTCATATTTCCTATAAAGAGATAACTAACTCAAAAATAACTTATATCAAACTTTTAGTGATTTCTAAACTCATTATAAGACGTTCTTCAAATTAAGGTTTGAAGAACAAAGAGATTTGAAATCTTTAACTCTATTGATTCCATCTTTCTATCTCTTTTCCAAACCTTTTTCATGAAGTGTAATAAGCGTATCTCTTTGCTGATTTAAATGATGATTTAATATTTCACGATGAAGGCTAGGATTTGCTATTAATATTGAATTCGGTTGATTGAAGTCTAATTTATCGCCTAATAAGTTGGTTCCTATCCCACCTACTTCGTTCAAAAATCAACAATCCACCTGCAAAATCCCACGGTTGTAGTCTGGGTGTTAGGTAAGCCGCCAATTGACCCTTCGCTACACTTATAATTTCTAATGCTGCTACCATATGCTCGTGCACTTCTTGCCTCATTCACTATTGAACTAAAAATATCACTGAGTATTGGTTTCGACAGCCAATTGGGATTAATACCTATAATACTTCTTTTAAGTTCAGTATTTTTGAATCATTCAAGTTTATGTGTATTTTCAAATGCACCCTGTCCAACCTTGCATGATATAAAACATCTTCATGACATCATAAACAAAACCTGCATAAGGCTTCCCATCATGATAAATACCAATAGAGATGGCAAAATCTTTTGGTGAACAAAATTAAGTGTTCCATCAATTGGATCAATAACCCAAATAACCCCCTTTAAATACTCGAGATTATGACCATGTCCCTCTTCGCCAATAACCTGATGATCTGGATAGTATGAAGAATCGTTTCATATAGATAATTCTCTGTCGCCTTATCCACATTTGTAACTTCGATCATTTGGGTTCGATTTAGTTTTAATGTCTAACTCTTCTTGCATCATCAACCTCACTTTTTATTTCCTGCTTCTAGTATCAGCCTTTTGCAAAAATCATATAAAGCCATCATCATCTCCTGTTACTACATATTATACACTGAAGAACTATGTAAGTTTATATGAATTCACACTATTTTACCCTTTAAAAGACTTCGTAAAACAAGAGAATAACCATCCTTATTTTAGATAAACTTTAAAAGTTTATGCTACAATATCGTAATCATATTAAAAGGAGGCATATTATGACCCAATATACTTTTCACCTAAGGATTTTAAAGCTTTTGAAGTCGAAGGTTTAGACCAAAGAATGAAACACTTAATGACTATGTCAGACCTCAACTTCACCAATTGGGATCTTATTTTTGAAGAATATTTCACTACACAAACAGGTGAAACTTTTTATGCTCACGTAGCTAAAACACGCACGTAGAAGTGTCAATCCACCTATCGATACATGGGTAGCATTTTGCCCTAATAAACGTGGTTATAAAAATGTTACCACACTTTCAAATCGGATTGTTTAGAAATCAGCTTTTCATTATGTTCGGTATCATGCACGAAGGTAGAAATAAAGAAGAAAAGTGAGAAAATATTTGATAAACATTTGATAAACTGACATCTTTACCTAGTGATTATAGTGTTTCTCTAGATCTATATGAAATCTGAAAAAGCACTATATCAGGATGAGTATATGAAGAGTTGCATGCTGCTATCGATAGAGTTAAAAATGTTAAAAAGGTGAATTTTTGTTGCCAGAACATTATCACCAACCGATAAGATTAAAATCTGATAAAGTCTTTTCTAAAAATTTGTTGAGGAAACTTTTGATGAATTTTTAAAATTTTATCAATAAATATAAAAATGTGAGTGATTTGATTATGAAAAATCATTCAAACATTTTTGTCGTCTTAATATTTTTAGGTTGACCTAATATTTTATTTGAGGTTAATATATTCTCATATATTAATGGGGGTGATTTTCTTGAATTCAATAATAACAATCATGAACAACAACGAAGTTTAGATAGAATCAATAACACCATAAACTTCAATCATAATGATAGTGCAAGTCAAAAATTTCTAGCTTTTAGGACCAGGATTGCTTGTTGCAGTTGGTTACATGGATCCTGCAAATTGGATTACATCCGTGCAAGGAGGAGCACAATATGGCTATACCTTGTTATTCATAATCTTAATCTCTAGCTTATCTGCTGTGCTGTTACAAGTATGACTGTGAGATTAGGAATGGCAACTGGTATGGATTTGCTTTAAATGACACGTCATTTTAAATAAACCTGTAGCAATTATGTTTCTGGATTAGTGCAGAATTAGCAATTATCGCTACTGATATTGCAGAGAGCTATAGTAGCGCTTATCGCATTAGATTTAATCTTCGGCAGCACCATTAATTGTAGGCGCATTAATCACTGTATTTGATGTATTTTTATTATTATTCATCATGAAATTTGGCTTTAGAAGATTGAAGCTATCGTGAGAACATTAATCTTTACCGTATTGGCCATTTTTGTATTTGAAGTTTATATTTCTTCTCCACATATAATAGATATGCTTAATGGTTTTGTGCCTCATAAAGAAATTATTACAAACCAAGGGATACTTTTATATTGCACTAGGCATCATAGGTGCTACTATTGTGCCACATAACTATCATCTTACATTCTTCTATTGTACAATCTCGAAAATATGATAGACACAGTATTCATGAAAAAGCACAAGCGATTAAGTATGCTACCATAGACTCTAATATACAGCTATCCATCGCTTTTTGTAGTCAATTGCTTATTACTTACACTTGGTGCAGCACTATTTTTGGAACTAAAACTGAAGATTTGGGTGGTTTTTATGATCTTTATTTGGCTCTAAAACAGAACCTGCTTTAGGTGCAACGCTTGGCGGGTATTATGAGTACTTTATTTGCTGTTGCCCTTTTAGCTTCTGGTCAAAATTTCAACTATAACGGGAACGTTAGCAGGCCAAATTTAGTGATGGAAGGATTTCTTAAATTATCCATTCCAAAACTGGTTACGTCGTCTAATCACTCGTCTTTAGCAGTGATACCTGTTATCATTTGTCTTATAGTATTTAAAGGAAATACTGAAAAGAAATTGAACAATTACTTGTCTTTTCTCAAGTGTTCTTGAGCATTGCTTGCCATTTTTCGTTAATACCGCTTCAATTAGCTACAAGTAAATCAAAATCTTATGGGTCCTTTTTAAGAATAAGACATGGATTAACATCATTTCTTGGTTACTCATAATTGTCTTAAGTGGACTTAACGTATATCTTATCATTCAAACATTTCCAAGAATTATGATTAAATGAATAACAAAGAAAATGTATCCTCTATTTTGAAAATGACGAATTAAAAAATATAGCTACTGTTGAAAAAGTACAAAAATAAAAAGTCAATTTAGATACTAACGTTATAATTTATTAAAAAGTCATTTCTTTCGCTATTTATTCATATAGTTAACTGCAAGTTGTATAGTCCTTTCTTACTTTTATTAAAAATACGCCTTATCAATTAGTTTTACTGATAGGGCGTATTTTTATGGACTACATTCAACATTTAATAGTCAAACATCAATCTAAACCTATTAATATATATATGGATCGTCCTTTTTGTTTGTTGATTTCTTGTTCAGGATCCCAAGCATCTTTCTGTTGTTGGTTTTGTTGATGATTCAGATCACTTTGGGCCTTTGAATGGTTTTGACGAAGTTGAGCCTGTAGCATTTTCATTTACATCCTGTTTTATCTTTTTGCAAAAAGTCTAATCGCAGCAATCATCCATAAAACCATTGCGATTAAATTAGTCGTAAATAAACCTGACGATAGCCGCTGCTATGGGTAAACTAGCAGCAAGTTTTTCTACCTTCAATTACCATAGCACCAACAAAACCTAATAGCGTTGAAAAACCTAAAATGACTAATGACGCAATAAGAGAAACTAAAACATTTCAGATGACATATCTTGATTATTACCTGAAAAAACTGCTTCATTAATTCATTATATTGTTGTTGATTTGATGTATTATTAATAACAAATATCGATAGAATACCAAAAATTAAAAATAATAGGCTCAAGATATTTAGCAATCCACGCTAATCTTTTTCTACTTTTTCTATTCAATTAATATGTAGCCTCTAACTCTTAAAACTATGGTTAATTTAATCATACTAAAAATTTATCTTTATAGCGAATAAGTGTATTTCATATATTGATTAAGAAGTAAATAAGTTACTATGGTGTCAAGTTGATTTATCCAAGAGTCCAACTCACTTTCCTTTGAAATAGCGATATAGTAATACCCTGTTTATTATGTATTACAGTTTAATCTACAAAAATTAAAAATCTTGATATCATCTCTATAAAAATCTAGTTACGGAGATGAATTTTTAAAAATGCCTAGGACAGCAATAAATATCCTAGCATAATTATTAATATTTCTGAATCTTCCTGTTGATTTAAGTTATTATCTGTATCTTCGTGTTCATTATTAATCATTTGTCGACGTTCTTCATAATTCATACGTCGTTGGTTAACAGCACTTGCAGCTGGTTTTTCTTCGTTCTTTTCATACGTTTATTATATGCTTTTCTCTTTCTTTTTCTTAGCACGTATTTCTGCTTTTCTCTTTTTCTTTGCGCTTTTAGTTCTTTAGGATCAATTTGTGGTTCAACAACTCCTACGTCATCAAAATTGATTACCTTCCATATGTTCCTGTTGCGCATCTTCAAAATCCGTATTTTTAGATTTTTATTGTACTTAGCTTGTCTTGACATGACTGTTGGTTCATCTTCAGTTTGTTGAGATGCATATTCACTTTCAACCGCTCTTTTGGAAATTGAGAATATTTATCTTCATTGTCTACATATTCGTCTGAATAAAGTTGATCGGAAGATGTATCTTCATCAGGTTGATTATCAGTTATACCATTATAGGAATCTTGTTGCTGAGCTTTTCTATTGAATTGACGTCTTGTATTTCTATCTTCCTTTTTAGTATGCATAGGTTCATACACATCATCATTATATCCATGTTCATTTCTTGACTCTGGTTCATAAAAACCTCTCTCATCATAGTATGGTTGATCATATTCATTATAAATAAGATGGCAGCTGTTTCTATTCTATCTCTTCTAGCAAACATCATCATTGCAATGATAAAGAATAAGATAGGAATGATTAGGTTACAATCAACAATACAAGTGGAATTGTGACTATAGCAGCTATTAGAAAACCAGACAAATATTCTTATATTCTATAGAAATTAACGCTAAAAACGGATGAGCAAACAAACAATAAAATAAACAATAATTGCCCAAACTCCATTTTGTAACCAAATCTCACAAATTGAGTTGTACTTAAACTCATTATTAGCTAAAAATTTGTTGTACAGAGTTCATTATTATTAAGTGTGTTTTCTAAATTGGCAATTGACGTATCATTACTAAAAGATACGAGCGCAATAAACATTGAAACAATAGTTAATATGAGTAAGAATACCCAACTAAACCAACCTAATATTTTTCAGTTAGCCGATTTGCTGGACGCTTAATTTGTGTATATTGCTCTCTAACATTCGTTACAACTCCTTAACTTACTTATCATATTATTATATTAAAAATTCTAAAAATAACTACCATTTGCTATTTTAAAGACATTTTTAAAATTTAAAAGCTTTCATTATAATCACTGAGAGACGCTTTGACCTAAATCTTTATAGACTTCTAACCGTTGCTGTTCTTGCTTTGATGGATAAAATCTATAATCATTTCTTACCTTTTAGGCAACTTACTTCGAGCTGCTTTATTAGGTGTTGCATATCCTACCCATTCCGTATTCTGGGCACTATTTTTGCGCGTCTAATAAGAAATTCATAAACTTATACGCACCTTCTTTATTTTGTGCAGTTTTAGGTATCACCATATTATCAAACCATAGGGTTAGAACCTTCTTTAGGTATCACGTAATTATAACGAGTATTTTTCCTGTACAAGTGGTGCAGCAACGCCACTCCAAACTACTGCAACATGTCCTTCGTTTTGTTGAAGCATCATTGTAATTTCGTCGCCTACTATCCCTCTAACTCTGAGGTGCTAAATTATGCAAAATCTTTTTCTGCTTGATGAATATGGGTTGGATTTTTGTCATTAAGACTATACCCTAATTTATTTAATCCCATTCCAATTATCTCACGTGCACCGTCTACTAATAAAAATATCATTTTTGAATTGAGAATGATACAAATCGTCCCAACTATCAAACGTTTCATTAGGATATTTCTCTTTATCATATAAAATTCCTACGGTACCAAAGAAATATGGAATTGAATATCGATTGTTTGGGTCATATGATGAGTTCATATAATCATTGTCTAAATTTCTGATATTTGGAATTTTATGTCATGATTTAAGAGTCTCAAGCAATTTAGCTTTTTAATTTTTGAACAGTATATTCACTTGGAAAAAGCTACATCATAGTGTGTGCCTCCATTTCGAATTTTTCGCTTCCATTGCTTCATTTGAATCAAAGGTTTTTCATATGACTTGTATACCTGTTTCTTTTCAAACTTTCTTTTAATTAAGCTAGGATCAATATATATTCTCCAATTGTAAACATATAACTTCTCATTTGCGTGGGTATTATCTTTTGATTTAAACCAATGACTAATCATTAAACATAAAATACCAATAACTATAGCAGAAATGATAAGTTGAAAAATCGCTTCATTCATTAACACCTCCTTCATCTTTTTCTGACGATTAACGATATGTTGAATAAAGATAATATCCAAAGTACTCCAAACATAATAGCAATAAATATTATTGTAGAAATGGCATTAATCTCCATACTTATATCCTTTTCGAGCCATAGCATAAACTTCTACAGACAAAACACTAGTCCGTTTCCAGTAACAAAAAGCTTACCGTAAAATCATCTCAGAGATATGTTAATGCCATAAAGAATCCTCCTATAATCGAAGGCATAATATTAGGTATAATAATGCTACTTAATAATTGTGATTCATCGCTCCTAAATCTCTGCTGCATTTAACATGATATCATTCATTTTCATATAATTGGGGTAGGAACGATGATAACAACAATTGGATCACAGAACGCTATATGAGATGCTAGCACTGTCATCCTAAACCTAAACCTGTAAATGTCTATTACTGTGAAAACATAATTAAAAAGAAGCACCAATGACTACGTCTGAAGATACTATTAATACATTATTCATCGTTAATAACGTAACCTTTTATACCGTTTGTTGCGTAGTAATATAAAGCGATTGCACCATGTACCCTATAACTGTGAAATCGATGCGATAAAAAGTGCCACTGCATCGTATTAAAAATCACCGACATCAACCGATCATTATGAAAAAATGAGTGGTAATGTTCTAAAGTAAAATGTTCAAGTGACTCATATTACCCGCAGAATTAAAAGAATAAATCATTAAAAAGAAAATGGGAATATAAAGCACACTTATTAATGAGAGCTATATATAATTTTTCCATACCATTTCACACTAATCACCCCTTCCCATTAGATGATTTTGATTTTTGTAATAATAAGTAAAAGGCCATAAAAATAATGAGAAAAAAGTGCTATAGTGGAACCTAATCCATAATTTTGTATAGTTAGAACTGTTCTTCGATTTGCTGTACCTACATTTGATTACTTTGTTCCCGGCAAATCAACCTAGTAATCATAAACAGTGAAAAGAGCTGGTATAAATGTTACTTGCACCTGTTTTAATACCTTCTCTTGTTAAACGGAACGATTACTTTTTACGAAACATAGTAAATGTACTAGCGCCAAATCATTAGAGGCTTGCAAAATATTGTTTAGGAATTGCTTTCATGCTGTTAAATATAGGCAAAATCATAAATGGGATATAAATATAACTCGCTACCAATAAAAAATGCACCACTTGTAAACAACAAAGTTTAATTTAGTATTTGAAATATATGTAGAAGCTTGGTTAATAACTCCATCATGCTAACAAACCAATAAATGCATAGGTCTTAAAGTAAATTAATCCAAGTAGGGATAATTAACAACATAAGCAGTATATTTTGAAATCTTGAATAAGAAATAAAAGTACAGCTGGGTAACTTATTATTAAGGTAATCATAGTAATTAAAGCGGCATACCATATTGAATCAATAAACATTTTTAAATATCTTGTTGAAAATACCTGCTCATAATTTGTGAAACTAAAGTGACCATGAATATCTATAAAAGAAAAAGTAAACAAGTAAAATGACTGGAATGATAATAAATATAACCATCCATAATAAGTAAGGAACCAGTAACCATTTATTGATATCTATGCATGATGATAGTCCTCCATAACTTTCAATTCGCTTATCAAATTCTTCTTCAGTTTCACCTGGTACCATGATGTGTAGTGCTTCTGGTTCAAAATACAGACCTACTTCACTACCTACATTAGCTTTTTTGTTGATTGTATTACCCATTCATACCCTTTTCTATCTTTACAACAAAATTTCATAATGTACACCTCTAAATAGCATAGAATCAACTTTGGCTTTTAAATAGCCCATCATTTTGTGAAACAAGTGAAATGTCTTCGGGTCTAGTACAACTTCAACTTTTTATTTTTCTTTTTGTTCCCATATCTACACAATCAAAATTTTGACCATAAGTATTGACGACAAAAATCTTCAACCATTAGCACCTTCAACTATATTTGGACTCTCTATAAAATCAGCCAGCAAATCGGTTAACTGGTTCATCGTATATATCTGTAATGTGCCCAAATTGTTGAATTTTTGCCATCTTTCATAACAAAAATATAATCACTTAATGCTAAGGCGTCTTCTTGATCATGAGTAACAAATATAAAGGTTATACCTAAACAGGTTGAAAGTTCTCTCAATACATATTGCATTTCAGTTCGTAATTTTAAATCTAAGGCGGATAAAGACTCATCTAATAATAATATTTCTGGCTCATTAACAATTGCCCGTGCTATGGCTACGCGTTGTTTTGTCCTACTCATACCCTGATATTTGCCTATGTTCATAACCCTTAATTTCACCAACTGAAAGTGCTTCAGTAACCTCCCTTAATTTCTGACTTACTTAATAATTTTTAAACCATATGCAATATTGTCGAATACATTTAAATGTGGAAACAATGCATAGTCTTGGAATGAGTATTTGCCTTACGCTTATTCGGTGGCATTTTACCAATAGGTTTATCTTTATATAATACTCTCCACTATCGGGATATTCAAATCCTGCTATGAGTTTTAAAATTGTTGTTTTTCCACAACCTGAGGACCTAATAGTGTATAAAAATAGCCTGGTTCAATATCAATCACTTAATTTCATTTAGTATTTGTATATCTTCAGCCACTTACTGACATCTTTAAAAGAGCAATGGATTCATACAGTTTTCCTCCTATAAATATGAAGCTGTGGCAATCGATTAAAACCTTCACTTCTTTATCTGTTTCGTTATATAAGCGATGTTTATCTTTCCTTTAAAATAAAATACATCTTCTTTGCAAAGCTTTATATACTTGATTTTCCCTAATTGAAGTGATACTTCACCGTTTAAACAATAGATAAAAAGTATCTGATTCAGATGGTTTAAAAGTTTTTATAGAGGCATTTGGTCGTAAAGTTAGGATTAATGGTTCCATGTCAAATTCATTAGAATTCGCTACAAGCCAGTTCAGATATAACCTTTATCATACTCATCATAAATGGTCTGTTCGTTCTTCTTATAAAGTACCTTCTCATCTGACGGTTCTTTAAAAAGTCGCTCGCAGAAGTACCAAAGTACTTCAATTAAATTTAAAAATGTTTCCATACTAGGTGAAGCATGATTACTTTCAATTTGTGATATATATCCTTTTGATAAATCAGTTCGCTCTGCTAGATTCCTCTTGTGTCAAATTTTTATTCTTCTCAAATTACGTAATTTGTATCCAATATCCATCTTTCTAACCACCTAAAAAGCTATATCATGTTTACTTATATCAAACATTTTGTTTAATGCTTAATAAAAATAACAGAATATACTACGTAATCAATAGTTTTATATTAACTTATTATTGCAGATTTAATAGAAAAAGTTAGTCGATATCTTTACTAGTTTGATTGGGATAATTTCTTGAACTACTTTGTAACTATCTTATAACCACTTTTTATTTTTCAAATTCTTTAAAAATCTGTTTTTCATCAGCTTTTCCAGGGACACAATATGTTTAAAATTTTTATAAGCATTTAAAAACTTCGTCACCTTTTACAGATGACTCATAATAATTTTCGATTTTATTAAAGAAATGAATTACTTTCATCATTTCATCATTGAGTCAATCTAAGTCTAATGGATATTGATATTCCATAGTGTCCTCTCCTTCATATACTTTTTATTTTTCAAATTTAGATATATTAAAAATAACACAGTATACCTTTATTGGCATAAAAAGATGGGATAAAATCCATTTTTGAATTCTATCCCACTATGAATAAATACCCCTAGCAGATTGCTATTATTTAAAGTAGCTAAACGCTAAGGGTATTTTGAAATGATTTAAGATACGTATGTCTATGCCAGTCTGTGACTATACAAACGAAAAAGTAATATACGTACAAATCATAAATAAATCATATTAATTTAAATACATTTATCATTATTAACTAGTAATTACATAGTATGAATTGGATAACCAATTGCTTTTTCAGCTGCTTCCATTGTCATTTCACCTAAAGTTGGGTGTGCATGTACAGTTAATGCGATATCTTCAGCATTCATACCTGACTCGATAGCTAAACCTAATTCAGAGATAATATCAGATGCGCAAGTACCTACAACTTGCGCTCAATAAGCGTATCATCTTCTTTAAGTGTAATTAACTAACAAAACCATTTGTATCATCTAATGATAAAAGCTCGTCCATTAGCTGCATAAGAATTTAGCAGCTTTAATTGATAAACCTTCTTCTTTCTGTGCAGCTTCAGTATAACCAACTTGTGCTAATTCTGGTTCTGTAAAAGCAAACTGCTGGCATACCAATATAATCTACTTCTGCAGCTTGACCATCTATCGCTTCAGCAGCAACTTTACCTTCGTAACTAGCTTTGTGAGCTAATGGTAATCCAGGTACAATATCTCCAATCACAAAGATATTTTTCAATGAAGTACGACTTTTGTTTGTCCACTTCTAGTAATCACGATCAACAAATTTTAGACCAAGTTCTTCTAATCCTAATTCATCAGTATTAGGGGCGACGGCCAACTGTAACTAATACATAATCAGCTTCGATAGTTTGTTCCTCACCTTTTGCCTCATAAGTTACTTTGACACCATTTTCAGTTTCTTCTGCAGATTTTTGCCATTGCTTCAGTAACGATTTCGATACCTTTTTCTTTCATACCTTTTTAACAGGTTGTGTCATTTTGCTTTTTCAAATCCGCCTAAAAATATCTTTTGCACCTTCAAGGATAGTAACTTCAGAGCCAAAGTTTGCAAAAGCAGTACCTAATTCAGAACCAAATATATCCGCCACCAACTACTAACTAGTTTTGTTAGGTACTTCTTGTAGATTTAAAGCTCCTGTTGAATCGATAACACGTTTACAAATTCAAAATTTGGAATTTCAATTGGTCTTGAACCTGTAGCTATAATTGCATGTTTGAAATTGTAAGTTTGAGCACTCTTTTCGTCCATGACACGTAAACTATTGTTATCAACGAAATAAGCTTCACCTCTAACAATCTCTACTTTTGTTACCTTTTTAAAAAGTCCTTCAACACCGCCAGTTAATTTTATTAACTACAGAAGTCTTGAATTCTTGAACTTTTTGATAGTTTAACGAAACGCTTTCAGCAATTACCCTAAGTTTTTCTGAATTTTGCGCTTCAACAAAGCGATGAGAAGCATGTAGTAATGCTTTTTGAAGGTATACAACCAACGTTTAAAGCATACACCACCTAAATTACCTTTCTCAACGATTGTTACCTTTTTGTCCTAATTGAGCCGCACAGAATGGCTGCGACATATCCACCTGGACCTGCTCCTATTACAATAGTATCTGTTTCAATTGGAAATCTCCAACTACCATGTTTTACCCCTCCATTAATAATAATTCTGGATTATTTAATAAGCGTTTAATGTGATTCATAGCATTTTTGTCCAGTAGCACCATCGATTTGTCTATGGTCAAAGCTTAATGATAAAGCTAACACTGGTGCAGCTACAATTTCTCCATCTTTAACGATAGGTTTTTGAGCGATACGGCCAATTCCTAAGATAGCTACTTCTGGGTGATTGATAACTGGGTGAACCATTGTCCACCAGCGGAACCGATATTACTAATTGTGCATGTTGCACCTTTCATTTCTTCTGAAGTTAATTTACCATCACGTGCTTTTACAGCTAGTTCATTAATTTCATCAGAAATTTCGAATATTGATTTGCGATCGGCATGTTTAACTACTGGTACTAATAAATCCTTTATCCGTATCTGCAGCAATACCAATATTCCAGTAATGTTTGTGTAACACTCTCAGCTTCTTCATTGAAAAGAGTATTAAGTACTGGGATATTTTCTTAAGTGCAGAAACTAATGCTTTAACAACATATGGTAAGAAAGTAAGTTTTGTACCTTGTTCAGCAGCAATTTCTTTCAAATTTCTTACGGTGTCCCACATAATTCTTGCATCAATTTCATCCATTAATGTAACATGAGGTGCAGTGTGTTTTAAAGTTAACCATTGCTTTGTAATTGCTTTGCGCATTACTGAGTATTTTTCTGTAGTTTCAGGAAGTCGCCTTCTGGTAATGCTTTGTGTTGCAGAAGCATTAACGACATCACTAAGTTGATTCAGATGCTGCGCTAGTGTTTTGCAGACCTTCTTCGGAACTACCACCATTTAAGTATGCCATCGATGTCTTCTTTTTGCGATTCGTCCATTTTTACCAGAACCATTTACAGCTTTAATATTGACACCATTTTCACGTGCATACTTACGCACTGACGGCATCGCTTTAACAGTTTTACTTTCATCTACTTCTGTCTCTGTGAGTTGAGTTGATGAAGCTTCTTCTTCACTAGTGATTCTTAGTTCTTTCTTCTTTCTTAGAATCCTCATCATCGCCATGACCTTTCAAATTGCATTTTCTTCTGCATCAGGTGCATCAATTTTAACGATGACATCTCCTACTACTGCCACTTTCCTTCATCTACTAACACTTCTTCAACAGTACCACTTACTGGAGAAGAATTTCTACTACAGATTTTATCATTTTGAACTTCTGCTAATACATCATCTTCTTCAATTGTATCCTGCTTTAATCAACCATTTAACAATTTCACCTTCGTGGATACCTTCCCCGATATCAGGTAATCTAAATTCAAATGCCACGTTCTTGTCCTCTAGATTTGTGTTTGCAGTGTTTGAAAATTTGCTAAAAAGTTGTGGGTAAAGACCTTACAACTAAAGTATAAACTTTATTTCATTGAAATTTTTACGTTTTGCACTGTAATTAAATTCTAAAAGTTGCCTTTAGCCGCTACTAATATCTGGTAACCAAACGATTTTCAGCTTGAGTAAATGGATAGTAGTGTCTGATGCGGCTACTACGAGAGCTATTGAGCTTCTAATGAAAGATTGCTCGTTTCAGCTAATTCTGCTGCACACTTGTGCACCCACGCAGCTTGACGTTGTAGCTTCTTGACACTTCTGACTCCGTTTTTCTCAACTGAGTGCTACTAAAGTATCGATATCAATTGGTTGTACAGTACGTAAGTCAATAACTTCAACTGAATAACCATCTTTTCTAACTCTTCAGCAGCTTTTTAGTGATTCTTGTACCATTGCCCCTGTATGATATTAGAGGTAATATCGATACCTTCTTTTAACATTGGCTTTCCAATGTCAATTTTGTATTCTTCTTCAGGAACCTCTTCACGGAAAGAACGATATAATTCTCATATGTTCTAGATATACAACTGGATCATTACTTTGAATAGAAGAATTAATAATCCTTTAGCATCATATGGACCTGATGGAATAACTACTTTCAAACCAGGTGATTGAGCTGAATACCTATCTAAATTGTCAGCATGCAACTCTGGGTGTAGCGACTACCACCAAAAGGTGTACGAATTGTAACAGGCGCTGGTTTTGAGTTCCACCTGAACGGAAACGAGTACGAGCAATTTGACCAGCTACTTCGTCAAATACTTCATAAACGAATCCTAAGGGATTGAATTTCCATAACAGGACGGAAGCCAGTCACTGCTAAGCCTAGTGCAAGCCCACACCAATTCAGACTCTGCTAATGGTGCATCAAATACTCGATCTTCGCCAAATTCTTTTTGTAAACCTTCAGTAACACGGAATACACCACCGTTAACACCAACGTCTTCACCGAAAACTAAAACGTCTTCGTCTCTTTTTGAGTTCACTTTTGAAGCGCATCGTTAATCGCTTGAACCATTGTCATTTGTGCCATGAGCTTACTTCGACTCCTTCTCTTTGTAAATTTCATATTGTTCTGCTAAATTTTGAGGCATTTCTTCATACATGATATCCATTAGAGAAGTAACAGTTTGTTTTTCTGTATTGTCAGCCTCTTTAATAGCTGCTTTTATTTTCAGATTTTGCACGTTCAACCACTTCCTTCTTTTGTCTTCATTCCAAGACTATGCTTCTAAATATTTTCTGAAACGTACTAATGGGTCTTTTCTTTTCTCCCATTCAGCATCTTCATCCAAGTTCTATAACAGTAGGATCGTCACCAGCCATTGTATGTGGTCCCATAACGATAAGTTAAAGTTTCGATAACAGATGGACCTTCTCCTGCTTACTGCACGTTCACGTGCTTCTAATGATTATGATAAACAGCTAAAAGCATCCATTCCATCAACTAGATTCCAGGGAATACCAACTGCAAATAGCCTTTTGTTAGCTAATGTTTCTGCAGCTGTTTGTTTTCACGTGGTGTAGAGATGGCATAGTTATTGTTTTGGATTACGAAAAATTGCAGGTGCTTTGTGAGCAGATGCAAAGTTAATTCCTTCATAAGTCACCTTGTGATGAACCACCATCACCTGTATAAGTAATTGCCACTGCATTTTTCTTTGCCACGTAAGTCAAACGCTACACCGGCAGTTTGAATATATTGTGCACCGATAATAATTTGTGGGGCTAAGTGCATTAACTCCCTCAAATTCGATTTACCTTTGAAAGTGTCTCTTGAGAATAAAGAATGCGTCTGTAGAGTAAAGCCATGCCAAATAATCTGAGCACATCACGATAACCAGGTAAAATAAGTCTTCACTTTCTAAAGCATACTGAGATGCTAATTGTGAAGCTTCTTGTCCCTGCTGTTGGTGCATAGAAACCTAAACGTCCTTGTCTATTTAATGAAAATAGAACGTTGATCAAAATTCTAGTCCATACCATTCTTTCCATTAATTCCACTAATTCGTTCGTCTGGTAAATCCGGGTAACTAAGTCTTCATTTACGACATTTCCGTCTTCATCCAATTTGAACCATTTCAAAATTTCGATTGCTCTCATTTAAAACTTTAACTGCATCGAATTGGGCTTGTAACTTGGAGCCATTCAATTCACCCATACGCTTTCCATGTAAATAGAAATTCAGTTTTATCCTCCTTAATTGTATCACAGTAAAAATCTCTGTTAAACGATTTCATAGTTCTGTTCACATAAAAGTAATATCAGATTACGACCTGTTGCTTGTTAAAAATACGTAACTGTATTAACCCGATTATTATTTTAATTGGTCTACATCTTGTTTTCTCTCTTTTACTTTCTCAATGGCTTTTGAGTAAGCATTAAACTTTATTATTCATTTCTTTGTATGCTTTACAGAAAGGTAACTTTTCGATTTTCCGTCTACTTCCGAGTTGTGTTGCATTATCTTCATTCAAATAGAGAAGACAGTTCTTTTCTTTATTAGAGTGCTTTTGTAAGCCTTTGCATAAGCGTCGTGTGATTTATATTTTTCTTTAATAGCACTATCAAGTTGTTCAACTTCTCTTTGCTTTTGTTTTCTACATGTTCGCATATTACTTGTAACTTGTTTACAATTCTCAGGGTATCTAGAGCCTTCTCTTCTTTTTCAAATTCTTTTGTCTTTGTTTTTACATTTTCAGCTATATCTTCAGCCGCTGCGCGTGCTTTTGGTCTTTTATCATTTACCTTTTTAAATAATTTTTGCTTTTTCTCTTCTAATTCGTTTATACTTACTTGATTAACGGTTTCTCTTGGTCCATAGCTGTGTACTTGATCGTCATGTATAATTTCTTTTATCTATAGTACATCACTACTAACTACTACTGATGACGTTAGGACGATGCTACAGATCTTTTTAAAATTCGCGAACTGTTACCTCCTCAAAAAGTTGTTCCTTGTAATATTAAATAATAAATTATAATAAATCAATATGACTATCGTTCTATATTCTAGATGCAAACATTTAAAAGCAATAAAATCTTTTGATGTATCTGTAATGTGTACTTGTGTCTACTATCCTTGTCTGATATATTATTTAATAAGGAAGGTGTATGACATGATAACAATGAAAGATAATATAAGAGATGGTCATCCAACACTTCGTGAAAAAGCAGAAGAATTAAGCTTTCCCTTTCAAAACAATGATAAAGGAAACATTGCGCGCAATGCGTGAGATTTTCTCTAATCAATAGATCAGGATGGAGAAACCGCAAAACGTTATGCGTTTTACGTTCTGGCGTAGGTTTAGCTGCTCCGACAATTAATGAACCCAAAGCGTATGATTGCTGTCTACTTACCTGATGATGAAACGGTAAATCGTATGATTATATGCTCGTAAATCCTAAAATAATGAGTTACAGTGTACACGAAGCTTGTTTACCAACTGGCGAAGGTTGTCTAAGTGTTGATGAAAACATCCCAGGTTTGGTGCATCGTCTCATCCTTAGAGTCACTAATAAGCTCAAAGATGTGAGTGGAAATGATGATGAAGTCCCGTCTCAAAGGCTCTCCTCGGTGTGTTTCAACACGAAAATTGATCGTCCCAAATGGCATTATGTTTTGCTGATTATAGATTGATGCCAATGAACCTCCTAAAACCACATGAAGAGCCGTAGAAGTCTAAATCATGAAGATTATGTGAAAACACTTCATTAAGTTGTATTTTATACTGTACTTAATGAAGTGTTTTACAAAAATAATTCAAATGTCATTAGCATTAATTTAAAAACAACAAAGTGCGTGCACATAAAACTGCTTTAGTTTATTCCACATCGTGGCATGAAATATAACCTAACTGAAATCATAGTAGAATTGATACTAATTTCAAATCTTGAGACGACATTATTACCTAGAAGAGAACATACTGGGCAGTGAAGATTAAACAAGTATAAAAATAACACGCGTTTAGATTGAGAGCTAGTATCTTTCTAACAGAATTAAATTTGAGAACACAAAAATTGACCGAAGAATAATACTCCTAATGGATATGTATCTTTAATAACCCGAGTATTCCACAACTAGGGTCGTAAAAATAACCATTATAATTTATAGGAGGACAATACAACAATGGCAGTGTTAAAGTATTTTATCAACATAATAGTACATGACATATGAGAGTCGTCGTTCGTGAGAAATACTCAAACAATTTATGTTGAGGGACAAACTGAGGAACAAGTGAGACGTTGAGAAGATCGAAATTTTAATATTGAATTTATTACTAAATTAGAGGGCACTTAGAGATATGAAAAGAACATTATTTTACTTTAATGGAGAACATGAATAATTTCAACTACATTCAAATGAAGTAGTGCCTTTATGCACTTAGTGGTTTGATGAAGTTGGAAAGAAATACCTGTGCTGTTGAGTACAAAGATGAAATTGTAATCATTGATGCTGGAATCAAATTCCCTGACGATATCTTTTAGGAATTTGGAATTATACAGTGCAGTTACCTCAACTTAGAACAGAACAAGATAAGATTGTCAGTCTGTTTACTCATGGACACGAAGAACCATATCGGTGGTGTCCCATTTCCTATTAAAACAAATGAATGTACGATGTATACGGTGGACCACGTGCTGATGGGTCTCGTGTCACCAATAAACTGGAAGAACGCCGTTACTTGAAGACTGACTCAGATTACATGAAATAGATGAAAGATAGCAGTAATTTGAGTCTAAACATTTTTCGAGATTTCATTTGCTAACTAACTCATAGTATTCCAGAAGCATACGCGATTATAGTCAGATACACCTGAAAGGTAAAATTGTTCATGCAGGTGACTTTCAAATTTGACTTCACACCTGTACCGTGACCTGCTAACATAGCTAAAAATGGCTCAACTAGGTCAGAAAGGCGTATTAATGTTTGGCGCTTATATCAGACTCAACAAACGCACGAAGTTCCTAGACTTTTGCATTGAGTGAACGTGAGAGTTGGACGAGACGTCGATGATTTTCCGAAGTGTACGGATCGAATTATCTTTTGCAACATTTTGCTTCTAATATTTATCGATGTTCAACAAGCAGTTGGAAAGCGGCCGTTAAATACAATCGTAAAATCGTTGTCATTTCGACGTTCAATGGAGAAAGCAATATCAAAATTGGTACAGTGGAACTGGATATATCAAGCGCACCACAAACGTTTATTGACAGGCTACATAAATAAATGACGTTCCAGAAACGCGAGATACTCATTCTATGTACTGTGGTTCTCCAAAAGGTGAACCTGCATGGCAGCATTATCAAGAATTGCAAATGGTACGCACGGCACAAATCAGCATTATACCGGGAAGACACAGTAGTATTTCGTTCATCGCCTATTCCGGTAACACGAAGGTCGCCGTCGAACAATCAACGCGTTGTATACAAAGCTGGTGCAGATGTGATTCACGGTAAAATATCCAAACATTCACACTTCAGGTCGCGGTTCTACAAGGTGATCAAACAAATTAATGTTACGTCACGGATTCAGCCTAGGCACTTTCCTGCCAATTCGCTGAGTGAATATACTGGAATGCTTAAAAGTCATGAGGTGAGACTGGTGTTCAATGTAATTGTTGATGAAGATAATGTATTTATTTTCGATAACCAGTGATACTTGCTTTAACATGATTCTGCACAGCAGGAAGAATTCCTTCCGATAATATACTTTCGTTGATGGCAGTGGTATAGGTGATATTGGCAATGTCCTCAGAGATCGTAAATTACTTTCAGAAGAAGGGTTAGTTATTGTTGTTGAGCATTGACTTTAATACTAACAAATTACTATACAGCCCACAATGTTATTTCACGCGGTTTTGTTTTATATGCGAGGAATCTCGTCAATTAATTTATGATGCTCAACGTAAAATTAAAGGCGACAAGGCATCTAAACTTAACAGCAATAAAAGATATTCAATGGCATCAAATTAAATCTTTCAATTATCGGAAACAGTACATCCTTATCTTTATGAAAAACAGCTCTCGAAAACCTATGGGTTTTACCTGTGATAATGAAAGTAAATGAAGATAAATAAACACGCTTTAAATATATTTAATCAAGTTACCAGTGAATTTATACTACTTTAAATGTTTCTATTCTCCTAATAGTATTATATATATATAGTAGTAATTAATTATTTTGATTATTTCATTTAATACGATTTGAGATTATATCTATCTTTGAATCTCTTACAAAAAGAGTTTAGAGCTAAAAGTTCTTAAACCTTCAAGAAAAGAGACAATTTCTATATTATTTCATATAGAAATTAGTCTCTCTCATCAATTTTCAAACTATAATAAGCTTGTTGGATATACTATCTTTACTTATATAAGTTCCTTTCAATACAAAGTCATATTCCTTCTATGGATCTAGCCAATTGTTTTTCGGTTTAGGTTCAGAAAGTTTACAGTAATGTTTCTGTATGCCAAATCAAAAATACAGATTATGTGTAGACATATAGAACTACTTTTAACAATATTTTACGATGATATAATAGATTGCATCACAATGATATTCAATTTCATTAAATTCAGTATAATTGCTCTAATTTTATCATTCACATATCTGTATTATATCATTTAAGAAGATGAGTATTGAAGTTTCTATTAGTATAGTAAATTAAGTCATATTATAACCTTTTATTCACAAGGCATGTCATACAATACTAAGTCTTCGTATAAATAGAGAAAAGAAACAATGGTAATTTTCAATTAGAAAATATCTTACTGCTTTTTAGAAATTAATGTCCCATTTGCTCATAATTTTGAAATATTTTTATTCACTTATCAAGTTTTAGGAATAACATTTGCCTTATATTTTTTTTCAAGAAGCATTCAGTGTTATCATGACCAATCATAATTAAAATGTCCCTATTTCCAATATTGATGTTAGGGTCTGGAAGACTATAAATTCTTTAGCTCTTTTTAATTTGCTATAATGTTAATACCATATTGAGCTCGAGATATCTAATTCACGTGTGTGTGACCCGCCATCTCTGAGATTTTTAATTCAACGATGGAATGCTCATCAGCAAGGTTCCAAGTAGTCAAGGACACTAGCACTAGCAACATTGTGAGGCAATACGTCTTCCCATATCTCTCTTCCAGGGTGCACAACAGTGTCGGCAACTTCATTTTATTTAAAATCTTAGCATGATAATCATTTTTGAGCTTTAGCAGTATGCTCAACACCTAATTCTTTAAGAATCACGTCATTGATGTGTCCTAGATTGCATATTCCTCACCAATAGCGACAATAACACGACCGAGATTACGTACTGACCTCTTCATGCGCCTCATCAGTTGTATCAGCAACAACCGCATGTGTTGCTATATCACTATATTCGTTAACACGATTTTCATCTCTATCAATAGCCATAACATCCATGTCTAATGCGTTAAGTTCTCTGACGTACTACCACCATGCCCTAGTCCAATTACGACATACTCTTTATCCATATTCGTCTCCACTAGCAGGAATGATTACTAACATTCCTCAGGTCTTATTATTTTTTTCCTTCACATATTTTTGTTGAAAACAAATAATCTTAATAATAATATTAACGATGGAAGTCAGTAAAAGATAAAGCCTAAAACAGCAATGACTAATGACAATCGCCATACGGATTGACATGGGACGTCTGCATATACGAATGAAACGGATAAAGTAAATATGGAGAAGTTTACTCATTCCGTAGCCAAAATATAACATTTGCAATATAACTATGATAAGCTAGACCGTGTTTCTTTTTAAATATAGTCAGCAATCAACTGTTATAAAAATATAAAGCTGATTGCAAATATCCACCAATAATTAAAATAGCAGTTCTAAAAAGTGATCAGAATTTTAGATTCTAAGAGATAAGAAAACAAATAATGAAATCACAATCATAGGTATTTAAAATATACCCATTGTGTTGTCGCATATATAAACAGGTTGATCATTGCTTTATGAGCAATATATTAAAAAACCTGATGAAATATAAAAAGAACTGAAACAATGGCTAAAATCCTGAACCATGCAAAATGGACTTAATAATTGTATCCAGTCTAAATAAATATATGTGCCATGCTCTTAGATATAACCACCTTCTGAAATTGTTAGAGCAGTTGCTAGAAGCTGGAATTAACAACCCTGTTGTATATAATACAATCAGGGGTTGTTCTTGACCATAATTTTCAAAGCATAAAGCTTCGCTTCGTATAGAAATAAATTAAAGCTATTGATCCGGGTACTAATAAAACTGTTCCTAAGTATTTAGCAAGAATCTGAGAAAAACCTATAAATCCTAAAAGAAAACGAAAAGACGGTAACTTCCAAATGGTTGAGATATCTATAGTTAAATGATTAACCTTTTTCTCATTACCTGTCATTTTAGAATGCAATACGAAAATCCTACACAAAATCAATGGAGGCGATAATAATATAACAAATAAAAGCCACCCATAATACTGGCTATACGTATAAGCTAAATCATTTTGTTTTACTCTCTCTTCAATCACTTTTCTACATCTTTATAAGCAGGTTGATTTTAAACAATTCTAATTAGTACATAAGCCAGAAGTAACTAGTAATAAAAGATATAGTAAACCGAACCAACGTCGTTACTAATGTGATTCCCCCCGCCTGGTAGCAGCTTCAATGCGCGCATATATCTCATGTAATCCGCGGTTGACGACCCATTTCAGTTAAGAACCAACCAAATTCTATCGCTAACATTGATGCAGGACCAGTTAACCAAGATAGCGTATAACGTAAATTACTAGTTACACATTACGTAACTTTTAACAATTAAAAATAACATATGGGAATTCAAATGATAAATAAGAATATTCCAATGCCATCAAATCGAAAAGTAATGCATATCATAGGTAATTCATTTTTGAGGAAATTCATTGACCTTTAACCTTTGTATCAAAACTATTATCTGCTAAAAAACTAGTAATCCGGGAATCTCTCTAGTGCTCCACCAAACTTCATGTGTTTTCATTTAATACCGAAAAGAACTAATTCGCATGAGATTGCGTATCATAATGCCATTCATATGCTGCAAGCTTATCTGGTTGAACTTTGTGTAAAAATTTTAGCAAGATAAATCTCCTGCAATCATCAGAAAAAACGGTATTGATGAATCAACAATCATGCTTAAATTAAGAGCTTTTGTATGGTATGTTCTTTATCTTCTGTGTGTATGATTATGACGTAATAATTTAAACGCTGCGATGGCTACTAATATAAACGCCATCGTCATACTGCAATTGCAGCTTCATACAAGCACGAACCATAAACGTGAATTAAACAGCGCTTCTAATGGCTGAACATTTACCATACGACCATTTTAATTTCAAAACCAGCTGGGGTATTCATAAATGAATTGACTGATGTAATAAGAGATGCTGAAATGAACCTCCTATAATACTTGGGTATAGATATGAAAAAATGTGTCCATTTATTTTTAAATCTTTCCCAAGTGTATAAATAAATGCTTAAAAGATTGTCAAAAAGAATGCAAAAGTTTCCATGAATAGTGGTAAAAGCGATAGCAATGGCCGCCCATTTTCATAAGTAACGGCCAGACCATTAAGTTGTAAACCAATAATAGTACCTGTAACGACTCCAACAGCAACGGTTATCGTGGCAGCCTTTCGACCATCTTTTTAGCCAGTAGCAGTATAATTCGCATCATTTTTCTTTATGCCAATAAACTCTGCTATTGCAAACATAGGTAGCATACCAACACCAATTGTTGCAAATATGATATGCACTGCAAGTGTCATGCCGTCAACAATCGAGCTATTTCTACTAGTCCATCTAGCCAAATCACCCATGTTTTATTTTTTTTTGTTATTGGAGTGACAAGTGATTAGAATTATAAGTCTAGTACTATTGAACTAAATTAAGTTACTTTAAATCACTGTGACGATTTTATGTCTTTCACACAACGTTCACAAAGTTGAAATGACATCTCATTTTTATATAGTGTTGTAAGATGAATCATGAGAGGATGTAATGTGGCTGATACAGTGATTGTTGTCTACACAGATGACTATCCACCTTGTACCTTTATTAAAAATTATTTGGTAAATAAAAATATAAAATTTACAGAAAAATATCAAAAACCAAAACTATAAAATGAAATGATGGATTACGATGCTTTTTACTTCTTCCCATTTTGTAAAGGGATTCCAATGTATCAAGTAGATATGGAAAAATTGAATGATAGATTGAATATTACACCTTAATTTCCCGATTTATTATTTTTATGCATTTAATTTCAAATTTTCAGACTAACTAAACAAAATTCTCGTCTTTAAATAAATAATTTATTAAATAAATATAATATATTAACAAAAATAAGATTCCAGGACATATTTGTGGAAAATAACCAATTCAACAAACAGAATATGATTTTAAACAATTATAAAAAGACAATTTCTATATTATTTCAATAGAAATTGTCTTTTCTAATCTAAAACTTTGTAACAGACTCTTAAAATATTCTTTTTTAAAGTCAATTGTTTAGCTAATTGGTAACTAAATCAACGACTTCCTCTTGCGTTGACATTCAATAGCTCTATTAGCAAATTCAGCCATTTTCATTTTACTTAAACCATTGATTTGTCTTCTAGCTTTTTCAGAACTAGACGTCGCGCACTCAGATAGAGAAACTCCACCTTAAACCTAAAACCTAGCAATAAAGGCACAGCTGTCTCATCTCCAGCCATTTCACCACACATACCCGTCCATTTACCTTCTTTGTAAGAGACGCTTCAATAACTTGTTTTAACTAAACGTAAGAGTGAAGGGTTATATGGTTGGTATAGGCTATGACACACGTCAGACATACAGGTCAGCAACTAATGTGTATTAATTAAAGTCATTTCGTACCGATACTGAAAGAAATCTACTTCTTTAGCAAAGACATCAGCAAGTGCACGCGGTAGCAGAATCTCAACCATGATTCCTAATTCAATATCATCGACATGTCGCAGACCTTCAGCGATGAAGATTTTCTTTTCTCTTCCAGAAGCATTGATTTAGCGTCTACGGAATTCGTTTAATTGTTGCTACCATTGGGAACATGATATTTCAATTTCCCATAGACTTAGAAGCACGTAATAATGCACGTAGCCGTGGTCTAAAGATATTCCAGCTGTGCGCAAACGTACAACGATATCGCGCGGTAAACCTCAAGAACGAGATTCATTTCTTTCAGGCAAGTCTACAGTGATAGAGCTCCTTATCTCCGCGATATCTGAAAGTACGTACAACAACACGTTTACCGTCCATAGCTTTCTAGTACCTTTTGCATAGCTCAAATTGCTCTTCCTCAGTAGGCATACTTGGTCAACTACCCATGTGCACTCAGTGCTAGTATAAAGCCGATACCTAGTGCGCATATCAATAACACCTGGCAGTCATCTAGTAGTACCAATGTTAGCAGCTAGATCAGCGTGAACACCATCAGCTGTAACAGTATCAGCATCGCGCAGTTTTGAGAAGTTCTTTCTTGTCAGCAAAGATAACGCTCACGTTTATCTTGGATAAGCGATTAACTCATCTTCAGCTGGGATGTGACGATAACATCACGGTTTATACCATCTACGATAATCATGTCGCCTTGTTTAACTTCTCTCAGTAAATAGATTTAGATACCAAAGCAACAGCTGCAATCTCTAATGAACGATTCCATAATTGCAGAGTGAGCTGATTCTTCCCGCCAATAGTGATGTAGCAAAACGCCAGTACGAAATTCTTTATTTAACTGTGCTGTATCAGAAGGTGTGAGGTCATTACCTCACAATGACAGCGCTTTCATCGAATCAACTAGGATTCGCAATCTTACCGCACCTAAAGGCCTGAGCCACACACACGTTTAGAAACAGCTCTGAATATCAGCCGCACGTTCTTTCACATGTATTCATTATCCATAGACTCAAAAATAGTAAATAAATTGTGTCGTTACATCCATCACGTCAGCTGTAGCAGCATTGACTTTGTCATTTTCTAATCTTTGTCTTGAATGGGTTGTATAATTCAGATCGCTCTAAAACTAGTAAATGTGCATCAAAAGATCGCAGCTTTATCAGCACCTAGCTGAGCTCTCTAGCATTATTTCTAATTTTGAGTTAACTCCAACTTTTTAGAAGCTTCGATAGCGCTCGGTGAAACTTTTGCAACTTTCACTTTCAACATCACAGTAACTTTTCGTTACTGTCGAATGGGATAAGTCTCGCTCTGAAATCTAAGTAACAGCTTTTAGCGACTGCCACACCATCAGATGCCAGCAAATCCCTTTAATTCACTTTAGACATGATTATTTCAGTCGCCTTCTCTTTGATAAGACATCACTGATGCTTGAATGCGTCCGGTTTCATCGCTACCACTGCTCAGCATAAATAGTAATTTCAGCATCTTTACCTACCACTAGGCTCATAACACCCATGATTGATTTTAAAGTTTAACTTTCTTCCCGTTATATTCTAATTGAATGATATCTGAGATCAAATTTTGATGGATTTGTATAGCATTGTAACGACATGAATCCTGTTTCGTCTGTGATTACACAAGTTTTTGTTCCATGTTAAACTCTGCTTTAACACCAGTTAGAATCTTCAATATTATTACAATCTAACAAAATATTTACAACAACTTTACCAAAACCTATAGCTGAGTTCAATTCAGAACAAATGTTTCGGCATATAAATTTTTGCACCTCCAGAGACGATTATACTTACTTCTATAAATTGATGACATTTCTTTTCACATTTATTAATATGATCTTTTACCCAATTTGCTCATAAAATAATAGCTCATGGATGCAGATACAGCTTGCAACAAACGAGGAACCTTTTGTTTGTTTGGCGGCTGCTCGTTCAACTTCATCTTTAATCCACAACTGAAAGCAACGCCTCAGATACCTTACGTCCAATAAATTGGCTTCCTTGAATTGCTGCAGACGCAATTCTTTCTTTCATGATCACTCAATGGAATTAGCAGTCGTGATCTAAACCATAAATTTTATTTACATCTCTATAATATCTCTCATTAATTTAGATCTACTCCAAAATCAAGTCCTAGATAGGAACAATACTAGCACCGGAGAAAGTAGCGATTTCTATTTTTAACTAAAGTTTCAGCTCTCTCTCTGCGTTGTCTAAGTTCTTCCTGTATGAATTGGCAATCACCTTTCTCTTTAATTTCCTCTACATGTTCAATATTGACGGGTTCCTACTTTATTTGTAATATTATTAGTTGGTTACTTCTAGACCCATATAATGACATCCTTTCAAATGAAACTTCCAACAGTGATTTATACCCATATTTATAGAAAATTAATGTTTTATTGTTACAAATACTGCTGATATTTTTGAGGTTTATAGTAGTTTAAAAATCTTCATTAACCCCATTACTTCATTATTTCATATTCAATATTATTTTGGGCTATGTTTTCTTTATTACGTTTTTTAAATGCCTTAAGAGAAAATGCACTTGAATTCGTACATAATAATAATATGCCTCCTGGCGATAAAATATTAAAAGAACAGCACAATTAATAAATTATAATCTTTTGAACAGAGAATGTTTTTCTTATTTCTCATAAAGCTTCGTTGGATCAATAACCAATTGTATCGTATTGATGTCCATGTCGTCCTGCATAATTATAAAATCAAACGTATCCATGTAACATAAATATATTGAGATTTGGGATTAATACCATTTCAAACCAAAATTTTCTTCCAGTTAGCCCTCTAGGGCGTTGCTAAGTCTACACTTGTTGTTGGTTTGCATTTTCAGCTATTACTGAAAACGCTCAGTGTAACTGAATAAGTTAAATGCGTGTCTTCTTTCTGAAATAGATGCCCATTTTTTTCTAACTTCTTTTGATCTAAAAATATATGATCATAAGATATCATTTAGGTCTACATTATAAAGGTAAATTTTCTTCTAACGATAGGAAATTCGGAGCATTACCTTCTACATAGCCACCAGTGTGGGAAGTACCTTTAAAAGGCGCATTTTCTCAAAAATCAAGTGTATTCACACACCTCTGATTTAACTTCTAAGATAGGAAATCTAAAATTTATATTCCTTTTCGAATACCATTGAATTAAAAGATATCCATTATAATTATCAATTGTCAGACCACCTACACCGTCACCTTCAGCATTAAATAATCTAAATGCGTTTGTACCTTCTATGTTGAAATAGTATTGTACTCTTCTCGTACAGCTTCAAATAAACGTTTAAAAAACAAAGTGTTAATCTCTTATTTTGATTATAACTCAATACCCATCCTAATCCTTTATGTTGTCTTCCAAATATATCCAGTAATATATATTGTTGCTCTATTACCAGTGTTATCGTCACCTTCTTTAAGATGATCATATTCAAATAAATCTTCTTCATCTATTAATGGATAGTGGTTTAAATACTTTTGTTTCTTTGCCTTTATTGTAGCATGTAAAAGTTTATAAATGAATACCTCTCTTAATTTTTTATCTCACTGTTAGTTATGATAATTTTGTTTCGTAAATCAGTTAACACATATAATTTCAAACATCATTTAACAAATAACTTTAGTGAATCACACAGAAAAAGAGTGGGACCAAATTCATTCTGAATTCACTATCCCCACCATGAAATGTATTGCTCACATAGAAACCTTTCTGTGATATTTCTTACTGATCATTGAATATGAGTTAGATAAATACAATCAGTGATTTGAAAGTTAAGTTTTTTCACCAATGATTAGTTGTTTATAAATCAAATTTAACCTATTTGTTTTCTCTCAACTGTGAATAAGCAACAATCATTACAATAAGCATTAATAATAAGATTGGCGTAATGAAAATTGATAATAATAATCCATATACCATAATATTGATAAATTCTGTAAAGAAATTTAAAAAAGAATAAAATACTGCCCATAAAGAGTTATAAATAATAATATTTATCCCTTAAATAATAAATTAATGTAAGTTGCAATATAAATAATAATAATGAAAATAGTAATAATAATGTTACCCACTCAACTATGTGCGTTTGTAATGCTCCATTCACCAGTTAAAGAATAATGCGTTTCTATTATTAAATTCTAGAAAAGCCAAAAATAGAATAATTACACCTAGAAACAATTGAACATATAGGTTGCTTATTTAGGTTTTTCATCCAATTTGGAATATCGTCTCTTGTATATCTACTATATATTAATTTTTTGTAGAATTTGTCCCTTTGGCTCTAATTTTACTCCTAAAATCAACACTTCTTCTGGTCTTGTGCATGCTCAGTTTGTCTTATCTTGTAGTTGTTTAAGTGAACTTTAGTTTGATTAGATACATTGCCTTTATTAGTTCTTTGAAGTTCAGGTTCCTCTTCGCCTAATTCTTCTTTGGTGGTGGTAATGAACGTCTTAGAATAAGAAATTCCATATAGCCATCGACCTAATAACACATAATAATGAAGAATGTATTTACACTTAAAATATCAATTGATTCAGCAATTTCATTTGCGTCAATACGTCCATATAGCGAAATTGGGTAATAAGATAATATTCCATAAGTTACAATAATCCACATATATTAGTTCTTTCGATTGTCTTGGTTCAACTCATCTTTATAAACTATGTAACCAATATATGAACTGTAAAAGGAATAATAAAGACGATAGCAAAAAGCCATACACTTGTGTCATTACTTAATAATGTATTAAAGTACATAATGCCAATAACTAAAAAGAAAGTGAAATGTCATAATCGTGTTAATAGTTCTAAATAAGTGTGACCCTAGCAGCATCCACTAGAATACCGTACAATGATTACTATAGCATACCCTTGATTGAAGCCACCAATAAATTTACTCATCACTTTTATAATCTCTCGGCAAAAGGCATTTAGGAATTCCCATACATTATGCATGCGTAACCTTTTATCACCTTTAAGTGTTTTGATTAAGGTAAGTTAATAAAATAATGAGACCTGTAAAAGTGAAACGATACCGATGATATAACTAAATATAATTTCAGTTATGTTTCCTAAGAAAAGACACTGTTCACCTCAAAATTATTATATATGAAAGATTGTTTAATTGTCTTTAAAATATCGTAAATCCATCTATAGTCCTACAAACGTTTATTAATAGAATAACAGGGTAAAACATTTTGTATGTAAACAGAAATCCTATTAAAGAGGTGAATTTTATGACAAATAAAGGAGATTCGAAAAATCAGCAGAAAAAGCCAAAAGTGAAGAAAAACTTCCAAAAGGCAAACAGAAAAAATAGATGATATCGAACAAACAAAGAAAGATATTCAAGATACACTAGATTAATTTCACTAATGATATAAGTGTTTATGCTAGATAATAGAAATTATTACCATTTAAATCGTTGGATCGTAAGTTCATAAGTAATATAAAAGACAGTTTCTATTAAAATTTTTATTAGAAATTGTTTTTTCTAATAATAACAAAAGGCGTTACATCTGCGTTATCATTATAATAATTTCTTTTAATACAAATCTACGTTATTGGCCCAACCTTTTTTATTTCACAGTTGGCATTTATGTAAAAATTCAGCAGAAGAATATTTATTTATTCTAAAATTACACAACAATTTACGACTACTTTTTTCGAAAGATTTGCGTCATAGCTTTTAAATCACGACTAATATGTTCATAGACAAAAACTGTCGCCCAAATTCTATATCTTGGACGACAGTTATATTTATCATAGTGCACTAGTAATTTATGTTTGTATAGTTCTTCAATAGAAAGTACACGTATTTTTCTTCATCACTATATTTAATACAGATTTTTTTTAATAAAGTTTTTTATTGACAAGTTCATGTAAAGATTTTACGATCATTTAATTCATAAAATGCATCCATCGTTACGCGATGCATCAAATTCAGAAGCATAAACTTCAGGTACTCCTCTATCAGCATCCAATAATTGATAAACAGCTTCCATAGCTATTTCAACTGAATATTCTGTAGTGAATACAGTATCCCGTGCTGTTTCTGCAAAGTTTCAATAAATCTGGATTTTTTAGAGCCATTCGGTACTTTAACGGTCGGTCTTTTGTATGCTTAGGCATGAAATGTGCGAGTTACATATGGCATATAAAGCAGGAATCGTGTTACATTCTGATTGAGCTCGTTCAACAATTTCCTCCTTGTTGGAATACCATATGATATAACCAAATTTCTTGACAGATTTTCACTACCAGTACATTTCTAAAGCGATTGGCTTTTAATAGAAGTCTCCCTCGTCAGAGTATAATCGCGTAAAATCCATACACTAACTTGATTTTTAGGTTGCTTTCTTAAATTGCTTGCGCTGACGGTTCACTGTAAAAACTAAGTTGCCCGCTCGAATTAGCGACCAGAAATGATACCGCCTGTGACTGTCCGACCTGATAAAACATCTCTCTTTACGCCAATTGTTCGATATATGCAGAGTTATCTATTATCTGTTTATGTTGCCGTTGCTGATACGAGACCAACTTTTTAGCTGGAGATGTGATCACCAAATTTCCTCAGGTCCTTTCGAATTCCTGCTTTTGATTAGCTAAGTTTTTCCATAATGTCCAACTACCACCTAAAGAATGTGTTATGGGGCAGAGTGGTCATTATCACCCATAGGATTTGAACTTTCGGTAATACTTCCAGTAGTAACAAATACCAAGTCATTAAGCTGATCAGCGGGATGGATTCTGCTATCATCTCTGGTTAAAATGATTTCTCGACTCAATTTTAGTAGATGGTGTTGCATCAACTAAAGATATTATTCACTGCTGCTCAAATTCAAAGTTCACGCTATATGATTTTAGATATTCTATCATCAGTAATACTAAGATTCATATTGATTATACTTAGTAAATTTTAATGCACTAAAATCTGCTAACCCGCCAATATAATGATGCAAACGCATAAGATATCTACGCACATCTCCATCGCTAGATACCATGGCTCGAATGCAAAGCATTGTCCAATAAAGCCAAAGAATTAAATTTAAAAAGTCTCTTTGAAAAGACATCAGTGATTTTAACATCATCCTAAAATCTTCTTCTTTCATCAAACATAAATTTGAAAATTTCTTTGAGTGCTGTGTGTGAAATGTAAAATCCTCATCGAGGTGTCAATACGCTTACCTCCACTTTCAATCAGCTCTGCATTTAGAATAGTGGGTCTTCTTTTATTTAGCAATAAAACTCGTCTAACACAGAAAGCGTATTAAGTTTTGCTCAAGTGATGGTATACTTCTGAATACGTCCCATAAGCGTTCAAAATGATTTTCCATTTCTCTGCCACCACGTACTGCATAGCCACGATTGCTCCATATTGATTGCCATCTAGGCTTCCGCCTGAGATATCTAACTCTTCTAAAATATGAGATGTTCTCTGCCTTTCATTTCAGTCCATCTCTAATTACATGCTGCAGCTAAAAGGCTAGTCCAGCCCCTATATCAAATAGGCTGATTTGTTATCAACATTTTCAGGTAGGCCGAGCAAACGCTTCATAATTACTATTTGTATAATACATAGAAACATCACTCCAATTCAGATAAAGTTTGAAAAATCTATATGATATCGCTTTTCAGTTTATATTTTACTCCTCTGTGTAATAAACACAAACAATTGGTTGTAATTTAGTTTACTTAAAACTACTATACTAATCATTTTGTTACAGCTATTTTAATATCAAATTAAGAGACTGGTTAGAAAATTTAAATCATTAATTCTACACAAGTTTTACTTAGATACACGACTATGTGCCATTCATCTCTATAATAAATAAATATATTTCTCATTTTAAATAACAATACTCAGAAAGAACCTATGACAATATATGATAAAATGTACATTTTAATTTAATTAAATAATTAGGCTTACTAGAATTATTCTTTACTGAATGAGGCCAACCTCAAACCCTTCGAACCTGATCTAGCTAGTTACTAGCGTAGGAAAGTGTTATTGTCGTAAATCTAATGGATTGCCAGTTAGATGTAGATTCTGACACACAACTTTCCTAGAGAAGGTTGTCCGTTTTGGGAGGATATTTTTTATGTCAAAGGTTTGGAAACTATCTGAAATTCTTGTGACAGTTTTAATTTCAGTATGTTGCCATCATTACCTGTATGGTGGTTTGTTTACAATATTGTACAATTTGCGGGCATTCGCAGACAACTTACATATGGTGTATAGTTTTATGGCAGCAGTCGTTTGTTACTTAATCATTCCTAAGCCAGGTATAGCATTGTGTGAAAGTCGCAGCTGGAGCTGGTGAAACGATTGTTATGGGAAAATTTGATATACCTACTATCATGTATGCGATATTACAGGGATTGGCTTGGCAGAAATTATATTTGCTATTTTTAAATACAAATCACGTTCTGCTACTGTAGCAGTACTTGCTGGAGTTAGCAACTGCTTTAATCTCTTCGATGGATTACTTCTATGGTTACTTAAAACAGTTGCTGGATGGAACTTACTACTATTTATAGTTTTCCGTTCAGTGCTTCGGAGTTAGCAGTAGCTGGTTTAGTTTCATACTGGATTGTCAAAGCATTAGATAAAACTGGTGTAACTAAATTCTTTAGACCAGCATCACAACAAGATTATGTTAACCTATAAGGGATTTTTTAATTGTTACGTATTAAAAGATTTGCATTTAAAGAAGTATCCGAATGGTGATAGGAAAATATTCGATAACTTAAATCTTGAGATTAAAAATAAGAAAGTGCTTTTACTCCGGCGGTCCTTCCGGATCAGTGAAAACGTGCCTAATGTATTAAGTGAGATAATTACCTAATTTAATTGAACTTCAAGTGAAATATGATGAATTGAATATTGATCATGATAGTGGCGTTATATTTCAAGATCCAGATAATCAATTTTGTATGCCAAAGTATATGAAGAACTTGCATTTTGTTTTTAGAAAATAGAAATATTCCTAGAATTGAGATGGATCAAGAAATCAGACGCACTAAGAATCTGTGGGCCATATTATTTACTCCATAAAACATATCAACAATCTAAGTGGCGGCATGAAACAGAAGTTAGCTATTGTTGAAACAATACTACAAAAAATCAAAGACACTTTTTTAGATGAGCCTACTGCAATGCTCGACACGTAGAAAAGCAACTGGAAGATTTATGGAAGGAAATTAATCAATCTTTTGGGAAGATCAAACAGTTTTGAATTGGCCAGGCAAGAGTTGAACATAGTTTGGCAACATGTTGACTTTCGCGTATTGTTAATTAAATTATGATGGTGAAATTGTTGCTGACGACACCCCAGAACAAATCTTGGATCATTGTGAAGCGTTATTAACTCAGTCATGGAGTTTGGCACCCTAGAGCATGGCACAGTGCACCACGCATCCCACACGAAATCAAACAAAAGAACCTCTTATTTCATTTTGACGACGGGCAAATTATTAGCCCAGGTAAAAAGACGACCTCATCCAAGGAGCTTAAAACTTCGTATTCAGCGAATGGTTAACAATCACTGGTAAAAAGCTAGCGCACGGTAAAAACCTCTTTACTGAGAGCTATGTTGCAGCTGATTAAATATGAAGGCAGAGCATGTTTTATCGCGATCGATTATTATCCTAAAAATTAAAGCAAGCGGCAAAGCATATGTATTTGGTATATCAGAACCCGAATTACAATTTATTACTAATTCTGTTTATGATGAAGGTGGTATCATTAAACATAATCACTTTAGATCCTAAGCGATGCGAATGATGAGAACCACGATCTGTTAAAATTGACCTACATTTAGATCAAGTTGGTCATATCATCCTTTTGAAATATAACGAGTCAAAGCGTCGTTTAAGTGTTGCAGCAACATTAGGTTCAAAAGGCAGGGAATTATTTTACTAGATGAACCAACATTCGGTCTAGATAGTCATAATACATTTCAACTTATTAAGTTGTTCAGAACGCGTTAATCAGCGGTGAGCAATTATCATGGTGACGCGGTCCGGTATTAAACGATATCCAACAAGACGATTACGCGTGGAAGATGGGTGTCTTAAAAGAAATGGAAGGTGAACACATTGTTTGAAAGATGGAAAAACGCCACGCCGTTGTTGATGATGTAAATATTATTGCTAAGTTACTTTTGGGTATCGCATTAGTTTCTTTTTCATTATAGTTTATATCCATAACTTCGACTTTTATGATTTTATATCGTCATATTAATGTTTATGTTCTTACTTTTACTGACGCGCAGAATTTAAAATATTACCGCAATATCGGTATTAGTTTACATAAACCTCTTTTGCCTTGATGTCATCATTGTCAAGGATTTTATATGGTGATGTGGAGAACATATGCTATGTAAAATTTGGTATTTTGCAAATAAGTACAGAAAGCCAGTCGCACGGTCTTCATCTATCTATGAGAACAATCACCGTTTCGATGTTTGCAGCACTAATCGCATCGACCGCACAAATTGTAATGATATGAGTTTAATGCAACATTTGAAAGGTAAAGCCAAAGTTTGCTTTATGCTGCTTTATGGCAGCGATTAGAATGGTCCGTCCATATAATAAGTTCTCTTATTCAATTAAGACGTTCCCCAAAATGGCAAGTCATCAAATGATAGATGCATCTAACTATAAGGAATCAAGCGTCTTAACATGATCATACCTTTATTAAGTCAAAATATTCGACGTGCACATCAACTTTCTGTGCAATGAGTCAGGTTTTAAAGATGGTCCGAGAACATACTACTATCGTTACACCATTTTCATATAAAGATATCATATTTATTTGCTTGTATATTAATTATCGTACTTTGTCATTTGTCTTATCATCATACCTTCCAATTACTGGTATTCATGATGTCCGTTTGGACAATTAGACCGTAATCATACACCAAATATTTAATTAAAAATAAATATTCATTTTATTCCAATGTAAATAGAAGTATAAAAAATGTCCTTCATTGATCTTATCCAATCAACGAAGGACTTTATTCAAATTGAACAACCAATTTTTACTTAGTGGTCGCTCTATTCCCAATATCATTACGATAAAAGATTATCCTTTTTATTTGTCGTATGTTCATATGCATTTTAGCACTTCTTTTTCAACTGTTGGACCTTCCCCCTATAGCTAGGATAAACTCTTCCACCAGAATTCACAAAGTATTGACCTTCTTTCTTTAATCCACTCACATAATAATGAGAATCTAGATTAAAACCACTTATTTCATGCCCTTTTCCTTATAGACCAGGGTATCCTTTAGATCTAGCATTACTCACAACAGCTTCATCTTTCCAGTTAAAATGAATGGGTTTAATTTTCAAATCGATAATGAGTTTTAAGTCACTTTCAAACGTGTTAATAATACTTGTGCTTCAGGATCACCAAAACGTGCGTAAATTCAATAACTGGTCCATCTTTTAAAATTGCACCAATGTATAGTAATCCGGAAAGTCATGACCTTCTTGTATAGCTTTAGCAATAGGTTGAGCAATCTCATATTGGTTTGTTCAAGAACAGATGCATCAATGTGGGGTACTGAACGTGCTTACATCCCACCAATGTTACAGTCATGATCATTATCAAATGTAAACATGATCTTGAGCAATACAGTCAGAAAGGAACCGCATAATCTCATTTACAAAGTCATTAAAGAAAAGCTCTTCTCCTTCTAAATAACTTTTTCAGAAACGACTTTCCCTTTTCTTCTTGATAAATTGTTTTGACCCTTCTAATGCATCTTCTCTCAATAAAGCAATAATAACCCCTTTACCTGTTTGCTATTACGTCTTTCTTTATTACGATTGGTAAATCACAGTGTTTAACATATTGCAACGCCTCGTTACGTGAATCTACTTCTCTATATTCTGCTGTAGGAATACGATATTTGTCCATTAATTGTTTAGCAGCAAATAATTTTTGAGCCTTCAATTTGATGCTGGCATCTTGTCCTGGACCAAACACGCACAATCATTTGCATTTCTTAATAAATCGAAGCTAACCCATCTATTAAAGGTTGTTTCAGGCCCGATGATTACCCAATCAATTGCGTTATGCTGAGCAAAAATGTAAAAATAAGTCTTTGACGATCTGATTCCAGCAATTTTCACCGTGCACTTCAGCGATATTGACCATTGCATCATTTCGGAGATCGCTTTGTAAACCTTATCTACAATTGGACGATTGATTGATTTTAGAAGCTAATGCATATTCGTCTGTCAACTATTAAACTTTCTGATTACCCTTTCTTTTCAAAATTAATGTTTAAAATGACGCACGCCTGTCTCAGTAACCATTGTAATACCATATTTATTTGCCATATCATTGGAATCTTGATCTTTAATTGAACCACCTGGTTGAATAATTGCCTTAATACCATGTTGGCATATTCAACCGTATCTCCCATTAAGGAAGAAACCATCTGAAATAAGCGCAACATTATCGTTAATTTCTATTGCTCTTTCGATTGCAATTTTAGCGATTTCTACCACGATTCATTGTCCTGCACCTATACCAACTGTTTGTTTGTTGTTACTTGAATATCTGATTACTTTGTGGCTGATAACTTTTCATCCTAGGAGCGCTTATCATTGTGCTTCTGTTGGTTGAGTTTCTGTAACAACAGTCATGTCATTTAGTCTTCTTTGTTATCTTTATCTTGTACTAAGATAACCTACCTGAAACGAAGACAAATTCTTGTTCAGCGTTATCAATTGTCATATCAATTTGCTAATAAACAATATCTTTTTGTCTCAATATTTTCTAAAGCTTCCTCAAATAGAATTTGAGGTGCGATAACTACTTCTAAAAAGATAGAATGTAATGCTTCAGCTAATTTAACATCTACCGTTCTATTCAATGCTATAATTCCCCAAAATATTGATTGATTATCCGCTTCATATGCATGTTGATGCTTCATCAATCGACTGTCCAATTCCCTCACCACACGGGTTCATATGTTTTACTGCTACAGCAGTTGGCTCGTTAATTTTTACTAAATGCAGCGCTGCATCGCGTCTTTAATATTATTAAAACTCAATTGTGTACCATGTAATTGTTTTGCATGCTACAATCGTATGTTTGCTATCAGATGTTCTAACAAAATATGCAGATTGTTGAGGATTTTCGCATATCTTAGTGTTTCTTTATTGTCTTTGAAATAGTTAACAATAGCATGATCATATTCATTTGTATGTTGAAGACTTTAACCATTAGCGATTTTCTATATGCTTCGTCCAATTGATGATTTTTCAATTCTCTCAATTACCTCGTTGTAATCGGAAGGATGTACGATAGTTGTAACATGTTTTAAAGTTTTTAGCAGCTAGCTCTTAACATTGTAGGTCACCAATATCAATGTTTTCTATTGTATCAGTTTTCTGTTACATCAGGTTGAGCACAGTCTGTTGGAAAGGATATAGGTTGACTACTACCATATCAATTAAATCAATATGTTGTTCCTCGTAATTGCTCTAAATGATGTTCTATGTATCTCTACGATCGCTAATACCATGGACTGCTGGTGATCAGTGTCTTAACCGACCATCCATAATGCTCATCTGCATTGTGTTAACTCTGACACGGACTTAATATTGATATTCGCATCTTCTAATGCGTTTTTGCTACCACCCGTAGGCCCACAGTTCCTTAGTCTAAATTAGTTAGCGCTTTTGCAAACTCTGCAATTCCACTTTTAGTAGAAACGCTTAATGTGCTTGCATTCTATAGAGATACTCCTCTATTTAATGATTTTAGCTATAACTCTTGGATAAAGTTCATATTCTAAATGTCTTTTACTCTATCTTTAATTGTTTTTAGTATCGTCGGTTTATATCCATTGTTTTTGTTCAATAATTTCTCCCGTATCCATCCATATCTACATAATGGACAGTTGATCCAGTTATAAAGTATCTCACTTTCTTGCTTGTCCTGGCATCTAAACCTTTGAATTTAGGTAATAATGAGGATGTATATTTGTATCCGTCCTTCATAAGCATAATAAGTCTTGGCCAACTAGTCTCATATAACCAGCTAATACAATCCACTGAACTTCTCACTGGATAATAATTTAAGTAAATACTGTTCATATAAAAGATTGGATGAAAAGTCTTGGCTGTTAATGAATTGGAATATTTAAATTTTTAGCTCTATCAATGCAAGTGCCCCTTCATTGTCTGTATACAGTGCCGTTACGGTGCGATACCCGATGGTACCTGTTTGGATATGTTTTACAATATTTTCAAAGTTACTACCTGATCCTGGACAAAATCGCGATATTGGTCACTATTCTACCTCCAATAAATGAATAGGGTGTATCATCATCTTTTATAATCTCTTAATTTCATATGCAGTTGTATCCATTGCATAACGTTGTTAATGTTGTTTGAACATCTTTTGTCAACAATAATAATTATATCAATACCCATAATAAATATGTTATACATTTCATTCATTGAAATGTTGCCCTATTTTGAAGCCAATTGAGGCTTCCAGCATTTGAATGATTGTGTATCTGTTTTTGCTGATAAACCTTTAGGAAGGGCACGCGGAATATTTTCATAGAAACCTCCACCAGTAATATATTCATCCTTTGATATCAACATGTTTCTTTAATTCAAGAATAAACTACATACAATTTTGTTGGTGCAAGGAAGGTTCCTAAATAGGTTTATTATTAAATTGATCATGTAATTAATTCCTAGCTCTTTTATCATTTTTCTAACTAGACTATAGCCATTTGAATGAATACCATGAAGCTAAACCAATAATTGCTTGTCCTTCTTCAACATTTGAACCATCAATATAGTCCTCTTTCTCTACCACTTTTCTGCCAAAATAACCCAATATCATATTCACCTTCATGATACATTTCTCCCATTTCCAGCAGTTCACCGCCTATAAGTGCCGTATTGGTTTGTTCTGTGTCATATACCTTTAAACAATACGTAACTAT
>BNJT01002578.1_pt1 | contig 121305 bp, 157 predicted proteins | sample 8540491 | NCBI WGS metagenome assembly BNJT01 (sample SAMD00202455, study PRJDB9452) | human saliva metagenome | host: Homo sapiens | reverse complement strand
AATAAAGTAAACGCTTACTTTGTATCAAGAAAAGAAATGAGGACACAATGAGCAAAAAGACTTTTGATAAACATTGTCATTATAGCATTCGTAAATTTGCAATAGGTGCAGCATCTGTAATGATTGGGGGGCTGTATTGTATTTGGTATTTCAACTGTACAAACTGAGGATGGCTTCGTCAATACTCAAACAGAAGAAACAACTGTTCATCAACCTCGGCCTTTTAAATAAGCTTCCCGATGATGTGGCAGCTGCTATCTTATAAAGGCTGATGAGAATGGTGGGCGTGATTTGTAAAACCCAAAGCTGAGTCGATAGAATAAAAGTGACTAAGGATACAGAAACTACTGAACCTGCTAATGAAATTGGTCATGAATTTGCTAGTCCTAAAATTGGAAACTCCAAATAAAGTAGAAGAAGGAAACAAAGCTGAGGACAAACAGAAATCTGAAGGTGATCAAAGCCTGTTGAATCTTGAAAGCAACAGCTGGAATGAGCCGAAGGATTCTAAAAACTTTAAAACGACCAGGTAAAAGCAGATACAGATCCTCAGTCTTCTTCTGAAAATTGCAAGCACTGTCTGGAGAGTCGAAGACAAGCCGAAGTTGAAAAGGAAAAACATATTATCGGGTGGCTCAAGATTTTTAATAAAAAGATTGGTATTTTTAAACTGTAAGTACTCAAGGAGATTTTCAAAAAAAAGATGTGAATGTTCTTGATTGGTCTAAACTGAATGCTTCTCATGATTGAGTATTTGACTTCGATCACAAGTCTCCATAACGTAATGGTGGCCAGAAGTTAAATGATTGCGGAACAGCTTGGTATCGTAAGACTTTTCACATTAAGTAAACCCAGACAAGAATAAGGATGTTCGTATCAATTTTGATGGGGTTTACATGGATTCAAGGTCTATGTAAATGGTAAGTTTGTCAGGACACATTATCCAAGTGGCTATAATCATTTTCATATGATATTACAGAATTTTTAAACAAGGATGGTAGTGAAAATTCCATTACTGTTCAAGTGACCAATAAACAACAAGTAGTCGTTGGTATTCAGGAAGTGGGATTTATCGTGATGTAACTCTTAGTTATCGTGATAAAGTCCATGTTGCCGAAAATGGTAATCATATCACTACTCCAAAACTTGCTGAGCAAAAAGAAGGAAATGTTGAAACACAGGTTCAAAGTAAGATTAAAAATACGGATAAGAAGGCTGCTAAAGTCTTTGTGGAACAACAAATTTTTACTAAGGAAGGTAAGGTTGTTTCAGGAGTAGTCCGCTCTGAAACGAAGAATTTAGCAGAAAGCAGTTGCGAATTTCAGACAAACAATCTTAGTGAATAAACCAACTCTTTGGACGACAAAAAGTTATCATCCTCAACTGTATGTGCTGAAAACAAAAGTTTATAAAGAAGGTCAACTAGTTGATGTAACAGAAGATACATTTGGTTACCGTTATTTCAATTGGACTGCTAAGGATGGTTTCTCTCTGAATGGTGAACGCATGAAATTCCACGGAGTAAGTATTCACCATGACAATGGAGCTTTGGGTGCAGAAGAGAATTATAAGGCTACCTATCGTAAATTAAAACTTTTGAAAGATATGGGGGTTAACTCTATTCGAACAACCACAATCCTTCAACCCTCAGTTGCTTGATGCTGCAGCTGATTTAGGCCTTTTTGGTTCAGGAGGCTTTTGATACTTTGGTATGGTGGCAAGAAGACTTACGACTATGGACGGTTCTTTGATCAAGATGCTACTTACTCATCCGGAGGCTAGAAGGGTGAAGTGGTCTGATTTTGATCTCAGAACAATGGTAGAACGTGATAAGAACAATCCGTCTATTGTCCTTGGCGGTCTCTTGGAAATGAGTAGAGGAGGCAAATGGTAAGTCCTCGTTCTATCGAAACTTTACTTCAAGCGTTTGAAGGCGGTTATCAGCGGTGATACTGAAGCGTTATGTCACCATGGGTGAAAATAAATTTAGTCGTGCGGCGACAGGTGATTTCTGTGAAACTGCAAGAGTAATCTCGCATGGATGCTTGTCGGTGCTGAACTACGAACGTTTTATGATGCTGTTCATGAGAAATATCAGACTGGCTCATCTATGGATTCTGAAACTTCTTCAGCTACTAGGACGCGTGATTCTTATTATAGCCCTGCTCAAATCTTGGACATGACAATCGTCCAAATCGTCTTATGAACAATCTACAGTTATGGTAATGACCGTGTTGGATGAGGAAGAACCATGCAGAGTCATGGACTTTTGACCGTGATCGTGCATATGCTGGACAATTTATCTGGACGAGAATTGACTATATTGGAGAACCGACTCCATGGCATAACCAAGATAGTACACCTGTCAAGAGCTCTTACTTTGGTATTATCGATACGGCTGGTTTACAAGAATGATTTCTACCTTTACCGTATTGGTGAATGGTACATGGTGCTAAAGAAAAGCCAACTGTTTAAAACACCACATTGGAACTGGACTGAAGAGAGACTCTTAGGAACGCAAGATGCTGGTTGATGGGTTCCATTTCGTATCTTCTGAAATAACACAGCGTCAATTGTTCTTAAATGGAGAGTCGCTTGGTAAAAGGAATTTACTAAGAAAACGACAGAAGATGGACGATTCATATCATGAGGCTAAACAAAATGAATTGTATCTTGAGTGGCTTGTGAAATACCAACCAGGGACACTGACTGCGATTGCTCGAGATGAAAAAGGCAACGAAATGCGCGTGATAGTGTATTTAACTGCTGGGGAACCAGCGAGAGTTCGTCTAACTAAAGAAGAGCATGTTATCACTGGGAGATGGAAAGGACCTATCCTACATCCATTATGAAATTGTTGATGGCGATGGTAGTGGTTTCCTACCAGCTAACAATCTTGTTCATTTTCGTCTTCATGGTCAGGGAACAAATCGTTGGTGTGGATAATGGAGAAACAAGCTAGTCGTGGTACTTTACAAAGTTCAAGCTTAGATGGAACATAGCAAAGACGGTAACTTTTCAATGGTAGGGGTTGTCGTGTAAAATCCAACAGAAAAAAGAGGTAAATTGCTCTTTAATATGCAGATTCTGCTGGTTTGACATCTGATAGCGCAACGGTCGCAACTAATGTCTGGTAAGAAAACCGTCACTTTAGCCTTTGCTCCTGTAAAAGCAACAACTGATGTGACGACAAATCTGAATACCTCAAACAGTAACATTTATAGTGACAGTGACTGAGAAAAAGACTGTAACATGGGACGTATGTCTGACTTGCTTACAAGCGCAGGTGAGAAAAAAATATCTGTGGACGTGTAGAAGGTTTGGGTAAAGGCTGAGACTTGTCAAAGTGATTGCTTTAGATAGATGGTTACCAAAAGTTGCTACAGTTCCAGGTTCAAGACGAATGCGGCTGATTTGGATAAAACAGTCACAGCTGTTCTGACAGATGGTAGCTTGATTGACTGATGTTGTTTCTTGGACCTTGGCCCTGCTGCTTTGAACAAGGAAGGTGGACGTGCGGAGGCTACTGGTAAGGTGGTAGATGACGATCGTGATGACTGCAACCTTTATCACTGTAAGCTTGATAGGAAACAACAAGTAGCATTACAGGACTTACTGTTGGGATAAAGCTGTGAGAACTTCGAGTCTGGCAAGACCTATTACCGTGTATCCTTCCTTACACTGCAACTATTCCAAGTGTTGGAGCTCAGACTACCGGATATCAAGTAACTGTTCGGCAAGCTTCTGCTGATAATGGTTATCCAGGCTTCTGTGTTTCTTTGAGTGACCAAAAGGGTGACTTGGTTCAAGCTACTTAATTCAGTTTGTGAAGGGCTCCTGTAGCAAACGTTTGGAAGTGGTTGTAGAAGGAAAAAAACTGCCACTGAAGATCAAGTATTAACTTATACGTCATTGGTCGTTATGAGGATTGTGGTTCACAAACAGAATTTTGTCATCGAATATTCTTAAGAAGCTAAAATCATCTGATGGGGACATCTTAAGGGTGAATGGTGAAATCTATTGCTCTATACTAAGGAAGAGTGACTTTGACACTCAGATCGATAATCAAACAGAGAAAGAGAAACAGAATCTGTAACCACTGGAAGTGGTGATTAAAAGAAAATAAAGGTCAACCAAGAAGATTGTAAAGACAAATATAATATGTTCTACAGACGTTAATCAACAACCGAATCTACCTAAAGAAGTTGGAGCAGAATTTGATAAGGGATTACCACATAAGTATCTGTAACCTTGGGACAAGGTAGATGAAAAAGACCAGGGCATTATCATGGCTTTACGCTTAAAGGACGTTAATAGAAGGTACAGATATTGACTCAAGCGACTGTAACAGTTGAAGGATTACCCAAGTTGCAAGAAAATCAACCTTACTCTTCCTAAGGAGACAGGGTTCAATTGCCAGCTAATGTTCAGTAGCTTACCATTCTAAGCGGAACAACTATCTACAAAGATGTAGTTTGGGATCGAGGTTCCAGCCAACTTTAGACTCTGAAGCTGAAGGAGTATATGAAATCCACGTGGTCGTTTGAGTGGGTAGTAATCACGACTACACTAAAAGCCCGTATGTTCAGTGTCTAGCAGATTATTGCTGGAAATAATATCTCTAAACAATGGAGCAGGTTCGCAATTGCCAGCTGCCATTGTATCCAGCATACTGAGGAGGAGATGACTCAGCTAATACCTTGAACGATCTGACTGCTGTCTCAAGAACGACAACAAGACGCTAAAAATAGATGGACTACTTGGAGAACAAATACTGATAATATTGACTGAGGCTTCTATCTTGTTTGGTAATTCAGGAGATTTGACGAAACGTTTGTCAACAATTTATCAGTTGATTTCTATACTGATGGAGCAATTGGTCTTCCAAAAAGATACGTGATTGAATATTATGTTGGTAAAGAAATTCCAGATTTACCAAATGATGTCGCAATGCACAGCCCCGACGATACTAATCATCCATTTAATAATCCAGAAAATTGGAAAGCAAGTTGAAAACTTTGCGTGCTCCAAAGTCAGCTATCTGCAACTCAAACAAATCGCTTCATTTGACAAAGGTAGGAAACTTATGCTGTTCGTGTTCGTATGAAGAAGGTGATGGAACAACCAGGTGTTGACCTGACAGAGCTAACGTTCTTCCGGAAATAAGGTAGTAAGCTCTACAGGTTTCGAGAATTTCTATCAAGGTAGATGGCAAGGGATCTCGAGCACTTTAATCCATCTAAGACTGATTACTATTCCTCAATCAACAAAACAAATCACTGCAACAGCTAGCAATAATGGTTTAGTGGCACGGTTGTGCATGCCACAAACTAAGTCCAGGTGCAGCACGTCTCATCTTAAACATGCAGAAGATGCTTGTTTTGCGGTGTTAAAGGAAAAGATATCCGAATCTTCCACGATGATGAGAGAGAAACTGGTCGACACGTTTTGCTGCGAAAATGCTGCTAGATCTTGAATGTTGGAGACGATCTTCAACTTCCTTCAGAGTGAAATGTTTATCACAACTCCAACTGACTTGGACTACACAGAAACTTTGCAGTGAGAGGTGGGATGCTATTCCTGAGGCATGCGACAGAGCATGAGGGAACATTTGAGATTTGACCAGGATTGCATGTCATTGGTACAGATCTAACCACTGAAAATGCAGGTGACAGTTGTTTCTACAAAGGCAATCAAGTCATTTCAGAAAATCCAACAACAATGAGACGCTGATTCTAAGCCTTTACAGCTTCGAGCAACGAGACGATACACATGCAGCTTCACATGATGAAATTTCTATATCAATGATGGAAAGAAAATACAATGAAGATGGACGTTGGACAAACTGGTCTCGTACTCCGACACCGATAGAAACTTTCTGTCGGATTACTCTTTACAGAAGGATGGAAAAATTACTCCTCAATCTATTGGGAAAAGTAGCTATACAGTTCTTTAAAGATGGTGGTACAGATGCTCAGAGAAAATGGTTCTAGAAAGATATAACCTGGTCCTGCCTTTACAGAACCAAGTGCGAATTTCTCGTTATAAGAAGAAAATGCTGACCATCCATTCAACAGGCAAGAAAAGTGGGCACCACGTTCCTTACAAAGGCTTCTGTGGAGAATTGAAGTGGCTGAGTAAACCAATCCGAGTTTAACTTTGATCCAGGTTCAAACAACAGCTATTCAGTGCGCGTATTATGACTCGTAAAGACTACTACTAATGGTCTAGCACTTGTACAGCCTACATGCTGCACAGGCAAGGAGCAGGGGTCGAGAGGCTTACCATCAGCAACTTCTTTCGATCGATGGAAAAGCATTGGAGAAAACTTTTGAAGTCCAAATGTTGACGAGTACACCCTAACAGCAATGGGATCCAAACCAAAAGTCACTGCGACAACCTAGTGGACATGGAGTAGTCACAGTTGTGGAGTCGTGGAAATACAAATCTTCCAACGCTTGTTCGTCTTATTGTCCAAAGATGGGAATCTGAGTGAAAGAATATCGTTTACACTTTGAAAGTCTACCTTCCAAACAACACCGACTTAGAAGGCGTCAAAGAACTTGGATCGGAGCTCCAGGTTTTAGCAAATTGAAAAGAAGACTCACTTCCGTTTTAAAGAAGTTATTCGTGCGACTCCTGGAAGCTGCTCAAAGGTCAACGTCGTGTAGAGTTTCTGAAGGGACAAGATGGAGAAAAGAAGTTGAAAGCTATATTCAAAGTGTCAGGAACTGCTAGAACTCTTGTTCATGCTGAACAAAAGAAAGAGCTCAAGATCGTATGATGTGAGAGTGGGAGTAAAACCATCTATTTCAAATAGTAAGGGTGAGGAACCTGCGCCAGTCAACGCAAGTTCCAGAATTCAAAGGCGGTGCTAACTTTGTAGAAAGCAACAGTCAATGAAGTTCAAGAATACACAAGTTCTAGCTACAGTAGGAGTCAAGCGGCACGCAATCGTTGGAAGCCTGAATTTGAGGGTGGCGTTAATGCAGTAATGGCTTTGACATGAACTTCCAGGTACCCGTGGTCTTCTAGCTACAGTGGGAATCAAGCGGCGCAATCGTTGAGAAAACCTATGAATTTAGGGGTGGCGTTAATGCAGTGATAGCTTTGAAACATGAACTTCCAGAGTACCGAAGTGAGTGTTCTGACTGCAGTGAGGTAATCGAGCGGCACCGACAATGAGAAAACCAAGGAGTTAGAAGCTAAAGTTCTCGTTGAGAAAAGCTCAGACTCCAGAAGAGAACAGTTCAGGTTGCTCAAGGAAGACAAGAGATTGCCAGAAAACTGGTGAGGGGAGAATCCTGAGACAGCCATCTTCTTGGCAGGTGTTGCACTGAGCCTTGGCTCAAGCAGCCTTGTGTTAACTGCAAAAGGCCGCAAAAGAGGATTGGTCTGTGCTGCCTTGGCGCCATTCTAGTTTGTATAGATTGGTGAAAGATAAAAGAAAATGAATCGATAAATGAGTCGAGAAGAGATGGAGAGGACGATTAAGGCATCTCTGTCTCTACTAGCAAAAATAGAAATCGTTTACTTTCGTGTTTTGAGCCGAGAGAGGTAGAGTGATTTGTCCCTCTTTTTCATATGAACGAGATAGATTTATGTTCAAAGATGCAAGGTGTGTATAGACTTTATGAGTATAATGAATGAGAGAGAGGACGATTGAAAGTGATTGATCAAACCTTACTAGAAAAAGTTACATATAGAGCGGTTCGTCTACAGTTATAAGGGAGTTACGGTCGTCTGCTCCTTGCTTTGGTGGAACATATCATATGAGCTATTATCATGTCTGCCATTGCAGCAGTTAAAAGTGGCGCTGGTTTGGTGACCGTTGGAACAGACAGGGAAAATATTCCAGCTCTGCACAGTCATTTACCAGAAGCTATGGCTTTTTCTCTTCAAGACCAGCCATTGTTAAAAGAGCATTGGAGAAGGCAAGTTGTCCCACAGGGGCCTGGTTTGAGACGATGTTTTTGGGAAAAATCTGGCAAAACAGGTCTTTGCTAGCTCAAAAGAATCAGTTTTGATCGTAGACGGAGGGCCCTGACCATTCTTGCTAGGACAAGTTTTCAGTTTCCATCTAACCAGCTTATCTAACTCCCCACCAAAAAGAAGCATTTGTCTGGTATTGCTATTGAAAAGCAAAACGAGGATGCAATGGCTAGTGCCCTGAATTCCTTCCCGCAAGGAACAATTTTGGTAGAGAAAGGTCCAGCTACTCGAATTTGGCAAGCTGGCCAATCTGATTATTACCAGTTACATGTTGGAGGTCTATCCAGGCGACTGGAGGAATGGGAGATACACTAGCTGGAATGATTTGCAGGATTTTGCAGGTCCAGTTTAAACAAGCCGGTCTCTACGAACGCGTGTGGTGGTATGACTCATCTTCACATTCAACTACGGCCAAGACTAGCTCAAGAACATTATGTGGTCTTGCCGACGAAATCAGCTCTTGTCTGCCCTAAAGTAATGAAAAATATCTCAAAAAGGCACCTGATGGTTTCAGCTGCCTTTATGTCCCTGAAAAATCCTTTCAATCCTCTTTCCAGCGCCAGGGCCGTCTGGACCTTCAGAACCAGGGAAATCAGCTGCTGGGCTTGAGAGAAGTATTCTCCAAGCTGTTCTTGATTCTCTGCAACAAATCATTTTGCAGCTTCGAGTCTTTTGTCTCGATTAGTTCGCTGACTTGATTAAAACCGAAATCGACGGGTTCATCTTATGCTCTACTTTCTGCTTATAATACTATTCAAACATTTTATAAAATCAAAGACAAAGTGATCTATGTATCGAAGTTGAGGGGTGTCAAACAGGGCTTTTTGATATATAATGCAATGATGAATTTGAGAAAGCTGAGTCGGTATGTGGTTGGTGATTTGGAGGCACTATACGCACCAGGCTTAAGGCAAAGGAGGGTATTCCAAGAGTGGGTAGTTGTGGTGATTGAAAGTGGCGAAATCGTCAGGGCCGGTATGGGACTGATATCAGAGTCCTCATGGGCTCTTGGATTCTCCTTATAGAAATTGACAGGTTTGACTGATCGACTTTGGTTGGCAGTGACTCAGGATTTTCACAGGTAAGCTGGAAGGATTTTTGAACGCTGGTCAAAGGAGAATGGTATTTTTGTTGCGCACAATGTCGAGTTTGATCGCAAAGTCCTTCTGGCAGAGTGCCTGAAGGTTATGAGTTGAGAACTCCACGAGTGGATACAGTTGAGCTGGCACAGGTGTACCCTCGGTTTGAAAAGTACAATCTCAGCGTTCTCTGTCCAGAGTTAGGGATGAGTTAAGACCATGCCCACACGCGCTCTCACTCTCAGTGCACAAGCAACAGCAGGCACTTGCTTTTAGTAAATCAAGCTTTTCAGTTACCAAAAGGACTTTTACAGAAACGTTGTGCAAATCTTTTGCGACAATCTCCTTTATATGAAACTTACTTAGTGATTGAAGTGTATCGGCGCCAGTCCCTCCCTTTCTTCTCACGCAGTTTGATGCGGGCTCCACGGTCTTTTTCTAAAAAGCGAAAGTAAGTCTACAAAACCACGTAAGCTATCTAAAGTTTTACTAAAATATAGTCCATGTGAGACTTGGATAGACACGTCCTCCAACCAAAGCAGTTGAATTTTGCGAAAAAGTTGAGAGCAGTTATTAGGAACAGAAAATTGCTTTTATTCCAACCCAGCTGACAGGACTTGGAAAGACTTATGGTTACCTACTACCAGCTTTTGAACATGGAAAGTGAAGCATCCTTGTAGAAGTCTTCCCACAGAAAATCTTTCGAAATCAAATAATGCAAGAAGAAGGAAGTCGATTAAAAAGATACTTTTCATATTGATGATCGTAGTCTCAAAGGGACCTCTGAAAATTAGTGAAAACTCGATAATTTTTATAAAAAGTACTTCATAGGCCAGTCCACCACCGCCTATTCACACACGCTTTACAAAATGCAAGTCTTGATCTGGTTAACAGAGAGACAGAAAGCAGGGAGACTTAGATAGAAATCAGGCGGTTGTGTATCACGTTACCAGCATTTTTCTGGCTGAGAACTTTGTCCATGATGGAACACTTTCAGTTTATTTATTACTAGGGACTTTCTGGCAACCTTGAAAGCCAAAATAGAGGCTAAATCAGGTCGCCTTTTTGATAGCTAATCACGCTTATTTGGTAACACGTTTAGAGAGGACGATCCAGAGTTTGTGAAAACAATCGACTTGGTAATCATGGAGTAAAGAAGCTCATGCTTTGATTGCTTGGCAAAGGAAACTACTCCTTCAAGTGTCTTATCTTCTCGAAGAAGATTTAGTAACACAAGTTAGAAAGTCTTTGGAAACAGAAAAAGATGTTATTCAAGAGACAGTTTGCTTGAGTATTGGGTTTGAATGTCGCTAGTTTGATAGATCAGTTCTACTCTGGACTCAAGAATGACAAGTGGTTAGATTCTCTTGAAAACTTGCATCAGCATTTTTCTGAGTTGAGATCTTCCTGAGTACAGAGAAATGATGCGCTTTTTACTTCAGACTGCGAATGGTGCAGCTAGCAACAGCTGATAAGTCAAGTAGGGATGTCTTAATCTGCTCAAGTAAAAGGTCGCTTTCTACTAGCGGATTTATTGCCAGCAGATTGCACAGTTCTTGGCGTATCTGCCACTCTTGAAATCAGTAATAGAGTTTCTTTAGCGGAACTGACCAGGATTTGACTGAGCTCCACTTATCACAGTTGAATCTTTACAACAGAAGCGACCAAGAAGTTTTAGTAGTAAATGATTTTCCGCTAGTAACTGGTGTCATTCTTCTTTTGAGAGTATGCAGAAGAGGTTGTATCGAGTGTATCAACATTCCTTCAGAGCGTTCAAAGAGCCTTTGCTTGTTTTTATTTACGTCCAAAGTGCTGTTAGCGGTGTCAGATATACTGAGACTATCCTCGTTTAGCCCAATATAAAAACGAGCCAAGTCGGCTGAAGAAACGTTTTGCGAAAAGGAGAGCGACAAATCTTACTTGGAACAGGGAAGTTTCTGGGAGGGGTGGATTTTTCTGCATCCTTGCGTTATTCAAGTAATTCCTCTCGATTGCCTTTTCCAAAATCCTCGAGAATCGCTCACACGAAAAATTAAATCATGAATTGCGTCAGGAAGGGAAGAATCCTTTCAATGATTATCAGACAGCCAATGGCCATTATTCGTCTCAAACAACAGGCTTTGGGTAGAACAATTAGAAACGAGGAACAAGCTTCCATTGCTGTGATATTGGATGAGTCGTGTTGTTCATACAAGAGATAGCATGGTAAAAACAGATGAGACAAGCTCTGGCAGGAGAACTATCAAAGAGGGTGAATAGAAAACAGATTACCTCTGCTGTTAGATTTCCTCCAAAACATGAAAAATCTGAAAGAAAAGGTGAATATATGAAAAGTTCTCTCGACTCTAGAGTCGATTATAGTTTTGCTCTTGCCAGTATTTTTCCTACTGGTTATCGGCGTGGTGGCTATCTACATGGCTAGTTAGCCAGTGATTATCAAACAATATTCTGCCCATTTTAGAGGCAGCAGGGTCACATGGATTGCTTTGGGACTTGTGATTGGTTTTGTGGTCATGCTTTTTAATACAGAATTTCTCTGGAGAAAATTACCCCTATCTATATGCTCTTGGTTTTAGCTTTGATGGTGCTTACCATTGGTTTTATAATCCAAGTCTTGTTGCTTCAACTGGGGCTAAGAACTGGAGGCATCCATTGAGCGCAACACTTTTCCAACCTTCTGAGTTTATGCAATTTCTTATAATCTTGATTTTGGCAAGAATCATTGTCAATTTACTCAAAACACATAAGAATGGCGACGCACAATTCACTTTGAGTTTTCTATTGATAGGTTGGATGATTGTTTTTGCTATTCCGATTCTGGTTCTCTTAGCTCTTCAGGTGACTTAGGTACAGCCTTGGTTTTGTGGCTATCTTTTCGGGAGATCGTTTTATTATCAGGGTTTCTTGGAAAGGTATTATCCCAGTTTTTGCAACAGGAGTTATTGGTGTAGTCGGTTTTCTTGCAATGAGTAGATGGACTGCGCTTCTTGCATCAGATTGGGATGCCAACCTATCAAATTAATCGAATTCTAGCTTGGCTTAATCCATTTGACTTTTGCCCAAACAACGACCTATCAGCAGGCTCAAGGAGCAGATTGCGATTGGGAGCGGTGGCTTGACCCCAGTCAGGATTTGAAATGCTTCTAATTGCTTATCCAGTTCGAAGTCCGGATATGATTTTCACAGTTATCGCAGAAAGATTTTGTGACTTCATTGGCTCTGTCCTTGTTATTGCCCTTTATCTCATGCTGATTTATCGTATGTTGAAGATTACACTTAAATCAAATAACCAGTTCTATACTTTATATTTCCACAGGGTTTTGAGATTATGATGTTGCTCTTCCATATCTTTGAGAATATCGGTGCTGTGACAGGATTGCTTCCTTGACAGGGGATTCCCTTGCCTTTCATTTCACAAGGTGGGTCAGCGATTATCAGTAACTTGATTGGTGTTGGCTTGCTTTTATCGATGAGTTACCAGAACAAACTTAACGCTGAAGAAAAGAGTGGAAAAGTTCCATTCAAGCGAGGATTGTATTAAAAACAGATCAAATAAGGAGGAAATCATGGTTAAAAGTAGCAGTAATGTTGGCTCAGGGCTTTTTGAAGAAATTGAAGACTTTGACAGTTGTAGATGTCTTGCGTCGTGCCAATATCATTGTGATATGGTTGGTTTTGAAAAAGCAAGTGACGGTTCGCATGCAATCCAAAGTAAGTATAGATCGTGTCTTTGATGGAGATTTGTCAGACTATGACATGATAGTCCTTCCTGGCGGAATGCCTGGTTCTGCACATTGCGTGACAATCAGTCGCTTGATTCAAGAATTGCAAAGCCTCGAGCAAGAAGGGAAGACTAGCAGACTGTTGTGCGGCACCAAATTGCCCTCAATCAAGCCGGGCTATTGAAAAACAAGCAGTACACTTACTATGATGGCGTGCAGGGAACAAATCCTTGATGGTCAATATGTCAAAGGAAACAGTAGTGGTAGATGGTCATTTGACAACCAGTCGAGGCCTTCAACAGCCCTTGCCCTTTTCCTACGAGTTGGTGGAGCAACTGGGAGGAGACGCAGAAGAGTTTACGAACAGGAATGCTTTATCGAGAGATGTCTTTGGTAAAAATCAGTAAAACAGAGTCAAACTCTCGTTTTTATGTGAAAAACTCGGAAATCATCGCTTTTTAGTGATGGTATAATGAAAGCTATGAAAATATCACGATTACATCTGGGATTTAGGTGGAACTTTACTAGATAATTATGAAACTTCAACAGCTGCATTTGTTGAAACTTTTAGCGCTGTGGCATCACACAGTACCATGACGTGTTTATCAAACTTTAAAGGTTTCTACTGATTTTGCGATTGAAACATTCGCTCCCCAACTTAGAGCATAGAAAAGTACAAGGAAAATGAAGCCAGAGGCTAGAACATCCGATTTTATTTTGATGGAGTTTCTGACTTATTGGAAGACATTTCAAATCAGGTGGGCGTCATTTTTGGTTTCTCACTGAAATAATCAAGTCTTGGAAATTTTTAGAAAAACCTCTATAGCAGCTTATTTTACAGAAGTGGTTGCTTCTAATTCAGGCTTTAGAGAAAACCAGATCCTGAGTCCATGATTTATTTTGAAGAGAAAAGTATCCAGATTAGCTCTGGTCTTGTTGCTCATTGGTGATCGACCAAATTGTTGATATCGAAGCAGGAGCAAGCTGCTGGACTAATACCCACTTGTTTACCAAGTATCGTGAATTTAAGACAAGTATTGAACATGTGAAAAAGGAATAAGATGACAGAAGAAATCAAAATCTGCAGGCACAAGATTATGATGCCGGTCAAATTCAAGTTTTAGAGGGCTTAGAGGCTGTTCATCGTATGCGTCCAGGGATGTATATTGGGTCAACTTCAAAAGAAGGTCTTCACCATCAGGTCTGGGGAAATTGTTGATAACTCAATTGATGAGGGCCTTGGCAGGATTTTGCCAGCCATATTCAAGTTTTTATTGAACCAGATGATTCGATTACTGTTGTCGATGATGGGCGTGGTATCCCAGTCGATATTCAGGAAAAAACAGGTCGACCTGCCGTTGAGACTGTCTTTACTGTCCTTCATGCTGGAGAAAGTTTGGCGGTGGCGGATATAAGGTCTCAGGTGGTCTTCACGGAGTGGGGTCCTCAGTTGTTAACACCCTTTCCACTCAATTAGACGTTCATGTCACAAATGGTAAAGATTCATTACCAAGAATACCGTCGTGGTCTCATGTTGTTGCAGACTAGGGCAATTGGTTGGAGATGCGGATAAGACAGGAACAACAGTTCACTTCACCGGACCCAGAGATCTTTACTGAAACAACAACCTTTGATTTTGATAAATTAAATAAACGAATTCAAGAGTTGGCCTTTCTAAATCGTGGTCTTCAAATTTCAATCACAGATAAGCGTGAAGGTTTGGAACAAACCAAGCATTACCAGTATGAAGATTGGAATTGCTGGTTACGTTGAATATCTGCAATGAGAACAAGAATGTGATCTTTGATACCCCAATCTACACAGATGGGTGGATGGATGATATCACAGTTGAAGTAGCCATGCAGTACACAACGGGTTACCATGAAAATGTCATAGGTTTTGCTAACAATATTCATGACCCATGAAGGTGGAACGCATGAACAAAGGGTTTCCGTACAGCATCGACACGTGTTATCAACGACTATGCTCGTAAGAATAAGTTACTGAAAAGACAATGAAGACAACTTAACAGGAGAAGATGTCCATGAAGGATTAACTGCAGTTATCTCAGTTAAACACCCAAATCCGCAGTTTGAAGGACAAACCAAGACCAAATTGGGAAATAGCGAAGTGGTCAAGATTGCCAATCACTCTCTTCAGTGATGCCTTCTCTGATTTCCTCATGGAAAAATCCTCAGATTACTAAAGCTGTGTGGAAAAAGGTATTTTGGCTGCTAAGGCTCGTGTGGCTGCCAAGCGTGCGCGTGAAGTCGCTCGTAAAAATCTGGTTTAGAAATTTCCAACCTTCCGGAGTAAACTAGCAGACTGTTCTTCTAACAATCCTGCTGAAACAGAACTCTTCATCGTCGAAGGAGACTCCAGCTGGTGGATCAGCAAAATCTGGTCGTAACCGTGAGGTTCAGAGCGATCCTTCGATTCGTGATGTAAAATCTTAGAACGTTGAAAAAGCAAGTATGGATAAGATTCTTGCTAATGAAGAAATTACGTAGTCTTTTTCACGGCGATGGGAACAGGATTTGGAGCAGAAATTTGATGTTTCAAAAGCCCGTTACCAAAAACTCGTTTGATGACCGATATCCGATGTCGATGGAGCCCACATTCGTACCCTTCTTTTAACTTTGATTTATCGTTATATGAAAACCAGTCCTAAAACGGAGTTATGTTTATATTGCCCAACCGCCAATCTATGGTGTCAAGGTTGGAAAGCGAGATTAAGAATATATATCCAGCAGGAGCAGATCAAGAAATTAAACTCCAAGAAGCTTTTAGGCGCCACAGTGAAGGTCGTGCCGACCAGCTATCCAGCGTTATAAAAGGTCTTGGTGAAATGGACGACCACCAATTGTGGGAAACAACCATGGATCCAGAACACCGCTTAATGGCTAGGAGTTTCTGTGGATGATGCCGCAGAAGCAGATAAAATCTTTTGGAAATATGTTGATGGGGATAGAGTAGAACCTCGTCGCAATTTATTGAAGAAAATGCTAGTCTATAGTACACTTGACGTCTAAAAATGAAATGGTTCCCATGGTTTAAAAATATGATATAATCATTACGATTGTTTCTAGTATAAAGGAGTTTAATATATGTCTAATGGACAACTAATTTATCTAATGGTTGCGATTGCAGTCATTTTGATTCTGGCTTATGTAGCTATATTTTTCTACGTAAGCGAAACGTAACTAGATTAACAGGTCTTGAAGAAAGAAAAGAACAGCTCTATAATCTTCCTGTTAATGACGAGGTCGAAGCAGTAAAAATACATGCATGTTGATTGAGTCAAGAGTCAAGTGGCCTTTCGTGAATGGAATCAAAAATGGGTAGACTTATCTTTGAATTCGTTTGCTGATATTGAAAATAACATCTTCGAAGCAGAAAGTTATAATAATTCTTTCCGTTTCTTTAAGCACACATAAGATTGATCAAATTGAAAGTCAAATCGACGATTGAAGAAGATATTACATCAATTCATATGCCTTATCTGAACTTGAAAAACAAGGATCTAAAAATAGCGGACGTGTTTACATGCTTTGGTTTGTTTGAATCGCTTCAAAATACTGTGAAGAAGATTCAGAAAAAATATGGACAAGCACTTCCAGAAATTGAGAAAGCAATTGGAAAACATTCAATCTGAATTCTCTCAATTTGTTACCTTGAATTCTTCAGGAGACCCAGTTGAAGCAGCAGCTATTCTGGATGCTACTGAAAATCATATTCTTGCTTTTAACACATATTTGTTGACCGTGTTCCGGGTCTTGTAACAGCTACAGACAAGTGCTTTACCTGATCAGTTGTGTGGATTTGGAAGAAGGTTACCGTAAATTATTGATGCTAATTACCATTTCACAGAAACAGATATCGAGTCACGTTTCCAACTCTTGTATGAATCATGAAAAAGAATCAAGAAAATATTCGTCAATTGGAATTGGATAATGCGGGTATGAAAATACTCAAATTCAAGAAGAAATTAATTCACTTTACGATATTTTTACTCGTGAAGTAGCTGCTCAGAAAGTTGTTGAAAGTCTTCTTTTCAACACTTCCAACTATCTCAATCATGTAAAGGAAAATAATGAAGTCCTTGTTCAGGATCTTGAACGTTTTTGAGTCAGAGGTTATCTTCTGCCAGAAACAGATACAAGTCATGTTCGTCGTATTCAAGCGGACTTATCTGCTCTTGAGACTACGATGATGGGAGTTGTTCGAGAGACTCAGTCAGAACCAACTCAGAAACTTATTCTGTTTTTTGGAAGAGAAATTAGAATCTCTTCAAAGCCATCTTAAAGAGATTGAGAGATGAGCAGATTTCTGTTAGTCAACGTCTTGCGCAGGTTGAGATGACGTAATGCTCGTCAAAAAGCAAATGTTTATGTGAATCGCTTGCATACTATCAAACGTTATATGGAAAGAGAAATCACCGAGGAATTCCGCAAAAGTTTCTTGAAACTCTTCTTTAATGCCAGTCATAACACAGAAAATTAATGTCAGAGTTAGAGCAAGAACTCGTTGATGTTGAATCAGTGAATCAATTCTTGAAATTACAACAAATGATATGGAAGCACTTGAAGAAGAAACCTATAATATTGTTCAATAATGCAACGTTGACAGAACAATTGCTGAGTATTCAGAACCGTTATCGACTCATTTGGTGAACAGATTCAAAGAAGCCTTTAATGAATCATTAGGAAATTTTTGAAAAAGAATTTGATTATCATGCTTCATTTGATAAGATTTCTCAAGCTTTGGAAGTTGCAGAGCCTGGTGGTACCAGTCGTTTTTGTATCTTCTTATGAGAAAACACGTGAGACGATTCGTTTCTAAAAAGCTTAGTTCATTCTAAGCTCTTATATGACTAATAGTCCGTCTCGCTCCGTTAGGTGCAGAGTCGAAGGAGTATCCAAAAACTCCGAAACGCGATACAATAAAAGGTGTTCAAGCTAATTGTAAAAGCGAAAGGAGAAAAAATATGGCACAAAAAGGCTCATAGTTTATCGCACACAAAAGTATCACTTTGTGTTCACACCTAAGTATGAGACGAAAAAGTCATCTATAATCAATATCGAAGTAGTTTAGGCGAGATATTTCATCGCTAGTGATAGTTATAAAGGAGTTGAAATTATCGAAGGACACTTGATGCCATACCATGTACATATGTTAGTAAGTATTCCACCGAGGATAAGTGTTTCGAGTTTCATGGGTTATTTAAAAAGGGAAAAAGTGCACTCATGATGTTTGACAAACACGCCAATCTCAAGTACAAGTTTGGGAATCAGCATTTCTGGGCGGAAGGTTGTTATGTGAGTACGGTGGGACTCAATGAAGCCACAATTAAGAAATATATTCAAGAATAAAGAAATTATCCAGTGGATGATTTCTTCACAGATATAAAAATTTGAGAACGAGGTAAAGCATGATATAGCACTAGATAAATTGAGTGTAAAAGAATATGAGGATCCCTTTAGGGGATAGTAGTAAGTAATACTCAATCCTCTTTGAGGAGGCAAGTGACGAGTCAAGAGCAATAAGGCTTGAACAAACGTGAAAAGCCAGCGTCTTCAGCGCTGGCTGGTGATGAGGGCTTATAGCCTGGGACAAACCACCCGTTTGAGGGGTGGTCATGATTTGCTCAAAAGTCATGAGATTGCTTGTTTATCATTAGAGGTAATGCTTGGTTTTGATATCATGTAAATATGAAGAAAAATAGAAAAAGAATGGTAGTCACGATAAAGAGAAGTATTTTTACTCGTTTTTGTAGGAATTTTAGGATTAGCGATGATTCTCCTAGGTAGTGCAATCGGCTATAAAATTTTTCCAACATACCTTTGAAAACAAATATCCAAACTCTATGATCAACTTTTTCAACGAGAAGGAAGTCAGAGGATAGTTTTAAAAGGACAGACTGAGGATTATTGTATATTATCCTCCTCAAGGAAATGAGTCTATTCGACTTCAATAAAAGAGAAGATTAATCAGGATATTAAAAACAAATTAGAAGATAGAAAGATAACACTTGTTTTTATTATACAGATAAACAGGATTCAGTTTTAAAAGGAATCACCATACACAGTATAATCAAGCAAATCTATGATTTGTCTAATTCAAAGGTAGAGGAGACAGAGAAAACTTCTTTTGGAAAAGTATATTTGACTGAGGATGGTAAGTTGTTTACCTGGACCAACTATTTTCAGATACTGGAAGGCAAAGATCTCTTGCTAAAAGAACTTACCTCTTTCTTACAGGATAAGAGAGTGGAGAAAGAAAAGATTGATCAGCTTGTTAAAGGTTTCTCCGACCAAGACTTATCTGCATGGAATTTTGATTACAAGGATAGTCAAATTATCCTTTACCCAAGCCAGGCAGTGGAAAATGTAGATGAGATTGCTTTGCCAGTATCTAGTTTCTTTGAGGGTTATTCAGTCCTCTTATCTATTGAGATAAGGATGCAGAACTTTATAAGGCTTATTATGAAAGAAAAATCGTAAAGTAGTAGCCTTGACTTTTGATGATGGCGAATCCACAACTACAAAATCAAGCATTAGATACTCTTTCTAAGTATGAGTATTAAAGGCAACTTTTTCTTTGTTTTAGGTAGAGAATGTTTCTGGAAATGAAAGAGATTTTGAGGCGAATGAAAGCAGATGGTCATGTCATTGGAAACCATGAGTTGGAGTCATCCAGTAGCTTTCAAAACTTTCTCTTGATGAGCTAAAAACAGATTACTGATACTGAGGATGCGCTAACTAAGGTGCTGAGCTCTGAGTTCTAAACTTATGCGTCCACTTATATGGAGCCATTACAGACGACATTCATAATGGCCTCGATTTGAGTTTTTATTATGTGGGATGTGGATAGTCTGGACTGGAAGAATAAAAATGAAGCATCTATTTTGAGCAGAAATTCAGCGTGAAGTCAAGAATGGTTCTATTATCCTTATGCATGATATTCATGCTGAGACAGTACATGCTCTACCGAAGGTTGTTGACTACTTGAAAAGCAAGGTTATGACTTTGTGACAATTCCAGATTTGGTGGATTCTCAAGTCTTAAATCTCACCAGCTCTACTATGACCAAAGTGACCAATAATACACAAAATCTAAAGAGATAAGTTTTCCTTGAAAATTTGGCTCTTTGGATTTATCTCTTCTCATTGAAAGGAGAAAAATAATGAAATCTTATACTTTAAATAATAACGCGTTACGATTCCAGTTCTGGGAGTTTGGAACCTGCGAAAGCTGAAAATGGAGAGTGCCTACCGAAAGCAGTTTTAGGGGCTAAAAAGGCAGGTTATCGCCATATCGATACAGCAGCGATTTATAAAAATGAAGAAAGCGTTGGTCGTGCTATTCAAGATAGTGGCATTCCGAGGGAGGAAATTTTTGTGGCAACAGTAAACCCTGGAATACAAATCACAACTATGAAACAAGCTCGTCAAACTTTTGAAAGAGTCTTTAGAAGCTGAGCTTGGATTATTTGGATCTGTATATTTTGATTCATTGGCCGAACCCAAAAACCTTTAGAGAAAATGAGGAATGGAAAAACTCGCAATGCTGAGATTTGGAGAGCGATGGAGGATCTTTTACCTAGAAAGGTAAAATCCGTGCTATCGGAGAGTTAGTGATTTCCTATCCCATCATTTTGATGCCTTGCTTGAAAGCAAGAATCGTTCACTGCGGTTAATCAAGTTCGCTTGGCGCCAGGTGTGTATCAAGAGAGTAGTGAGATTACTGTCGAGGAATTTTTATTGGAAGCTTGGGGCACTTTTTGGTCAGGGAGAACTGTTTGATAGCAAGCAAGTGCAGAAATTGCGGCAAATCACGGAAAGTCTGTTGCTCAAATAGCCTTGGCCTGGAGCTTGGCAGAAGGATTTTTACCGCTTCAAAAATCTGTCACAGATCTCGTATTCAGGCTAATCTTGATTGCTTTGGAATTGAACTGAATCATGAGGGCGAGAAAATTTAAAAACGATTCCTGTTCAGTCGGGTGCTCCACGAGGTTGATAATATGGTTTCTGAAAAATCATAAAAAGAATTGTACATTGTTCTGAATTTTTGATATAATAGTCAGCAGGAAAGAAAGTCTTATGGCGTTCTTCAAAGCGAGCTTGGGATAGTGGGAGCCAAGTAGAACAAAGCAAGGAACTGGCGCTTTCTGTCGTATCTTTAAAAACAATGAAGTAATAAAATTAGGGGTGGAACCGCGTTTCTGACGCCCCTAGTCACCAAGGCTTGGGTGTTGAAATTCAGTTCTTTTGAATCTCGTCAAATACTCAAGAGGAAAGGAGCATAATGATTAAAGGATCTTGTTTATATATAAAACAGTCACCTACCTTTAGATGAAGAGTTGTCGGAAATAGTTTTTGCCATTGCTCATTCTGTCGGAAAGTAACTGCGTCCAGCCTACACAGTTAATGCCAAAGTTAGCAGCAAAAATCTGGTGTATGGAGAAAGGAAATTTGGTTAGCTATAGTTCATCTCCAGGAAACAACGTTAGTACTGCCAGAACTGTCACAGTCAAATTTTTCTACTCATAGAAAAATATACCAGAAGTCTATGCTTTGAAATTAGGAACAATAGATGAGATGCAATCAAGAATTTACAAACGGTTCCCAAACGTCATATTTTCAGAACCAGCTTTTTCTTGGCTGCTTGATAAAAATAAATCTAAAAAGATAATATATAAATTAAAGGAGAAAACAATGTCTAAAAATTAACATTTCAAAGAAATTATTTTGACTTTTGCAAGCAATTTTGGAATGACCAGAGGTTGTATGCTCATGCAGGCTTATGACAATGAAAAAGGTGCGGGGACGATGAGTCCTTACACCTTCCTTCGTGCTATCGGACCTGAGCCATGGAATGCGGCTTATGTAGAGCCATCACGTCGCCCTGCTGACGGTCGTTACGGGGAAAACCCTAACCGTCTTTACCAACACCACCAATTCCAAGTGGTTATGAGCCTTCTCCATCAAATATTCAAGAACTTTACCTTTAGATCTTTAGAGTGAGAATCAATCACTTTGGAACACGATATTCGTTTTCGTTGAGATAACTGGGAAAAATCCGATCAACTGGTTCAGCTGGTCTTGGATGGGAAGTTTGGCTTGATGGGATGGAAATCACTCAGTTTACTTATTTCCAACAAGTTGGTGGTTTGGCAACTGGCCCTGTGACTGCAGAAGTAACCTACGGTTTGGAGCGTTTGGCTTCTTATATTCAGGAAGTGGATTCTGTCTATGATATCGAATGGGCTGATGGTGTAAAATACGGAGAAATCTTTATCCAGCCTGAGTACGAGCATTCAAAATATTCATTTGAAATTTCAGACCAAGAAATGTTGCTGGAAAACTTTGATAAGTTTGAAAAGAAGCTGGTCGTGCCTTGGAAGAAGGCTTGGTACACCCTGCCCTATGACTATGTTCTTAAATGTTCACACACCTTTAATCTGCTTGACGCGCGTGATTGCCGTATCTGTTACAGAGCGTGCAGGCTATGTCGCTCATATCCATGACTTGGCCCGTGTTGTAGCCAAAACTTTTGTCTGTAGAACGCAAACACGCCAGGCTACCCACTTTTGGATGAGCAACACGAGCTAAACTCTTAGCAGAAGACGCAGAATAGTGAGGTAATACTGTGCTCTAAAATCGTTAGATGCAAGTCGAGGACTTGCTAGAGGAGATACTAACTTACATACTGTTATGTGGGAATTTTTTGAAACACTAGGTTCAAAGAATTGAATCAGCTAAATCACTTTTGATGAGACTGTTGAAATCTTGATTAATTTAGCACATTAGATTTCCCTGAAGAATCTAAGGATTAGTTAGCGACGTCTGATACCTACTAGGTGCATATCAAGATTGAAGAAAATGTAAAGGAAAACACATGACAAAAACTTATTAGTAGAACTCGGTCTTGAAGAATTACCAGCCTATGTTGTCACACCAAGTGAAAAACAGCTAGGCGATGCAACTTTCCTCAAGGAAAACCGTCTGTCTTTTGAAGCTATTCAGACCTTCTCAACACCACGTCGTTTGGCTGTTCGTGTCACTGGTCTTTTGCAGACAAAACAGTCTGGTTGACAGAGAAGATTTTTAAGAGGGCCAACAAAGAGTGCCTCGATGGAGTGGAAATTTCACAAAAGCAGCTCAAGGTTTGTCCGTGGAAAAACGACTGTCGAGATATCGAATTTCGTGAAATCAAGGGGTGAAAGAATACGTCTATGTCACTAAGGAAAGAGTTGGTCAAGCAGTTGGAAGCCATTGTTCCAGAGTGTTGTAGATGTCTTGAGGGGTCCTGGCTCTCCCTGTCAGCATGCACTGGGCTGGAAAGTAGTTTTGAATACGTCCGAAACCTGTGCACACTTTAACCGTTCTTTTAGATGAAAAAGAGTTTGATTTGGATTTTCTTGATATCAAGGGTGATCAGTGTCAGCCGTGGTCATCGTTCTTGGGACAAGAAACCAGAATTCAATCAGCTTTGAGCTATGAAGAAGATCTTCGTGCACAATTTGTAATCGCAGATCCACGTGAACGTGAGCAAATGATTATTGACCAAATTAAGGCAATCGAAGCTGAACATGGTGTACGCATCGAAATTGATGCTGACTTGCTGAATGAAGTCTTGAACTTGGTTGAATACCCAACTGCCTTTATGGGAAGTTTTGATGCCAAATACCTTGACGTTCCAGAAGAAGTCTTGGTGACTTCGATGAAGGAACACCAACGTTACTTTGTTGTTCAGTGATCAAGATGGCAAACTCTTGCCAAAGCTTCATTTCTGTTCGTAACGGAAACGCATGAGCATTTGGAAAATGTCATCAAAGGAAATGAAAAAGTCTTGGTAGCCCGCTTGGAAGATGGTGAATTCTTCTGGCGTGAAGATCAAAAATTAGTGATTTCAGACCTTGTTGAAAAATTAAACAATGTAACCTTCCATGAGAAGATTGGTTCCCTTCGTGAACACACATTGATTCGTACGGGTCAAATCGCTGTACTTTTTGGCGAGAAAAAGCTGGCTTGTCAGTGGATGGAAACAGTTGACCTAGCTCGCGCAGCTTCATTTCTAAGTTTGACTTGTTGACAGGTATGGTTGGTGAATTTGACGAGCTCCAAGGAATTATGGGTGAGGAAATATGCCCTTCTTGCTGGGAAAACGCCAGCAGTTGCACCTTCTTATTCGTGAGACACTACATGCCTACATCAGCTGGGGAGAACTTCCAGAAAAGCAAAGGTCGGCGCAGTTCTAGCCATTGCGAGACAAATTGGATACGATTTTGAGTTTCTTCTCAGTAGGCTTGATTCCATCGGGTTCTAATGACCCATATGCCCTTCGTCCGTGCAACTCAAGGTGTAGTTCGTATCTTGGATGCCTTTGGTTGACACTATTGCTATGGATGAGCTGATTGATAGCCTTTTATGCATTGAAATTTGACAGCTTGACTATATGAAAATAAAGCAGAAGTTATGGACTTTATCAAGGCTCGTGTTGATAAGATGATGGGTTCTACTCCAAAAGATATCAAGGAAGCCGTTCTTGCAGGTTCAAACTTTGTTGTGGCAGATATACTGGAAGCGGCAAGTGCTCTCGTAGAAACAGTAAGAGAGAAGACTTTAAAATCATCTGTTGAATCCTTTCTCGTGCCTTTAACTTGGCTGGGAAGGCAGAAGGAGTTGCTACAGTTGATTCAGCACTCTTTGAAAATGACCAGAAAAAGCTTTGGCTGAGCACGTAGAAAACACTCGTTTTATCAGGTACTGCAAGTCAGCAATTGAAACAGCTCTTTGAGCTTAGTCCAGTCATTGATGCTTTCTTTGAAAATACTATGGTAATGGCAGAAGATCAGGCTGTTCGTCAAAATCGCTTGGCTATCTTGTCTCTTTTAACTCAAAAAGCAGCTAAGCTTGCTCGTTTTAACAGAGTATTACACTAATAAAATTTGATAAACGGACTTTATCTTATCACAAAGGAAAAGAAATGGATCCGAAAAATTTGCTCAGTATCAACGAGCTTGCTGAAAAAGACAGAAGGAAGCGACACCAGAAGAAAAAGTGGAACAAGCCAAACTACGTGAGGAGTACATCGAAGGTTATCGTCGCACTGTTCGTCACCACATTGAGGGAATCAAAATTGTGGATGAAGAAGGAAATGACCTTACACCAGAAAAACTACGCCAAGTACAACGTGAAAAAGGTTTGCATGGTCGTAGTCTCGATGACCCAAATTCATAATAGAATTTTCTTTCTTTTAAGAAGGATAGATAAAATAATAACCAAAAGACTAGCAGTTTTTGTCTGCTAGTCTTTTTATCATCTAAAAAGGAACCAAAATGGTTTCCTATAACTGTCAATGAATTACTTGCTCCAGATGTAGCGTCTGCGCCACCACCGTGAGCCTCCAGCATCACCTGCATCCAAAGAGCTCCAGATGTGGCATCTGCTCCGCCATGACCTCCAGCAGGAACTGCAGCATTTCCACCAACTAAACGTTGTCCAGTTGTATTGAGGTACCAGTCAAGCCATGGTTGGAAATTAAAGATAATCTCATTAATTCCAGCATATGAACCATCTGGATAGTACATTTGCTTGAAGTAATTATGGTATTAATGACACCTTCAGGTGTTCCCAGAACAGTGTACGGACATATTCTTGATCCCCATTACGCAATACGCACGACAACCCATTCAACGTCATTCTAGAATCTGGCGATATACCATGTACTGTTCTAATCGGTTTCCTGATTGAGCACGTACCGTTTTGCAAACATTGTATCTGGGTCTTGGTGTGCGTTATTAAAAGTACAAGAATTGATTATTGTCATCTGCAAATGTCAATTCGAAATGGCATTACCTTCAAGAACATGTCAATTTGGTTAACTGTCAAAGATACCGTGGTCTAGTTTAACATAGTATCTCCAGAAACAGACTCCAACAAGTTCAGCAGCTTTTTCTACCCATTCAGGATCATCTGGATCAACACCTTGAATGAGTAGTTGCAGATTAATTTGTACAATATACAATCTTCTGGTTCAATTGGTTTTGGTTTTTCAATTTTGAAACGACTCCCACATATTTTACAAAGTTGTCTAAACATGTTTCAAGGAAATTAATAGTTCCACTTCATTTTGTGATATTTCCATTAACTATCAAATGCTTCTTTTGACACTTTACGAAGAATTCATTTCCTGGAAGAGTGTGAGCATTGACTACCTGGAGCGTCAAAGAATCTTACGAGAAAGGTGAACTTGGGCACGAGAAGTACCTTGGTCGTAGTAAGATGCCCCACAATCATGACTGGCTTGTTTTCAAATGGATGAACTTCGTATGAAAGCCATTCAAGAACAGATTTTAGAGAAGCTGAGATTGTATGGTTGTGCTCAGGAGTAGCGATGATAACACCATCAGCACGAGTAATTTTGTTATACAAAATAACGTAATTGGAAACTTTCGTCCCATTTTTCGTCTTGGTTAAACATTGGAACCTCGTCAATTTCAAGAACTTCTAATTCAAATTTAAGTTTGAAGTGACGACGGATGAATTCAGAGGTTTACGGTTATATGATTGATCGTGGTTTGATCCTACAAGTCAACAAATTTCATTCTTTTTGGTCTCCTATCTTACAAATTTTCCCAGTCAAAGTCTTCAGCATCTTTGCGAAGTAATTCTTGTGCGTTGCGCAATTTTTCTGTGATTTTTACAAAGATACGGAAGTCGTCAAAAGTAGCATCCAGTTTTTTGATAACATCAAGATCTACTAGGTCTCCACTTGGGTTAAAGGCTTGAAGAGAATGTGAAAGCAAGAATTCATCTGGAAGGACACTTGCTTTAATTTCTGGAGCATTCAAGATTTGGCGAAGTTGTAATTGGGCACGTGATGAACCAAGAGTACCATAAAAACTTTTACCAGTAATCATGATTGGTTTGTTCAAGGTGGATAGATGCCATAAGACAGCCAAGCAAGGCGCTCATCAAAACAGCAGGAATAGAGTGGGTCATACTCAAGGGTGCCGATAATAATGCCATCTGCCTCTTCAATTTTGGCAGCAATTTCTAAAATTTCAACAGGTACTTAGCTTGTCAGCTGGTTTCGTTGAAGACAGGGATATCCTTGATTTCAACAAGTTCAATTTCAGCTTTTTCAACAAAAGTGTTTTTGCATGTATATGAGCAATTGACGGTTTGTAGAACGTTTTCAATTGTTTCCAACAATAGCAATAAGTTTTTAACATGAAGTTTCCTTTCTCTTTTTACATAATACGATTTTAAAACTCCATTGAAAGCAGCTATTTCTATAGAGTAGGAGTTCCTGAAGAACTAGCTTGGGTGACCTTCCTTATCGATAAAGAATGGCTCGATGCCCTCAAACTTTCGACTTGCCAGAGGATAGAAGCAGGTCTTTCTCCAAATAAACGAGTTGTCCATATTTCACCATCGACTGATTTATCAGAGATGATTGTCAGACTAGCTAGTTCTGTTTCAACAGGATATCCTGTTTGGCTGTCAAAAATATGATGGTAATCTTTTCCATCGACTGTCAGATTGACGTTCATAAATGCCTGAAGTACGACAGATTCATTGACAGCGGGATGGTCATTAAGTGATTTCCCCTAAGTTGGCTGGGTCTTGAATCGATTTGCCAAGGTTGATTCCCTCTTGACTGATTTTTCCAATGGTCAGGATATTCCCTCCCAGATTGATCAAGGCAGAAGTCACTCCTTCTTTTCTCAGAAATTGGGCAACCTTATCAGCACTATAACCCTTGGCTAAACAACCAAGATCAATCTTCATTCCTTTCTGTTTTAAAAACACAGTGGAAGTGGAAGAATCTAACTCGATATAATGAGGATTGATTAAAGGTAGCACCGATTCAATCTCTTGAGGTTGGGCCACTTTGGCATCTGAAAAACCGATACGCCAGGTTTGAATCAAGGGACCAATGCATGTATAAGATGACTAGAGGGCGCTGAGGCTATGCTACTAATCCAAGTGAAATCAATTCAAACAAATCAGGATGAACTTTGACTGGAGCTATTCCAGCTTGATGATTGATTTCCATCAACTCAGATTCTTGGCTATTGGCATTGAAGCGGTATTCAAGTTTTTTGAGCAAATCAAAGGATTTTTGGAGCAAGATATCGGCTCGCTCATCTACTAATGAAATAGTGATAGTAGTCCCCCATTAGCCATTCCGGAATATGAACTAGAGGCAAAGCTATCAACTCCTTTCTCTTATGAAAAGAAGGCTGAAATATGTTGAATTTATGTTAAATTTAACCCCTTACATTTTCTTTCCATGATACTAGCATACCATAAAGTCAGCGTTTTCACAAATAAAATTTGTAAAGTTGTCAAGAAATATGCTCAGAAAATAAAGACTAATTGTAAGCAAGGCTGATAAAATACAGATTATTTACATTTTTACATCGGGAAAATTAGCTAAACTCTTGTAAACGCTAACAGTAAATATTATACTAGAAGAGGTAAATTTAAAAATTGAAGGTAGGAATTTTTCTATAGAGTAAAATCGTTGTAGTTGGTGCTAACCACGCTGGTACAGCATGTATTAATACTATGTTGGATAATTTTGGAAATGAGAACGAAATCGTTGTATTTGACCAAAACTCTAACATCTCTTTCCTAGGATGTGGAATGGCCCTTTGGATTGGTGAACAAATTGACGGTGCTGAAGGCTTGTTCTATTCTGATAAAGAAAAATTGGAAGCTAAAGGTGCTAAGGTTTACATGAACTCACCAGTTCTTTCAATTGACTATGATAACAAAGTAGTTACAGCAGAAGTTGAAGGGAAAGAGCACAAAGAATCATACGAGAAATTAATTTTCGCTACAGGTTCTACACCAATCTTGCCACCAATCGAAGGTGTCGAAATTGATTAGGAAAGCCGAAATGAGTTCAAAACAACTCTTGAAAATGTACAATTGTTGAAAGTTGTACCAAAACGTCAGAAGAAGTCATCGAAAAACTTGCTGACAAGAGCAAACACCTTGAACGCATCGCTGTAGTTGGTGGAGGTTATATCGGTGTTGAACTTGCTGAAGCTTTCGAACGTCTTGGAAAAGAAGTTGTCCTTGTTGATATCGTAGACACTGTTTTGAACGGCTACTACGACAAAGAGACTTCACACTAGATGATGTGCCAGAACTTGGGAGAGACAACAACATTCGACTTTGGCACTTGGTCAAACAGTAAAAAGCTATCGAAGGTGATGGCAGAAGTTGAACGCTTAGTCACAGACAAAGAAACATTTGATGTGTGGACATGGTTTGGTTGTTCTTTGCGGTTGGTTTCCGTCCAAACACAGCTCTTGCTGATGGTAAGATTGAACTCTTCCGCAATGGTGCCTTCCTTGTGAGACAAGAAACAAGAAACTTCAATTCCAGGTGTATTGCCGTTGGTGATTGTGCGACTGTTTATGACAATGCTCACGTAAAGATACAAGCTACATTGCTCTTGCTTCAAATGCTGTTCGTACTGGTATTGTTGGTGCTTACAACGCTTGTGGACATGAATTGGAAGGAATCGGTGTTCAAGGTTCAAACGGTATCTCAATCTATGGTCTTCACATGGTTTCAACTGGTTTGACTCTTGAAAAAGCAAAAGCCGCTGGCTACAACGCAACTGAAACAGGCTTTAACGATCTTCAAAAACCAGAATTCATGAAACATGATAACCATGAAGTAGCGATTAAGATTGTCTTTGACAAAGATAGCCGTGAAATCCTTGGCGCTCAAATGGTATCACGTGATTCTGCAATCAGTATGGGAATTCACATGTTCTCACTTGCCATCCAAGAACATGTGACAATTGATAAGTTGGCATTGACAGACCTATTCTTCTTGCCACACTTCAACAAACCATACAATTACATCACGATGAGCTGCACTTACAGCTGAAAAATAATATTTGATGAGCTATCTGGCGCAAGTTAAGGTCAGATGAGTTTTCTATACTCAATGAAAATCAAAGAGAGCAAACTAGGAAGCTCGCGCGAGGTTGCTCAAAGCACTGCTGAGGTTGTAGATAGAGACTCGGTCAGTGAAGTCAGTCTACGCTCTGATCGACAGTGACGTGGTTTTGAAGAGATTTTTCTAAGGTGGCACGTTAATCTGTACCCATACAATTATAATTTTTCTATCTTGTGATTCATTCTAATCTAACTTAAAATGAAATGAGTAGCTACCAATACAAATGATGAGGATAAAAACAAATGACTGAAAAATCGTTATGAACTAAATACTTGGCGACAGATGCTCAAGGTGGGGTTATCATGGATGTTCAGAACCTGAACAGAGCTCGTATTTGCTGAGGCTGCTGGTGCGGCAGCTGTTACTGGCCTTGGAACGATTCCAGCTGAGATATTCGTGCCAACTGGTGGTGTTTCCCGTATGCGAGTGATCCAAAAGATGATTAAGAAATCAGAAGCGGTTAGTATTTGCAGTGATAGCCAAGGTCAGGGTGTAGCCATTTGTTGAAGCTCAGATTTTAGAGGCCATTGAAATTGACTATATCGATGAGAGTGAAGTTCTATCACCAGCTGATGACCGTTTCCATGTGGACAAGAAAGAATTTCAAGTTCCTTTTGTCTGCGGTGCTAAGGACTTGGGTGAAGCCTTGCGTCGTATCGCTGAAGGTGCTTCTATGATTCACACAAAGGAGAACCGGGTACAGGAGATATTGTTCAGAGCTGTTCGTCATATGCGTATGCATGAATCGGGAAATTCGTCGCATTCAAAATCTACGTGCGGGACGAGCTTTATGTTGCTGCTAAGGACTGGCAAGTCCCTGTAGAATTGGTTCAATACGTCCATGAACATGGTAAATTGCCAGTTGTAAACTTCGCAGCTGGTGGTGTTGCAACGCCAGCAGATGCTGCGTTGATGATGCAATTAGGGGCAGAGGGCGTTTTTGTCGGTTCAGGTATTTTCAAGTCAGGAGATCCTGTTAAACGAGCGGTGCCATTGTTAAAAGCTGTGACCTCCTTTCGAAATCCTCAAATCTACACAAATCTCTATGAAGATTTGGGGAGGCATGGTTGGTATTAATGAAAAATGAAATCAAAATTCTCATGGCTGAGCGAGGAAAATAGATGAAAATCGGAATATTGGCCTTGCAAGGTGCCTTTGCAGAACATGCAAAAGTGCTAGATCAATGAGGGGTCGAGAGTGTTGAAATCAGAAATCTAGATGATTTTCAGCAAGATCAGAGTGACTTGTCAGGTATGATTTTTGCTTGGTGAATCTACAACCATGGGTAAAAGCCAAACTCTTACGCGATCAGAACATGTTGATTCCCATTCGAGAAGCCATTCTATCTGGATTACCAGTGTTTGGAACCTGCGCGGGTTTAATTTTGCTGGCTAAGGAAATTATTTCTCAGGAAGAGAGTCATCTTGGAACCATGGATATGGTGGTCGAGGCGCAATGCTGCAGGCTTAACTAGGAAGTTTCTGTACGGAAGCAGAGATGTAAAGGGAGTTGGTCAGATTCAATGACCTTTATCCGTGATCGATTATCAGTAGTGTTGGAGAGGGTGTAGAGAATTCCAGCAACAGTGAATAGACAAATCAAATCGTTGCAGCTCAAGAAAAATATGTTGGTGACATCTTTTCATCGAATTGACAGATGATGTTCGCTTGCATCAGTATTTTATCAATATGTGTAAAGAAAAAGTTTAAAGACAGGTTTCTCAACTTTTTACATGTAATAAACAATGGCGATGTGACTGGACTGCGGATGCAGCTAGGATAAAGAGATGCCAAATCATGTGGAAATAGGGTTTTTTCTTGGCGTAAAATCCAGCCCCAACTGTATAAGAGAGTCCGCCAGTTACCATGAGACTCCAGAAAATTGGTGTTGTTTGACTAATAATGGCGGGAATGATAGCCAGAACCAACCAGCCCATAATCAGGTAAAGACCAAGGCTAAATTTCTCATTGACCTTTTTAGCAAAGATTTTATAGAGAATACCAAAGATGGTCGTTCCCCATTGGATGGCAATAATCAGATAGCCAAACCAGTTGTCATCAACGTCAAGACGACGGGCGTGTAAGATCAGCAATGGCAATCGCAAATCATAGAATGGTCAATGATTCGCAAAACATATTTGTGGGTCGAACCATAGACCATAGAGTGATAAATGGTGGACGATAAAAACATGAGAAAGAGACTGATAACGAAAATGGAAACGCCAATAGATGATAAAAATCCGTGTGTCTCATAACTATAGGTGGACGAAATAGGGAGTAAGATGAGCATGATGACTGCACCCACGGCATGGGTCACACTATTAGCAATCTCCTCTCCAAAACTGAGTTGCTTGCTGAGTTTAAGACTGGTATTCATTGGATTACCTCCTCTTCAGTATGATGGATTAAGGCTAGGGTTTGATGATAGAGTTTAACGGTTTGGCAGCTGGTTTGGATGATAGGGTTAGCTGGATCAATTCCTTGGTTCATATAGTCCACAAAAAGCATCGTAGAGTTGGTCTGAACTTTGCTTGACTTTGGAGAGTATTAAGTGTCTGGGCTATTTCTTGAATAGAAAATACAGACTTGAGGGTTGTGATAGCAATCAAACGTGCAATCTGTTGGCGTTGGTATTTTTTCTTGTCAGGCTTTGTCAGGTAACCATGTTTCACATAATTGTTGACCATAGATGCTGTTAGGCCTTTGTCTTTATCAGGAGAGATAGGGTCGCAGACTTGATTGACATAAAGCAAAACCTGATCCAGATAGAGGTCAATGTTTGGAATTTCTGCCCATTTTGGGTAGGAAAAGGTAATTTTCATTTTCAACTCCTTTTTATCTTGTTTTTATAACTAGATTATAAAATAATAAAAACAGAAGTCAAGTTTTAACTGCTTGTAGAAAGACTTAAATTATGCTATGATGGGAGAAACTAGTCAGAAATGAGGAGAAAAGATGGAGATTCGTTTAGCTTTTCCAAATGAAGTAGATGCCATCATGCAGGTGATGGAGAATGCTAAAAAATGTTTAGCATGCTGGTAGTGACCAGTGGCAAAATGGTTATCCAAATGCAGATGTTATTATCGATGATATTATCTCAGGTCAAGCCTACGTAGCCTTGGAAGGAGAACTACTAGCCTATGCTGCTGTGACCAGGGTCAGGAGGCAGCCTAGCAAACCATTTATGAGGAAAGCTAGCAAGCTGGGAGTCCAGAGTGCCCTAGTCTTTCACCGTATCGCTGTGGCAGCAGATGTTCAGGGACAAGGGTTGCTCAAACCTTTTTGGAGGCTTGATTGAAGGTTTGATTATCTAGATTTTCAGCTCGAGATACGCACGCTGAAAACAAGGTTATGCAACATATTTTTGAAAAACTGGGTTTTAAACAGGTTGGTAAAGTTCCAGTTGATGGCGAACGCTTGGCCTATCAAAAATTGAAGAAATAATGCCAAAGAAGTACGCAAAAATCCTCTATTCTTCGCCAATTAGCTCACTTTCTCTCGTATTTGACTGACCATTATTTTGTATGGAATTTGGGTGCAGGAGCAGAAGCATTTTGAGGAGGGACTTAAGGGTATGACACAATAGAAGAGTTGTTAGTCATCCCATTTTAGATCAGTTATTGTTTGTAGATGAGTACTTTAAAGAGGCAAGTCTCAGGGATTTATCCGACTTACCCTTGGCTCCAATCGGAACGAATTTTGAAAAGCGAGTTTGGTCCTATTTACAGGGAATTCCTTATGGTCAGACAGTGACCTATGGACAAATTGCTCAAGATCTTCAAGTGGATTCTGCTCAAGCAATTGGTGGAGACAGTGGGGACGCAATCCTCAGAGTGCTATACTAGTACCTTGTCATCGTGTGCTAGGGTCAGAGCAAGCGTCTGACGGGTTATGCTGCAGGAGTGGAAAAGAAAAGCTTGGCTCTTGGAGCATGAAGGCGCGAATTTTTAGGAATATAAAACAATAGAAAGTGAAATACGTGTTAGAATTTATCGAATACTCAAAATGTTCAGCTTGTAGCAAAACAAGAATTAAACCAACTCGATTGGCTGGACTATAAAGCTGTTCACATCGTGGAAGAAAACACCTAGTCAGAAGTCATTTAAACTGGTTAGAAAACCTCAGGGTTTGAGTTAAAAGCAATCAACACTAGGTGGAATCAAAATACCGTGAATTAGGGCTAGAAAGATAAGGTGGGAAGTCTGTCAAATCAAGAAGCGGCTGAGTTGCTAGCAGAGCGATGGTATGTGTTAAAACAGTAGAATTTTTAGTAGAGAAATGGAACTGTTAAGCAAATCGGTTATCGAAAACCATGAAGAATTGGGATTGAAAATAGTTTTTACTTATCTCTTTGATAGATAAAATATATAACCTCTCTGTTTCAAAGTATGATAAACTAGTAGGTGAACCAAAAGTCTGTATCTGACCATAGCAAAATAATTTCATTGACGGCAGAAGTATGGTAGAATGAATCATTATCAGGAGGAGGATGTTTTTATGAATGTTGCAACGATTTTAGCATCAGATTGGTACCAAAACTTGATGCAATTGATTCCGGATGGCAAGCTGTTTTTAGCTTGCGTTCGGTCTTCGATGGAATTCCAGAGAATGTGTCCAACAACTTCAACAACGATTATGTTGACCATTGGTGGTGCCCTTTTTGACTGGTTTTAGCACTTCTTTTGCCATTCTAAAGATTGCATCGTGTCAAGATTTTATATCCCTTGCAGGCCTTTCTTTGTTAGCTTCTTAAAAGGGACACCGATTTTGGTGCAACTCATGTTATTACTACGGAATCCCTGACTTTTGAGCCCTCAATCAGGAATGAGGAACTGAGTCTCAATATCAATGCTATTCCAGCCAGCAGCTTTTGCGATTGTCATACTTGCTTTTAATGAAGCAGCTTATGTAGTGAGACCATTCGTGCAGCCATCTCTCCAGTCAATCCTGGTGAGATTGAGGCGGCACACTGTTTGGGGTATGACCCGAGCTAAGGTTTTATCGACAGTGATTATTCCAAATGGCGTAGTTGTGATGACTCCAACCTCTAATCAATTCCTTAATCGGCTTTGACCAAAGAACGTCCCTACATGCCTAGTGCGGGTGTTGTGGAAGTCATGCCCAGCTTTAGTCAGATGGGTGGAGCAGGATTACGCTACTCGAGTGCACTAATCTGCTGCCCTTGTTTGATGAATGGGTCAATATCATTTAAGGATCTGAGCTCTGTCGTCCTTCATCGAGAAAAGTGCGTCTATTTCTGCACCCGACACAGGGTGCAAACAGGATGTGAAAGGGAGACCTTCGTTAATCGATTAAGATTTCGAATCAAGCAAAATCCTTTTCTCAGGACAGACTGTCTTGGATCATCTGGACTTGGGATATCTCAGCAGTTGCAGCCTCGATTGTGTCTCAGCCTGAGCTGGAAAATCAACCTTCCTTGCCAGTCTCGACCATCTTGAAACATCTGACGGTGGTTCGATTCAGATTGATGATTTTCAGTTGATTTTTCTAAAGATCACTCAGAAAGAAGAAAACTCACTTGCCCTACGCACATAGTTGCCCATGGTTTTCCAACAGTTTAATAATTTCGGTTTGAACGCCGCAATGCCTGCAGTAATGTGAAGAGGAAGCGGTTGCTGTCAAGAAATTATCTGACCAGAAAGTGACCTGAGATTGCCAGGAAGAGTTAGGCTAAGGCTGGGCTTTCTGACCGTGAAAACCATTACCCTCGCCATATATCAGGTGGACAAAAAGCAACGGGTTGCCTTAGCGCGTGCGCTTGCTATGAAAACCCAGATGTCTTGCTTAGACGAACCAGCTTCTAGCCCTTGACCCAGAATTGGTCGGTGAAGTAGAAAGTCTGTGCAGATGCTGCTAAGTCAGGACAGACGCGATTTTAGTCAGTCACGACATGTCCTTTGTAGCCAGAGTGGCTGATAAGATTCTCTTCTTAGATAAGGGAAAATCATCGAAGGTCTGGAACACCTGGATGAGATTATCCACCATCAAAAGAAGAGCGGACAGAATTCTTCATGATTACAAACGGACTTATAGTTTGATATAATAGATGAAGGAAAACTCAGTTAGCTGGACTAGCTGAGTTTACTCTTCAAAAAGATAGAAATGAGAGAGAAATCATGCTACTGCATCTATTTTCTTTATATTTCGAGGTTTGATCTTCAAAGCCACCATTCTCGTCCACGATAAAGGGATTTGGATTGGGCTAAGAGCCATGTCGGGAGTTGATAAGACCAGGCTCATAAGCTGGTCTCTATGATATGCTTAATTGATACAAGAGTCTTAGAGTTTAGTTTCCAAGTATTTATCCTTTTGCGAGTTGTAGGTTTGATTCTTGTTTTCAGGCATGAAATCCTTGCGTGATTGACAAGAAAAAGTTAGAATAAAGATAGTTACAGCAAGAAGAAGGAGCTATATATGTGCGATACTAGCCAGTATGCGGGTGCTGGACCTGCAGGGATGACTGCAGCCTTGTGTATGCTTTGCTCTGAAACTACGTCCAGAAAGTGGCACTGATTGAGGCGGTCACTGCCAGGTGACAGTCCGGATAGAATAATACATCGGATGTCGAGAGTGCGGATACGCTAATGTCCAGTGGGACCAGGAATTGGCAGAAGAGATGTTTGAACCGCATGAAAATCTTGGTGTTGAGCTTTGTTTGTAACGGCTGTGTTGAGAAAATGTAGAAAGACCATGGTGATTTTAAAGAAAGTGATTACTGATGACCAAACATGAAACACGTACAGTTATCATGGCAACTGGTTCTAAACTGCACGTCGCTTTTAAGGAGTACCTGGAGAAAAGAGAACTGAAACAGCCGTGGTGTGTTTCTTACTGTGCCGTGTGTGATGGTGCTCTTCCGTGACCAAGATTTGTTGGTAGTTGGCGGTGGAGATTCGGCTGTTGAAGAAGCTCTCTTGCTTGACTCGTTTGCCAAGACTGTTACCATTGTTCACCGTCAGTGACCAACTTCGTGCTCCATAGGGTTTTACAAGACCGCGCCTTTGCCGAAATAGAGAAAAGTCAGCTTTATCTGGGATTCTGAAAGTGAAGGAAAATCAGGGTGAAAACCGAGGTAGAATCTGTCGTATTTGAAAATGTGAAAACAGGTCAAGTGACGGTGGCAGCCTTCGGTGGCGTCTTTATCTATGTTGGATTTGGACCCTCTTAGCGATTTTGTTAAAGAGTGAATATCAGATCAGGCAGGCTGGATTGTGACAGATAACCACATGAAAACTGCAGTTGACGGTATCTTTGCAGTTAGTGATGTTCAGCAACGAAGACCAACCCCGCCAGTGACAACAACAGTTGGAGATAGACTATCGCTGGTCCAAAAAGCCTACAAGTTTATCTGAGAAAATAGTTAATTATAAAAAGTTTCCAATCAGATGACTGCGACTTTTGTAATCTATTCGGAAAACTTCATACATGAGAATGGCTGCAGCAACACTGGCATTGAGGGCTTTGAACATGTCCATTCATAGGAATGGTAATCATTTCATCAACCTGTTTTTTTGATGTTGCTAGAGATACCTTTTTCCTTCATTTCCGATGATGAGGGCGATTTTTCCCTTTTTGTATTCCACTTGTGGCAAGGAGTACCGTTCATATCCGTTCCAAAGGTCCAGAATCCTTCATCCTTAAGTTTATCTAAGGTTTGACTGAGATTGGTTACTCGAGCAATCGGTACGTGTTCAATAGCACCTGTGGCCGTTTTGGCAACGATAGGAGTAACACCGACAGCACGGTGTTTGGGAATGATGACACCTGAAACGTTGGTCGCATCGGCCGTTCTCAGGATGGAGCCTAGGTTGTGAGGGTCAGTTAAGCCATCCAGAATCAATAGAAGTGGATTTTCTTCTTGGCGTGTTTTTGCTAGGATGTGTTCTAATTCGCTATAGGCAAATTCAGATACTCGTAGAACAAAACCTTGGTGGACAGCACCTTCAGTCATCTCAGAGAGGGATTTTTTTGAAGTCCAAGAAATGGATACCTTCTTTTCTGTAGCCAGTTCTTTGACTTTCTCAACATTCTTACCTCGGAGATCTTCTTGGAGGTAAAGTTTGTTTCCTGTGTTTGCAAGGAGGGCTTCGGTAACGGCGTGAACGCCATAGACAATATCATTTGTTTTCATGCCTCTATTATAACACAAAACCCCGTCTTGCAACGGGATTTTCTTTATTCTAGAATTAGTAAACCATCTTTAACTGCAAATGGGTCTTTTTCATTGATACGGTCGTAAAACATGATACCGTTGATGTGGTCAATTTCATGCTGAACAACGATAGAGTTGTAGCCTTTAAGTTTGATGCGATGTTTTTCTCCATCTTTGTCAAAGTAGTCAACAGTAACGCGAGCATGGCGAACAACATAGCCAGGAACATTGCGGTCAACAGAGAGGCAACCTTCTCCTTCGCCAAGAGCAGCATCTTGAACCGAGTGAGAGACGATTTTTGGGTTGTACATAATAGCTTGTAAGTCGTAGGCTTCCTGAGGAGTTTCGCCTTCTTCAACAATATTTGGCACCAAAACAGCGATAATGCGTTTTGAGATATCTAATTGAGGAGCAGCAAGTCCAACCCCACCGCGGAGCCCCATCTTTTCAGCCATGACAGGATCTTGGGAATGTTTGAGGAATTGCATCATCTTTTCGCCAAGAATGATTTCCTGGTCAGACAAGGGGGAAAGTAACTTCCTCAGCAACTGCGCGAAGAGTCGGATTCCCCTCGCGGATAATATCGTTCATATCAATTAAGTGAGCAGCTTTTGTAATACGTTCTATAGCAGACATTTTCTCTCCTTTCATTACCTCTACATGATATCACAAAATGACAAGGATTGAAAGCATTACGGCATCGAGCTTTTATAGAAAATGCCTACTAGGTTCGATTCAATTGTGAAAGAAATACTTATCTGTGTTATAATAAAAAGAAAAGGCTTGCATTAGAAAGTAGGGAGAATGAAGATGAAAAGAAGACAAGATAGACATAAACGTGGACCAGTTTTTCGTTTTGTGAAAGGTTTAGTCAACTTTTTTAGACGTTATCGTAAGTGGAGCAACAAGGGATTTGTGGCGGTACTCTTGCTAGCAGTTGCTTTATCAATGGGCTTGGTTTTGTTGTTTGAAAGCTTCCAAGGCATGCCTATGACCAGTCAAAAACGAGATACTATTTTTCAAGAAGGAACTAAGAAAAAGTCTCAGGAGCAGGAAGAGGAAAAAACTGCTAGAATTATGGCTCATGGTGATTTGCTTTATCATGATATTCTTTACTTTTCAGCAAAAAAGGATGATGGAACGTATGATTTTCATGAGAATTTTGAGTATGTTACTCCTTGGCTTAAGCAAGCAGACTTAGCTATTGGTGACTTTGAAGGAACCATTAATAAGGATCATTATTTAGCAGGTTATCCTCTCTTTAATGCTCCTGCTGAAGTTATGGATGCCATTAAGGATGCAGGTTATCATGTTCTAGATTTAGCTCATAATCACATTTTGGATTCGCAAATTGAGGGGGTTATTTCAACGGCCGATATTATTGAGAAAGGCTGGAATCACTCCAATCGGAGTTTATACGCACGAGCCACGTGATCAGGCTCCGCTGGTCATTAAGGAAGTGAATGGTATCAAGGTTGCACTTTTGGCTTATTCTTATGGATTTAATGGAATTGAGCAAAATATTTCTCAAGAGGATTATAATCACTATCTTTCAGATTTAGATGAAAATAAAATGAAGTCTGAAATTGAACGGGCGGAAAAGGAAGCAGATATCACCATTATCATGCCACAAATGGGTGTTGAGTATCGCATAGAACCGACTGAAGAGCAAAAGGCTCTTTATCACAAGATGATTGATTGGGGAGCAGATATTATCTTTGGAGGGCATCCACACGTAGTTGAACCGTCTGAAATTGTTGAAAAAGATGGGGACAAGAAACTCATTATCTATTCAATGGGGAACTTCATTTCCAATCAACGAATTGAGACCATGCAAGGGGTAGAGAATGCTAAGTGGACTGAACGTGGCGTTCTCATGGACGTGACCATTAAGAAGAAGGATGGAAAAACAACTATCGGAACAGCTAAAGCTCATCCTACTTGGGTCAATCGAACACCAAAGGGAACCTTTTCACCAGAAGGCTATCCTTTATATCATTATCAAACCTATATCTTGGAAGATTTCATAGAGGGTGGCAGTCATCGTGATCAATTAGATGAAGCGACTAAGGAACGAATTGATACAGCCTATAAAGAAATGAACGAACATGTGGGATTGAAGTGGGATTAGTTTGAATCCAGAGGAAAGTAAATGACTATTAAGGTAATTGCGACAGATATGGATGGGACCTTGCTGGATGCTAGAGGCCAGCTTGATCTTACACGCTTGGAAAAGATTTTAGATCAGTTGGATCAAAGGGGGATTCGTTTTGTCATCGCGACGGGCAATGAAATTCACCGCATGAGGCAACTGCTGGGGCACTTGGTGGATCGAGTGTTTCTGGTTGTTGCTAACGGTGCTCGTATTTTTGAAAACAATGAACTGATTCAGGCACAGACTTGGGATGATGCCATTGTCGATAAGGCTTTGGCTCATTTCAAGGGCCGAGCGTGTCAGGATCAGTTTGTTGTGACGGCTATGAAGGGTGGTTTCGTCAAAGAAGGTACGATTTTTACAGACCTTGAAAGTTTTATGACTCCAGAAATGATTGAAAAATTCTACCAACGGATGCAATTTGTGGACGAATTAACCTCTGACCTCTTTGGTGGTGTGCTCAAGATGAGTATGGTTGTTGGTGAGGAACGGTTGAGTTCGGTCTTGGAAGAAATCAATGACCTCTTTGATGGCCGTGTTCGGGCTGTATCAAGTGGCTATGGTTGTATTGATATCCTCCAAGCTGGGATTCATAAAGCATGGGGCTTGGAGGAACTACTCAAGCGCTGGAACTTGAACCCCCAACAAATCATGGCTTTTGGTGACAGTGAAAATGATGTTGAAATGCTTGAAATGGCTGGGATTGCCTATGCGATGGAAAATGCTGATGAGAAAGCCAAAGCTGTGACGACGGCTCTAGCGCCAGCCAACAGCCAAGGAGGAGTTTATCAAGTCTTGGAAAACTGGTTAGAAAAAGGAGAATGAAGTGGCAGTACAGTTATTAGAAAATTGGTTACTAAAGGAACAAGGCAAAATCCAAACCAAATACCGTCACTTAAATCAAGTTTCTGTTATTGAACCAGACATTCTTTTTATTGGGGATTCCATTGTCGAATACTACCCTCTGCAGGAATTATTTGGAACTTCAAAGACGATTGTCAATCGAGGTATTCGAGGTTATCAGACAGGGCTGTTACTAGAGAATCTAGATGCGCATCTTTACGGTGGGGCGGTAGATAAAATTGTCCTTTTGATTGGGACAAATGATATCGGAAAAGATGTGCCGGTGAATGAGACTCTCAATAATCTCGAAGCTATCATTCAATCCATTGCTCGCGATTATCCATTGACAGAGATTAAATTGCTTTCTATTTTGCCAGTCAATGAGGGAGAGGAGTACAAGCAGACAGTTTATATTCGCACGAATGAAAAAATTCAGAACTGGAATCACGCCTATCAAGAGCTTGCTTCTGCCTATATGCAGGTGGACTTTGTGTCAGTTTTTGATAGTTTGATAGACCAAGAAGGTCAACTCAAAAAAGAATATACAACTGATGGATTGCACCTTAGTGTTACTGGTTATCAGGTTTTGACCAAAGCCCTGAAAGACTATCTTTTTTAGTTAGTTGCTTTCTCTTTTGCATTTTTGAGTTAGATAAGGTATAATGGTTTTACTGTCTTTTGGGGTCGTTACGGATTCGACAGGCATTATGAGGCATATTTTGCGACTCGTGTGGCGACGTAAACGCTCAGTTAAATATAACTGCAAAAAATAACACTTCTTACGCTCTAGCTGCCTAAAAACCAGCAGGCGTGACCCGATTTGGAATGCTCGTGTTCAATGACAGGTCTTATTATTAACGAGATACAATCAAGTCTTGTCTAGCGGCTTGATAAGAGATTGATAGACTCGCAATTTCTAGGCTTGAGTTATGTGTCGAGGAATTGTTAAAATAATACATAACCTATGGTTGTAGACAAATATGTTGGCAGGTGTTTGGACGTGGGTTCGACTCCCACCGGCTCCATTATTCCTTTGCATTCTTTTGCATTCCTTGGTAAAACGTTGTTAAATCAACGTTTTTTATTTTTTTCTTTGGTATTCCTTTGGTATTCTTTTTGCGAAAAAAGGATACAACAAAGGATACAACATTTTTGTCGTATCCTAGAAAATCTATGTACTTTTGCAAAGCGTTCTCCGATGTCGTCCTTTGCTTGCTTGGTTATGTGGGTATAAACGTTCATGGTCGTTTTCAAGTCTGAATGTCCTAAGCGATGTTGGACCTGCTTCAAGGTCATACCGGCATCGAAACATAGACTAGCATGTGTATGTCTGAATCCGTGGATTTTAATCGGACGCAGATCGCTACCTTCCACAATTTTGATAAGCCACTTTCTGGGCAAGGTGCTTGGAATCGGCTTTTTAAATTCATTTTCAAAAATGTATTTGGTTTCTGGATTTTTGCTTTCTCCATTTTTTTAAAATGCTTTTTTTGTCTTTTTGTCCAAGCTAATTAGTCGATTACTACTGACCGTTTTGGTGTTGCCTATCTCTTCGCCTGCAAATCCCCTTGTAATAGCCTTGTTTATGTCCAGAGTGTTATCTGTCCAGTCTTTCCATTCAAGGGCTAAAATTTCCCCTTTTCGTGCCCCTGTGAAGGCTAGAAGACGAAATAGAGTTATCTTCTCTAGATCCTTTGTTTTGGAGACAAGTTTTAAGAATTTTTTTGAAGTTCATCTTTGTTATAAAAAGTCGCTTTTTGCCATCTGATTTCTTTTCTTGTCGAAGTAATCACGCTATCAACTGGATTGGTATCGATATAACCGTGCCTGATTGCGTATTTAAAAAAACATTATTCATCAATCCTTTTTAACTTACGACCATAGACTAATTTTTCTAGACCATTCATTGGCTTGTTCCTGCATTTGAAGAGGAGTGATACTAGCTATTTTCCTATTGCCAAAAAAACTGGATAGATGTGATTCTTGAAATTCCTAGAAGTCTTGATGTAGGTACTTTCTTGGACAGTTTCAGAGTAATCTTTGAGCCATTTTTTTGCGATTTCCTCAACCGTGATTTCTTTTCCTACTCTGTTCTCCATTTTCAATATCTTCTTGAAGTTGGAGTAGTGCTGCCCTTGCTTTTTGCTTTTGTAGCAAACCCTTTTTGCGAGCGTACTTACTTTTTCCATTTTCTTTTTCCGACGTAGACTATAAAACCATAAGACGTCTCTCCGTTTTTCTTTTTATAAGACTTTATTTCCATTGATTTTTACCTCATTTCTTGATAAAATGGGTACAAGAAAAAGAGCTTTTTAATGCTTTTTTCTTGCCTACAGCCTCATGCTCTCGGTCGCCAAACTTCTGAGCGTGGGGATTTTTTTATTTTTCAGCTAGATGCCATACTGTTAAATCTAAGTAATAAGTTAGGTCACTTTCTCGAGAAATGACTCGCTCAGTTTCAATATTAAGTGTTTTATAAGGTCCACCTCTACCTGTAAGAATTGCATCATATCTGTAGTTCGGATTAGCTATGTAAGTTGAAATTTGTGCCGCAATTGAAGCTGGTATATATCCAACAAAAAAATATTATTTACTAAAAACTTGAATAGCGTTTTTGGTCGTGAGGATTTGATGGTTCGGGCAGTAGATGAACATCTACTGTTTTTAATTTATTGTATTTGTAAACTGGTTTATATGTTTCAAGCATATAAGATTTCAAACTCTTATTATCTTTTCCGAAATAGTGAACACCTTCAGAAAGAAAATCAGCAGCAATCTCAGCTTCTTCTTTATGATAATTTGTTCCCATCAACAAAAAATCTTCATGGAAAATAATTTTATCTACAGATGGATTGCTAGAAGTGACTTTTCGTTTCTTACTTGAAAAAAATATTTAATTATAAAAAAACGAAAAAGTTAACAAGTAGAAGAAGCACACCCAAAGGAGGAACTATGAACAGTAAAATTAAAGAGACAATTAGAAAAATAAGTGAACCTCGATTATTCTTATTAGATGTGTGTTGTCTTGAATAATCATATTGTAAAAGGTTGTTTGTTATTTTTTTCGCCCTTTTTTTAGATGGTTTAAACAAATCCGATAGTCCAAATGTTGTCTTGTGGTAGACTTTGTTATACATAGCTTTCTTTGGATTTTTTTAACCCATCCCATCCCTTTCTTACCATAGCCAGGAATAATAGCTTTTTTTAGCCTGTCTTTTTCCATTTACTAGTAGTTCTAGCTTTTAAACTTCTGGTCAGACTTGGTTTTCTCATTCCTATTTTCATAAGTTTGCTCCTTTTAATTTTCAATCGGCATGAAGTTTCCGACTATTTTTCCAATAATTCTTGGATCTTCTTCAAATGGTGCGAATTTATCTTTATATTTGTTATTGATAGAGACGAGTCTCAGACCGTCTTTTTCTCTATAAACTTTTTTAATGTAAGTTTGGCCATCCCACTCAACTGCATAAACAGCACCATCGTAGTCAAATCCTGTTTCTTTGATAAGAACGACCTCTCCATTCATGTACTTAGGTTCCATTGAGTCTCCAAAAACCCAAGAAGCAAAATCGTGGTCTAGGTCTTTGTCATAAAAAACAGTGTCATAGTTCCCATCGTTGAAGTATGAGAATCCAGTACCAGCTGAAAGTTTTTCAAAAACACGGTATTCAAAAAGCTTTTCCTCAATTGTGATTACTTTATTATTTTGCTCTTTCAATTGTTCGTTAGCGTAGTTAAGAACCTTTTGTTTTCTCGGAGTTGATAGCTTGACAACCTTTTCAGTAATTTTGTGAACCAACGGGGAGGTTGGGATTTTCAATTCTTGTTGATTGTCTTCCCATCCCATCAAGTCTCCAGGTGATACATTTAATTTGTCAGCGATTTTTTTTAATACTTCAGGTCCAACCTTTTCAATATCTCCTTTTTCGTACCTAAAAATAGTAGAACGAGAGACACCTACACTTTCTGCAAGCTCGTCCGCAGACATTTTCAACGCTTTTTCGACGTTGTTTTATTCTTTTCTCCGACATTCATTTTTTTACCCCTTATTATATATTACACAATAATTTTACAACATTAGTCGCAAAAAAATGCAATATAAAAAAGTTTCAAAAAATGCGATTTTTCTTGTTGACATTTCTTTTTTTATCAGTTATACTTAAAACAATAAGTCGCACAAATGCGACAAATGGAAAAGGAGCAGATATGGTAAATGTATCGAAATTAAAAGGAAAAAAATTATCGAACGCAATACTACTCAAGAGGCTTTAGCAAAAAGATATTGGGATTGATAAGAGTACGTTCTATAGAAAAAAATGAAACAAAAATGGTAGTTTCTCTATACAAGAAGTAAACTTGATTGTTTCTTCCCTCAATCTTTCAAAAGACGAAGCTTTATCTATTTTTTTTAGCGAAACAGTCGCATAAGTGCGACAAATAGAAAAGGAGAATGGATGGAAGAACTAAAAAAATAAGAGCAGATGGTATTTATTTGAATAACCAAAAAAATTAAAAAGGTGTGCAAGCAATCAAAACAAAAAAAGCATGGCTGAAAAGCAACCATGCTACTGTCTACTTAAAAATTTATTGCCAAACTGATTTGAAATGAGGTTGGTAATAACCTGTGATGAAATATCTTTAAGGACATCCAGTGAAAAAGAACCAACATTCTTTGCGATATCTTTTGTCCGATTCCAATTGGTATCTTGGCGAATATCATTGATGAACTGATGACCATAAGGAGATAAATCTTGAATTGAGAAGCCGCCAAAAATAATGTTGTACATCGAGAAATAAGCCACTATGTTCACATTGTCTGACATGATAAAGTAGCTCTTCTTGTGAATATTTTGGAACAAGTTTTTCATATAGTTTATCCTCTGAGACATCATTGGAGTATGTTGAATACTCTTCAACAACAAAAAGGATATCACGGATACAATCAGGATTTAATTTCATCAGAATTACCTCGTTTTATTTTTCATTATACCAAATTTAGAAAGGAATACTATGAACGAAATTTTTTTAATTTTTCACGGGCAGGAAGTCCGTACTTTGACAATTGATGACGAGCCTTGGTTCGTTGGGAAAGATGTTGCAGACATCCTAGGATATAGCAAGGCTAGAAATGCGATTGCTCTTCACGTTGATGAAGATGACGCCCTAAAACAGGGCCTCACAGATAATTTAGGAAGGGTCCAAGAAACTATCATCATCAACGAATCTGGTCTCTACTCTCTCATCTTATCCAGTAAGTTGCCTCAGGCTAAAGAGTTTAAGCGCTGGGTAACATCAGAGGTTTTGCCAGCTATTCGCAAGCAGGGCGGATTTATCCGCGAGGACTTGGATGAGGGATGCTTTCATCGCTCTGTTTACTGGCCAGAAAAAGCTTCGTGAGCAACAGGCGACCATGTTGGAAGACATCGACTATCTGAAGAGTGAGCAACCGATTCATCCAAGCTATGCTCAGTCGCTCCTGAAGAAGCGCAAGGCTAGGGTCGTGGCTTGCTTGGGTGGTATTGATAGCCCAGCTTATGCGGATAAGATTTTTTTGCTCAGTCGGTCTTTAGACAAGCTGAGATTGATTTTAAAGACCACTTCAATATCAGTCGCTATGACTTACTACCGAAAAAAATTCGCAGATGCAGCCTTGGCCTATTGGATGACTTGGGGAGCCAAGTACCAATACTAAGATGAAGATTATGGAACTGAACGCTTTTAGTCAAGCGTAGGGCAAAAAAGCACCTGACGGAAATCAGGCGCATACTTAAATATTCAATATGATTATAACACGAAAGAGGGGAAATTGCCAATGGCCTTGGAATTGTTTGGAGAAGATTTCAAAAATGAACTGCTGGAAGAACTTGTCCAGTTGAATGTGAAAGCTATGACTGAAGCTAAATTACGAGTATCAAGAGGTACGAACTGGGCTTCAATCAAAAGATGTACAAGAGAAAAACAGGTTGGGGTCGTAAGAAAATTGAAGATTTTAGAGATGCAGGAAAAATTCCGCTACCAGCAAAAATGCAAAAAGGCGGTAAGTATTTATATGACATGAACGATGTACTTCGGTTTCAAAAGTCAGTTAGCACAATAAAGGAGATTAAAAAAATGTTTGAACCACCGATTTTAGACCAGCTGATGGGTGTTGGAGCTCTGCTGATTGGATTTGCAGGGGCTTGCCGTCATATCAAATTGCAGGAAAAAAACGCAAGGAAGAAGAGAGACAAGAAGAGCAAGAATTTGCGTCTATGATTATCCAAGGATATAACCATGCTTACGAACGTGGTAGAGAGGACAAATGGCAAGAAATTCGCAAGAATATCAGCAGACCATTTACTGGCTTCACTTATGACAAAGAACCGCCTGTAGGTTTGCGTCCAGAGCCTCTAGCTTTGCCAGAACCTAAAATGCACATCTTGAAGTGAGGAGGTCAGGAAATGGAAGAATTGATTGAATGGCTATTATGGCATGAGCGAGTGAATAAAGAAATGTTATCGTCTGATGAAGAAAAATCTGACTTTGAACTATATTTAGAGGACGAGAATAGGAAAAATTTTACTTATCAAAGAATACCTAAATGACTATGAAAAAAACTAGCTAAGGACTATCGTGATGTGGCACTTAAAAAAATAAGCTGCTAAAAACTTGAAAAAAATGGAGCTGGAAGGCAGGCATATCTATGAGGATATGCGGATGAAGTACCGTGCGAATCGTAGGAAGTGGGGTGCTCGGTATGTCTGAAGAATTTAGAATACTACCTCATGATTTAGTTGCAGAACAGTCTGTTCTGGGAGCGGTATTTATCGCACCTGATACAATTATTTCGCTGGCAGATGAATTGACTCCTGATGATTTCTATAAGCCTGCTAACAAGATTGTTTTTAAAACAATGTTGTTATTACTTGAAAAAGGTGAGCCAATCGATGCTACGACTATGGTGTCTGCTCTTACTAGTCAGGGAGATATTTCAAAAATCGGGGGCATAAACTACGTTGTCGAGTTGGTAAATTCCACACCAACTTCAAAAAACGTGGAGCACTATGCAAAGCTTGTTAGAGAAAAGGCTACGCTTCGAAAAGTAATCGCTGACCTGTCTGATTCGCTCTCTAGCGCTTATCAAGGTGATGTATCGATTGGTGACATCATAGCAAAGACTGAAAAGTCTATGCTTGACATCAGCAATCAGAATACAGGCACAGGATTTCGTAATGTGGCCGATATCCTTGATACACATATGCAGATGGTCGAGACTCGCTCGCAGACAGATGGATTCGTGACTGGTCTGTCTACTGGATTTGTCGGACTAGATAAGATTACAACAGGACTTCATGAAGGAAATCTTATCATACTTGCTGCGCGACCTGCAATGGGGAAAACGGCACTGGCTCTGAATATCGCTAAGTATGTGTCTACCATGGAAAGAAAGCCGTCTATTATCTTCTCGCTTGAAATGAGCGCAGAAGAACTGATTGAGCGCATGGTGGCATCAGAGGGTATGGTTCCAGGTATCATTTGAAGACTGGGAATCTTAGTACCGATGAGTGGAAAAGACTTGTACAGGCGCAAAGCAATCTCTATGATGTACCTATTTTCGTGGATGACACGGCTGGGATTCGGATTTCAGAGATACGATCAAAAGCTAGAAAATTGTCTCAAGAAATGGGCGGTCTAGGCATTATCATCATTGACTACTTGCAGTTGATCACTGGTTCAAAGAGGGAGAATCGTCAGCAGATTGTTTCTGAAATTTCAAGGGAATTGAAGATACTAGCAAAGGATTTGAGGGTTCCTGTCATAGCCTTATCGCAGTTGAGTCGGTCGGTTGAGCAGAGACAGGACAAGCGTCCAATGCTGTCAGATTTGCGAGAATCTGGTTCGATTGAGCAAGATGCAGACATTGTAGCTTTCTTGTATCGTGATGCCTACTACCAGAAGGAACATGCAGACAGTCAAGAAGCGAATAACGTGACCGAGCTGATCCTGGAAAAGAATCGGCATGGGAGTCTAGGAACAGTGAAGTTGTACTTTCACAAAGAATACACAAAATTTTCAAGTGTGGAGGGGTAGAGAATGGCTGAGACTTATTTTAAAAATGAAGTTGAAAAGTTTCAATATTTTCAATTGCCTAAATGGCTCTTTAAGGAGCCTTATAAAAAGTTATCAAACAACGCTAAAATAATGTACGCATTGCTTTATAATCGTTTGGACTTGTCTTTGGAGTCCAAGTGGCATGATCGAAATGGTCAAGTATTTATGTATTTTACAACGGCTGAATTTTGCGAAGAGTTGGGGTGTTCGGAGAAGACGGTGACCAAGATTAAAAAAGAACTTGTGGCATCAGGTTTGTTGAGGGAAGAACGTCAGGGCTTGACTAAGCCAAATCGACTTTATATCCTTGGTCCAAAAATTGTCCAACAAACAATTCCTGAACCGAAGAAATTACCGTCCAGAACCGTAGAAAATACCGCTCTGGATACGCAAGAAGTACAAACAATAAAGACTGATATTAGAAAGACTGATATAGATAATAATAAATTGTCGATTTATAAAGAAATTATCTCATATTTAAATCTTAAAGCAAAAAAGAATTTCAAGATAAATACTGCTAGTCATCAAAAATTTATCAAGGCAAGACTAAAAGAGGGTTATGTCCTTGAAGATTTTAAGAAGGTTGTGGATATCATGGTTGCTAAGTGGAAAGGTACAGAGTATGAACAATATCTGCAACCTCAAACGCTTTTTGGCAATAAGATGGACAATTATCTAAACCAACCTATGCCACGAAAAGCTCACTCTTTTCAATCAGCAGTTGATGAAAGGCTAGGATTTTAAATGAAACAGTTTAAACAATTTAGAACTAGAACAGTTCTTGATGATGTCTGTGAAATCCATGGATGCCATCTTTGGTCTGTTAAGATTCCTATCAAGGGCAAGGTTGAGGAAATCAATCAATGTCCTGAATGCGAGAAAGAGAATATCCGACGCTTTGAAAAGCAACTGAATATGGAATCTGAGGTAAAAAGTAAACTATCGGATACTTACGAGGTCTTTGCTCGAGATAGTATCGTTTCAAGCAAGCTGGCCAGCAAGTCGCTACATGACTATGAAATTCGAGTTGACATCGATGAAAATGCTATGAATTTTGTGAAGCGGTTGGAGCGTTGCTATGCCAAAGGTGAGACTGGGAATGCTATCATCACTGGTCCGTCTGGTGTTGGTAAGAGTCATCTGACTTATGGCTTTGCTAGATTTCTCAATGAGCAGTTCAAGTCTTATGATGAACCCAAAAGTGTGCTCTTTGTATCTGTTGTGACCTTGTTTGACAAGATCCGTGAAAGCTTTGAATTTGACAATGGATTTTCAGAAGCGAAGATGGTCAAGCTACTGTCTGAGGTTGATTTCCTTTTCTTGGATGACCTTGGGAAAGAGAGTCGAAAAGCTGATACAAAGCGAAACGAATGGGCACATCAGATATTGTTCAAGATCTTGGATAATCGGACAAATACGATTATCAATACAAATCTGTCTAGTGAAGAAATTAAGGAGCTTTACTCGGACGATTTTGGGAATGGTGCTTTATCAAGTCGTATCTTTGAGGGAGCAACAGGAAAGTGCTTTGTGTATCCAGCCGGGATGAAGGATAGGAGGTATTGATGTTAAATCTCTACTTCGTATATAACGGGCACTGTCAATTTTTTCTTGGGACGTTTAATAACGTTGATGATCTCATTGAACGGATGGAAGACCATCAATGGGCATTCTCGGCTATCACTCACCCAAGATTTCAGAAGCACATCGGAAAGCGGACAACACGATTCGACTACGGTGCTAAGGATTGCTACTATTTAGCTACTTTTTCATGAGGAGAAGAAAATGATTGAATTTATTAAAGAATTTGTAATAACTTTTCTTTGCTTATTTATCGGTTACTCAGTTGTAGAATGTGTGACAGGAAAGGAAAAGAAAGATGATCAATAACGTGGTATTAATCGGGCGCTTAACTCGTGATCCAGAATTACGATACACGCCGTCAAATGTTGCTGTTGCGACTTTCAACCTTTGCAGTCAATCGTAATTTTTAAGAATCAAGCAGGGTGATCGTGAAGCTGATTTTCATTAATTGCATGATTTGGCGCCAGCAAAGCTGAAAAATTTCGCAAACTGGTGCAAAAAAAGGGAAACCTCGTAGGGAATTACAGGTCGCATCCAAACTAGAAGTTATGAAAATCAGCAAGGACAACGTGTCTATGTGACGGAAGTTGTGGCTGAGAGTTTTCAAACTCTTGAAAAGAAAGATAATTCTGCGAATCAGTCAAGCATGGAAAACCAGATGCCACCAAATTTTGGGACAACAAATCCTATGGATATTTCAGATGATAATTTGCCGTTTTAGGGAGGTGTAAAGGATGAACAGACTGAAACAATTGAGAAAAAGAAAAAGGGGTGACTCAGCAAGAAGTAGCTGATGAAATAGGTGTTACAAAAAAAGAGCATACATTTATTGGGAAAATGAGGAAAGTCAAATCAAAAACTAAAAAAAGCAAGTCAGTTAGCAGATTATTTTTGGAGTAAGCGTAGGATACTTGCTTGGTTATGAACCTGAAAGTGAGCAAGTTAGCAATTATCAAAAAAATAAAAAAATTTGCTTCTCTGATGGTGGAGAAATTAATTTTTCTAGTAAGAAATTTTACAGAAAAAGAACTTACCAAGATTACTAGTCAGTTCAACAATGGAAATTTGATGAGGATTAGAAATTTGTCTGTCAACCCTAAGAATGTCAATTATTTTTTTGTTGACGATTTTAAAGAAAGCGAGGAGTTAGAAGATGATGGAAGAGTTAAAGCAAAAAGTTAATGCAGTATACAACTGGACAGTAGAAGACGGGGAGCCCAAACCTCCCAAGCAAGATTTACCACAAGCAGTGAAAGACCGGGCGGACTATTTTTGGGAAATGACAGAAGATGGTATGACGTTTATGGGAGCGATGGAATGCATCTTCGCTGATGAAAAACCTACAGACTATGATTTGGGAGCTACTAAGGGTTGGTTGCCAAAATCTAAGGAGTTTGATGATTGGGTTGGCTATTCGCCAAGCATGGCTCAGGTAGTTATTGCAGTTTATTTGATTTATGGAGGAAGCGAAGATGAATAAGCATGAATTGATTAATGTCCCACGGATTTTGTTCCCTATCGGAACAGAGATTTTTAATAAAAAGGGAAGATAGTTGGCTTAAAAGGTGCTTGATGACAGGTTTGTTGAGAATGTTGTTAAACTCGATTACGGCGAACAAATTATTGCTCCAAACGATGCGATTTATGTCAAGGACGAACCAGAACCGTTGCCGTTCAAGTTAAAAGATGTCGTTCGTCGAATAAGAGGGTTTGATCCGACGACACAGACTAGATGGCTTAATGACATCCTTAAAGAATTAGGTAGCGACTATGGTTTAATGAAATATCGCAATGGTTACGAGCAAGGAAAAAAAGTGAGGGAGCATGGGTTGGTAATCAATTGAAGGATGCTGATAAGATTAGGCAAGAATTGAATAAAGTGCTTTTACCTAATTTTATGGATGACTGGATTTTCGAATGCCAACTTTTAAAAAATTTTAGTTTGCGTGATGCACTAGATAGTAACAAAATCCATTTCTACGCTAAAAAAAGCGAATTCGTGAAGAAATGGCTTAATGACAAAAACAACCAAGAACTTTTCGCTCGAGCGTGGTTGACTGACTATGAGGCCGAGAAAGAGCCAAAATACAAAGTCAAGTTAAAAAATACAGATGATTATCTAAATCAAACAGAAACTGGATTCCACTTTTTTAACAATGGGAAAAACAACGAAAAATTTACACGAAAGGAACTAGAATATTCTGGTTTTGGTGAAGTGTTTAATAGTCCACTATTTGAAGTGGAGGAGGTTGAGTGATGATAATCAAGAATTACAAATATGATTTTTCGAGTGGCAGAATATGCTACACAATTGATGTAGATGGCTATGAAACAGCTATGGAACATACAAAGACAGAATACGGAAGTGTCCAAAGAAATGATATTGATGATTTCTTGCTTTCAGTTGAGAATTACGACTTTCAAGAAGCTGAAGCGGTTGAAGAATTTGTGGATTTTCAAAGTTGTCTCCTTATGTATGGAATTGATTTTGAATTGAGAAATGAGGTGGAGTGATGAGTTATGAGTGTTCAAACTGTTGTAAAGAAATCGAAGACGAGTTTCTGGTAGTACAAGAGAATCATGTTATTCTAGCATTATTTAACGATGTTGAAAATTGTTTTTGTAGTCAGCAATGTGTCAATGATTTCTTGATGATTGAATCTAAGTACTTATCAAATGGAGACATACCATACGATGAAGAGGAGGTTGAGGGATGAAACGATTTATCACAATCTGGATATTATTGTCTGCTGGATTAAATATCTGGCAGAGTATAAACATTAAAAAACTAGAAGAAAAACGCCCGATGATTGTCTATAAAGCTGACAACGCAGGCGCCGAAATCAAAGGTAGAGTCTTACAAAAAGAGAAGATTGGTGACATGTACACTATCACAGTACAAAATTACGGAATATTCGTAGTTACTAAAACAAACTATGAATATCTAAAATAGGAGATGAGGTAATATTGTGATGGTAAAGTACAAGAAACCAACTTACATCATCATTCAGGAAGCAATGGCAGAGCGCATTAGATTTCTGGAAGATGAACTGTATAAAAGGGCCTATAAGGATATTGAGAAACTAGAAGCTCAAAATGATTTCTTAAAAGCACTTTGTAATAATCAACTTGAAATTATCATGGATTACGAATGGAAGCAGATGCAAGAGCAGGCTGAGTTCATAAAAGGCTAATACTAGGAAATGGAGAGCAAGATGAAGCTAAGATTGAAAGAACTTAGAGAGGACCTATGTATCTCTGTCAAAGATATGGCTAGAGATACGGGTGTTTCTCAAAACACAATTCACTTGTATGAGCGAGGTGGATATCCATCCATTAAGCAAATTGAAATGATTGCTAAAAACCTATGATGTGAATCCTGCTTGGTTAGTTGGATGGGTAGATGATGAAATGATGCCTGCAATCCAGGTAGTCGAGAAAGTAGTCTACAAAGAAAGTCCAACAGCAAGATTACCAGATTATTTCAACAACAATAACGATGGTAAGATTATCAAGTGGAAGCAATCACGAAGATTTTGACGGAAGAATTACTCGAGTTAGAAACGAGGGTGAGCAATGCCCTTCTTTCCTGATATAAATGAAGCCAAAACAAAAAGAAAAATGCCAAGAAAATTTTTAAAAAGGATATCCTAGATGGCGTCGTGTGGCCAATGACACTGAAGGTCAGAGAGTAACGACAACCTACTCATTCATGCCTAGAAACCCGTCAAGTGGAAGACATAGTCAAGTTGAGAAGTTAGCTATACGGAAAGTTGATGCAGAACTTGAGCTGGATGCAATTGAACAAGCAGTTAGTAACTTACACGATCCTCTATATCGTAGGATACTTTTTTTGAAAAAGTATCTTCAATGGGATTGCAAGAAAGATGAAGTAATTTCTAGGGATTTAGCAATTTCAGAAAGTTCATACTATGATATTTTTGGAGAAAGCTTTGATGGCATTTGCAGAGCTATACCGCAATGGAGAACAGATTGAAATTTTGGAGTAAACTTGGAGTTTTTTTGGAGTAAACTCGGAGTAAGTTCGGAGTAAATAGATGATTTTATGTGCTAAAATTATATTATGAAATAATTGTAAAGGCAGGCACACCCTGTCTTTTTTTATTTGAGTTTGGAGGTGATATCGTGAAAAAAGTAGAACCTATTCGTGAACTTGATGACATCGAACGGATGAAAGACTTTTTAAAAATCAAAGAGTGAGCGAAACTATGTCCCTAATCATGTGCGGTCTGTATTCTGGAATGCGCATCAGCGATATCATACCTCTCCAAGTGAAACAAGTGACAGGTGATAGAATCGAGGTTACTGAAAAGAAAACTGGTAAGGTCAAGCGATTTGCTATCAACCCTGAATTAAGAAAAGCTTTAAGTCACTACATTAAAACAAATGACCTTAAAGGTTATGATTACCTATTTCCAAGTAAGAAAAAAGTTAGGACAGACGGAGTAAGAATCGCTCATATTGGAAGAGTTGCAGCTTATCAAATTTTAAAGCAAGCAGCTGAACATGTCGGCCTGAAGAACATTGGGACCCACTCTATGAGAAAGTCATTTGGCTATCATCACTACAGAAAAAATCAAAATGTAGCGATCCTTCAAAAGATATTCAATCACTCTACACCAGATATCACACTAGGATATATCGGGTACAGTCAAGACGAACTTGACCAGAGTATACTATCATTTGACTATTAAATAACCTATCTATTTTACATAATGAGAAAATGTAAATTAGTTTTTAATGAACCAGATGTAAACACTTGTTACACTTGACTTTTAAGGATGTTAGTTTTATTTAACAGAATATAAGATATGTTAAATATACGAGGGTGCCAGAGATTAAAAAAACACCCCCTCCTAGACTAAAAAAACCTCCCCCACATCATAAAAAAATTTACCCCCTACCTCTTAAAAAAAGAAAGGCCCCTCCTTAGATGAATCCCCCCATGAAAGACCGGACCGGAGCGGTCCTCACAGAGTTGCTTTTTGAAAAGAATAAAAAAATATTATTCTCAAAACAAGAAATACTTGTGGGATTTGTGGATTGCCAGTTGACAAATCCTTGAGGTACCCACATCCATTAAGTCCGGTCATTGACCACATTATTCCAATCAATCGCAACGGTCATCCATCAGATATTCAAAACTTGCAGTTAGCCCACTGGCAATGCAACAGACAGAAGTCTGATAAGTTATATGCTGACGATAGGTCAGCAAGTACAACTGTTGTTGGTAACAGGAACTTGCCACAATCGAGAGATTGGACAAAATATAAATCTTAATAAAAATATAAAATTATTTTTTTAAGAAAGATATAAATTAACAGAATACTAGATTTTTTTAGAAAAAAATGTAATGTATGAGGAAAGTCCTAGTTAAGGATAGGGGGTGTCCCCCTCCCACTAGGCGCTCGAGGGCTTCACGCCGTCACTGTACATTTTTTCTCGCGCCAAATCATCACAAAGAAAGGAGAACGGTTTGGAATTAAGAGGAATTGACTATCTCAGGAGGAAGTTGAATCTCTATCAGAGCAGAGTCAATCTGAGGTACAAGCATTATGCGATGCAACACTATGAAGCGCCGACAGGAATCACAATTCCTGCACATATCAGGGTAAAGTATCAAGCTGTTCTTGGTTGGGCTGCAAAGGGAGTTGATAGTCTTGCAGATCGTTTGATTTTCAGGGCATTTGCTAATGATGATTTTAATGTTACAGAAATTTTTGATCGTAATAATCCTGATATCTTTTTTGATAGTGCTATTTTAGCTGCGCTGATTGGTTCGTGTAGTTTTGTCTACATTTCGAAGGGTGAAGATGATGAGGTGAGGTTGCAAGTCATTGAATCAAGCAATGCAACTGGTGTCATTGATCCTATCACTGGATTGCTTGTAGAAGGTTATGCGGTGTTGGCTCGTGATGATTACAATCGTCCAACTCTTGAAGCATACTTTGAACCTAATGCTACTCATTTTATTCCGAAAGATGGGGAGCCTTACTCGGTTACGAATGAAACAGGTATCCCTCTGCTAGTTCCGGTCATTCATCGTCCTGATGCGGTCCGTCCTTTTGGTCGGTCTCGTATTACCAGGGCAGGAATGTATTATCAGAAATACGCTAAGCGAACTTTAGAGCGAGCTGATATTACAGCAGAGTTCTATTCGTGGCCACAGAAATACATTCTTGGACTTGATCCTGATGCGGAACCTATGGAGAAATGGAAAGCTACTGTATCAAGCTTGTTGACGATTTCTTCAAGCGATAAAGGTGAGAAGCCGAGCGTTGGACAGTTTACTACAGCTAGCATGTCACCGTTTACTGAGCAACTGAGAACAGCCGCTGCTGGATTTGCTGGTGAAATGGGGTTGACTTTGGATGACCTTGGTTTCGTTTCAGATAATCCATCATCTGTTGAAGCCATCAAGGCTAGTCATGAGAATTTGCGTTTGGCTGGTCGGAAGGCTCAGCGCTCACTAGGTGCTGGATTGCTAAATGTGGCTTATGTTGCTGCTTGTTTGCGTGATGAGTTTCGTTATACTAGGAGTCAATTTGTGAGAACCGCAGTCAAATGGGAACCATTGTTTGAAGCGGATGCGAACACAATGACCATGATTGGTGATGGTGTTGTGAAGTTGAATCAGGCATTGCCTGGTTATATCAATGCTGAAACAATCCGAGATCTTACTGGTATCGCTGGAGACATGTCTGCTAAGCCAGTGGTAAGCGAGGGTGGTTCAAATGGAGAATGATGTTTTACCTGGTATCTTGAAAGAGGTTCAGGAGAGGTTTGAGAGGGATTTTGGTAAGAGCGAGATTATCAGAAATGCTTTTGCTACATTAAAAGTAAAAAAAGCCACTTACAAAACTGCAAATGAGTTTGCGATTGAAATTGGAGAGATTCTTTCTAAGGCTCTAGGAGCATCTCTGAGCGCCGATAAATTACCAGATGGTAAAATGTATTACAATATCGCTCAGCGTTTGCTGACGGACGTGCTAGGACGAAATCACGAGCTTGTGAGTGGCTATGCTAGCGATGTTCAGAAATTTGAATGATGAAGCAAAAATCGGTCTCAAAGTGCAAGTTCCTGAATTGAATCAGGATCGAATCGCTGGTATTGTCAATCGCTTTTCGTCTGAGGAGAATTTTGAGGATGTCAGTTGGTTGCTCGGTGAACCTATTGTGAATTTCACTCAGTCCATTATCGATGATACAATCAGGACGAATGCGGAGTTTCATGCTAAAACTGGATTGGTACCGACGATCAGTAGACACTCTACTAGACGTTGTTGCAAATGGTGTGATAGCTTGGTAGGAAATTATATATACGGTGAAGAGCCAAATAATTTCTACAGAAGGCATCAGCATTGCACTTGTGTAATTGACTATCATCCTAAAAAAATGGTAAGGTTCAAAAATTCTTGGACTAAAAAAATCAGAAATGAGAGTTCTGATGAATTAGAAAATCGCAAGAGAATGAATATTGATGTGCGTGATAATAATCATAAAGCAGATATTCAGGAATACAAGAAAAAATAGTTGATGTTTTAGGAGTTCAAAAATGCTCCTATTTCACTAGCAAAGTTTCAGGATTTGAAGTATAATGGTGGTGAGGGATATGAACGCTTAAAAGATGTAGTTTATATCCAGGAAAACTTCAAAAATGGCACTTGGCTGGATAAAAATCAATCCAGAAAAAAACAAGCTAGACATATTCAATCAACATCACTGACTGGAAAGAGCTATTTTTATGATCATGTGGATATCAATGCTCTGTACGATAAGTACAAGATGACTGGATTTTTTTAGAAACAAGTAGAAAAGGCGCTCAAACCAGCAATGAAAAAGGTTGATTTGTTTGAAGATAGGCCGTTAGGAATTGATGTATATACTGGTAAGCCGGTAAAATGCTATGACAATCAAATATAGCAAAACTGGTGCACACTTGATACCGACATACTACGAAAGGGGAGACTGATGGAACTTAGAGAATTTAATAACAAGGTTGTCAGAATCACCGATATTGACGGCCAAACATTTGAAGGTGTCTGTCTTTATGAGGACAAGGATGTCTATGATGAAGAACTAGATGGGTTGTCCGTTAAGTCAGGAACCCGGTGGACAAAACTCTTTGAGGATGAAATCAAGGAAGTTGAAATTATGGCATAAGCACGTTGACAGTGGTCAGGGTGCTTTTATTGTGCTTCAGTTTAGGAGGTGATCCGATATCTCCCAGCGATAGGGTTATCATGCGATGACGATTGAAAGGAAAGTAGAATGGCGAGGAAGAAACTTGGCAATCAGAATCCTACTCAATCGGTGATTTTTAAAAATACGTCAAGAAAAAAATTCAAAAAGCTAAAGAAGCGATTGAACTTTACGAGCGGACAGGGCTTTCTTGCTATGCTTGGCAGAAGAATCTTTTGCTGCCTTTGATGGCAGTTGATAAAAAAATGGTCTTTGGGTGCATCAGAAGTTTGGTTACTCTATTCCTCGACGAAACGGAAAGACTGAAATCCTATATATCGGTGAAATTTGGGGGCTACATGAAGGATTGAATATCCTACATACTTCTCACAGGATTTCTACCTCTCATGCCTCTTTTGAAAAGGTAAAACGATACCTTGAAAAAATGGGGTATGTTGATGGTGAGGATTTCAATTCGATTCGAGCGAAGGGACAGGAGAGAATCGAGCTATACTCAACAGGTGGTGTAATCCAATTTCGTACTAGGACATCTAATGGTGGTCTTGGTGAAGGGTTCGACATGCTGATCATTGACGAGGCTCAAGAGTACACGACCGAGCAAGAATCTGCTTTGAAATACACGGTTACGGATAGTGAGAATCCTATTACAATCATGTGTGGGACACCTCCGACACCTGTATCGAGTGGTACGGTCTTTACCAAGTATCGTGAGACTTGTCTTTTTGGGAAAGGGAAGTATTCTGGCTGGGCTGAGTGGTCGGTTTCTGATGAAAAGGAAATTGACGATGTAGAAGCTTGGTATAATTCTAATCCATCCATGGGCTACCACTTAAATGAGCGTAAGATTGAAGCTGAGCTTGGTGAGGATAAGCTAGACCATAATATCCAACGTTTGGGATTTTGGCCAACTTACAACCAGAAATCCGCTATTTCTGAAACGGAGTGGAATGAGCTCAAGGTGGATGATGTCCCAGAATTATCTGGCAAGTTGTCTGTTGGTATCAAGTATGGCCAAGATGGAACGAACGTGGCTTTGAGCATTGCTGCACGTACCAAGGATGGCCGTTTCTTTGTAGAAACAGTCGATTGTCAATCCGTTCGTAATGGGAATGAGTGGATGGTTGCTTTCTTGCGTCAATCCGACGTGGCTCAAATTGTCATCGATGGCGCAAGTGGGCAAAAGATCCTGGACGAAGAGTTGAAGGACTATAGAATCAAGAACGTGATTCTGCCGACGGTGAAAGAAATCATCGTGGCCAATGCTCTTTGGGAACAGGGGATTTATCAGAAAACCATCTGTCATGCTGGTCAACCATCGCTGTCTAAAGTAGCCACTAACTGCGATAAGCGGAATATTGGGTCAAATGGTGGCTTTGGCTATCGATCGCACTTTGACGACATGGATATTTCTTTTGATGGATAGCGCTTTGCTTGCGCATTGGGCTTGTGCTACGACCAAACCTAAGAAAAAGCAAAAAATCAGTTATTAAAATAAGCGGTCTTGTGACTGCTTTTTTTGATGCCCAAAATTACCGAACTGCCGGGGAAGCAGGAGAAAGGAGACATGAGAATGTCAGATTTTAAACCAATTACTACACAAGAAGAATTTGATGCTGCTATTAAGGAGCGTTTATCTCGTGAGAAAGCGAAGTATAGCGACTATGACCAGCTCAAATCTAGAGTTACAGAATTGGAAACAGAAAATGTTGGCTTGAAGTCAACAATCGAAGCTACTAATCAAAGCAAGGCAGATACTGACAAGCAACTTGAAGAGATGCAGAGTAAAATCGCTGGTTATGAGACGGCTAGTCTACGAACTCGAGTAGCTTTGCAACATGGACTGCCTTACGACCTTGCAGATCGTTTGCAGGGAACTGATGAAGAAAGCTTGAAAGCTGATGCAGAGCGCTTGGCTGGGTTTATGAAGCCAGTGAGCAAAGTAGCACCAGTAAAATCAACTGAACCAATTATCCCTAAAGAGGATGATGACAGAGCCATGGTTAGAAACTTGGTTCAAAGTTTAAATATTGAAGATTAAAGGAGAAAAAAATATGTCAGAAGCTCAACTTTCAAAAAGGAAATCTATTTAATCCAGAACTTGTAACAAAAAGTAATCAACAAGGTGAAGGGGCATTCGTCAATCGCTAAGCTATCACCCCAAAAACCTATTCCGTTTAACGGACAACGAGAGTTCGTTTTCGATTTCGATTCTGATATCGATATTGTAGCAGAAAAACGGCAAAAAGACTCACGGTGGTGTGAGCCTCGATCCTGTAACTATTGTGCCGCTCAAAGTTGAATACGGTGCCCGTGTATCTGATGAGTTTTTACATGCTTCTGAAGAAGCAAAAGTTGATATGCTCACTGATTTTGTTGAAGGTTTTTCTAAAAAATTAGCTCGTGGTCTTGATATCATGAGTATTCATGGTATTAATCCACGAACAAAACAAGCCTCTACTATTATTGGTGATAATTGCTTTGACAAAAAAGTTACTCAGACAGTACCTTTCAAAGATACTAACCCAGATGAAAGCATGGAAGATGCTGTTGGTATGATTGATGGATCAGAACGCGACATCACTGGAGCGATTTTGGACCCTATTTTTACCACTGCTCTTTCTAAAATGAAAAATGCTGAAGGCGGGAAATTGTATCCTGAATTGGCATGGGGCGGTGTACCTGATGCAATCAATGGTTTGACAGTGGATAAAAACCGTACTGTATCATACTCACAAACAGATCCTAAAAACACAGCGATTGTTGGGGACTTTGAAACAATGTTCAAATGGGGCTATGCGAAAGAAGTTCCGATGGAAATCATCAAGTATGGTGATCCTGACAACAGCGGTCGCGACCTTAAGGGTTATAACCAGATTTATATCCGTTGTGAAGCGTATATTGGTTGGGGAATCATGGATGCGGCCAGCTTTGCCCGTATCGTTAAAACAGGAGGCTAATCATGGCTGAGTATGTAAATAAAAAGACTGGTGCAACAATCAATACTAGCACCGAAATCTCAGGAGGCGATTGGGTTCCAATTGCAGAATACAAACCTTTGGACTCATTGACTAACGCAGCGTTGAAAGAAATTCTTGATGAAAAAAGGTATTACTTATGATAACCGCGCCACAAAAACCTGAATTGATTTCGCTGATCGAACAAGCTGACACTGAAGCCCAGTAGTCGCTTGGCTGGAGGTAGAAATGGAAAAACTTTGCAACAGTAGAAGATTTGAAAAAATTGTGGCGAGCGTTGAAATTCGATGAGGAAAAACGAGCCGAAGCGCTGTTGGAAGTTGTTTCTCATTCTCTTCGTGTTGAAGCTAAAAAAGTTGGCAAGGATTTAGATGGGTTGGTGGCTACTGACCCATCTTTTTGCTATGGTCGTTAAGTCCGTCACGGTTGATGTGGTAGCTCGCACGTTGATGACCTCAACTGATCAGGAGCCGGTGACTCAATTTGCTGAAAGTGCCTTGGGCTACTCAGTGAGTGGTTCTTATCTAGTTCCTGGTGGTGGTCTCTTTATCAAGGATTCAGAATTGAAACGTCTGGGCCTCAAAAAAAGCAAAGATATGGGGTGATTGATATCTATGGGACGGATTAAAGGAATTACTGTAACATTGATTGGAAAAAAACCAAGAATGGAAAGGATGACTTTGGGCATCCAATCTATGAAAATAAAGAAATTCAAGTAGAAAATGTCCTGGTTGTTCCGTCTTCGACAGAAGATGTCACCAATCAACTGAATCTTACTGGTAAAAAGGCCGCTTATACGCTAGGGCGTCCCAAAAGGTGATCAGAACGAGTGGAAAGACCGTGAAGTTCGTTTCTTTGGGCGCAAATGGCGCACGATTGGCATTCCCTTAGAAGGCATTGAAGCCATGATGCCTCTGGAATGGAATAAGAAAGTGATGGTTGAAGCATATGAGTGATATGAAATTTCAATTGAACTCGGCTGGCGTGTCTGCCTTGCTACGTTCTTCCGAAATGCAGGGTATTTTGAGAGAAAAGGGGCAAGGAATTGCGAATCGAGCTGGTGAGGGGTTTGAATTGACCGTATCGTCAGGGCAGAAGCGTGCCAATGCAAAAGTTAGTACGACTGACATCAAGAGCATGGCCAGAAACAAAAAACATAATATTTTACTAAAGGCTATGAGATGATCGAATTAGTTATAAAGAAATTTTTAGACGGACAGTTAGATGTTCCGTCTTTTTTTGAACATGAACCGAATATGCCTGAAAGTTATGTCATTTTTGAAAAGACGGGAAGTGGTGGAAGTGACTACGTTCATTCTGCTACATTCGCTTTTCAGAGTTATGCGCCGTCCTTACAAAAGGCTGCTGAGTTAAACGATAAAGTCAAAAAAGTAGTTGAAAATCTCGTCACGGTTAACGAAGTTAGCGGTGTGCATCACAATAGTGACTACAACTTTACAGACATGGAAACGAAGCAATATCGCTATCAAGCGGTATATGACATTAATTATTTTTAAAAAGGAGGTGTAGTCTTGGCGCCAGAATTAGAAGCACCAGAAGTAAGAACACCAAATGCAGAATCAACAGGAGGAAAGAATATGACGACTGCATCAGCATCAAATGTAACGGCTGCAAAGCCTAAAATTGGAGGAGCAGTATCTACTGCACCAGCTGGAACAAATCTACCACTAAATGCCAAAACAGTATTGGATGCTGCATTTAAAACGCTAGGTTACATTTCAGAAGATGGGGTGACCAATGAGAACTCGCCAGAAAGCGAAGTAGTTAAAGCGTGGGGCGGACAAACAGTCTTGTCTTCTCAAACTGAAAAAAAAGACACCTTCAAATACAAATTGATTGAAGGTCTGAACGTTGAAGTCTTGAAAGAAGTGTATGGGCCAGATAACGTTTCAGGAACGCTTGAAACAGGTATCACTGTCAAAGCTAACGGTAAAGAATTGCCAGAACATAGCTTGGTTATTGATACATTGTTGAAAAACGGTTATGCAAAACGTGTTGTGATTCCTCGTGGTAAGGTGAGTGAAATTGGCGAAATCAGCTATAAAGACGGCGAGCCTATCGGCTATGAATTGACTATCACTGCATTACCAGACAACAGTGAGAACACTCACTACGAATACATTCAAGGAGCGTAAAGTAAATGGAAGAAATCTTAAAAAGGAAAAAAACGGAATCAGGGTTTGAGTACAAAATTCCTAAAAAAACGATTAAGAAATTATTATCTTCTTAAATCTGCTGCTAAAGTTGAAAAAAACAAGATTTCGAAGAAACAGAAAACTTTTTAAATCTTCTTTTTGGTAAAGAACAAGCTGTATTGTTCTTAAAAACATTTAGAAGATGAAGACGGCTTAGTAGATTCTGAAGTATTATTTTCAGATATAAAGAGTATCTCAAGCGAAAAATAACGTCTTAAAAAAATCCTAGTCCTTGCTCAGATGATTAATTTGGATGAAGATGCTCTTGTCTGTGACTTGGCGGAAACCTACCAGATATACGACTACAAACAGCTACCTTTAAATCAGGTGGCTGTTTTTCGCTTATGGTCTGAGGGATGATTCGAGAATCAAACAGATTATGTCTGACCAAATCGTCCCTCTTGAAACGACGTTACTTGCAAGTATCGTAGACAGACTGTCTCTTTCTTTGTGGTTGCAAACTAAGGATGGGCAAAAGGGTGTTAATCGCCCAATGTCAATTGCTGCAATGCTAACAAAGAATAACAAAGAAGAGAGTGACGAAAGGGATTATCTCGTCTTTGAATCTGGTGAGGACTTTGAAAATTATCGCAAGGCTTTGCTTGCGAAAACAGGAGGTGAGGAATAGTGGCGACCGAATTAGGAAAGGCCTATGTACAAATCATTCCATCTGCTAAAGGCATTAGTGGCATGATTCAAAAGGAAATGGGTGGTGAAGTTGCCTCTGCAGGAACGAGTGCAGGTCAATCCCTCGGATCCAAAATGATGGGAGCTGTTTCGGGGGTTATTGCTGCTGCTGGAATTGGTAAGGCAATCGGAGCATCGATAAACGAAGGTGCAGCTCTCCAACAATCGCTTGGTGGTATCGAAACCTTATTTAAAGACTCAGCTGATAAGGTCAAAGGATTTGCAAACGAGGCCTATAAGACAACAGGTCTTTCAGCCAATGCCTATATGGAAAATGTTACAGGTTTCTCAGCAAGCTTGCTACAATCTCTCGGCGGAGATACAGATAAAGCAGCAGAAACAGCAAACATGGCCATGATTGATATGTCGGATAATGCTAACAAGATGGGGACATCTATGGAAAGCATTCAACTGGCTTATCAAGGGTTTGCCAAGCAGAATTATACGATGCTAGATAACCTTAAATTGGGTTATGGTGGTACGAAGCAAGAAATGCAACGGCTTTTGTCCGACGCAGAAAAACTGACAGGCGTTAAGTATGACATGAATAACTTGTCAGATGTTTATAGCGCTATTCACGCTATCCAAGAAAATTTGGACATCACTGGCACAACAGCGCGAGAGGCAGCAACAACTTTCACTGGATCATTTGAATCTATGAAAGCAGCTGCTCAGAACGTTCTTGGAAAAGTTGTCTTTGGGTGAAGATATTCAACCCGCACTGCAAGCTTTGATGGAAACGACATCCACATTTCTTTTCGGAAACCTAATTCCTATGATTGGAAATATTTTGAAGCAAATTCCTAACCTTATTTTAGGAGGAATCAAGGGTGTTTTCAGTGGGATTTTTGGTGAAGGTCTAGGAAGTATCATGGGTGGTATCGTTACCGCTCTTGGTTCTGCATTTTTAGCTTTTAAAGCATTTTCGGCAGTTTCGGGATTGCTATCTGGAATACCTGCTGTCTTAACGACAATTAAAACAGCAGTCACGGGTCTATTTACTGCTATGAGTGCCAATCCAATTGGAATTGCAATAGCTGCGATTGCTGCATTAACTGCAGGCTTGGTTTATTTCTTCACTCAAACTGAGATGGGAAGGCAAATCTGGCAAGGCTTCATGGATTGGTTCTCTGGTGTGTGGCAGTCTGTCGCACCAATCTTGACCGAAGTTTGGAACGGTATTGTTGAAACAGCTACAACCGTCTGGAATAATATGATGGCTGTTGTTGCTCCGATTATTCAAGCGGTTGTTGATTTCATAAAGTCTGTTTGGGATGGTATTTCTTTGTGGTGGACTGAAAATCAAGGTTTGATTCAACAAACGTTCACAACGGTTTGGAACGCTATCCATACAGTTATTCAGACGGTCATGCCAATTATCCAATCTATAATTGAAACAGCAATGAATATCCTTGGCCCTTTTTATTGAAGGGACATGGAACAATATCTGTACGGTTGTAACAACGGTTTGGGGAATTGATTAAGATTACTATTCAGACGGCTATGGATGTCATTAGTGGCATTATAAAAGCAGTCATGGCTATCATCAATGGTGATTGGGGAACTGCTTGGAATGCTATAAAAGGCGTCGGTGAGACGATTTGGAACGGGTTGTCTGCTACAGGTAAGGCTATCTTTGATGGCTTTGCTCAGATATTATCTAATATCTGGAACACAATCAAATCTGTCGCAAGCAGTGCTTGGGAAGGGTTGAAATCAACTGTCTTAGGTCTGATTGATGGACTTGTCCAAGGAGCTCAGAACGCATGGGAAAGCATGAAACAAGGTGTTCGTGATCTTGTAAGTAATGTTACGAGTATCTTTGACGGCATTCGAAACATTGACCTATGGTCAGCTGGTAAGGCTATTCTTGATGGATTCCTAGGCGGTTTGAAGTCTGCTTGGGGAGCAGTAACTGACTTCGTTGGCGGTATTGCTAGCTGGATTCGTGATCACAAAGGTCCGATTGAATACGACCGCAAGCTCTTGATTCCTGCTGGTAATGCGATTATGCAAGGTTTGAATAGCGGGTTGCAAGACCGTTTCAAAGATGTTAAGAAATCGGTTGGTGGAATGGCTGGCGAAATCTCAAGCGCATTTTCAAATGATGATTTTGGTTTGAGTGGAACACCGACTATTGCCAAAAATCTTGAAGCAAGCTTGGCTATGCCAAACGCTCAAATCGAGGCCAAAGACAGTCAAACCGTGTCTGAGATAGCGATTCTGAGAGCAAGTATGGAGAAGATCCTTACTGCTATCCTTGAAAAGCCGTCAGATACTTACCTGGACGCTGATAAAATTTCAATGAGCGTCTACCAACGCCAAGGTGCAATCTATGCTAGGGAGGGAATTTAATGGAATACATGATTATCAATGGTTTCAATACTTCAACCATTCCTAACTGTGTCGTGACTGATTTTGGCGAGGTGGAGACTGCTAAACCTAAAGTTTCAGAAACAGCTACCCTATTTGGGGTTAACGGGAATTACCGTGTCTTGGATGGTGCTTATGAGAGTTATGAACGAACATTTGCATTTTACCTACCAAGGACGGTAGACCCGTCCAAAATCGTTGAGAGATTCCAACCAAATGACAATACGCTAGAATTTAGCTATCAGCTAGGCTCTTTATTTTACGCTGATTTTATCAGTGCAAAATACAAACCTCAAGGTATGCACGGTTGGAAACTTGAAATCAAGTTGAGTATGCAACCTTTCCGCTATCAGAAAAGTGTTGCTCCTCTTGTCTTTACCGCCAGTGGCAATGTCAACAATCCAGGCTCTGTCTATAGCGAGCCTGTGATTGAGATTGAAGGGGATGGTGATATCTCCTTGACGATCGGGCGGACAACCATGCACTTGACTATTAGACGAAAAAGTGACCATTGATTGTAGGCATAAGAAACAAAAATATCTACAATGCAGATGGTGCTGTTCAAAAATACTTTACGGAAACGTGGTGGTTTCTTTGAATTGGCAGTAGGTAATAACGGTCTGGTCTTCACTGGCGCGGTTCGCAAGGTCACAGTTCGGCCGAATTGGAGGTACATCTTATGATTTATCTTACAGAGGGCAACACGCCTCTAAATGAGGCTTACAACGATGAAATTGTTCAGGAGCGAAACAATACCTATCAACTGACCTTTCGTTTTCCTACATCGGATCCCAAGTGGGAATTGCTGAAAGAGGAAACTTTCTTGACTGCAGATGACCTGCATGGCGAGCAAGATTTTTATATTTTCGAGGTTGAAAAACAGCAAGGATATATCCAAGTCTATGCTAATCAGGTTATCAGCTTGTTAAATAACTACATCGTCAGCTCTATCGATGTTGACCGTGTCAGTGGTACAAGGGCACTGAGCGCATTGGCTGGCAGCATTACCAGAGCCAATCCTTTCTCTTTTTTCTCGGACATTGATGATAGGCATACGCTTAACATCAAGGATAAGAATGCTATGGAGGTCTTGGCCAAAGACAAGCACTCTATTCTTGGTCAATGGGGCGGAGATATGGTGCGGAATGGCTACAATTTACGCTTGTTAAAAAATGGCGGTTCAGAGAATGAATCGCTTTTCATGTACAAGAAAAACCTGTCTAGCTACCAGCACAAGACCTCTACCAAATCTCTGAAAACTCGGATAACCTTTAAAACGACTGTTAAAGGCGAGGGAGAAAAGGCGCCTGACGTTGACTATGTGGTGGTGATTGATAGCCCCTTGCTCGGAAAAATATAGCCAAATCTATGAAGCTGTTGTTGAAGTCAATGACCAGAATGTCAAAGACCAAGCTAGCTTGATTGAATACGGTAAGCAGTATTTTCGGACGAGTATGTGCGATATGCTGGAAGATAATCTTGAAATCTCGGTTGTCGGTCAGAGTGATGTTGCAGTTCGGATGTTCGATGTGGTCAGTATCTACCATGAGTGGTATGGTCTTGATGTTCGTAAAAAAATCACGAAATACATCTATTCTCCAATGGCGAAACGCCTAAAATCAATTGGTTTTGGGGCGTTCCAATCAAGTCTGGCTAATGCGATTGGTGGGATTGTAAATGATGCCGTTTTGAATGAAAGTCGAAATCTGCATCAGATTTTTGAAGAACGTTTGAAAAAGGAAATCGCAAACGCTGACCGTGCGTTTGATGCTGAATTTGCCAAGCGTGAGAAAGATATTACTGACGGTATCGAACTTGCCAAGGCAAAGGCCGAAGAAGTCAAGCAAGAACTGTCTGACACTATCAATCAGCGCTTCGACAGCTTTGACAATGGTCCATTAAAGGAAGCCAAGCGTAAGGCTGAAGAAGCCTTGAGAAACGCTGGCGCAAGTAGTTTGCTAGCCCAGGAATCCAAGCAGATTGGTCTGGACTCTGTTGCTAGACTTGAAGCGTTTAAGTCACAGACTACGAGCGCTCAGACGGCCTTTTTCGGGTGACTTGGACGCTCTGAAGCAGACTATCGCGAATGATATTCGACCGAAGCAGGCGCAGGCTGAATCTGAGATTGCTAAGCAAGTTGAAGCACTGATCCAGACAAAAAAAGAATTGGCTGGTGTGAAATCAGCGCAAGCTACCTATGAAGAGACGACGACGCGTAGACTGGCAGAGCTGACCAATTTGGCCAACGGTAAGGCTAGCAAGTCAGAACTCACACAGACAGCCGAGGAACTGGCTAGTAAGATAGCGAGTGTGCAGGTTGGGGGCGGAATTATATCCGAGGAACAAGACGCATGGCTCTAGCCAGCGGATTGTGGACATCAGGTACCTTTAGGCCATCAGGAGCTGGAACAGCAAAGACTATTGATGTACCAAATAGTCCAGCGACTGGATTTGATAAAGCAATACGATTGACCTCAAGTAACGCTAGAGACCAAATCGGCATTGCTCAGGACAGGTTTGAAATAATGCCAGGAACTTATACTATTTCTGTTTGGGTGAAAGGTTCAGTTGGGCAAAGAGTTAAGTTGCAAACTTACTGGGAGCCTGACGATGCAACAGGTATAAGTTCATATTTTATCTTGAAAGATGATAAATGGACATATTTGACATTTTCAAGCGAGCGAAAAAAAGCTGGAACCGTATCAATTGGCTATGTATATCTCGTAAATGCTGATGCGGGAGAATACTTAGATGTTCTTGCGCCCCAGTTGGAAAACGGGAGTTTAGCGACAAGTCCGAAAGAAGCTCCAGAAGATACAGACGGCCAAATCTCAGCCGTCGAATCCAACTTCAGACAGCGCGCTGACTCGCTAGATGCTAGTGTGAGAAGTCTGACTGAAGGACTCAGAACCAAGGCGGATATCAGCGAACTCAACGTGACTGCTGAAAATATTAGGCAGTCGGTGAAGAAGCTTGAGACAGACACGCAGAACAAGCTAAATCAGAAGTTGAGTCAGGCTGAATTTGAAGTTCAAGCTGGCTCGATTCGTCAGGAAATACTGAACGCAACTAAGGATAAAGCAGATAAGACCTTGGTTGTGGCTGAAGCTGGGAAATTGCGAGAAGAATTTTCAAAAATGAAGGTAGGTAGTCGCAACTATGCTGAAGACTACGACTTTTCAAGAGGGCTTTGGTACTATAGTCAAGGAGATAACAGTCCACAAGATTGGATTATTTCAAACGGCGAATACAACGTCAAAGGTACGACTAACACTTGGAAGCAGATGCAAATTCAATCTAAAGAAGGTAGTCGTTCTTCGTGGAAGGGTTCGACATCTCTTCTAGATTTAGAAGTCGGCGAAACCTACACACTTTCGTTTCAAGGAATTTGCTACTCTGGCTCTTCAAGTGTTTGGCTATCATTAAGGGCTAATCGTACAGTTTCCGGTTATGCTGAAATTATGTATGGCAATTTCAACCTCACGTCTAGCTGGCAGACTTATCAAGTCACTATACCAGCATTGACCAAGCCTGATAATTTTGATTTCTGGCGAATCATTCTCGGTTATAACGAGAATGGTCATGTAGCCTTTCGTAAAGTAGAATTAACCAGAAGTTCTACTCGCATAGATGCAGGTCCTGCGCCAGAGGATGGCAAGACTGATCTTGTCGTTGCCAAGTCTGAATTCCAGAGGACTGCTGAAGGTCTCTCTGCTAAGCTGGCAGCGGTTGAAAGCTATGTCAGCCAAGACAGTCAGAGACAGGAAGCCTTGCAGCGCTATACTCGTGAGGAAAGCGCAAAACAAGCGACGGCTGTACGTGAGCTAGTTGCGAAGGACTATGTAGGCAAAGTCACTTATCAGGAAACTGTAAGAGCTATTGAGAACAAATTCGAAGCTATCACGAATCCACAAAAAGGTTCGATTGCCACTCAGATTGCCAACTACAAAACAGCGGTAGATGGCAGATTTGCAGACATCACGTCAATGATTTCTGACAAGGCTAGTCAAGCTGATTTCCAGCATGTTAAAGAAACCAGTCAGCTTTTATGAGCGTATTTTAGGAAATACTGAAAATGGAATTGCGGATAAGGTTGCTCGCATGGCTATGACCAATCAGCTGTTTCAGGTTGAAGTTGCGAAGGCTACAAAAGGTGGCCGGAATTATATCAGAAATGGTCAATTTAAGAACGGTTCAAAAAACTGGCTTGAATTTCAATCTGTTAATTTTGGTTTGAATTTCAATTACCAGCATTCTTTAGCTAATCGAAATCGTCCAGGGCTACACTTTTTATCACGATTCTCAAGATGTTGCTTATTATTTTTGGGATTCAGCAATCTTTTTGCATTTGATGGTGTTCGAGGTGAGAAAGTGAGTGTATCTCTTCTTGTTTCAAAAGATGGCGGTGCTAATAGTAATTTAAAAATCGGCTTGCACTATATCAAAAACAAGAATATCGCTGGGCAAGAGTGGCAAAGCATCCCGAGTTCGCAAATAACATCGAAGTATAAGCGTTTCACATTTACGTTTACTTTATCGGACGATGTCGAGAATCTGAACTTGATGCTTTACGGAGAAAAAGGGAAGACCATCAATCTCTATGTGACAGATGTTCAATTCGAAAGAGGTTCTGTCGCGACGGACTACAAAGAAGCTCCCGAAGACACAGAGGAAGCTATTCGCACGGTTCAAAGTCAACTTGCTGGTTCATGGTCTGTTCAGAACATCAACAGTGCAGGAGATATCATTTCAGGAATCAACCTAGGCGCTACCGGTCACAACCGTATTACTGGTAAGTTGACTCATATCACTGGTGATACTTTGATTGATAATGCTGTTATCAAGTCAGCTATGATTGATAAGCTGAAGACAGCCAATTTTGAATCTGGTTCGGTCACGACTACGATATTAGACGCTGAAGCGGTCACGGCTGATAAAGTGAGATTTGACAATGCGTTTATTAGAAAAATGCTAGCAAATGAGGCTTTCATTGACCAGCTGACATCTAAACGTATCTTCTCTACTAAGGTTGAGTCCGTCATTACTAGCTCAACTGTTTTAGAGGGTTACAAAGGCTGGATTGGTGGCTTCCAGCTCGGAACGCATGATTCAGGTTCTGGCCGTTGGATAACTGGTCGAAATCACTTCTCGGTTGGAATGGGTGATGGCACAGGTGGAGATGGACGCACTGCGCTATGGGTTAACTGGGGACACAATTGGAGTGAAGCTGGATACTATGCATGGTTCGTGAAAAATAATGGCAAAATGTATTGTTATAACACTGCTGAATTTTGGAAAACACCAATCATACATGGTGATCTAAAAGTAACTGGCAATATCATTTACGACGGAGGAACGTGGGTCTATTCTGATAAATATTCAAAAATTACCCCTCGTAATGGCTATCTTTACCTCTACTATAAAGATTCAAGTTATGACTGGATTCCTATGAACAAAGAAATCTCAGACCGTCGTTATAAATCCAATATTCAAGATAGTCAAATTTCTGGTCTAGATGCTATCAATAATTTAAAAACATATAGCTATCGCAAAGAATACGATGGCAAAATCGAGGATATCTCTTGCGGTATCATGGCTCAAGATGTTCAGAAATATGCCCCTGAAGCATTTTTTGAAAACCCTGATGGTGCATACTCATATCGCACATTTGAATTGGTACCTTACTTAATTAAGGCCATCCAAGAATTAAATCAAAAAATAGAAAAAATGGAGAAAATAATAGCATGAATAACAACATGGACGCAGTAGTAAATCAGTTAACACTAGATTCACTGACTCAAAAACTAGCAGTCAGTGAGCAAGCATCAGCTAAGAATGAGGCTCTTTATTTGTATGCAGCAAGCGAATTGCACACGATGAAAGAGGTCCTAGAATATGACCCAGCTCTAAAAGAATTATTTGAAGAAGTGAAAGGAAAAATGACAAATGGCAATTAATAATTATGAACTAGCAAGCAAACCTTATACACGAGGATTTGGAGATAATATCAAGACAGTAGTTGAAATTCGTTTATCAGAAGGCAATCGTTACAGTACGAACATGCGCGAACTTTCAGGAGATCGCACAAGTGAACCAGAAGATGTCTTGATTCAAGATGTGCTGGATATCTTAAAAGCCGAACTAGATCCAGGCAGCGCCATCGTCAAAACACAGGCACAGCTTGAACAGGCTAATCAGAAGATTGCTCAAAATGAGAGTGAACAGAACAAGCTTGCAGCTCTTACAAATAAAATCGATAAAGTAGTGCGTGTCATGGCTCAAGATTCTATCATGGGGGAAAAAATCGCCTACGGTACAACCTACAAGGAACTTGTCGAACTCTTCCCACTTGCTGAAGTTGGGAAAGTTTATGAGCCTGGTGCAATCTTCGCAATCGAAGACCCTAACCACACTGAAATCAATGGAGAAGGTAAACGTATCTTGATTCAAACGAATCAGTCATTTACTTATCAAGGAGAAACCCTTGCTCAACTTGAAGGAACACCGTCCCAAAATGGCCTTCTAGCAATTTGGAAGTGGGAAGGTCAAAAGAATGGAAATGATCTTGAAACTACTCGAGTTTTCTGCACAGTAGATTGGAAGTGGTCTGATTGGAATTACTAGCATTTCTGGATAAATTGAGTCCGATTCTAATCGTGATCATTCCTAGCTATTTCTCCTTCAAAAGCACTCAGAATACAAAAGAGACTGACAAGCAAATCAGTCTCTTATCTGATAAAATTAGCGCTATTGAAAAGACAGTCTCGAATGTTGAGGCTATCGGCAAAGATAATAGCAAAGGTTTGAACGTTATTGGAAAAGGTCTTCAAAGATTACAGCGTTTTCGATTGCAAGAAAACCTAAAAAGCCATTAGACGAGGCAGTACCAATCAGCATGAGATTGAGGAATTGTCTCGTCTTTATGAAAGTTACGTGGAACTTGGTGGGAATGGAGCCATCAAGGTACTGTATGAAAAATTTTTAGCATTGGAAATTGTGGAGGAAAATACAAATGCAACAGATTAACGAAATTATCACAAACGGAGCAGTAAGCATTGCGATTATTTTGCTTGGCATCGCAGTCAAAGCAGTCAAGGACTACCTTATTAAGAAGGGTGGCGAACAGACGATCAAGATCGTTGAAATCTTGGCTAAAAACGCAGTAAATGCCGTTGAGCAAGTCGCTTCAGAAACTGGCTATAAAGGCGAAGAAAAGCTGGAACAGGCTCGCGCTAAGATTCGTTCAGAACTTAGCAAGTACAATATCAGCATGACTGATAAGGACATGGATACATTTATCGAAGCATCGGTCAAACAAATGAACGATGCGTGGAAAGGAGATGATGCTAATGTCTAAGAAACAAGATATGATTAACGACCTCATGGCTCACGCTGATGCAGGAACTGGGGTTGACTATGATAAGATGTACGGCTATCAATGTGCTGATGTGACGTGCTACGGAATCTACGAGTATTTCGGTACTCGTCTATGGGGGAATGCTATCGACTTGCTACGGTCCGCAGAATCAGCAGGCTTACAAGTTGTCTATGCCGCTCAATATCCAAAAGCTGGCTGGTTCTTCGTTAAGAACTTCATGGCAGGTGATGGAGTGAATTATGGCCATACTGGTCTTGTCTATGAGGACTCTGACGGTTCTACAATCAAGACTATTGAACAGAATATTGACGGGAACGCTGATTTCTTGGAAGTCGGTGGCCCTTGTCGCTACAACGAGCGCTCTGTTGATTCGATTGTGGGTATATCGTGCCGCCTGAAGAAGATGACTCAGGTTGGAAGCATGATGACACTGGCTGGTGGTGGCGTCGTAAAGACGGCTCGTATCCAACTGCTAAATTTGAGGCAGTAGATGGGAATTGGTTCTATTTCAACGAAAATGGTTATATGTATGAGAATCAATGGCTACTTCATACAGATGGTAAGTGGTACTGGTTTGACAAAGATGGCTACATGGCCAATAGCGGCTGGAAGAAAATCAATGGCAAATGGTACTACTTCAATGCAGACGGTGCCATGCAGACTGGTTGGGTTAAATACTACGAGAAATGGTATTATCTCAATTCAGAGAATGGCTACATGGTATCGAATACTTTCGTGCCATACAATAGTGGATACTACCTCATGCTTGAAGATGGACGCTTGGCTGAAAAAGAAAGCTTCAAAAATTGAGCCAGACGGCTTAATTACTACTAAATAATCTTGAAAAATAAATAGAAAGGAAACTTTCTAAAATGTTCTTTCACCGCAGGCTCAGGCTTGCGGTTTTTGTTTGTTCTGAAACAAGAAATTGTCTAGCTGACCGACGTTGATGTCGGTCAGCAAAATTACAAAATAAAATGATTTGCCTGATAAATTGACTTGTTGACATCAACAAATAGCTTTATAAAGCGCTTGGTTGCCAATTTTGTTGACGTTAACAAAAATTAGAGTTTGTATTTCTATTTTTGAAAAAAACACGCATTTGGAACGATTAGAAACAGAAATTACAATCCTATTGTTCAAAAAAAGGCGTTTACATGAAGAATAGGGAGGGTGGAATTCAGGGTATTATTGTCAAAAAAACGGTATTTTTTTAAAAACTTAGGATTTCATCAAACCATAAGTGCCTCTGTATGTTATAATTTAAGTAGATTTTAATACAGAATTGATTCGTGATTTTAGTCATTTTTTAGATGGATACATAAAAAGGATACAATAAAATGCTCAACCTCTGTTATAATAATATTTCTAAGACTCCCACCGGCTCCATTATTCCTTTGCATTCCTTTGCATTCTTTTTGCATTCTTTTTGCATTCTTTTTGCATTCCTTGGTAAAAACGTTGTTAAATCAACGTTTTTTTGTTTTTTTGTCTTTGGTATTCCTTTGCGAAAAAAGGATACAACATTTTTGTTGTATCCTAGAAATCTATGTACTTCACAAAGCGTTTTTGTGATTTTAAAACTTGTTAGCTGATTTTTTACAATCCTGCAAAATCTTTAATTTCTTGTGCTGACATTGAAGAGTCGCAACGGACATTTATTTGTCCATCTGCAATGTGAACAAAGCCTGGTACAGTTGGAATTCCATAGCGTGAGCGGAATGCTTGTAACTCATTGAGTTGGCTTGGTTCTTCACTATTGATGAAGTAGATGTGAGCTTTGGTTTCAGCTATGACACCTGCCAAAGTACCTGCAAATTTACGGCAGTAAGGGCAAGTTTTGCGACCGATAAAGAAGGTTGCAGTTTCTTTTTTATCAAGAGCTTCTTGCGCACGCGCAACTGTAGTTACTTCAAGGTCTTTGATATTATCTAAAAATTGTTCCATGAGATTACCTCGCTTTCATTGATAAGTCTAGTATGCCATAAAGTTTCTAAAATTGCTTAGATTTGATACGAAAAAAAGATGAGATTGTTTGGTCTCATCTTTTATAGGATTTTATTTTACAAAAGCATTGATTTCTGCTTCGATATTAGCAATCTTAGCTTGTGATTCTTCGTTGGTTTCACCTACAACTGCAATGTAGAACTTGATTTTTGGTTCTGTACCTGAAGGGCGAACGGCAATCCATGAACCGTCAGCAAGTGTGTATTTCAACACATCACTTGGAGGAGTTGTTAAGTTTGTAACAGTACCGTCAGCAGCAGTAGCAGTTTGCGCCTTGAAGTCTTCTACGACAGTGATAGCTGTTGCGTTCCATTCTTTTGGAGCATTGTTACGGAATTTAGCCATAATCGCTTTGATTTGTTCAGCACCATCGACACCTGAAAGAGTAACAGAGATAGTTTTTTCTGCGTAGTAGCCGTACTCTTTGTAGATTTCTTCGATACCGTCAGCAAGTGTCAAACCACGTGAACGGTAGTTGGCAGCAAGTTCAGCAACGACTAGAACGGCTTGGATAGCATCTTTATCACGTACGAATGGTTTAATCAAGTAACCGAAGCTTTCTTCAAATCCCATCATGTAAGTGTGATTGTGTTTTTCTTCGAATTCTTGGATTTTCTCAGCGATAAATTTGAAACCTGTCAAAACGTTGAACATAGTTGCGCCGTAGCTTTCAGCAATCTTCGTTACCAAGTCAGTTGATACGATAGATTTGCAGAGGGCTGCATTTTCAGGAAGAGTTCCAGCGTTTTTGTGGGCTTCTAAGATGTATTTAGCCATGATGGCACCGATTTGGTTACCTGAAAGGTTGAGGTAGCTACCATCTTTTTGAAGAACTTCAACACCAACACGGTCAGCATCAGGGTCAGTTGCGACAAGAACGTCTGCACCAACTTGACGACCAAGTTCTTCAGCAAGGGCAAAGGCTGCTTGGCTTTCTGGGTTCGGAGATTTTACAGTTGAGAAGTCTGGGTCAGCAGTTGCTTGCGCTTCAACGACTTGAACAGAGTCAAATCCTGCTTGGGCAAGAGCACGACGAGCCAACATTTCACCAGTACCATGAAGTGGTGTGTAGACAATCTTCATGTCTTTACCGAATTCTTCAATCAAGGCTGGGTTGATGTTTACGTCCTTAACCTCTTTAAGGTATTCTACGTCAACAGCTTCGCCGATAACTTCAATCAAGCCAGAAGCTTTTTCAGCTTCCACATCAGCAACTTCTACCGCAAATGGATTTTCGATTGCACGGATATAAGTAGTCAAAGCGTCCGCGTCGTGTGGAGGCATTTGTCCACCGTCTTCACCGTAAACCTTGTAACCGTTAAATGGTGCAGGGTTGTGGCTGGCTGTGACCATGATACCCGCGAAACAGTTGAGGTGACGAACTGCAAATGATAGTTCTGGAGTTGGACGAAGGCTTTCAAATACATAAGATTTGATGCCGTGTTTAGCAAGAACTGCCGCAGATTCAAAGGCAAACTCAGGTGAGAAGTGACGGCTATCGTAGGCGATTGCGACACCACGTTCTTTTTCGTTTCCACCTTTTGACTCAATCAAACGAGCCAAACCTTCAGTAGCTTGGCGAACAACGTAGATGTTGATGCGGTTTGTACCAGCACCAATCAAGCCACGCATACCTGCAGTACCAAATTCAAGATTTGTATAGAAGGCATCTTCCTTAGTTTTTTCGTCCATATTTTCCAAATCTTGACGAAGGTAGTCAGGAAGCTCCGCAAAATCAACCCATTTCTGGTAATTTTCTTGGTAAGACATTAAAATTCTCCTTTTTGTAAATTGTTTTAACCGTTCACATTATAGCACTTTTTAGCGTTTTAGTAAAACGGTAGCATAATTTTCAGAAAAGTAGTGACATATGCCTGTTTATCAAGTCTTGAATGCCTTAGGGAAACATGCTATACTACTTGTATGATTATTTTACAAGCTAATAAAATTGAACGTTCTTTTGCAGGAGAGGTTCTTTTTGATAATATCAACCTGCAGGTTGATGAACGAGACAGGATTGCTCTTGTTGGGAAAAATGGAGCAGGTAAGTCTACTCTTTTGAAGATTTTAGGTTGGAGAAGAGGAGCCAACTAGTGGAGAAATCAATAAGAAAAAAGATATTTCTCTGTCTTACCTAGCCCAAGATAGCCGTTTTGAGTCTGAAAATACCATCTACGATGAGATGCTTCATGTCTTTGATGACCTGCGTCGGACTGAGCAACAACTGCGTCAGATGGAACTGGAGATGGGTGAAAAGTCTGGTGAAGATTTAGAGAAACTGATGTCAGATTACGACCGCTTATCTGAGAATTTTCGCCAAGCAGGTGGCTTTACCTTTGAAGCTGATATACGAGCGATTTTGAATGGATTCAAATTTGATGAATCTATGTGGCAGATGAAAATTGCTGAGCTTTCTGGTGGTCAAAAATACTCGCTTGGCACTTGCTAAAATGCTTCTTGAAAAGCCAAATCTCTTGGTATTGGATGAGCCAACCAACCACTTGGATATCGAAACTATTGCTTGGCTAGAGAATTACTTGGTAAACTATAGTGGCGCACTCATTATTGTCAGCCACGACCGTTATTTCTTAGACAAGGTTGCGACAATTACGCTAGATTTGACCAAGCATTCCTTGGATCGTTATGTGGGCAATTACTCTCGTTTTGTCGAGCTGAAGGAGCAAAAACTAGCTACTGAGGCAAAAAACTATGAAAAGCAGCAGAAGGAGATCGCTGCTCTGGAAGACTTTGTCAATCGCAATCTAGTCCGAGCTTCAACGACCAAACGTGCCCAATCTCGCCGAAAACAACTGGAAAAAATGGAACGTTTGGACAAGCCTGAAGCTGGTAAGAAATCAGCCAACATGACCTTCCAGTCTGAAAAAACGTCTGGTAATGTTGTTTTGACTGTTGAAAATGCGGCTGTTGGCTATGACGGGGAAGTCTTGTCACAACCGATTAACCTAGACCTTCGTAAGATGAATGCTGTCGCTATCGTTGGTCCCAATGGTATTGGCAAGTCAACCTTTATTAAATCAATCGTGGACCAGATTCCCTTTATCAAGGGTGAAAAGCGATTTGGAGCTAATGTTGAGGTTGGTTACTATGACCAAACCCAAAGCAAGCTGACACCAAGTAATACTGTACTGGATGAACTCTGGAATGATTTTAAACTGACACCTGAAGTTGAAATTCGTAACCGTCTTGGTGCCTTCCTTTTCTCAGGAGATGATGTTAAAAAATCAGTTGGTATGTTATCTGGTGGCGAAAAAGCTCGTTTGCTTTTAGCTAAATTGTCTATGGAAAACAACAACTTCTTGATTCTGGACGAGCCAACCAACCACTTGGATATTGATAGCAAGGAAGTGCTAGAAAATGCCTTGATTGACTTTGATGGAACTCTTCTATTCGTCAGCCACGACCGTTACTTTATCAATCGTGTGGCTACCCATGTTCTAGAATTGTCTGAGAATGGCTCGACTCTTTACTTGGGAGATTATGACTACTATGTTGAGAAGAAAGCAGAAGTAGAAATGATTCAAAGTGAGGAAGCTTCAACTAGTAATCAAGCAGAAGAATCAAGTCCAGTTAATGACTATCAAGCTCAGAAAGAAAGTCAAAAAGAAGTTCGCAAACTCATGCGACAAATCGAAAATCTAGAAGCTGAAATAGAAGAGTTAGAAAGTCAAAGCCAAGCCATTTCTGAACGAATGTTGGAAACAAACGATGCCGACAAACTGATGGAATTGCAGGCTGAGCTGGACAAAATCAGCCACCGTCAGGAAGAAGCTATGCTTGAATGGGAAGAATTATCAGAGCAGGTGTAAAGATGGAACATCTTGGAAAAGTATTTCGTGAATTTCGGACAAGTGGAAATTATTCTTTAAAGGAGGCAGCAGGGGAGTCTTGCTCTACCTCTCAGTTATCTCGCTTTGAGCTTGGGGAGTCTGACCTAGCAGTCTCGCGTTTCTTTGAGATTTTGGATAACATTCATGTAACAATCGAAAATTTCATGGACAAGGCAAGGAATTTTCATAATCATGAACATGTTGCCATGATGGGACAAATTGTGCCTCTTTACTATTCAAATGATATTGCAGGTTTTCAAAAGCTTCAAAGAGAACAACTTGAAAAGGCTAAGAGTTCGATCAATCCTCTTTATTTTGAGCTGAACTGGATTTTGCTACAAGGTCTGATTTGTCAAAGAGATGCGAGTTATGATATGAAGCAGGATGATTTGGATAAGGTGGCAGATTATCTTTTCAAAACAGAAGAATGGACCATGTATGAATTGATTCTTTTCGGGAACCTCTATAGTTTCTACGATGTGGACTATGTCACTCGGATTGGTAGAGAAGTTATGGAGAGGGAAGAATTTTACCAAGAGATTGGTCGCCATAAGAGATTGGTGTTGATTTTGGCCCTCAATTGTTATCAGCATTGTTTAGAGCATCTTTCTTTTGACAATGCAAGCTATTTTGAGACTTATACAGAGAAGATTATTGGTAAAAACATTAGTCTGTATGAACGAAATATTTTGCATTACCTAAAAGGTTTTGCCTTATATCAAAAAGGACAGTGTAAAGAAGGTTGTAGCCAAATGCAAGAGGCCATGCATATTTTTGACGTGCTAGGTCTTCCAGAGCAAGTAGCCTACTATCAGGAACACTACGAGAAATTTGTCAAAGATTAATTTTCCCAAATAAGGGAAAAAATAAAAAGCTCCTTTCAGTTTTGATACAATAGTTTCAAAATTTGAGAGGAGTTTTTATATGAATCGCTATGCAGTACAGTTGATTAGTCGTGGAGCTGTTAACAAGATAGGGAATATGCTCTATGATTATGGAAATAGTGTCTGGTTGGCTTCCATGGGGACTATCGGGCAGACTGTTTTAGGAATGTATCAGATTTCTGAACTCGTCACATCTATTCTCGTAAATCCCTTTGGCGGAGTCATTTCAGACCGTTTTTCTCGTCGTAAGATTTTAATGGCGACAGACCTTGTTTGTGGGATTCTTTGTCTGGCTATTTCTTTCATAAGGAATGATAGCTGGATGATTGGGGCTTTGATTGTTGCTAACATTGTGCAGGCTATTGCTTTTGCCTTTTCTAGACCGGCAAATAAGGCCATTATCACAGAATTGGTAGAGAAGGATGAACTGGTCCTCTACAATTCTCGTTTGGAATTAGTGATGCAGGTTGTCAGTGTGAGTTCCCCTGTACTATCTTTTCTGGTCTTACAATTTGCAAGTCTTCGCATTACCTTGGTATTAGATGCCCTTAGTTTTTTCCTCGCTTTTGGCTTAGTAGCCTTGCTTCCAAAGAAAGAAGAGAAGACTTTGGGAGAGAAGAAACTTACATTCAAAGTTATTTTTTCTGATATCAAGGAGGGAGTTCACTATATTGTGAAGCAAAAGGAAATCTTCTTTTTGTTAGTCATGGCTTCAAGTGTCAATTTTTTCTTCGCAGCTTTTAATTACCTCCTTCCCTTTTCGAATCAGCTTTACGGGTCAGAAGGAGCCTATGCCACTATTTTGACAATGGGGGCTATCGGATCTATTGTTGGGGCTTTGCTAGCTAGTAAGATTAAAGCCAGTATGGAAATGCTTCTGTTTTTATTGGCTCTGACTGGACTTGGAGTGATGATAATGGGCTTCACCCTCCCCTCCTATCTGACTTTTTCAGGAAATTTCGTTTGTGAATTGTTTATGACGATGTTCAATGTTCACTTTTTTACTCAGGTACAAACCAAGGTTGAAGGTGAATATCTTGGTAGAGTTCTCAGTTCGATTTATACCTTAGCTATACTATTTATGCCTATTGCAACAGGTTTAATGACCTGGCTTCCAAGTGTTCATCTTTATTCTTTCTTGATTATTGGGCTAGGAGTTGTCATCTTATCCTTCTTAGCTTTAGGCTATGTACGAACTCGTTTTGAAAAAGAGACATAAGTTTGTTTGGACTTCAAAAATAATTCCAATCTAAGTGTTTTTTCCGCCCTTCTCGTTTGTGAGGAGGGCTTACTTTATGGTAAAATGGTTTTATGAATAAAAGAATGAATGAGTTAGTCGCCTTGCTCAATCACTATGCAACTGAGTACTATACCAGCGATAATCCCTCGGTTTCAGATAGTGAGTATGATCGCCTTTACCGAGAGTTGGTTGAGTTAGAAACTGCCTATCCAGATCAAGTGTTAGCAGATAGTCCGACCCATCGTGTTGGTGGCAAAGTCTTAGATGGTTTTGAAAAATACAGTCATCAGTATCCTCTTTATAGTTTGCAGGATGCTTTTTCACGTGAGGAGCTTGAAGCTTTTGACGCGCGTGTTCGTAAGGAAGTGGCTCATCCGACCTATATTTGTGAGCTGAAAATCGATGGCTTGTCTATCTCGCTTACTTATGAAAAGGGGATTTTAGTTGTTGGTGCAACACGTGGAGACGGTTCTGTTGGGGAGAATATCACAGAAAATCTTAAGCGTGTTAAGGACATTCCTTTGACCTTGCCAGAAGAACTAGATATCACAGTTCGTGGGGAATGTTACATGCCACGCGCTTCTTTTGACCAGGTCAACCAAGCTCGCCAAGAAAATGGAGAGCCTGAATTTGCCAATCCTCGTAATGCGGCGGCAGGCACACTACGTCAGTTGGATACAGCAGTAGTTGCCAAGCGTAATCTTGCGACTTTCCTCTATCAAGAAGCCAGCCCTTCAACTCGTGACAGTCAAGAAAAGGTTTTGAAGCACTTAGAACAACTTGGTTTTGTAGTTAATCCTAAGCGAATTTTGGCTGAAAATATGGATGACATCTGGAGTTTTATCCAAGAAGTAGGGAAAGATCGAGACAATCTGCCTTACGATATTGATGGGGTAGTGATCAAGGTCAACGACCTAGCAGGCCAAGAAGAGCTTGGCTTTACCGTTAAGGCACCAAAGTGGGCAGTGGCCTACAAGTTCCCAGCTGAAGAAAAAGAAGCTCAACTCTTATCAGTTGATTGGACAGTTGGCCGTACGGGTGTTGTAACCCCAACTGCGAATCTAACACCAGTACAACTAGCCGGAACAACTGTTAGTCGTGCGACCCTGCATAATGTGGATTATATTGCTGAAAAAGATATCCGCAAAGACGACACGGTTATCGTATATAAGGCTGGCGACATCATCCCTGCTGTTTTACGTGTGGTAGAGTCCAAGCGTGTTTCTGAAGAGAAACTAGATATCCCTACAAACTGTCCAAGTTGTGACTCTGGCTTGTTGCACTTTGAAGATGAAGTGGCTCTCCGTTGTATCAATCCGCGTTGCCCTGCTCAAATCATGGAAGGTTTGATTCACTTTGCCTCTCGTGATGCTATGAATATTACAGGTCTTGGTCCATCTATTGTTGAGAAGCTTTTTGGTGCCAATTTAGTCAAGGACGTGGCAGATATTTATCGTTTGAAAGAGGAAGATTTTCTCCTTTTAGAGGGGGTTAAGGAAAAGTCTGCTTCTAAACTGTATCAAGCCATTCAAGCATCTAAAGAAAATTCTGCCGAGAAACTATTGTTTGGTTTGGGAATTCGCCATGTCGGAAGCAAAGCCAGTCAGCTTTTACTTCGACATTTCCACTCGATTGAAAATCTGGCTCAGGCAGATCCAGAGGAAGTGGCTAGTATTGAAAGTCTGGGTGGTGTGATTGCCAAGAGTCTTCAGACTTATTTTGCGACAGAAGGCTCTGAAATTCTCCTAAGAGAATTAAAAGAAGCTGGGGTCAATCTGGACTATAAAGGTCAGACAGTAGTAGCGGATGCGGCCTTGTCAGGTTTGACTGTTGTATTGACTGGAAAATTGGAACGGCTCAAGCGCTCAGAAGCTAAAAGTAAACTCGAAAGTCTGGGTGCCAAGGTGACAGGCAGTGTTTCTAAAAAGACCAATCTCGTCGTTGCAGGTACAGATGCTGGAAGTAAACTTCAAAAAGGCACAAGAACTTGGTATCGAGGTTCGAGATGAAGCTTGGCTAGAAAGCTTGTAATAATCGTTTAAAAATCAGAGCTTAGATAGTATAACTAGTTTGTTAATCGGGACAAAATTAGTCAAAAATTTATTAGTAAAACAGAAACAAATAAAAAAAGGAAAAATAAAAAATGTATAACTACCCTATGCGCATTCATTACCACCGCAAGAATGGAGAATATGACACTTGCTCTTTTGTAAAAAGTCAGGACCAGCGAATTGATTTACTAACTTACCAAGAAGATTATTTTGGAGCCTTATTTAGCTTTGAACACCCAAGTGCTCATCCCTTAGAAAGCTTGAATTTTGTGGTTCATACCGGCCAAACCAGTAAAGAATATGCCATCCGTTTTAATCACTATCCCCTCTTAACAGAGGTCTGGATTTTGGAAGGAGATGATAGAATTTATTATTCTGAAAATCCTGCTATTGCCAGTCCTTTCTATAAGAATCAAAATCCTTTTGCCTTTGATAAGGCTATCAATAGTGCTAGTTTCGACCACCACTGGGGCTACCAAGGTGAATTGGGGTGCTGTGTAGAGGACAATCAGGCTCATTTTGCTCTCTGGGCTCCAACAGCGACAGAAGTGCAGGTTGTCGTTTATGAATCAGCTACTAATGATGCTCCTGTTTGGAAGACTTTTGATATGGAGAGAGGCAATAGCTACTCTTATAACCATAAGGACAATACTATTGGTGTCTGGAGTTTGGATGTTGAGGAAGATTTGACTGGTAAGGCTTATCAGTATCAAGTCCAATTTCCTCACCACCAAACACTGACACGCGATCCTTACACCATCGCGACCAGTCCTGATGGCAAACGTTCAGCTATCCTGAGCCATGAAGAAAAGCAAGTTGCAAACTTCGAGGTCAAGCACGGTGCTGAGGCTACTTGGCGCTTGGCAAATCCATGTAAGGCAGTTATTTGTGAAATGCACATTCGTGATTTGACCCAATCACCGACCTCAGGTGTGGATGAACATCTTCGCGGAACTTTCTTGGGTGCTGCTCAGACTGGAACGGTTAACCAGTATGGCCAGTCAACTGCTTTTGATTACATCAAGAAGATCGGCTACAATTATGTTCAGTTGCAACCAATTGCAGACCGTCACAAAGAATATGATGCGGATGGGAATGTAACCTACAACTGGGGTTATGATCCACAAAACTATAACGCGCCAGAAACTAGTTTTTCAACTAATCCAGACGACCCAGCTCAGGTTATTCGTGATTTGAAGACCATGGTTCAAGCTTACCACGATGCGGGTATTGGTGTTATTATGGATGTGGTCTATAACCATACCTTCTCAGTTGTTGATGCACCTTTCCAAAACAACTGTCCCTGATTACTATTATCGTATGAATCCAGACGGTACCTTCCAGAATGGAACGGGTGTTGGAAATGAAACAGCCAGCGAACATGAAATGTTCCGCAAGTATATGATTGATTCCCTCCTATACTGGGTACAGGAATACAATATTGACGGCTTCCGTTTTGACTTGATGGGGATTCATGATGTCAAGACTATGCAGATGATTCGTCAGAGTTTGGATGAAATTGACCCTAACATTATCCTTTATGGAGAAGGTTGGGACATGGGAACAGGTCTTGCCCCTTATGATAAGGCTAAGAAGGACAATGCCTACCAGATGCCAAACATCGGTTTCTTTAATGACAATCAACGCGATGCTGTTAAAGGTGGAGAAGTTTACGGGGCTATCAAATCAGGTTTTGTCAGCGGTGCTGCTACAGAGCCAATTCTAGCCAAAGCAATTCTAGGCAGTCGTGAATTAGGTACCTATACACATCCAAATCAAGTACTTAACTATGTGGAAGCCCATGACAATTACAATCTTCACGATTTATTGGCAACTCTTCATCCAGACCAAAGTTCAGAACAAATCATGCGCAAGGTTGAGACAGCCACAGCTATGAACCTACTCATGCAAGGGATGGCCTTTATGGAAATCGGTCAAGAATTTGGTCGTACCAAACTAGTTGCGACTGGTGAAAATGGTGAGTTGACTCATGATGATAGAGAGCGTGCTATGAATAGCTATAATGCTCCAGACAGTGTGAACCAAGTGAACTGGGACTTGATTAATGAGCGTCAAGATAGTATTGAGTTGATCTGTCAGATGATTCGATTGAAGACAGAAACCAGTGCCTTTTCTTACCCAACTTATGATGAGATTTACCATCATGTTTTTGTTCATTCAGCCAACGAACATAGTGGTTTGATTGTCTATGAGATTCAAGGGGAAGACCATTTACTGGTTGTATTTAATGCTAAAGGGCAAGACTTCCAGTTTGAAAATGCTGGAAATCTAGAACTATTGGTGACCAATAGCCATTTAAGTGATAAAGACATGGTTGGTGGCGTCAGTGCCAGCGTCTTTAAAGTCTTGTAGAAAAAATCAAAAGTTTTCAATTTTGTCGTATAATTTCCAGGATATCTTCTTGCTAAAAATTATAAAACTCAATGAAGAATAATAACATAGCATGAAAAAGGTTTAGTTCATCTAAGCCTTTTCTTCTTGTACTGACTGCTTAACAAAAGAGTTCAAATAGTTTGAAAAGTCAAGCTTGTGAAAATAATCTCAAAAATATTGTAAAAAGGGTTGTAATTTTCTGAAAATTTGGTAAAATATATCTTAATCATTTTCAGGAGGACGAGAATTTGACAAGATATCAGAATTTAGTAAATGGAGAATGGAAATCATCTGAAAAAGAAATTACGATTTATTCACCAATCAATCAAGAAGAATTAGGGACAGTACCAGCTATGAGCCAAGCGGAAGTAGATGAGGCTATGCAAGCTGCGCGTGCAGCCCTGCCAGCATGGCGAGCTTTATCAGCAGTTGAACGTGCGGCTTATTTGCATAAGACAGCAGCTATTTTAGAACGCGATAAAGAAAAAATTGGTACTATCCTTGCCAAAGAAGTAGCAAAAGGGATTAAAGCAGCCATTGGAGAAGTAGTGCGTACAGCAGACTTGATTCGCTATGCTGCTGAGGAAGGTCTCCGTATCACTGGACAAGCAATGGAAGGTGGTGGTTTTGAAGCAGCAAGTAAAAACAAATTGGCTGTTGTCCGTCGTGAGCCGGTTGGAGTCGTGCTAGCTATTGCTCCCTTTAACTATCCAGTCAACCTTTCTGGATCTAAGATTGCTCCGGCCTTGATTGCAGGGAATGTGGTTATGTTTAAGCCACCAACACAAGGTTCCATTTCTGGTCTCTTGTTGGCTAAAGCCTTTGAAGAAGCAGGGATTCCAGCAGGTGTTTTCAACACCATTACGGGTCGTGGTTCAGAAATTGGGGATTATATTATTGAGCATAAAGAAGTCAATTTTATCAACTTTACAGGCTCAACTCCTATCGGAGAACGTATTGGTCGTTTAGCTGGTATGCGTCCTATCATGTTGGAGCTTGGTGGGAAAGATGCAGCTCTTGTTCTAGAAGATGCAGATTTGGAACATGCTGCCAAGCAAATTGTTGCGGGTGCCTTTAGCTACTCAGGCCAACGTTGCACGGCCATTAAACGGGTCATTGTTCTTGAAAGTGTAGCAGATAAATTAGTTACTTTGCTTCAAGCAGAAGTTGCTAAATTAACAGTTGGTGACCCATTTGACAATGCTGATATTACACCTGTTATTGACAATGCTTCAGCCGACTTTATTTGGGGCTTGATTGAGGATGCGCAAGAAAAAGGGGCTCAGGCTCTTACACCAATCAAACGTGAGGGCAATCTTCTCTGGCCAGTGCTTTTTGACCAAGTTACAAAAAATATGAAAGTAGCATGGGAAGAGCCATTTGGCCCTGTTTTACCTATTATTCGTGTGGCTAATGTAGAAGAAGCAATTGCCTTTGCCAACGAATCTGAATTCGGCCTTCAATCCTCAGTCTTTACAAATGATTTCAAAAAGGCCTTTGAAATCGCTGAAAAACTTGAAGTGGGTACAGTTCATATTAATAATAAAACCCAACGTGGTCCAGATAATTTCCCATTCCTTGGTGTCAAAGGTTCTGGTGCTGGTGTTCAAGGAATTAAATATAGCATTGAAGCGATGACAAATGTCAAATCCATTGTTTTTGATGTGAAATAAAATGTAAAATCAGGAAATTGTTTTCCTGGTTTCTTTTTTTACTTTAAAAACAACAATTTTATTGGTAAAATGACGAACTTTATGATAGTATTGTAAAAAAACAATTCGTTTTCATAATCTGTTTGAAAATTTCTTGATTTACAAGTGAACACCTCAGTGAATTTGTTGAAGACTTTCAAAAGATTTTTTTGCAAATTCCGTAATTTACTTGAATCTTCCCTAAAAAGGTAGTATAATAAATCTATAGAAAAACGCTTACAGAAAAAGGGGAGGTATTATGGATAAAAGAGAAGCTTTGCGCACCTTTATGACAGGAGAAAATTTTCACCTTCAGCATTATCTAGGAGCACATAGGGAAGAACTAAATGGAGAGTACGGTTATACATTTCGTGTGTGGGCTCCCAACGCTCAGGCTGTCCACTTGGTGGGGGATTTCACGAATTGGGTAGAAAATCAAATTCCAATGGAACGAAATGAATTTGGTGTCTGGGAAGTCTTTACCAGCCTTGCTCATGAAGGCCAAATTTACAAGTATCATATCACACGTGCAAATGGTCATCAGCTGATGAAGATTGATCCTTTGGCTGTACGGTATGAGGCACGTCCGGGAACTGGAGCTATTTTAACAGAGATTCCAGAAAAGAAATGGAAGGATGGGCTTTGGTTAGCTCGTAGAAAACGCTTGAGCTTTGAAGAGCGTCCTGTCAATATTTATGAGGTCCATGCTGGATCTTGGAAGAGAAATCTTGATGGCACACCTTATAGTTTTGCTCAATTGAAAGATGAACTCATTCCTTACTTGGTTGAGATGAACTATACTCACATTGAGTTTATGCCCTTGATGTCTCACCCACTAGGTTTGAGTTGGGGCTATCAGCTTATGGGGTACTTCGCTTTAGAGCATACCTATGGTCGCCCTGAAGAGTTTCAAGATTTTGTTGAGGAATGTCACTTAAACAATATAGGCGTTATTGTAGACTGGGTACCTGGTCATTTTACCATTAATGATGATGCCTTGGCCTATTATGATGGAACACCGACTTTTGAATATCAAGACCATAATAAGGCTCATAACTACGGTTGGGGAGCACTCAATTTTGACCTTGGAAAGAATGAAGTCCAGTCTTTCTTGATTTCTAGTATTAAGTTTTGGATTGACTTTTACCATCTAGATGGTATTCGCGTGGATGCGGTTAGCAACATGCTCTATCTTGATTATGATGATGCACCATGGACGCCTAATAAAGATGGCGGGAATCTCAACTACGAGGGCTATTATTTCCTTCAACGCTTGAATGATGTGATTAAACTAGTTCATCCAGATGTGATGATGATCGCAGAAGAAAGTTCGTCAGCAACCAAGATTACGGGAATGAAAGAGCTTGGTGGTCTAGGATTTGACTACAAGTGGAATATGGGCTGGATGAATGATATCCTCCGATTCTATGAAGAAGATCCGATTTATCGTAAATATGACTTTAACCTGGTGACTTTCAGCTTTATGTATGTTTTCAATGAAAACTATCTCCTACCATTCTCGCACGATGAAGTGGTTCACGGTAAGAAGAGTATGATGCACAAGATGTGGGGAGATCGCTATAATCAATTCGCAGGCTTACGCAATATCTACACTTACCAAATTTGTCACCCTGGTAAGAAATTGCTCTTCATGGGTAGCGAATACGGCCAATTCCTAGAATGGAAATCTGAAGAGCAGTTGGAATGGTCTAATCTAGAAGATCCAATGAATGCTAAGATGAAGTATTTCACTTCTCAGCTAAACCAGTTTTACAAAGATCATCGCTGTCTGTGGGAAATCGATACCAGCTATGATGGTATTGAAATCATTGATGCGGATAATCGAGACCAGAGTGTTCTTTCATTTATTCGTAAGGGTAAAAAAGGCGACATGCTAGTCTGTATCTTTAACATGGCACCTGTTGAACGAAAAGATTTTACCATTGGTCTACCCGTTGCAGGAATTTACGAAGAAGTATGGAATACTGAGTTAGAAGAGTGGGGAGGCGTTTGGAAAGAACATAATCAAACTGTTCAAACGCAAGAAGGACTATGGAAAGATTATGAGCAGACCTTGACCTTTACCCTACCGGCTATGGGAGCAAGTGTTTGGAAAATCAAACGCCGCTTGAAATCTGCAAAAACCGTCACAAGTAAAAACCAAAAAGGAGTAGAAAATGAAGAATGAAATGTTAGCTTTGATTCTTGCCGGTGGGCAAGGAACTCGTCTCGGAAAACTCACTCAAAACCTTGCGAAACCAGCTGTACAATTTGGCGGACGCTACCGTATCATTGACTTCGCTCTTTCAAACTGTGCCAACTCAGGGATTCACAATGTTGGAGTCATTACACAGTATCAACCACTTGCTCTTAACAATCATATTGGAAACGGTTCAAGTTGGGGGTTAGACGGTATTAATTCTGGTGTCTCTATTCTTCAACCTTATTCTGCAAGTGAAGGAAATCGTTGGTTTGAGGGGACTAGCCACGCTATTTACCAAAATATTGATTATATCGACAGTGTCAACCCTGAGTATGTCTTAATTCTCTCTGGGGACCACATCTATAAAATGGACTATGATGATATGCTCCAGTCTCACAAGGATAATAATGCCAGTTTGACAGTAGCAGTTCTTGATGTTCCCCTGAAAGAAGCTAGCCGTTTTGGTATCATGAATACAGATGCCAATAACCGCATTGTGGAATTTGAAGAAAAACCAGCTCAACCTAAATCTACCAAGGCTTCTATGGGTATTTACATCTTTGATTGGCAACGTCTCCGCAATATGCTTGTTGCTGCTGAAAAGAGCAATGTAGATATGTCAGACTTTGGTAAAAATGTCATTCCAAATTACCTTGAGTCAGGTGAAAGTGTCTATGCCTATGAATTTAAAGGTTACTGGAAAGATGTTGGTACGATTGAGTCGCTTTGGGAAGCGAACATGGAGTACATTTCTCCAGAGAATGCCTTGGACAGCCGTAACCGTCAATGGAAGATTTACTCAAGAAACTTAATTTCACCACCAAACTTCCTTGGGGCAAATGCTCATGTGGAAGATTCCTTGGTTGTGACGGATGTTTCGTTGATGGAACTGTTAAACATTCTATCCTTTCAACAGGGGCGCAAGTTCGCGAAGGGGCAGAAGTTGTTGATTCAGTTATCATGAGTGGAGCTATCATTGGTCAAGGAGCTAAGATTAAACGTGCCATTATTGGTGAAGGTGCGATTATTTCTGACGGTGTCGAAATTGATGGAACAGAAGAAGTACAAGTTGTAGGATATGATGAAGTAGTGGGGGTAGCAACAGATGAAGATTGATAAATATTCTGCCATTTTAGGAAATACAGTTGGTTTTCATGATATGTCAACACTGACAGACCACCGTCCAGTAGCTAGTTTACCATTTGGTGGGAAATATCGCTTGATTGACTTCCCGCTTTCAAGCCTTGCTAATGCAGGTGTTCGTAGTGTCTTTGGTATTTTCCAGCAGGATAATATCAGCTCAGTCTTTGACCATATTCGTTCAGGACGTGAGTGGGGCTTATCAACCCTTCTTAGCCATTACTATCTAGGAATTTACAATACCCGTGTAGAAAGTAGCACAGTTGGAAAAGAATACTACCAACAGCTGCTCACCTATTTAAAACGCTCTGGGTCAAACCAAACAGTTGCCCTCAACTGTGATGTTCTGATTAACATCGATTTGAACCAAGTTTTCCATCTACATAGTACAACAAAAGGGCCTATCACTGTGGTTTATAAAAAACTCCCTAAGAAAGATATTTCAGAAGTCAATGCACTCTTGGAAGTGGATGAAACAGACCATGTTCGTTCTCATAAACTCTTTGATAGCAAATCAACAGATGAAATTTACAATATGTCCACAGATATCTTTGTCGTTGATACATCTTGGTTGATTGAACGCTTGGAAGAAGAAGCTAAAAAAGAACATCCAGAGAAGTTGCGCTATGTTTTACGGGATTTGGCTGCAAAAGAAGGGGCTTTTGCCTACGAGTACACAGGTTATCTGGCAAATATTCATTCTGTAGAGTCTTATTATCAAGCTAACAAAGATATGCTTGAATCGCAAAAGTTTTATTCTCTCTTCTCACCAAATCAAAAAATTTATACAAAGGTCAAAAACGAAGAGCCAACTTACTATGCCAATACATCTAAGGTAAGTACTTCTCAGTTTGCGTCTGGTAGTATCATTGAAGGTCAAGTGGCTAATTCTGTTCTATCACGTAATATTCATGTCCATAAGGATAGCTTGGTTAAAGATAGCCTGCTCTTCCCTCGTGTTGTTATTGGAGAAGGAGCTCAGGTAGAATATGCTATCTTGGACAAGGGTGTTGAAGTTGAGCCTGGTGTTGTGATTCGAGGAACTGCAGAACATCCAGTTGTCGTTAAGAAAGGTAGCAAAGTAACAGAGGATATTCATTCATGAAAATTTTATTTGTAGCAGCAGAAGGTGCACCCTTTTCAAAAACAGGTGGTTTGGGAGACGTCATTGGCGCTCTTCCCAAATCACTGGTAAAAGCTGGGCACGAAGTTGCAGTGATTTTACCCTACTATGACATGGTAGAGGCTAAATTTGGAAATCAGATTGAAGATGTTCTTCATTTTGAGGTGAGTGTTGGTTGGCGCAGACAGTATTGTGGAATTAAGAAAACAGTCTTAAACGGTGTGACCTTCTACTTTATTGACAATCAATATTATTTTTTCCGTGGTCATGTTTACGGTGATTTTGATGACGGAGAACGCTTTGCCTTTTTCCAACTTGCTGCCATTGAGGCTATGGAAAGGATTGACTTTATTCCTGACCTTCTCCATGTTCATGACTACCATACAGCTATGATTCCTTTCTTGTTAAAGGAAAAATACCGTTGGATTCAAGCCTATCAAGGAATAAAAACTGTTTTAACCATTCATAATTTGGAATTCCAAGGACAATTTTCAGAAGGAATGTTATGGGATTTGTTTGGAGTCGGCTTTGAACGTTATGCTGATGGCACCCTTCGATGGAACAACTGTCTGAACTGGATGAAGGCTGGTATTCTTTATGCTGACCGTGTTTCAACCGTTTCACCTAGTTATGCTCATGAAATTATGACCAGTCAGTTCGGATGTAACTTGGATCAAATTCTTCGAATGGAGTCTGGCAAGGTGTCTGGTATCGTGAATGGGATTGATGCTGACCTGTATAATCCTCATACGGATGCTCTTTTAGACTATCATTTCAATCAGGAAGATTTGTCTGGAAAAGCCAAAAATAAGGCAAAATTGCAAGAGAGAGTAGGCTTGCCAGTTAGAGCCGACGTTCCACTGGTGGGAATTGTTTCTCGTTTGACACGTCAAAAAGGTTTTGATGTGGTGGTTGAAAGTCTTCACCATATCTTGCAAAATGATGTTCAGATTGTTCTTTTGGGAACTGGCGATCCAGCATTTGAAGGAGCTTTCTCATGGTTTGCTCAAATCTACCCAGATAAGCTATCAGCAAATATCACTTTTGATGTCAAACTAGCTCAAGAAATCTACGCTGCTTGTGACCTCTTCCTCATGCCGAGTCGTTTCGAACCGTGTGGCTTGTCTCAAATGATGGCTATGCGTTACGGAACCTTGCCATTGGTCCATGAAGTTGGTGGCTTGCGAGATACAGTTCGTGCTTTCAATCCAATTGAAGGAAGTGGTACTGGCTTTAGCTTTGACAATCTATCTCCTTATTGGTTAAATTGGACTTTCCAAACAGCATTGGACTTGTATAGAAACCATCCTGATGTTTGGAGAAATCTACAAAAACAAGCTATGGAGTGTGATTTCTCATGGGATACAGCCTGCAAGTCATACCTTGACTTGTACCATAGTTTAGTTAATTAATAGATAAAATCGTATGATGATTTCATACGATTTTTGGGCTGTTTAGAGAGGAGAACTGATGTCTCAAGTAAAAGGTTTGTGTGTTATGGATGTTGATGGAACCTTAATCCTAGAAGAAGTGATTGATCTTTTGGGAAGAGAGGTAGGTCGTGAGGAGGAAATTTCGCTGATTACAAGTCGGGCAATGCAAGGAGAGTTGGACTTTGAAAGCAGTTTACGAAAAAGAGTGTCCTTGTTGGAAGGTCTTCCTGTTTCGGTTTTTGATAAGTCTTCAACACTATTCATCTAACGTCAAATGCCCAGGAATTCATTTCCATTCTCCAAAAGAATGGAATCCTAGTTGGTCTGGTGTCCGGTGGATTTACTCCAATAGTTGAGAGATTAGCAAAATCCCTCGACATTGCCTATTTCTCTGCAAACCAACTTGAAGTCAAAGACGGTTTTCTAACAGGAAAGTTAGTTGGACAAATTATTAATCCCGAAGTCAAAAAAGCAACTCTGGAAAAAAATGGACAGAGGAACTAAAAACTTTCTAAAGAAAGAACGATTGCAATCGGTGATGGGGCCAATGATTTATTAATGTTGAAGTCGGCGGGGATAGGAATCGCCTTTTGTGCCAAAGAAGTGCTCAAAAAAGAAATACCGAATCATGTTGACAAGAGGGATTTTTTAGAAGTTCTTCCTTTGATTGACTGTTTAGAATGAGGGAAAAATATGAAAATTGTAATTGCACCAGATTCATTTAAGGAAAGCTTGACCGCTGAAGAGGTAGCTGAAGCAATAAAAAGAGGCTTCCAACAATCGATAGCAGATGTAGAATGTCTCCTCTGCCCTGTTGGTGATGGTGGCGAAGGTACTGTAGATGCTATCCGACATTCTCTTGACCTTGAAGAAAAATGGATCAAAGTGACAGGACCTTTTGGTCAAAAAGAACCCATGCGCTATTTTCAAAAAGAACAACTGGCACTATTTGAAGTTGCTGATTTAGTTGGCCTTGGAAAGGTTCCGCTAGAGAAACGAAATCCACTTCAAATCCAAACTTGTGGTATTGGAGAGTTGATTCGTCACCTCATTGCTCAAGGGATTAAAGAAATCTATATCGGCGTTGGTGGCACGGCCAGTAATGACGGAGGAATTGGGATCGCTGCTGGTTTAGGTTATCGATTTTATGATAGGGATGGAAATGTCTTGCCGGCATGCGGTCAATCCTTACTAAAATTAGCTTCTGTTTCAACAGAAAATCGCTATGAAATTCCTGAAGATGTGCAAATTCGTATTTTAGCAGATGTCGCGAGTCCCTTATGTGGTCATCAAGGTGCGACTTACACTTTTGGCAAACAAAAAGGTTTACATCCTACTATGTTTGCAGTCGTAGATCAGGCAATCCAAGATTTTTATGAAAAAGTCTCCCCTGTAACATTGGAAATTAAAGGAGCAGGAGCTGGTGGAGGCATTGCTGGCGGTTTGTGTGCTTTTGCCCAGGCAAATATCGTGTCTGGAATTGATACCTGTTTAGATTTGATTGATTTTGATAAGAAAGTTGCAGATGTTGACTTGGTTATCGTTGGTGAAGGTAGACTGGACAGTCAAAGCCTAGCAGGTAAAGCGCCTATTGGTGTTGCAAAAAGAACCCCTGTCGGAGTTCCTGTTATTGCTATTTGTGGTAGTCTTGCTGAAGATTTACCTTCTCTACCATTTGAAAATATCCAAGCCGCCTTTTTCTATTTTGAGAGAAAAGCGAACCTTTAGAAGATAGTTTGAAAAATGCCAGTCTCTATCTGGAGCGCACGGCAGCCAATATCGGGCACTTATTGACTATGCGCAAGATTTAGCCAAACCATTTTTTCCATAAGGATGTTTTGGATGGTTCTTCCTTTTTAACTTCCCAAAGTTTTGCAAAAGCAAGTCGAAGGTTCTTTTCTTCTACTTGAACGGGTGCATTGGTGTGGATAATCAGGCCAAAAGGAGAAGAAGTATGCTCTTCAGATACAATGGTAGCTTGACTATCAGTTTCTTTTGCTTCTTTTAAGTAGAAAACTTGTTTGTCAAATTCGATAGTTGGTGAAATCTTCACAAATAGTGGCTCTGCTTTTTCCTGAAGATTTTCTAAAATAGATAAAAAACCTTTTTCTAACTGAGGGCTATTTGCTGTGTCAATATCTGCATATCCAAGAACTCTTTCCTCAAAAGTACCAAGATAGCGTCTTTGCTCATCCGGATTTAATTTTGCTCCACCATGAGCTTTTTCAAGTAATTGTTTTGATAAATCTGTCATGAAAACAGTATATCATAAAAATTAGAATAAAACAGACAAAAGAAAGCGATTACTTTATAAAGTTAAGGAAAATTTGCACAAAGATAACGTTTTTTCTTGAAAAAGGAGGGGTTTTAAGGTATTATAGAGGTGTAAAAAATTTAACTCATAAGGAGAGTAAAAAATGTCAATTATTACTGATGTTTACGCTCGCGAAGTCCTAGACTCACGCGGTAACCCAACACTTGAAGTAGAAGTTTACACTGAATCAGGTGCTTTCGGACGTGGTATGGTTCCATCAGGAGCTTCTACTGGTGAACACGAAGCAGTTGAACTTCGCGACGGTGACAAATCTCGTTACGGTGGTCTTGGTACACAAAAAGCTGTTGACAACGTAAACAACATCATTGCTGAAGCTATCATTGGCTACGATGTACGTGACCAACAAGCTATCGACCGTGCTATGATCGCACTTGACGGTACTCTAACAAAAGGTAAATTGGGTGCTAACGCAATCCTTGGTGTGTCTATCGCTGTAGCTCGTGCTGCTGCTGACTACCTTGAAATCCCACTTTACAGCTACCTTGGTGGATTCAACACTAAAGTTCTTCCAACTCCAATGATGAACATCATCAACGGTGGTTCTCACTCTGACGCTCCAATCGCTTTCCAAGAATTCATGATCGTACCTGCTGGTGCGCCATCATTCAAAGAAGCTCTTCGTTGGGGTGCTGAAATCTTCCATGCACTTAAGAAAATCCTTAAATCTCGTGGTTTGGAAACAGCCGTAGGTGACGAAGGTGGATTTGCTCCTCGTTTTGAAGGAACTGAAGACGGAGTTGAAACTATCCTTGCTGCTATCGAAGCTGCTGGATATGTTCCTGGTAAAGACGTATTTATCGGATTTGACTGTGCTTCATCAGAATTCTACGATAAAGAACGTAAAGTTTACGACTACACTAAATTCGAAGGTGAAGGAGCAGCTGTACGTACTGCTGCAGAACAAATCGACTACCTTGAAGAATTGGTAAACAAATACCCAATCATCACTATCGAAGATGGTATGGATGAAAATGACTGGGACGGTTGGAAAGCTCTTACTGAACGTCTTGGTGGTAAAGTTCAATTGGTTGGTGACGACTTCTTCGTAACAAACACTTCTTACCTTGAAAAAGGTATTGCAGAAGGTGCTGCTAACTCAATCCTTATCAAAGTTAACCAAATCGGTACTCTTACTGAAACATTCGACGCTATCGAAATGGCGAAAGAAGCTGGTTACACTGCCGTTGTATCACACCGTTCAGGTGAAACTGAAGATTCAACAATCGCTGACATCGCAGTTGCAACTAACGCAGGACAAATCAAGACTGGTTCACTTTCACGTACAGACCGTATCGCTAAATACAACCAATTGCTTCGCATTGAAGACCAACTTGGTGAAGTAGCTGAATACCGTGGATTGAAATCATTCTACAACCTTAAAAAATAATCTAATTTCTAGATTAGAGGGCGTCAAGCCTTTAAACTAAGCACTTTGGGGCGCTTTCCCTTAGTGCTTTTTCTAATTTTACTACCCTTTTAGTTACCCTTAACTGATTTTAGGTATAGTAAGAGGGTAGTCACTGATCGTGACACCCTTTATAAATTATTGATGGCTGTTTCATAATTTGAGACAGCTTTTTTTGCGTTTTCTTGGTTTGTATGCCAGTAAACATTTTCAGTCACTAATAAGTTAGAGTGTCCTAATCTGTATTGGACATCTTTAGGGCTAGTCTGAGCGTACAACATCATAGTGGTATGTGTATGGCGGAAACCGTGGAATGATACATTCGTTACACCAGCATTTTCAAAATGCTTATTTAGTCGTTTGCGTAGATTGCAAGCATAAGCATATTTTTCTGTAAATACAGAGAATACGACCGTTTCAGTACGACCTAATTTCCAAGACTGAATTTGTTGACGATTCTTGTATTGTTTTAATAAAAGCAAGGTGGCTTTGTCTATTGGTATATCACGATAACCAGCGTTTGATTTAGGTGAGTTTATTTCTTGATAGCGGTTTAGTGTCTTATTGATACTGATAACACCGTTTTCTAGGTCAATATCAGACCATTCAAGAGCCAGAGCCTCACTAATACGACACCCAGTGGCCAATAAAGTCTTATATAGGACAACATCAAATAAATTTTTCATAATTTGATTGATCCAGAGTATCTAAATAATTCAGAAACTGTTTTAATTCTTTGTTGTCTAAGTATTTTACAGTAGATTTTTCTTTTTGCTGTTTGCGTGGAACGATGACATCGTTAGCTGGATTGTATTGTATTACCTGGATAGCTACGCCATACTTCAAAATACGCTTATTCATGTTATGGAGTAAGGAGTAGTTAGCAAACGCCCCTTTTTCGCCCTTATTGGCTTTGTCAGCCCACTTATTTACTTGCTGTTGAAGAATAGGCGTGGTTAGCTTATTTAGCTTGTAATCGCCAAATACAGGCAATAAATGCACTCTAACCAATCCATCCATAGACTGGCGAGTATTGGGTTTAACTGTATTCTTGTAACTATCCCACCAAACTTTTACCAATTCTTCGTATGTTGTGATTGTTGGTTTATCTTTAACTGTATACCCGTTAGAAGCAAAAGTATTAATGGCCTCTCTAGCTTTGATTTTAACGCCTGTTTTTGTTTTGGCTGTAACTGTAGTTCTAGCTTTCTTTCCAGTAAGTTTATCAACTCCAAGATACACGCTTGAGCGATATACGATATTTCCGTTTTTCTTTTTGTATTCTGTAATATTCATGGTTTACTCCTCTTTCCATCAGCAGGCAAGCAATTAGAAAAGATTTTGAGTTTATACCATGCGAGGGGTTACGAGAACCCCTTGTTTTCGATTTTAAGCAGTCAGACGGTAAACAATACCAGAGTTGGAAACAAGGCGGATAAAGAAAAATATTAGGGATGAGGTTCCAGGGATTTTTAATAAACTAAAAGCCCTACTCATAAGAGCAGGGCTAGAATTGTCCTCCTGGGACAGTATCATATATTTTGTCGTCAAGCGACCTTATGATTCTATTCTAACCCTAATTTTAAGAAAAGTCAATAAAAATACTCGGATTTTAAAAAATATTTTTCAGTGCCTCATCTATTTTGTCCATAGTATCATCGGAAAGTACAATACCATTCAAAAATTGAATTATTATTTTTTTGGATCACGGAGTCTCATTTTACTAATTGTTGTAACCTGATTCAATAGAACAATACTATCTTTGTTCATATTTTGTGTTTTTAGGATAAATTTATTAGCATACTCCAGTTTCTCATTAAGTTCTGCAAGTAAAATTGCATTTTCTTTTGCCTCCTGTCGTATTTTCTCCGCCTGATCACTTGCGAAGTCTATATTTTTATTGATGGTTAGTATTTGCTTAATAGAAGAATCGTCCATATCAGAACTCGATAAGTTTTTAAGTATTTCCAAAGTTTTTTTATTATCTTCGATTAACGATTCAACCATTACAACTTTTTCGCGCAATTCACCATCTTTTTGAAAAAAACGATCATACAATTCAGATAACTCTCTAACTTTTTTTCAAAGCTTTATTTGATAGTAATTGAAACACTTCGTTGCCAATTGGAAGTTGAAAAATATTTCAAATTAGATATATCAGTTGTTTCTTTTACAGAGGTCAAAGGCAATACATGAAGAAGATGGTTTGAACGTGCATCTATTTTATTCAGAACTATTGCATAATGAAGACCTCCATATTCTCTACCAACATTGAAACCAAAAATCAGCATAAACGATACTTCCTCTTTTTAAAGCCTGAATACTTCGTGGATTAAAAAACTTGTTCTATCTTTAAGTATTTTACCCAATTTTTCTATCCACTGCGCTATTTTTATCAGATCGTTTATTCCCTTCATCGTCCATTCTCTGGAGGAGATGAAGATAATCCTCTAGTTCTTGTATTATCGTGGCAGTGTAAACAGCTATTTCTTCGTTTGTTCTATTACTTCCCATAGTTTTTCCTTCCTCATTAACTACCAGTTAATTTATAAAAATCTTCGTTAACCATTGTCACATTAACGATGCTTTTTTTATTTCCCTCTATACACGCTCAGACTGGCCAAACTTTGAGAGCGTGGGGATTTTTAATTATTCAAACCCTTTGAAACTCTCTAAAATTTTATCTTTTGAGTCTGTAGCATTAAGCACTAAAACAACATAATTCCCGTAGATATAAGCAGGATGTCCAATCAACTCTTTTTTTCTTTTTTTAGCCTCTTCAAACATCGGGTTTTTATCGTAATATTCGTAAACCTCTACAGCAGTATCATCCTCTAAGATAAATCCTTTTTCCTGATTCAGCTTGAATGAGACTAGCTGATTTTTTTATTTCCTCTTTGATTGTGAAACCGTTGTTTTCTAGCGCTTTTTTAAAATCGTCTAAGCTAGTAGCCTTTTTAGAAGCAGGTTTGTCGTTCGCTTTGGTTTGCTCTGTTTTTGGTTGCTCCGAGCTATCTTTTGGTAGCCGATTGATTGTTAGAGCAGGCTACTAGAACACTAGCAGTAAGCAAGATTGCTGATGTTGTTAGTAGTTTTTTTCATGGGTATTCTCCTTTTTATATATGCTGATAATTTTTCAAATAGATTAAAATTTTAGTTTAATTTGTTTCATCATCGTTGTGATCGGTTACTAGAATAGAATCAGCTTTGATTTGTGGTAATTTTTCAATCAGTTCGGTTATTATCCGTTTGCTATCATCATCTAAGATAATGTATTTATAAAGCAGATCAGCGGTATTAGTTCCGTCAATCGAATCAATATCAAGTAACCCGTCAAACCAACGTAGAAATTCATAATCGTGATTCCCAGCACCAACTGAAAATGCGAGAAATGCAGAATCTCCATGAACGTTCGTTCCGTACCGGCTATTAAGTCGATTCTGTATTTCTGTAATACTAGCAGGTTTGTGTTTCTTGTTTTCGATGGCATTCATTTTTATTGTATACTTTTGCCAAGCCAAGTCTGATAATTCATTTGCCAGTTGCGGGTTTTTTCTTAACTCTTCTTTTTCCTCCTCGGACAATTGGTTTTCTAAGAGCGGAGGAATAGAACTATAGCCTAGCAGGTATCCAACAGGTACGCCAAAAAAATCAGCTAGTTGTTTCGCTTTGTCTGTTTTTATTTGGCGCTCACCTTTTTCCCAATATATATAAGTTCGTTTTGTGACCCCTATTTCATTCGCTAACTCTTGCTGAGTTAGCTTTTTTTCTTGTCTTAGTTCTTTCAATCTATTCATTTATATAAACACCTTTCAAATGTATTATATCACGATTAATTTCAAAGGGTGCAAAAAAAGTGCAATTATTTTTAATAATTCTCTTGACATTGCACAATAATTGCAATATAATGAGTTTGTCAACTAGAGTTGAACAAAAATTACACCAATCTCCAGAGCAACACTTTTCAATCTATTCTACTGGAGGTCGATTTTAAAGATAATGGAAAGGGGTAAGGTATTTGAAAAATAATATGCGTGTTATTTTAGCAAAGAAGCGCTTGAAGGTGGCAGATGTTGCAAGAGAAACAGGGCTATCAAAAAGCACTTTAACGGCTTTGTACTATGAACGTGCAAAGAATCCAAGTCTTGATACATTGAAAAAAGTATCTAGTTACTTGGGAGTTACGCTGGATGAATTTCTAGATACGAAAGAATAGAAAGGAGCGACCCAATCGCAATACTATTTTACATATACAGATTTCTCATGTGGTGCTTTACCACTGGGGATTGACAACAAAAAAGGAGCAAAGAAATGAACTTTAAAGAATTTAAAACATGGCTAGATGATGCCGTAAGTGTGGCGGAAGCTATGGCATTACCTGAAAACAAAGGGGTGCTTGACGAATTGATAGAAAATACGGACAATAACCTAGCTTTTATCGCTGAGTTAGTGGAAAGCCGTCAACTGATTTATAGAAAACCTAGACATGAAGATTAAAAACGACAACAAAAAAGTCACTTGCTCAAATTTTGGACGAGGCGAGCAAGCGACTGGATCAAGAATATAGATATTTTTTCTATACCTTGATTATAGCATAGAAAGACAAGGTAAACAATGGGAAAGAAACATCAAGTAGTAAAATTTAAAGATATAGCTGAAAAATTGCCAGAATTAGAGGGTAAGCGTCTAGAAGAAATTACTAAAGTATTAGGTTACCGTAACCTAGAGAGTTGCAGAACCAACCTCTGCAAGCTGAAACAAAACAATCGCCTAGATTTTACACTAGAAAAAGGAGTTTATAGCAAGTTCGCACTCTTAGACGGTACGGTAAAAGAGGAATTGGAAGATAAAGAATTGTCTGAACGTGGGCGCTATTTGAAGAGCGTAGACCGCTATAAGGCAATGCTGAACGCCTTTTCTATCGCCTTTGATAGCACGGTCAAGGCGGAAACCAGACAAAAAAGCAGAACACGACGGCTTGAAAGCCTTGGACAGAATACCAGATAAACATTACGCCCTACTTTATAACATGATGGAGGGCTAACAGATGACAGCATACGAACGAGCAAGGCAATTTTACAGCCGTGCAACTTACGCCCTGAGCGACTTTCTGCATGGGCGGATAGATGAACAAGATTTTTAGAAAACAATGGCAACGGCTAGCAGATAAAGCCGTAAACGAAATGAAGAAAAAAACTAAGAAAACCGAAGTACAGGCAAGCAATTAGAAAAGGTTTTTGAAAAACATAGAGCGCCAACTCTTTAAACTGGTACTTTCTCACGCTTTCAATTTTGGCGAGTCTGAGCGTGATGCTAGGAATTACAAGAAACAATGTATAAGAAACAACCATTAAAAATCCCCACGCTCTCAAAGTTTGGCCACTCTGAGCGTGAGGCTGTAGGCAAGAAAAAAAGTATTAAAAAGCCATCGTGGCAAGTATAAAAAGATAGAAAAAGAGGTAAAAAACATGACAACAAAAAAAGCAACATCAAGCCAACAAGTTCTATTATCGGCTAAGAAACTAGCAGAATTAGGGAACGAATTAACCGACATCATGAATGTTTTAGAAATGAATAACCTAGCTCTTGAAGGGCTTGAGTTTGCACTACAGAATGATACAACCACGTTCTTATGGCTTGCTAAAAAATACACTGATACAGCATACGCCCAGAATGAAAAGCTATACGATCGTCTAAACGAAATAGCCTTTTTGCTTTTGAACAATGACGACGCTAAAGAGCTGGAGGCATACCATGACTAGAGATATTAAAGAAATGGCACAAGCCGAAGACGACTTGCTGAATATGGAACAACCTAAACAAGCGGAATTTATCAAGAACTATAAGGCGAGGGCATAACATGAATGAGTTAGATTTGACCAACACACAAGCGGTAATATTTATGGTGGTATTGATTGGCTTACTGCTTTATCTAAACCACCTAGACCGCAAAACAAGCGCCCAATTTGAGCGAGAAAACCAACAGACGATAGAAACACCTAGCGAGGATTTAAACCCTGATTATGGGCGATATATCCAACTTGCTGGTAAGATTCATAATTAGAAAGGGGTGTAATATGCAACTATTATCAAGAGAAGCAGAACTTGAATTACTGGAGAAAGTGGGAGATCACTTAGCTAAAAGGATAGAACTGGAAAAGCAACGTGATGACAACTGGGACTTGATTTCTAGGTCTGACTTACTCAAAAAACTTGGTATTAGTGGAACTACCTTAAATAATTGGGAAAAAGAAGGTCTCCGGCCACTACGTTCACCATTTGAAAGTAGTAAGAAAATTTATTACCGCAAGAGTGATGTTTATAATTTTCTTGCAATAGATTAGGAGGTGTAATGAGAATAATAGAGTTGACTATATCAGTTGATAAAATGCCTCTATTTGGCTTTCTCAAGTCAAATCCTACTCAAGTATGGAAGAATGGGGAACACTACAAATTTACCTATTATGAGCCTGTAGATGAGGCTTTGACGAGTTTTCAATATAAAGGCTTATATGTGTCTATTAAAGACGAAAATGAGGCAGTAGAGGGCTGGGGATTGGTCAGAAATTTGGATATTGCTATGGCCAGCCCTGACTTGCTGACGATTCTGAAAGATTTAGAGGTAAACAAATTGACCGAGCAACGTCAGGGGCTTGGAGTGGAGTTAAAAGGTTGGATTTTCGACCTGATTTGTAATGGCATTTATACCAGATATGAGACTTCGCTTTTTGTCCGCTTGCTATTTGTGAATGGCTACAGTTTTAGTCAGCTGGTGGACTTGTTTTCTGCAATCGTTAAACGCAAAGACCTAGCCAGTTATTTTTTAGAAGTAGCAAGAATATTTTATAAGGAGGTGGCTTTTGAGTAGCAATGAAATTGTAAAAAAAATCATTGAAGAAGATAAGCAGAAAGTACCGCCTGAAGTGGTGGACTTGACCCTAGCAAGGGAGACCGATGAGGAACACAATAGCCTGAACTTGGCAAAGAGAGCAAGAGGCGATGGCTTTGCAGTCAACTTGGATAATCTCAAGAAGATTTTGAGCGGAGATAGCAAGCTAAAAGGGGCTATACAGTACAACGTCTTCACTTATGAAATCGACGTGACTAGACCAATGAAGCTAAACGGTAGAACCCTGAGCGGTGCAATCGATGACCTGATTATCAGAGAGATTAGGGCTTATATTGCTACCAAGTACAAGCTGGACTATAAAAAAAGTCTGACATAGCGGATATTTTGGAAGTGGTGGCTGGAGAACACAGCTACAATCCCTTAAAAGACTATCTGGAATCTTGCGAAAGTGAGTATAAAGAGTTAGTGAATCAGCGTGATCCCTTTGATATTTTAAGGCATTATCTCAATATTAAGGATGATGAATATAACCGTATTATCATGGATTTGTTTTTCCGTGGAGCGGTTGCCAAGGTGTTTGACCCTACCATCAAGTTTGACTTTGTACTGGACTTGACTGGACGGCAGGGAGTAGGAAAGACCCAATTTTTTGAGGGGCTTTTTACTCACAAGTATTTTACAACCGTTGAGACCTTCACAGACAAAGATGACAAGGCTAGAATGGTAAGAAACTGGTGTGTATTTGATGATGAGATGGTGGCCAGCAAAAAAGCTAGTTTTTCAGAATTGAAGAAATTTATCACAGAAACCAAGCTAGAGTTTAGACCGCCTTACGCCTCCAGTGACAGGCGACTCCCTAAGAGTTTTATCATTGTCAGAGCAACCAATGACCATGATTATTTAAACGACCTGACAGGGGAAAGGCGCTTTCTGGTTGCAGAAGTCCACAAAGACACCAACTATAAGGGCAGGAAGTGGACAGAAAAAGACCGTAGAGCCTTTTGGGGTGCTATGGTGATGGCTTGGAGAGCTAACCAAGTGTTGAACCTGACAGACGAGCAAGAAAAGCTAGTAAACGAGGTTAGAAGCCGTTACAAGTTTGTAGATGAAATCCTTGAGGATGTTGAGCGTTATTTAGAAACTCCCTACCCTAAAAATATGTATCAATTCCCAGCAACAGACAGTACAAGACACTACTATATTCATGACATGATGAACCACGGCTATCATATGGGCGCTAATGGCGTAGAGATTCATCTAGATACTGGAAAGTATGGGAAACTGGTGGAAAGGGACAAGTTGACAGTAAATATATTCTTTTCCGAGGTTTATTTGAACAATTCCCCCAACCCTAAAGATAAAAACAAGGTTAAGAAATTCATGCAAAACAAAGAGGGTTGGGAATCGAGGGACTCCCTTAGATTTGGTAAAAGCGTCAAGCGTGGATTTGCTAAAATAAAAATAAAAGTGTAGACAGTGTAGCCAAAAGATAAAAAAACGGCTACACCCCTAAACCCTTGCTATTACTGACTTTTTAATCTAAATGTAGCCAAAATATATATTTTATAAAAGTATATATAATTAAATACCTAATACGTTATTTATATATTTTTTTTGAGATGAAACGGCTACACGGCTACACAAGGCGAAAACCCTTGGGGCTGTAAGGCGGAATGCGTAGCCAATAGATATTCAAAAACAGCTACACTTTTGCCCAAAAACCTAAAAATAAAATGGGGTAGATGGTACCGACCCCCTTGCGACGGTGTAACTACTAGTGACACCCTTAAAACAGAAAGAGGAGAAAAAACATGACATTAAAAGCATTTTCAGAAACAGCACCAAAACATACATTTACTTATGAATTTGGAGACCTAGAAGACGCACAAATAGCAGGACTAGCGTTATTTGGATTTATGAGAGGTACTTATCTAGTGCCAGCTATTAAACTAAGATATAAGGAAAACGGAACGCTTATCGCTGAGTATTTGGAAGATAACAATCTAGATATCAACTTTAAACGTATTTGTGAAGTTTTTCAAGAATGAAGAAAAATCCAATAGATGAAGAAGTTGAGGAATAGAGTGGAGAGGATGTAAGCAGATGAACTACAATAGAGATCCCGTGACTGGATCTAGCACTCTAAACTTAATCAAACAATAGAAAAGGAAAAAATAAGATGGCAGAAACACAAAACACAAACAATATTGAACAAGCGCAAAAACGCCAAGAACTAGCCCAAAAAATGGATAAAGCACTAGATAAAATCACTAAGGAAGTTAACGCATTGATCACACAAAACGAAAATGCGATTGCTGAGGCTGAACGAGAAAAAACACAGTTGCTTCAAGATCAAGCGAACGCCCAACGTGAACATGATGAAGCGGTTGATGAAGTAGACAAAGACAAGCTACGCAATGCCAAGGATAACTTATGGATTGCTGAAAGTAAATTAAAAAAGAATGCTAAAAAGCTGGAAGACTTGCACAATGAAACACTTATGAGTCTTGAAGATTTTAAGACAAGAATCGATGAACTAGATTCAACGGTTGACAAAAAGCATAAGGCGCTTTATGATAAAGCCGTGGATTTGCTACGAGAGATTGACCAGATCGATGACGAATTTAGAGCTGATTCAGATAAACTTCAAACCCTTTACCATGCTATGGTTTACAAAGTTGGAAAAGGTAAGAGAGAGTTTACTTTCAGCACAGGGGGATCTATTATTTCGCCAGCCGATGGAAGGGTTAGATACGAACCAGTCTATCCAGTTGAACCATTCTTAAGAGAAGTTTATGTGCGAGCCTTTGGAAATACTTACAACGATGTGAAAGGGCATTTTTAAAAGATGAAGAGACAAATTAGACACAAAATTGAACCAGTACCAACGATTGTAGAACTCTTCAAACTAATGGAAGAACACCAGCAAGCACATCCAGAGTACGAGCGTTATAATTTTAAATACATTGAAGATGGGGACGCTATCGGTGCAATCATTGACTACAACGTAGAAGAAGCAGTATTAAAAGCTGAGCAAGAGCAAGATAACGCTTAAGACAAGGGGAGTTTTCCCCTTTTTGTCGCTTAAGGAGGTGAACTAATGTGACAGATAAGTTAACGCAGAGACAAGAAAAATTTGTCCAAGGACTAGTGGCTGGACTATCTCAAAGAAAAAGCATATAAAGAGGCTTATAACGCCCAAAAAGATGGCTGATAGTACGATAGATTCAAGGGCTAGTAAGTTGCTGAAAAGAGTATAAGGTTAATACAAGGTACAGAGAGTTATTAAAAGAGTTTTCAAACCGTGCTTTATGGTCAAGAGAACAGGCTTTTAATGAGTATGAATGGCTAAAAAATAAAGCTAAATCTGAAATTATCGAAAGTGGATTGAGATCTAGTAATTTTAATGCCTTTCTTTCTGCTTTGCATGGGATGAATAATAGCGCTTTTCGTGATTTGGAGTTGCTGGACGAGAAGTTGCGAGCAGAAATCAGTGTGATTAAGAGTAACATCCATCAAGAAACTCCAGTTAAGGATGATAAATTTATAGAGGCCATGAGCGCAATGGTTGAATCCGTTTGGGAAGATGAGATTCAAAAGGAAAAGCCTTAGAATACAAAAAAGCCAAGGCGCTCCGCCTCAGCTATAATCTCAATAATATTATTATATCACAAGGGAGCGAACTAATGGAGCTGGATAACTTCAAAACGATGATGAACGTCAGAGAGCGGATGACTTACTTTCTGAGATTCCAGAGGATGGCAGGGAGTGAAAACCAAGTTACGATAGATGAAGAGGCTTGGGAACTTGTCTTACCTGATCAGTGGAATTTGAGCGGTGGGCATGAAAAAGCAATCCGTGAGGGGTTGGAGATATTCGCCCACGACATCAATAAGATAGAGAACAAGCGAGCCAGAAAATACTTTATTATCCATTATTTTTATATGAGAAAGAAAACAATGAGCGAATGCGTAGAAATGGCAGGTACTAGCTCCACTACTTATCATCGATACAAACAGATAGCTGTTTTAAACTTTGCGAGAATCCACCAGAACGGAGAGCTAGAAGTGTATAAGTAGGGCTGAGGCTTCATATTCACCCCCTATTTTGCTTTTGTTTCGTACTGGATAACTAAATCACCACGGATAAAACTAAAAGCCCTTAGAAACGAATCTAGGGCTTTTGTGGTTGAAAAAGTGTTAGAAAAAGGTGTATAATATAGATAAAGAATAGAAGTAGAGAAATATCGGGAACTACGCACCCTTGGGGTATCTGAAAAGCGGGGAATTCCCTGTCCCTGCTTATTCCAGCACCTAGAGAAATCTAAGTGCTTTTTGATATGAGTTATTTTCTACGTCATATAATGAACCTATCAGCAATCAGCAATAAAAAAAGCACGTTTGACCGTGCTAGTTTCTTGCCTGCTGAACTCATCATTTTAAGTTCCTTTTTGTTACCCTTTATGTTTTCTCAACTTATTTGAATTTAATAGTTTTTGGAGAAAAATCAAGTTAGATATTGAGTAGGCTTAGGCCTATTTTTTTAGTATCTAATAATAGGAAGATAACCTTAAAAAAATAATCGTTGATTTAACAACGTTTCTAGCCCCTCGGATTTTATCCGAAGGGCTATTTTTTTGTATTTAGGGGGCAAAAAGGGCAAAACTTTTTAAAAAAGGTCAGTTACCACAAATACGATTCAGCTAATATAATTGAAAAGGATGGAAAAAAGGTTGCATTTATGATATAATTTATTTTAAAGACCTTATTAGAAATCTTGAAAGAGTATTAAAAACTTAGAATGAGAAAAATTGTTATCAATGGTGGATTACCACTACAAGGTGAAATCACTATTAGTGGTGCTAAAAATAGCGTTGTGGCCTTAATTCCAGCTATTATATTGGCTGATGATGTGGTGACTTTGGATTGCGTTCCAGATATTTCGGATGTAGCAAGTCTTGTCGAAATTATGGAATTGATGGGAGCTACTGTTAAGCGTTATGACGATGTCTTGGAGATTGATCCAAGAGGTGTTCAAAATATTCCAATGCCTTATGGTAAAATTAACAGTCTTCGTGCATCTTACTATTTTTATGGGAGCCTCTTAGGCCGTTTTGGTGAAGCGACAGTTGGTCTACCGGGAGGATGTGATCTAGGTCCTCGTCCGATCGACTTACACCTTAAGGCATTTGAAGCCATGGGTGCCACTGTTAGCTACGAGGGAGATAACATGAAGTTATCTGCTAAAGATACAGGACTTCATGGTGCAAGTATTTACATGGATACGGTTAGTGTAGGGGGCAACGATCAATACGATGATTGCTGCGGTTAAAGCGAATGGTCGTACTATTATTGAAAATGCAGCCCGTGAGCCTGAGATTATTGATGTAGCTACCCTCTTGAATAATATGGGAGCCCATATCCGCGGTGCAGGAACTAATATCATCATTATTGATGGTGTTGAAAGATTACATGGAACCCGTCATCAGGTGATTCCAGACCGTATCGAAGCTGGAACATATATTTCTTTAGCTGCTGCAGTCGGCAAGGGGATTCGTATAAATAATGTTCTTTACGAACACCTAGAAGGATTTATTGCTAAGCTGGAAGAAATGGGAGTGAGAATGACTGTATCTGAAGACAGCATTTTTGTCGAAGAGCAGTCTAATTTGAAAGCAATCAATATTAAGACAGCTCCTTACCCAGGCTTTGCAACTGATTTGCAACAACCGATTACCCCACTTTTACTAAGAGCGAATGGTCGTGGTACAATTGTTGATACGATTTACGAAAAACGTGTAAATCATGTTTTTGAACTAGCAAAGATGGATGCGGACATTTCGACAACAAATGGTCATATTTTGTACACAGGTGGACGTGATTTGCGTGGGGCAAGTGTTAAAGCAACTGACCTGAGAGCTGGTGCAGCTTTAGTTATTGCTGGTCTGATGGCCGAGGGACAAACTGAAATTACCAATATCGAGTTTATCTTACGTGGTTATTCTGATATTATCGAAAAATTACGTAATCTAGGAGCGGATATTACACTTGTTGAGGATTAAACCGTAGAGGTGTTTATGAATATTTGGACCAAATTAGCAATGTTTTCTTTTTTTGAAACGGATCGCTTGTATTTGCGTCCTTTCTTTTTTAGTGATAGTCAAGACTTCCACGAGATAGCTTCAAATCCAGAAAATCTTCAATTTATTTTCCCAACTCAGGCAAGTCTGGAAGAAAGTCAATATGCACTGGCCAATTACTTTATGAAGTCCCCTTTGGGAGTGTGGGCAATTTGTGACCAGAAAAAAATCAACAAATGATTGGTTCTATTAAATTTGAGAAGTTAGATGAAATCAAAAAAAGAAGCTGAGCTTGGCTATTTTTTGAGAAAAGATGCTTGGTCGCAAGGATTTATGACAGAGATTGTTAGAAAAATTTGTCAGCTTTCTTTTGAGGAATTTGGTTTAAAACAATTATCCATCATTACCCACCTTGAAAATGAAGCGAGTCAAAAGGTTGCTCTAAAGTCTGGATTCCGTTTTACTCGTCAGTTTAAAGGAAGTGATCGCTACACAAGAAAAATGCGGGATTATCTTGAATTTCGGTATGTAAAAGGAGAATTCAATGAGTAAGCATCAGGAAATTCTAAGCTATTTGGAAGAATTGCCTGTCGGAAAGAGGGTTAGTGTTCGTAGTATTTCTAACCATCTGGGGGTCAGTGATGGAACGGCCTATCGGGCCATTAAAGAAGCTGAAAATCGTGGACTTGTGGAGACCCGTCCTAGAAGTGGTACTATCCGTGTTAAATCCCAGAAAGTTGCTATTGAAAGATTAACTTTTGCTGAAATTGCAGAAGTGACTTCTTCTGAGGTTTTGGCTGGGCAAGAAGGTTTAGATAGAGAATTTAGTAAGTTCTCTATCGGTGCCATGACTGAACAAAACATCTTATCCTATCTTCATGATGGGGGACTCTTGATTGTCGGGGACCGTACTCGTATCCAACTGTTAGCACTTGAAAATGAAAATGCAGTTCTAGTTACAGGTGGATTTCAGGTCCATGATGATGTGCTTAAACTGGCTAATCAAAAAGGGATTCCTGTTCTGAGAAGTAAGCATGATACTTTCACTGTCGCGACCATGATCAATAAAGCCTTGTCAAATGTCCAAATCAAGACAGACATTTTGACAGTTGAGAAACTTTACCGTCCGAGTCATGAATATGGTTTTCTGAGAGAGACTGACACAGTCAAAGATTATTTGGACTTAGTACGTAAGAATCGAAGCAGTCGTTTTCCAGTTATTAACCAACATCAGGTTGTGGTGGGAGTTGTTACCATGAGAGATGCTGGTGATAAAGTCTCCCAAGCACGACAATTGACAAGGTCATGTCTCGTAGCCTCTTTTTAGTCGGATTATCGACAAATATTGCCAATGTCAGTCAACGAATGATTGCTGAAGATTTTGAAATGGTACCAGTTATTCGAAGCAATCAAACCTTGCTTGGAGTTGTGACACGACGCGATGTCATGGAGAAGATGAGTCGTTCTCAAGTTTCTAGCTCTACCAACTTTTTTTCTGAGCAGATTGGTCAAAAACTTTCTTATCACCATGATGAAGTAGTCATTACAGTGGAACCCTTTATGCTTGAGAAAAACGGTGTTTTGGCTAATGGTGTATTGGCAGAGATACTGACTCACATGACCCAAGATTTAGTTGTGAATAGTGGTCGCAATCTCATCATCGAGCAGATGCTGATCTACTTTTTGCAGGCTGTTCAGATAGATGATATATTGCGTATTCAGGCACGCATTATCCATCATACGAGACGGTCAGCTATTATTGATTACGATATTTATCATGGTCACCAGATTGTTTCAAAAGCAAATGTAACCGTTAAAATTAATTAGAAACTAGGAGAAAAAATGATAACATTAAAATCAGCTCGTGAAATCGAAGCTATGGATAAGGCCGGTGATTTTCTAGCAAGTATTCATATCGGCTTACGTGATTTGATTAAGCCTGGCCTAGATATGTGGGAAGTTGAAGAATATGTTCGTAGACGTTGTAAGGAAGAAAATTTCCTGCCGCTTCAGATTGGAGTTGACGGTGCAATGATGGACTATCCTTATGCTACCTGCTGCTCTCTTAATGATGAAGTAGCTCATGCTTTCCCTCGTCACTATATCTTGAAAGATGGTGATTTGCTCAAGGTTGACATGGTTTTGGGAGGTCCAATTGCCAAATCTGACCTGAATGTCTCAAAATTAAACTTCAACAATGTAGAGCAAATGAAAAAAATACACCCAGAGCTATTTCTGGTGGCCTAGCAGACTCTTGTTGGGCTTATGCTGTTGGTACACCGTCCGAAGAAGTGAAAAAAATTTGATGGATGTAACTAAAGAAGCTATGTATAAAGGGATTGAGCAAGCTGTTGTTGGAAATCGTATTGGTGATATCGGTGCAGCCATTCAAGAATACGCTGAAAGTCGTGGTTACGGTGTAGTGCGTGATTTGGTTGGTCATGGTGTTGGCCCAACTATGCACGAAGAACCAATGGTTCCTAACTATGGTATTGCTGGTCGTGGGCTTCGTCTCCGTGAAGGAATGGTATTGACCATTGAACCGATGATCAATACAGGTGACTGGGAAATCGATACAGATATGAAGACTGGTTGGGCGCATAAGACCATCGACGGTGGTCTATCTTGTCAATATGAACACCAATTTGTCATTACGAAAAGATGGACCTGTTATCTTGACTAGCCAAGGTGAAGAAGGAACTTATTAATAAAAAGTGAAAAAGCCTACTGGAAGTTTATTTTTGATAAAAAAATCCAGTAGATTTTTTTCATAATAAAAATGCATTGTATCAAGTTTTAAGCAGCTGATATGATGTGTTTTTCTGATTTTAAGATTCTTAATTCTTTATTATGATTTCATACTCAATGAAAATCAAAGAGCAAACTAGGAAGCTAGCCGCAAGCTGTACTTGAGTACGGTAAGGCGATGCTGACGTGGTTTGAAGAGATTTTCGAAGAGTATCAAAAATAAAATTCTTCTAAAATGATACACCTCAGGTTAAAAAAACGACATTTCAGATTTTCTGGTTCAGAAATAGCTATCGCTATGATATAATTATCTTATGATTATTACTATTCCTATAAAAAACCAAAAAGATATTGGCACACCATCTGATTCAGTCGTTGTTCTTGGCTATTTTGATGGTATACATAAAGGGCATCAAGAATTGTTTCGTGTTGCCAATAAGGCTGCGAGAAAGGATTTATTACCTATTGTAGTTATGACCTTTAATGAATCTCCAAAGATTGCTTTAGAGCCTTATCATCCGGATCTGTTTTTACATATTTTGAACCCTGCTGAACGTGAAAGAAAATTAAAACGCGAAGGTGTAGAAGAATTATATCTCCTTGATTTTAGTAGTCAATTCGCTAGTCTCACGGCAGAAGAATTTTTTGCAACTTATATCAAGGCTATGAATGCCAAAATTATTGTTGCAGGTTTTGATTATACATTTGGTTCTGACAAAAAAACGGCAGAGGACTTAAAGGATTACTTTGATGGAGAAGTTATCATTGTTTCACCTGTAGAAGATGAGAAAGGAAAGATTAGTTCAACTCGTATCCGTCAAGCTATTGTAGACGGAAATGTGAAAGAAGCAGGAGAACTTTTGGGGGCACCGCTTCCATCAAGAGGCATGGTGGTTCATGGTAATGCTCGTGGTCGTACGATTGGTTATCCAACAGCTAATTTGGTGCTTTTAGACCGCACTTATATGCCAGCAGATGGCGTTTATGTCGTTGATGTTGAGATTCAAAGACAGAAGTATCGTGCTATGGCTAGTGTCGGGAAAAATGTGACCTTTGATGGAGAAGAAGCACGTTTTGAAGTCAATATTTTTGATTTTAATCAAGATATTTATGGGGAAACCGTCATGGTTTATTGGCTTGATCGCATTCGAGATATGACCAAATTTGACTCAGTTGACCAATTAGTGGATCAGTTAAAGGCAGATGAAGAAGTTGCACGGAATTGGTCTTAAGAGTTTGGGTAATTAAAAAAGAGGTTGTTTGTAACCCAAAAGATAGATGATTTAGTCTAACTTTTGAGGTCGCTACACTACCTCTTTTTATTCTTTTTCAAAGGTGAATCCTTCTCCTAGGATTTCATGGGCTTCTGTAATAGTTATAAAGGCTTGAGGATCAATTCGATGAATCATTTCCTTCATTTTCACAATCTCATTTCTGCCGACAATACAGTAGATAATCTTCAAATCTTTTTTGACTATAGTAGCCTTGACCGGAAATAAAAGTAACACCTCTTCCTAGGTCATCATTGATTGCCTTAGCAAGGTGGTCAGGACGTTTTGTGATAATCATGAATCCTTTACCAGCATATCCTCCTTCACCAATCAAATCAATGACACGAGAAACAATAAAATCAAACAAAAGCGTGTAGGAAACCAATCTCAAATCCTTGAAGATCAGGAGAATGAGCATAAGAATACAAAAATCTAAGATAAAGAGCAACTTCCCCATGGATATATGAGTGTATTTGTTGATAATACGAGCTAGAATATCAGTTCCGCCAGTTGTACCACCAGCATTAAAGATAATTCCAAGACCAATTCCCAATAGAATTCCCGCTATAAGGGCTGTGATTAGTAAATCACCTTGAAGATCAATATGAAGGGGAATACGCTCAAAAAAAGCCAACCAGGCGGACAAAGCTAAGGTTCCAAGCAAACTAGAATAGAGGGATTTTGCTCCAAATATTTTCCAAGCTAGAATGAAAAGGGGAATGTTAATCAGCAAGTTCATGAGCGAAACAGGGATTTTAAAAAGATAAAAGGTGATAAGGGTAATACCTGTTGCCCCTCCTTCAAAGAGATGATGAGGAACTACAAAATAAGTCAGCCCAAAAGCATAAATAGCAGCACCTAGTAAAATAGTTAAAATGGGGTAAATTTTTTTAATCATAGGGCACCTCTTTTCTTATAAGTAGATTATATCAAATTTTTACGAAAAATTTGATTGACTCCATTAGGATTTTTAATCTTTTTTTGATATAATTAGAAGTAAGAAAACCAATCTGAATCCTAAAATAGAAAGATTGATACTATGACAAAAATTAAGATTGTAACTGATTCATCTGTTACTATTGAACCTGAACTAGTAAAGCAATTAGATATTACAATTGTTCCATTATCTGTAATGATTGATAATGTTTTTTATTCTGATGCTGATTTGAAAGAAGAAGGTAAATTTCTTCAGTTGATGCAAGCAAGTAAGAATCTTCCGAAAACAAGTCAACCACCTGTAGGTGTCTTTGCTGAAGTATTTGAAGACCTATGCAAGGATGGTAGCCAGATTCTTGCTATTCATATGTCTCATGCCCTTTCTGGTACTGTAGAAGCAGCGCGTCAAGGTGCCAGCCTGTCTACTGCCGATGTGACAGTTATCGATAGTTCCTTCACTGACCAAGCCTTGAAATTCCAAGTTGTTGAGGCTGCGAAATTAGCACAAGAAGGCAATGATATGGCGGAAATTTTATCTCATGTTGAAGAGGTAAAAAACCATACGGAGCTCTATATTGGTGTTTCTACTCTAGAAAACCTAGTAAAAGGTGGACGAATTGGCCGTGTAACTGGATTGTTGAGCTCTCTTCTCAATATCCGTGTTGTCATGCAAATGAAAGACCATGAATTGCAGCCAATTGTTAAAGGTCGTGGAGCTAAAACCTTTAAAAAATGGTTAGATGAGTTGACAACATCTCTCTCTGAACGTTCTGTAGCAGAGATTGGAATTTCATATTCTGGTAGTGCTGATTGGGCAAAAGAGATGAAAGAAAGCTTACAAGCTTATGTTGAAAAGCCAATTTCTGTTTTAGAAACAGGTTCTATTATTCAGACTCATACAGGCGAGAATGCGTGGGCTATTTTGGTACGTTACCATTCCTAAAAAAATAAAGAAAATGCGAATAAACAGCGTTTTTAACTTGACCTATAAGGGATTTTAGGATATGATTATATTTGTTAATTAGAAATTAATTTGGAGGAATCATTAACATGGCAAACAAACAAGATTTGATCGCTAAAGTAGCAGAAGCTACAGAATTGACTAAGAAAGACTCAGCAGCAGCAGTTGAAGCTGTATTCGCAGCAGTAACTGATTACCTTGCAGCTGGTGAAAAAGTTCAATTGATCGGTTTTGGTAACTTTGAAGTTCGTGAGCGTGCTGCACGTAAAGGTCGCAACCCACAAACTGGTAAAGAAATCACAATTGCAGCTTCTAAAGTTCCAGCATTCAAAGCTGGTAAAGCTCTTAAAGACGCTGTTAAATAATTAGCCTTTAAAAAGCCTATTGTATCAATCTTTCTAGCTTGGTCAGTAGGCTTTTTTGTGTATAGGGGGCATTTTGGGGGCAGAATCTGAATGAACTAATACCGGAACAAACCTTTCAAATACAGGCTAATTTAATTTGCGTAGCAGAAATCATACAAATTAAATTGATTATAGTAAAATAGGATATGAATTATTAAGAAAGTTGGTTCTTTATTGGAAACGATAATATTTTCAATCTCCGTTTTTTTAGCAGGGGTCTTGTCCTTCTTTTCTCCCTGTATTTTTCCTCTTTTGCCAGTTTATGCTGGGATTTTATTGGATGATCAGGAAAGCGCAAAAAGTTTTTCTTTGTTTGGGAGAAAGGTTCTCTGGTCAGGTTTGATTCGAACACTTTGCTTTATTGCAGGTATCTCTCTCATTTTCTTTATTCTAGGCTTTGGTGCAGGTTACTTTGGTAATATTCTCTATGCAAATTGGTTTCGATATGTTATGGGGACAATTATTATCATTTTGGGACTTCACCAGATGGAAATTTTTCATTTTAAGAAATTAGAGGTTCAAAAAAGTTTTACTTTCAAGAAATCAGAATCCAATCGTTATTGGTCAGCCTTTTTACTCGGTATTACTTTTAGCTTTGGTTGGACACCTTGTATTGGTCCAGTTTTGAGTTCTGTTTTAGCGCTTGCGGCTTCTGGAGGCAATGGTGCTTGGCAAGGAGCTATCTATACTCTTATTTACACTCTGGGGATGGCCATTCCTTTCTTGGTCTTTGGCTCTAGCTTCAGGAGTAGTGATGCCTTATTTTAGTAAAATCAAAGCGTCATATGATGCTACTGAAAGAAAAATTGGTGGTTTCCTTATTATTTTAATGGGAATTTTGTTACTATTAGGACAAGTAAATGTTCTAGCTGGAATTTTTGAATAAAGGAGAAAAAGATGAAAAAAATAATGTTTGCTGGTTTAAGCCTTTTGTCATTAGTTGTATTGATGGCCTGTGGTGAGGAAGAAACTAAAAAAAGACTCAAGCTCCACAACAGCCAAAAACAACAGCAACAAAACGTCCTGTACAACAAATTGCTGTTGGAAAAGAAGCTCCAGACTTCACCTTGCAATCCATGGATGGTAAAGAAGTTAAGTTATCTGATTATAAGGGTAAAAAAGTCTACTTGAAGTTTTGGGCTTCCTGGTGTGGTCCATGTAAAAAAAGTATGCCTGAGTTGATGGAATTAGCTGCGAAACCAGATCGCGATTTTGAAATTCTTAGTGTCATTGCACCAGGAATTCAAGGTGAAAAAACTGTTGAGCAATTCCCACAGTGGTTCCAAGATCAAGGTTATAAGGATATCCCAGTTCTTTATGATACAAAAGCAACCACCTTCCAAGCTTATCAAATTCGAAGTATTCCTACAGAATACCTAATTGATAGTCAAGGAAAGATTGGAAAGATTCAATTTGGTGTTATCAGTAACGCGGATGCAGAAGCAGCATTTAAAGAAATGAACTAAAATAGATAAAGAGAATCTGATTACAAATTTCATGGTATAATAGATGGTAACCGTAACGTTGCCGTCTTTTTTGTCGGCTAATAGAAAGAGAAGAGAATGTTAAAGAAAAATGATATTGTAGAAGTTGAAATTGTTGATTTGACCCATGAAGGTGCAGGAGTTGCCAAGGTAAATGGTTTGGTATTTTTTGTGGAAAATGCTTTACCAAGCGAAAAAATCCTCATGCGAGTCCTCAAGGTCAATAAAAAGATTGGCTTTGGGAAAGTTGAAGAATACCTTGTCCAATCACCACACCGTAATCAAGATCTAGATTTGGCTTACCTGCGTTCAGGAATCGCGGATTTAGGTCATCTTGCCTATCCAGAACAGCTCAAGTTTAAAACCAAGCAAGTTAAGGACAGTCTCTACAAGATTGCTGGGATTGCTGATGTAGAGGTTGCTAATACTTTGGGTATGGAAAATCCAGTCAAGTACCGCAATAAGGCGCAGGTTCCTGTTCGTCGAGTGAATGGTGTCTTGAAACTGGCTTTTTTTCCGTAAGAATTCCCACGATCTCATGCCTCTGGAAGATTTCTTTATCCAAGATCCTGTGATTGATGAGGTAGTAGTAGCCCTACGCGACTTGCTCCGTCGTTATGACCTGAAACCTTATGATGAAAAGGAACAAGCTGGCTTGATTCGAAATCTTGTGGTGCGTCGTGGGCACTATTCAGGGCAAATCATGGTCATTTTGGTGACAACTCGTCCCAAAATTTTTCGTGTTGACCAATTGATTGAACAATTAATCAAGCAGTTCCCTGAGATTGTGTCTGTCATGCAAAAATATCAACGACCAGAACACCAATGCGATTTTTTTGGAAAGGAGTGGAAAAACTCTTTATGGTCAAGACTATATTATCGACCAAATGTTGGGAAATGACTACCAAATAGCTGGACCAGCCTTTTACCAAGTTAATACTGAAATGGCTGAAAAACTTTATCAAACAGCCGTTGACTTTGCTGAATTAAAAAAAGATGACGTGGTTATTGATGCCTATTCGGGGATAGGGACGATTGGCCTCTGTTGCGAAACATGTTAAGGAAGTCTATGGTGTTGAGGTAATTCCAGAAGCGGTTGAGAATAGCAAGAAGAATGCCCAACTGAACCATATTTCAAACGCCCACTATGTCTGTGATACAGCCGAAAATGCCATGAAAAAGTGGCTCAAGGAAGGTATTCAACCAAGTCTTATCCTAGTGGACCCACCAAGAAAAGGACTCACAGAAAGCTTTATCAAAGCAAGTAGTCAAACAGGAGCAGACCGCATCGCATATATCTCATGTAATGTTGCAACCATGGCGCGTGATATTAAACTCTACCAAGAATTGGGATACGAGTTGAAGAAAGTACAGCCGGTGGATTTATTTCCGCAAACACATCACGTGGAGTGTGTAGTGTTGCTACAACGAAAAAAAGGGTGAAAATCCTTGATTTTAAGCTATTTTACAAGCATTTTGTCTTTGTAGATAAAGGCAATTTTGACGTCAAAAAAGTCCTAAAAAGGCACATAGATGTATATGTATTTGTAGATGTCGTTTGCGCATCGGAAAAATGAATACAACAATAAATATTTATCTAAAGAGAGAACAATTGTATATTGTTCTCCTTTTTTTATTTTCAGGAGGAAAAATGACAAAAGAATTACAATCATCACGCTATATTGTCATTTCATTTTTAGTACGTGAAATGGGAATTGACATTGTTGAAGCCATATCTCTTATGGCTGAATTAGAAAAAAGTGGCTTGGTTCGATTGGAATCAAATGGAGATTTAATACTCAAAGAACTTGGAGGAGCGCTATGAAACGAATTACCGCAAATCAATACCAAACTTCAGAACGGTATTATAAATTACCTAAAATTCTTTTTGAAGATGAGAAATATATGGATATGAAACTAGAAGTAAAGGTGGCTTATTCTATTTTAAAAGATCGTTTAGAATTATCTCTCAATCGTGGTTGGATAGATGAAGAAGGCGCGGTTTATTTAGTATTTTCTAATTCTAAACTGATGAGGCTGTTAGGTTGTTCGAAGTCAAAATTACTGTCCATCAAAAAAACTCTTAAAGAATATGACTTAATTGATGAAGTTCAACAGTCTTCAAGTGAGAAAGGAAGACTAGCTAATAAGATTTATTTAGGAGAATTATCTTCTACCCCAGTAGGTAATTCAAACAGGCCTAGTGTTAATAAAAAGACTAGGGCAGGTTGAAAAATGAAACAGTCCCCGTCTCATATTCAGCCCCTAGTGAGACTGAAGTTAGTGAGACTAAATATAGTGAGACTGATTCTTTATTTACTGAGGATGAGGA
>BNJT01002493.1_pt1 | contig 121610 bp, 134 predicted proteins | sample 8540491 | NCBI WGS metagenome assembly BNJT01 (sample SAMD00202455, study PRJDB9452) | human saliva metagenome | host: Homo sapiens | reverse complement strand
AACGCACCAATTTTTGGTGCGTTACTTCTGTTTTTTTCTAGTCTAAACTTTACTTCTATAAAAAGCCACCTAAAGAGTTATTATAATAGATTGAATCTAAAACGGTACATTATAGATTCTAAAACATTTCTAGAAATTAATTTGACTTTCCTAAGCTCTCTGTTCATATCTTATTTCAATCCGCTATACTTTTTAGGTGGCTTTTCTCAAAATACTATACATTTTAAAACAAAACCACACAATGTTTCTTTCAGCTTAATTGAGTATAAAACTGAAATCACTGTGTGGTTTTATTTTGAAGCTAGTTTTTGCCCAACATCATATTAAGTAGCAATTTGTTATATTCATTTAAACAAAGGATTAAAGAAGCCGTCTGTATTTTTAAGAAGGGCTTTGAATACTTTGGACTTCAAGTCCACTGTATTTTTGAAATGATCTTTAATTTTCGGATCTGACATTCCCTCCAAATCTTTGCGAACTGCTTTATCAAATAAAGTGCGTAACTCATCATAGTTGCTAATATGGGTTCCATCAATATCTATAGCCTCAAAACCTTTCTTAGCTTTAACAAGAATTTCCCCGTACCAATGTCTCTTCCACTCTTCAAGGGTTTTAAAGTTTCCTTGCGATACTTTATTAATTATTAGCTTATCGCTTAGTAAACCATGGTTGTTTTTATCTGCTTCTGCTTTGTATTTATTAGATACATAACTGATAAAGCCATTTTCATAACCATAATAACCCCACATACGGAAAGCATTATGCTTAAATGATAATGAACCAGGTGCACCATCACTCGTATTCCCACCGTAAATACCAGCCATCATATTGACATTCACGTAAGCTGAGTTTGGAGTGAAATCCTCTGGACGATAAATTCCATTCCCTGGATTTCCATGTTTTGTCATAAAATTATTATCGATTAAATCATTGATGCTTGATAACTTCTTAGCTTTTTCTTCTTCATTCAAATCACGAACTTTATCCCATTGATTCGGCGCTTTGAGCTTATTCAAATTGTCAATGGTCCGCATTGCCTTGTCAACTTTCTTGAACCACTTCGTATTAATATCTGGTACCCCTGATTCTAGAACTGCATCTGCTTCTAGATGATCTAGCATCATTAGTGCTTCATTATAGTTTTTCATGTAGCGGTCAATGTCATCACGTGTTTGAAGCTTATCAGGATTATAATTGTACCATTGGTCACCATCATTTTCACGATGATAGGCCATGTTAAGACCTAGAGCACCATACTCACCGTTACCTGTAGATTTATCAGGTGTTTGCAACATACCTTGAGCATATGCTTCAACGTCGGTGCCTTCACGATGACTATTTCCTCCAAATATAACATACGGTCATTAACATGAGTTGTTTCATGTGTAAATGCTGAAATACCAAATTGACTAATCATATCCGTTACCATAAACAAGACTTTGTCATCATTATTTGGATTAGGGAATATTGAGGCCATAGCGCCCATACGCCAGTCTCTATCATGGTGTCTCCATGTTGGACCATATAATTCACGAATTGGTGCTACAGGGTTACCCTTACTGTCAAATCCTCGACGACCTACAGGAGAACCATTGTAGGTCTGATTATCCCAAACAGGTGTTGGTACCATATTTTGACTCTTAAGAAGTCTATCACGTACATTAGGTATAGCTAATCTTGACCAGAAATCAAGATAAGTTTGTTGCCCTTTAGCAACTTTATCAATCTCTTTCTTAAATTCGTTTCGAGATTCTTCTGTATACTTACCATATTTTTCAAATGAACTATAAGCCATCGTATTGTATGTTGAAATTAAGAACATATGAGCATTCTTAAGAGTTAATAGAGGTAAGATCATACGATTATGAACACCATTGTTCAAACCATCAAATGCACGATGTCGTTTGTTAACAAAATCTGGGTTCGTTGTTTTAGGCTCCACAACGTATACATTCTTAGCCGCATGGATAAACCAATCATTTAAATCAGTATCGTTAGTGAAGAGACGCATGTTGTAATCTAAGAAGCCATGTAATTCAGACTTACCAATAGTTCCACCAATCATATCACGATAAGCATCCAAAGTTCTGTCTCCCTTGATATTTCGCTCACTTGATCCAATTCGAATTAAGAAATCAAGAAGGTCAACTGACTTACCATAGAAGTCAGGTTTAAACATCATCAAGTTCTTGATAGTCATATCCCCATACTTGATATCATAGTAACGATTAAGGTAAGTAAGAGCCATCATGATTTTAGCTTTATTTTCATCCACTTTTTTAACAAATGCTTTCATAGCCGCTTCGTCACTATTTAATTGATGGTCAGCATTTTCAATCAAAGATTTGACCAATTTATCAAGATTAGCTTTCGTTTCAGCAAAACTTTCTTCGAGATAAAGGTCTCGGATATAACCGTTTTTACGTTCCTCTGTATTTTCTTCAGCTCTATCCCGATTACCCATCAAGGCACGTACTTCAGGAGAAATTAATTCAACAGTCGCTAACCTACCTTTAATGTCTTGAATCAATTGATCACGATTTTTATCAACCATGTTTGGTGTATAAACAATGTCACCCAATCCATCGATACTATACTCACGAACTTGCGCTACTTTAGACTCTTTTTGATGAACAGCTTTGATTTCTTTAGTCTTATCTGCATAGTGAATCATCACATGATCAATATCTGATAAATCGGTCACGAATTGACCATCCTTCATACCCGTAACAGAAAGGACTTCCTTCTTAGCTAAGTTTGAATCTTCTGCAAGTTTGTTACCTTGGTTAACAATCCACTCTTTGTTGTAGAACGGTTGAAGCTTTTCAATGTTGCGATAAGCTAGATCTCGATCTACTTTATAGTCTTGGGTTGACTTATATTCATCTTCTTTCTTGTTAAGAGGTTTAAGGTATTAACAATAGGGTCATGGATTTCATACTTGTCTGCTGAGATACCGTAAGATTCAATTTTCTTATCTGCTTCTACTTGGGAAATCGTTGAGATTCGTTTTGAGCGTTGATAAGAAGACAGACCTGTACTAACATCTTTCACGACATAATCACGATTCAATCGATTTCCAGAGAAATATCCGTCTTCATCATCAATATTGTGTGAACCAAAGAAGATTTCACCCTTGGAAACTTTCATCATGGAAACATTATCTTCAATAGCTCCCAAGACCCAGTTAGTGCTAATGAATCCTCCCACATCAACAGGATTTTCAATATCAATCGTCCCTTTCGCAACAGAGTGACGTACACTACCTTCTCTTCCAACAGTATAATTATCCATACCATTACCTGAAACAGATACAATACCAGCTGCTTTTGCCCGTTTACCAGTAATTGTGGCATTTACAAAGGCCTTATCAAGGTTACCCTTCCAAATTTCTCCAACAATCCCTGCTAGGTTTTGCCCCTTATCTCCACCAGCATGTAATTTACCAATAAATGCAACATTGCGCATATTTGCTCCACGGTCTAACTTATTCACAATTCCTGCAATATTATTATTAGCGATAACACTACCTGTGACTTTAATATCTTCAACAGTTGCATTTTTCACCATATTAGCAACAGGTGCTATTCCGTCAGCCCAAGGCATATTGATATCCACATTACCTAAATTAATATTCTTCACTGAACCATTTTCAATACGATCAAATAAGGGACGGGCAATATTATGAATCGTATATTGTTTACCATCAACACTTGATAAGTGTCCCTTAAACGTGCCTGGGACATATTGTTTAAAGGGCGTTGGCACATTCGTTGCATTCAAATCTGCACCAAGTTTGAATGTACCATTTTTATCGGCATTCATAGCATCTACTAAATCTTTAAAGTTATAGTAAACATTATCATCTTTAGGGCGAGGTTTTTCAATGTAATGAATGTATTCATTTCTAGTCTTAGATGGATCCACATGTTGAATCAAATCTTGAGCAGTTGCTGTAATTTTATAAAGTTCTTTTTCTTTTTCAGTTACCAACTCAATCTTATCAACTGCTAAACGTGTTACTTTATTATCACGACTAGTGATTTTTAAGTACATTTTCTTCACATCTTCATCTGAAGGTTTTTCAGTCATGAAATCACTAGGTGTTTCAGTACCATCATCATTTACCTTCACTAAATTAGTAGATGCGATATTTTTAATTTCAACTTTTTTCAACTCTAAACGTAAAGGTTTTTCATCCAATTTAGATGTTTCAGCACCTTGACCACGATCATAAATCATTGTTGTTGCAATCTTATAATCTTTAAATAAATCCAAACTTTGTACAGCGTCAGTTAATTTTTCTTTAGATAAATCAACCCGTTTAACTACTGTATCACCATCTTTAATTTCAGCTACAATACTTGATATTTCAGCATTATCTTTATTATCAAGCGCATAATTTAAGTTGGCAGAACGATTCATAGCATCTTCAGTTACTTTGGTCAAGGTTAAAACAGGTGCAACTTTTATCTGGTATTCTGGTAAGGCTGGTTGAACTTCAGGTTCGCCTTTTTCAGTTACAACAGCTGCTGGCAATTCTGCTTGAACCTCAGGTTCCCCTTTTTCAGTTACAACTGCTTCTGATAACGATGGTTGAACTTCAGGTTCCCCCTTTTCAGTGACTACAGCTGCTGGTAATTCTGCTTGAACTTCAGGTTCGCCTTTGTCGGTCACGACTGCTTCTGGTAATTCTTGTTGAACTTCAGGTTCGCCTTTTTCAGTTACAACAGCTTCTGGTAAGGCTGGTTGAACTTCAGGTTCGCCTTTTTCAGTTACAACAGCTTCTAGTAATGCTGGTTGAACTTCAGATTCGCCTTTGTCGGTCACGACTGCTTCTGGTAAGGCTGGTTGAACTGCTGGTTCGCCTTTTTCAGTTACAACAGCTTCTGGTAATGCTGGTTGAACTGCTGGTTCGCCTTTTTCAGTTACAACAGCTTCTGGTAATGCTGATTGAACTGCTGGTTCACCTTTGTCGGTTACGACTGCTTCGGATAAGGATGGTTGAACCTCAGGTTTGCCCTTTTCAGTTACAACAGCTGCTGGTAATTCTGCTTGAACTGCAGGTTCGCCTTTGTCGGTCACGACTGCTTCTGGTAATTCTGGTTGAACTGCAGGTTCTACCTTTTCTGAGACTACGGCTGCTGGCAATTCTGCTTGAACTGCAGGTTCGCCTTTGTCGGTCACGACTGCTTCTGGTAATTCTGGTTGAACTGCAGGTTCTACCTTTTCTGAGACTACGGCTGCTGGCAATTCTGGTTGAACTGCAGGTTCTACCTTTTCTGAGACTACGGCTGCTGGCAATTCTGGCTGAACCTCAGGTTCGCCTTTCTCTGCTACAACTTTGGGTTGCTCAACTGGCGAAACAGTTCTCTCATCAAGCTCCAAGTAACCAACATATCTGTAACCATAAATTTGCAACACACCATCACGTCCAGACTCATGGATGTTAGCATTCAAATTAAGTGCTGAAGTAGTTGATAGTGTAACTAAACCTGTCGCCCCTACAATCAAAAATGTAGCTATTTTTTTATTTATCTTATCTTTTGTAATAACTACAACAAGGCTACCGATGGTCAATAAACCAAATACAGTCATAATAGATTGTGATTGACCAGTATTTGGTAGTGCGTCTTTCTCATAAACCAAAGCATATGATTCTTTTGATTCGTCAGGTCTACCTTGTTTGAGCTGATCACGTTCAGTTTGTGTCAAATTACTATAATCCAAGTAGTGATAAGTCGATGCACCAACAATTGACGGAGCGAATAAAAGACTTCCCAAGAATACTGAGCCAACAATACCTTTTATTTTCCTAATGGAAAATTTATCTTTTTTTAATAATGACAATTGTAATCCTCTACCTTTACTTTTTATTTCCTAATAGCAAACACTATTTTTTATTCTCAAAAATTGAACTTCTAAAATCATTCGTTTGATCGAGATAAGCTTTATATATTGCCTGTTTAAGTTTATGAACTCTACTTCTTTCTGGGTATATATTCACAAGATAATCCTCAGCATCTTCATTGACAGCAGTAGTCATCATTCTTTGAAGCGCATTTATATTTGTTATTGTCACTCTATCTTTTCTGAACCAATCTCCATTTGGGTTATCGAAGCTAATGCTCATTAATTTATTAAATTTAGCTATTCGCTCATTATACATTGCTTTTTTGAAATCAATCCATGATTTATATTCATTATTAAACACTTTCTTAAGCACTAAATCATCAGTTACATTACCGATTTTTTTACCATATGATGTAATAACGTCACCATTTGCTTTTGCTTCTTCTGCGTATTGATTAGAAATATATGGTACCATTCCATCTTTAAAACCTTTTGCAGCTAACAACTCGAACGCCATACGACGTCCCATTAAATCACCCGGAGTTCCTTTATCATTACTTAGAGCAGAATATATTGGTGAAAAATAGTTTAATTGTATAATATCCATTTCGTTTAAAGGTATTATCATTGTCATTTTCATATCCTCTTCTTGTAATAACATCATTTTTCAATTAGACTATTAAATGTCGTTAATTTGCTAAGTTCACTATCATTTAAATAACGAATAACATTGGTTGCATAAACTTTACTTCCATCTGGATCTGTTTCAAATTTATTTTCTATTTTTCTCAACAAGTCATTTTTCTTAGAAATATCTAAGTTAACAACTGCATTACCTTCTAGATATTCTAGCATATAAATTACATCAAACATATTATGCATATATGTTTGCAAGTCTTCTGCATTATTAAATCGTTTTGTAGGATCTTTTACCTGAAGTCTAGTTGGATCTTCTGATTCTTCATATTTCAATATAGAGTTAATCGTAATAGTAGGATCATTTGGATGATCAGGAGCTTGTAATAATCCTTTAGCATAAAACTCTGGTCCAAGTCCATTTCGTCTTCCGTATCCTCCAAGATAAATTTCTCTATCTGAGTTATGTGTCATTTCATGTGTATAAGTTACCGCACCATCTTTATCAAGCATACGATACGCCATATAGTAGAATGCATCCCCTGTAGCGTATGCTCCATTAGCATTATGAACAACATTATTTCCTGCTGGACCAAAGAAATGTTTTATTGCTGGATGATCAGTTTCAAAAGTAGCTTGGTATGTATCTTTATCTACTTTTTCATCTGTACCAAATCTAAATGCATCATAGACTAGAACACTTCTATATAATTTTTCTTTATTTTTATCATCTAATATTTTATACCAATAATCATAGTGATCCCTAAATCTAGCAGCCGCTTCTTTAGCTTTTGTTTCAACATAATCATTTAAATTAGTTCCTGCTGGATGTTCTTTACTTCTATATCTATCATAAGCTCCAAATCCTATAGTCGAAATGTTGGCTATAATAAACACCGATTTTTCAGGTAATGTTAATAGCGGTAAGACCATACTTGGGTATTTCCATGATGGGCTAGTTAACCTATCATATACCCCTATAGATTGTGGAGTACCTGCTTTTGATTGTTTTTCGCTAACTTCTGGAATAGAAGATTTTTCTTCTACAATATAGGCTTTAGTTTGATTTTTGAACCACTCATTATTTGTTTTATCTGGTACAAAAGCTTTTCTATATTTTTCCAAAGCATCAAATAAATTATTAGTTTTATAATTTTTTTGCTAATAAAAACGTTATAAGTTATAACATTATTTTTTGCTAGTAGATTATTATATCCAGATTTACCTAGTTCGATAACATTATCTAACGCTGAACTATTTGATTTACCGAAGAAATCCAAGTGGTACATGACTAAATCTTTCGCTTTTTGTATCACCATATTTGAAGTCGTACCAACGCTCTAAGTATGTTAATCCTAGAAGTAGAGCTTCTTTATTATTTTTAATTTTTTTTCGATTACATAATTATCTATTATCTTATTGTTATTTTTCAGCTATTGCAGCATCTGCAGTAAGTAGTTTCGTTAAACTATCTCTCAAGTTATTTTTTTGTAGTATTGAATTGTTCTTCTAAATATAGTTCTGTTAAACTAACATCATTTGAAACATCTAATACTTTTTCTAATTTCCTTTGATTTATATTCTACACTATTTAATGTTGGTAATACTTTATCTAAAAATATTATTATAATTGTGAAGTAATGTATTCGGTGTATAAATTAAATTTGTACCGTCTATTCTATACTCTGCTACATTTGAAAAAAATCACTTTGATAATTTACATTAAGTTTCTCTGATGTATTGTCCGCGTAGTATAGTAATAGTTTATTTATACTTGATTTGTATTTGTTAATATCACTAATTACTTCATTATCTTTCAATGGAACCACTGACAATAATTCTTTATTATAAAGATTACTACTTGACTCTATTAAATTTCCGTACTTAACTATTGTTTCTCTATTGTAGAACGGTAATAGTTTTTTTCTATATTTTTATATACTTTTTCTTTAGATGAAACGGCATTCTCAAGATTTTTATAGTCAGTTACATATCTAGAGGAGAAATTAAAATCTTCTGTTTTAATAGTATTTTTAGATGCAAAAGCAGCTTTTTTCTCTCTAATTTGTGCGTCTTCTAATACTTCTCCTCTTTGAACATCAGAATCCTTAGTTAAGATTTCATCATCCTCTGGTACTACGTTCACAACCTTATTATTTTTGTTGCTATATACATGTTTTGCTTGCATGTTAGTGAAATCTTTTCCAGTTATAGCATTACCGTTTGTAACATTAACGTCGCTTAATACATTAGAAAGTCGACCAGATTTTTCTAATCCTCCAGCTGGATCCCAAAGATTACCAACTACTCCACCAACGTTTGCAAAACGTTGAACATTATTAAGATTTCCTTCAGCATAACTATTACTAATTAGTGCACTATCTTCTACTGCACCAACTATTCCACCAATAGACTGATCACCTTGCGTTGCATTCGTCGCCATATCGATAGATGCAATCGACTTGTCTATTAATGCTCCCGAACCAGAAAGTTTACCTACTAAACCTCCGATTTGATAACTAGCAACTGTTTTATATGTATTAGTTATTCTGCCTGTATAGCTACTGTTAGAAATAGTAGAATTATTAACTTGTGATACTAATCCTCCTATTCCATGTTCCCCAGCTATTGCTCCATCAGCATGAACATTACTAATTGCAGTTCTATTTTTCGCTTCTTTCGCTAATGTTGCAGCATCTTCTTTTGATGAAATATTGGCATCTTTTATTGAAAGATCTTTTACTGTAGCGCTATTTAGCACATTAAACAGTGGTTTTTTCAGGTTATATATAGCGTAATATTTATTGTTATTTTGCCCTATTAATGTTCCATGAAATTCATTTTTCACATAACTTTCTTGACCATCTGGAAGTTCAAGTTCACGAGCATCCATAGTTGCACCTAAACGGAATGTGCCATTAGGAGTGTTATTCATTGCATCTACTAAATTTTTAAATGATGTATAGACACCAGTTTCACTTTGCTGAGTTTTTGGTAAATAGTAAGTATAATTTTCTAATACATTATTATTTTCATGATGTATCAGATTATTTGCACTTGCTACTATTTTATAAACAGCTCTATTATCTTTATTATCATTAGTAATGCTTGTAACTGGTAGCATCACATCTTTAAAGTTCTCTGATTTTACTTTCATGAAGTAATTTTGTGGATCATTTGGTACAGAATCTAATGAAGTTACATGACGATACTTATCACCATCTTTTGAATATAGTTCTACAGAAGATATATTTCTAAGCTCTAATTTCTTATTAACGTCTTCTTCTTTAATATCGTCTTTTTTCTCATCTTTATGACGTTCTAGTGCATCATATGTCGGAGTAATTTCTTTACCATTTATAATACTTCTAATCCAGTCTAATTGTGTTGGAGATAATATTAATCCTCCTGAACGGTTCTTAGCACCATTTTGGTGTACACCAATGACTTCACCGTTAGCATTAAATATTCCTCCACCACTCATACCAGGATTTCCACCTTGATATTGGACACCGTAGGTATTATTCGCATATTTTTGTTCCATTTCTACCGTAGTATCTTTTAAGTGCGTATATTCCCCGCCTGGATATCCATGAACATTTAGTTTGTCATTAAGATTTACTTTAGTATAATTTTTAACTAAGTCTACATGTTCTCTGCTAGTTGTTTCAGGTAGCTTAATCACTGCTAAATCATAGATAAATCCTTTTGGATAATCTTGTTTATTATAAAAATGGATATCATTAGCAGTAAATCTTCCTTTTCGCCCATCGGGAGTTACCCATTCATATGTATTTTTGGTTTCATCCCCTATGAACTTACCTGTAGTATTATCAGTAGAATTATTAATGAAATTATGTGCTACTGTTAAAAGTACATTTGATGCAATAAAAGTAGCTGATCCCACTCCAGTTCCCCTAGATGAATCTGTAATAAAGGTCATATTAATTAATGCACTAGATTTTTTCTGAATACTCATTTCTTCTGGTGTATTAGTATTTTCATTATTTGGTTTAGTCTCTTCTGTACTTGGTTGTTCAATACTTCCAGAATACTCTCTAGTTGGCTCTACTTTCTCTGGTTCTACTAACGCTCCAGCTTGTACTCCTGTATATTCTCTTGGCGATTCTACTTTTTCTGGTTCTGCTAAAGCTCCAGCTTGTATACCCGTATATTCTCTCGGAGCTTCCACTTTCTCAGGCTCTGCTATTGCTCCAGCTTGTACCCCTGTGTATTCTGGAAGTGGAGCTACTTGCTCTGGTTCGACTATTGCTCCAGACTGGGTGCTGGTATATTCTGGTTTTTCAGCTGTCTCAGGGGCTACAACAGCTCCCGATTGCTCACCTGTATATTCTGGTAAGGAAGCATGGGTCTCTGGTTCGACGATGGCACTAGACTGAGTCCCCTTGTACTCTGGTTGTGGAGTTACTTGTTCTGGTTCTACTAACGCTCCAGCTTGTACTCCTGTGTATTCTCTTGGTGATTCTACTTTCTCTGGTTCTACTAACGCTCCAGCTTGTACTTCTGTATATTCTCTTGTCGGTTCTACTTGTTCTGGTTCCACTATAGAGCCTGACTGAACTCCTGTGTATTCAGGAAGTGGAGCTACTTGCTCTGATTCACCTTTGTCGGTTACAACTGCTTCAGGTAACGCAGGCTGAACTGCTGGTTTGTCTTTATCGGTTACAACTGCTTTTGGCAATTCAGGTTGGACTGCAGCCTCCCCTTTATCGGTAACAACTGCTTCTGGCAATTCAGGCTGAACTGCGGGTTCACCCTTATCAGTCACGACTGCTTCGGGTAACGTTGGTTGAACTGCAGGTTCACCTTTGTCAGTTACAACAGCTTCGGGTAAGGCGGGTTGGACTTCCGGCTCACCTTTGTCAGTCACAACTGCTTCTGGCAACTCTGGGTGAACTTCTGGTTCACCTTTATCACTTACAACTGCTTCGGGTAAGGCGGGTTGAACTGCGGGTTCACCTTTAGCACTTACTACTGCTTCGGGTAAGGCGGGTTGAACTGCGGGCTCACCTTTGCCAGTTACAACAGCTTCTGGTAATTCAGGTTGAACTGCAGGTTCGCCTTTATCACTTACAACTGCTTCGGGTAATTCTGCCTGAACCGCTGGCTCACCCTTGTCACTTACTACTGCTTCAGGTAACTCTGGCTGGATCGCTGGCTCACCCTTGTCGGTTACCAGAGTTCCAGCTTGTACATCCTTATGTTTGGCTAATTGTTCTTGAGAATTTGAAGATTGTTTCTCTTCTTTTCTTGGATTGGTTAATTCTGCAGAGAGAGTTTTTCAACTACTTGAACTTCTGTCGACTTAGTTGAAGAAACAGGTGTTTTTCCCTGAATAGCTTGTACTGTTGATGGATTCTCTACAAAATTTGGTGTAACATTGTAATCTACCTTTTGTTGATTTTTAGAAGTAGCTACTGATTTCTCTTGATTACTTACTTCGGAATCAGAAGTAGTTTTCCCCTCTTTGATATATCCAATATAAGTGTAACCTGAAATCTCTTTAGGAAGAGGTAATTTTTCTCCTGAAGTTAATTCATAGTCCGTATTGTAATTCAGTAAGAGATTATTTTCTAAAGCATGAGCTGAAACTAAGACACCATTTCCTATCCCTGCAACCAATACTAAATGTAATACCGTTTTATTCTTAACTTTTTTCTTAGAAACAGCAAAAACTAAAATCCCCAGAGCTGCTAAGCTAGCACCAGCAACTAAGGCTTGCATCTCATTCTTGCTTCCAGTATTTGGCAATTCTCCCAATTGATTTTGGGAATTTAATTTATAAACAAGATAATAAGTCTCATCATCATTCTCCGTGTATGTCGGAATATCATAGACAAGTTGCTTCTTTTCATCTGATGATAGCTCTGACTCTGTCACATATTTATAGTGAACACCTTTAGTCTCTTGAGCCTCTACAGATGAACTACCTAATACAGACATAAAAAATAAACTTGAAATCGTAGCAGATACAAGTCCTACTGATAATTTTCTAAATGAAAAACGCTGCTGTTTTTCACCAAAATACTTTTCCATGATTCCTCCTTGAAATAAAATTTTTAAATATGTAAGGCAAACTTTATTATATTAGCTTGTTATCTTATAAAAAAGTAGCATACTTTAATTATACTCTTAATTTACCAAAAAGTCTTAAAATTGCGTTACGTTTTCATACTTTGTTTTATATATAAAATACGAAGGAGCAGGGTTTGCCATTTCCTATTTTCTCTTTTTGGATAAAATGTAACCTACCATGGAATTTCCACGGTAGGTGTTACTTATATCACTAATCGTTCTAAAAATGGTTTGAGGCAGTTGAGGAGAATTCCTTCTATCCAGCTTTCTTGTGCTGAGGATAGATGTTCTGTCTGAAGGCTTTCTTTTAAAAAGTCTCTGACTTGTTCTGGTGCGATTTCAAACTCAAAGGCTTTCATTTTATAGAAAAAGTCTAGCAGATGGTCTGATAAGTATTCAGTTGAAAAAGGCACTTTTCCACTTTTTCGATATTCTAATAAGAGTCGAGCAAAGCGAGATTTTTCGTCAGGAAGCTCACGGAAATAGGAATTGAGGAGCCAGGTCTGCTTCTGCTTTCTTTCAATTGGATCCTGACCGGCAATTCGTTGATCTTTTTCCAACTCTTTTTGGTATTGTTTGGCCTTGATAGCCCGTTCTGTCCGATTTTTACCAAAAAGAATTTTCTCCCACTTGCGTTCTTCTTGAGTCAGGGTCTCTGTAAAGCCAAAGTAATCTTGGTAGGCACGCTCTGCGGGTCCCATGGCTAGGACCAGATTGTCTGCATATTGCTTGGCGATTTTATCCCTCTTCCTGCGCTCTTTCTCTGCCTGGACACGGAGTTCTTGTTCGTAGTCAATTTTCTCCTTACCTAGCTTGACAAGGTAGAGTTGGTCATCTGGTTTGCCAAGTAAAAAGGGTTTGATACACTTTTCAAGGACTTCTTCCATACGAGCCTTTTTCTTGGGCTCTGCCTTGGTCCAACTTCCTCCTTGAAAGACTTCTAGGAAGATCTGGTAGTCTCTCTCAGGTGTAAATTGATTGCCGCGATTAGGCTTGAAAACACCTTTTTCCCAGAGCCACTTTAAAAGACGCTCGTCAAAGTCACTTTTATTGACCTTGATTTTCTCCTTTTTCTGAACTTTTCTGGTTAGATTTTCAACCTTTCTGAGCAGTTTTTCTTCCTCTTCTAGTTGCTGGTCAAGGGACAATCGATGAAAATGTCGAACACAATCACTACCAATCGGAAAGAGGCGTTGACCTGTGACACCGTTAAAGAGTTCGTAAGCGTACTTTATAGCATTTCCACAGACACAATTGCTACGGCCGATGCCGTTAAAAATCAAGGAAACTTCATTCCATTCCTTGGTAGCTTGTTCCCAAGTATCAGCTTTTGAAGCCTGTAACACCGCATCGTGCAGGGATTTTCTAACTGGAAGTGTCATGAGGTCTCCTTTCTAGATTATACTTTTACAACTTGAACCTCGTCTTTACCGAGTAGTATCAAGTATTTCTCAATATTTTCAATCGAATAGGCTCGAGATAAGGCCTCTCCATAAAGGGCTAACTGAGCACGATAGCGGTTTATGAGTTGACTTGGTTCATCATAGCGGTCTGTCTTATAGTCGAACAGAACGATTTTGTCTTCGTAAAGTAGATAGCCATCAAGGATACCACGGACAACGAAGTCTTCCTGACTCTTTTGGTCTCGTTTGAGCATGGAGAAAGGTTGCTCGCGATAAAGATGGTTGGTATTAGCGAGAATTTCCTGACCGAGTGCTGTATCAAAGAATGCAAGAATTTTAGCAAGATTAATTTTTTCCCTGACAGCTTGGCTGGTTTGAACTTGTTTGAGAGTTTCTGTTAGGCTAGCAAGTGTTGGTTGCTGACTGAGGTCGATTCTCTGCATGAGTTCGTGGGTAGCACTACCAATCTCAGCTCCTGTTACCTTTCCTTTGGTTGAAAAATCTGGCAAATCAAAGTTGATTTTCTTGTCTACTGACTGGCCTTGACCTGCAATCTCGACACCTTCCATATCCATAACTGGTTCGTAGAATTTCTTGATTTGACTTGGGGTTTGAACACTAGGAAGTTCAATAGCTGCGCGGTGAAGAGTATTATATACTTCTACTTCTTTCAGCATTTCAAGGGCTTCTTTGATGGTTTCTGACTGGCGATTGTCTACTTGGGAGCTATCTTGGAGAGGGCTCTTGTTTTCCAACTCTCCGATAGCTTCTCTGGTCAACTGATCTTCTCCAACAAAACGATAGCTAAAGTTGAGATTATCCTTTGCAAACACTTTACTGATAGCCCAAAGCCAATCTTGGAAATTCCTTGCTTGCAGTCTAGTAGAGCTATTTAGTTTTCCATTTTTAGCCGCTGGGTATTCCTTGGCTTCCAGCTTTTCACAAGAACCTTTACCGACAAGATAGAGCTTTTTCTCAGCCCGTGTCATAGCAACATACAGTAGACGCATTTGCTCAGAATAGCTTGCCAGCTGTAATTCTTCTTCGTTCTGTCTATAGGTCAGACTAGGAATGGAGAGTTTGATAGTTTTAGGATAGTGATCTTCCACTGCTCCTGTCTCCATTTTGGCAATATATTTGACACCAAGACCATTCTGACGGCTGAGAATGACCTCTGACATAGAGTCTTGCTTGTTGAAATCTTGATCCATATTGAGGATGAAGACGTAAGGAAACTCTAGCCCTTTACTCTTGTGAATGGTCATGAGCTCTACTGCATCTTTTGGCGGTGCGACTGCCACGCTTGCAAGATCGTGCTGGGCTTCTAGGACTTGGTCAATCATACGGATAAAACGAGATAAGCCCTTGAAATTACTCTTTTCAAACTGATCAGCGCGCAGTGCTAGGGCATAGAGATTGGCCTGTCTAGCAGGACCATTTGGCAAAGCCCCAACGTAATCATAATAAAAACGGTCGTTGTAAATCCTCCAAATCAAGTCATAGAGAGAGTGCGTTTTGGCATACAAGCGCCAAGAATCCAAGATATCCATGAATTGATTTAGTTTCTCAGCTAGTGTTGAGTGAATCAAGTTTTTCTGGCTAGCTGCTTGTTTTTGAGCATTGACCAGTTTTTCATAGAGATTTTCTTGAACTTTATCTTCTGCTTTCTGAAGGGACAAACGTGCTAACTCGTCCTCGTCAAAGCCAAACATAGGAGACTTCATAAGAGCAACCAAGGCATAGTCTTGCAGGGGATTGTGAATGACACGAAGGGTGTCTAGCATGACTTGCACTTCTAGAGATTGGAGGTAATTGTTTTGCTCACCGTCTGTTTTGACAGGTATCCCGTACTCAGACAGAGCAAGTAGAATTTGATCATTACGACTACGACTAGAGGTCAAAAGGGCAATTTCTTTAAAGGCAACACCTTTTTCCTGATGGAGTTTAAGGATTTCCTTGATGACCAGGCGCATTTCACCTGTTAATTTCGTTTCTGCTTGGCTCTCTTCTTCCTCTTGCCCGCTGTCGTCCTTATCGTAGAGGAGAAATTCCGCCTTGTTGTCTGGATTAGGAGTTAGTTTGCTATTGGCAAAAACAAGCTGGTGCATGCTGTCATAGTTGATTTCACCGACTTCTTGGTCCATAAGGCGTTCAAAAACATCATTGGTTGCTGACAGCACTTCTGAACTACTACGGAAATTTTCCTTGAGCAGAATCAGCTTGCCCTCTTTAGGATTTTGTGCATAGCGTTGGAATTTTTCATTGAAAATCTGCGGATCTGCCTGACGGAAACGGTAAATGGACTGCTTGATATCCCCCACCATAAAGCGATTGTGACCATTAGATAGCAATTCCAGCATTCGTTCTTGAATGTGGTTGGTATCCTGATACTCGTCGACCATGACTTCGTGGAAGCGATTCTGATAAGCCTCACGAACTTGCGGGAAATTCTCTAAAATCTCAATGGTATAATGGCTGATATCAGCGAATTCAAAGGCATTTTCCTGACGTTTACGCTGACGATAAGCTTCCACAAAATCACTCATGAAGGTTTGGAAAGTCTTAGCTAGTTTCCATGCTTCTCCATGATAACGTTCTTGATAGTCTAGAATGGTTATCTGGTCTAACAGTTGTCCTAGTTGAGCAAGCTGGGTCTTTCTCTCTTCGTTGTAGGCATCAGCTAGGAGCTTTAAATCAGCTTTACGGCTCGCATTGGTCAGAGCCCGACCATTTTTTTCTTTCGAAATGGCGACAACATGCGCAAGCACTGCCTGATAAGCCTGACTATCGGACTCTTGATTTAAGGAGCCAATTTCATCTAAAATCAACTGAACATTCTCTAGATAGGCAGCCTTTGCAAATTCCTTGGCATCATTATCCAGATGGTAACGGAAAAAGCTTTCCAAATCCCAAAGGGCTTGCTGGATTTGCTCAGTTAGTTTTCCTTTTTTCATTCGCAAAATCAGCTTTCTCAAAAGCCTTTTTAAGAAAGATTCACTCAGCCATTTTTTAGGATTACTGGTGGATTGGAGGAAGTCATAGATTTTATAGACCTGCTGGCGCAGACCACGTTCATCCTTGCCACGCCCTGCAAAATTTTTCAGCAAATGACTAAAGTTCTCTTTCTGTTTACCTTGATAATGGGCTTCAAAGACCTCGTGGAAGACTTCGTTTTTTAGAAGGAGTTGCTCGCTTTGGTTTTGTAAAATCCGGAAATTGGGCGCAATATCAATTAGATAGCCATGTTTACCAAGGAATTTTTGTGTAAAAGAGTCCATGGTTCCGATTGCAGCGTTGGGTAGGTCTGCCAACTGGCGACCCAAGTGTTGTTTGAGGTCAACATCGCTACTTTCTTGGATTTGTTGGCTGATTTTCTTTTCCAAACGTTCTTTAAGCTCTGTCGCAGCCTTGACCGTAAAGGTTGAGATAAAGAGTTGAGAAATTTCGACACCACGCGCCAATTGGTCCAGAATACGCTCGGCCATGACAAAAGTCTTCCCAGAACCAGCAGACGCTGAGACAAGGATATTCTGACCAGAAGTGTAGATAGCTTCGATTTGCTCGGCAGTTTTCTTTTGTTCCTTGCTCGAATTTGCTTCTGCTTCTTGCAATTTTTGAATTTCTTCCTCAGTTAAAAAGGGAATACGCTTCATCGATTCAACTCCTCTCTTATTTTTTCAAACCAAGCTTGCTTGAGTTTTTCTCCGACCAGACGTTTGCCATCAGCTAAGTCCAACTTTTCTAGGAAACGTGCTTGGCCTAAGTGGTAATTGGCTTCAAATCCTGTGATGGCTTGGTATTGCTGAACATACGGTGCAATACTTCTGCCATTTTCAGTATAAGGGTTAATGGCGAACTGACCTGTTAAAATCTTCTCAGCTGCTTTCTTGTAAAGTTGGGCATTGTAGTCCAGCAGGAGCTGGAATTCCTCATCCGTCAGCTGATTAGCTTTGTTTTTGTTGTAAAATTCACCCAAATGACTGCTTTCTTTTTCTAAAAAGAGGCCTTGGTATTTCATTGACTTGCTAGCTTCTACTACTGCACCTGCCAGACTTTTAACGGCCATCAGAGATTGGACAGGCTCAGCCATTTCCAAGTACATGGCACCGAAAAAGTTCTGCTCCCCTTCTCTTTTTAGGGCAGCTAAGTAGGTTGGCAGTTGAGAATTGAGTCCATTAAAGAAATGAGGAAACTGGAACTGAGTTAGACTGGACTTGTAGTCGACTACTCCTATCGCTCCATCAGCTTTCAATCGGTCAATGCGGTCAACCTTGCCTCGTACAAAGACACTGCGACCGTTATCCAATTGAATAAGGCTTGCTCTTTCCCACCAAAATTTGCTTCTTCTTTAATTGTTTCAATAGCTGGATTGTGGCGGAGAATGTGGCCAGTCGTGCGAGCTACATCGAGCAGAACTTCCTTGGTAAACTGTGCTTCCAAACTTTCTTGATAAATTGCTTCAAATTCCCGTTCTTGACTGGTTTCTTGGATAGCTTGTTCTAAACGTTTGTCAAAGGAATCTTCGTCAGGAAACTGCAAGGCGCGTTCAAAGATACGGTGCAAGAAATTTCCGTGACTACGAGCATCAGGACGCAGGCGTAATTCTTCTTGCAAACCTAAAACGTAGCGGAGGAAATAACTGTATTGGTTACGGTAAAACTCCGTCAAACCAGAGGTTGACAGGTAAAACTCCTGATCAGTAGGATAGAGTGCTTGTAAGGTGTCCTTAGCCAACTGCTTACTACTTGGACTGGTTGGGAGGGCTGGATTTTCTAAACCTTGCTGGTCTAGTTTTTTTCCCATGACACGCGCCAGAACCTTAATAAATGTCAAATCTTGCTCATTCTCACTCGTCTCTCCCTGCTGGTGATAGGCAACTAGACTGGACAAAAGACTGTGATAGGACCCCATATCTTCCTTAGACAGCCCTTTGTGATTCATCCTCTTCTCTTTTCGACTAAATCCAAAATGGACCAACTCTTGAAGATAAGCTGATTCCTTGCTTTCACTTTCGTTAAAAAGGCTTGGAGCCGATAAGACCAACTGCTTACGAGCAGAATTGACCAAGGAAAGCATAGTGTAGCGATTTTTCTTGAGATTTTCACCGCTGGCAATCAGCAATTGTGCCCCTTCTGCTGTCTCTTGGTTTAAGCTTTGTCTCTCTTCATCTGTCAATAGACTGGTATTTTGCGCAATTTTTGGTAAATTGTCCTGAGTCAGCCCAATGGCATAGATAAAGTCAGTTGTCAGAGGAGCAATCAAATCATAGCTCTGCACCAGAACTGTGTCTACTGTTGCTGGAATAGTACGATACTGAGATAGACTCATCCCAGAATGAAGCAAGGCTAGAAAGTCCTCTAGACTAACCTGTGAACCAGCAAAAACGGTCGCAAATTGTTCTAAAACATGACAGAATGCCTTCCAAACTTCAGCTTGCCTTTCCTGTTCTAGAGTTTCCATAGTGGCTGTCAAATCTTGCAGTTGCTTGGTCACTGCTCCTTCTTTCAGAAAGATATTCCACTTTTGCAAGAGATTTTCAGCCTTCTGTTTTCGACTGGCAAACAGGGTTTCAAGAGGGGCTAAAATACGCAGACGAAGAGCATTTAAACGCCCTAAATCAAATTTTCCATGGTGGGATTTGGTGAAGGTTTGCTGAAAGGCTGGCAAGCCATTGATACCAAGATAACGGATATATTGCTCAAATGCGTCAATATCAGCCTGATTAAGATCGGTATACAAACCAGTTCTTAGAAGATTAATCAAATCCTCCTGACGGAAACGATAGCGTTTTAAAGCCAAGATAGACTCGACAAACTGTGTCAAGGGATGATGCGCCATGGATTCGCTTCTGCCAAGATAAAAAGGAATCTGATACTGGTCAAAAATCGTTTTTAGAGATAACTGATAAGAAGCTACATCCCCCAAGAGAATGCGAAAATACTTGTAACTCAGGTCTGGATTGGCATGTAATTTCTGACGAATGCTACGGGCTACTAACTCCAACTCTTCCTTTGTGTCAAGCAAGACCAGATTTGCAGGTTTTCACGGTCTTTCTCATCGACATCCAAAGTGAGCTCTGTAAAGTCATAAGACGCTTCTAGCAAACGAGAGGTCTTGTCAAAACTATCCATATTCTTATGAGACTGAGAACGGTCCTGAGCAGGCGTTTGGTATTTAGAAGCCAGATGATGGAGAAACTCCACACTAGCTTGATAGAGATTGCCTTCAGCGAATGGACTGGTATAAGCTTTCTTACTAGCATAGGCTCCAATGATAATCTCAACACCCTTGCCATGAAGTAGGTCCACAATTCGCTCTTCCTCAGCAGAAAAACGGGTAAATCCATCAATGACCAAGGCAATTTGAGTGAAATCACTACTTACCTTGTCATTCTCAATAGCCTCAATCAAATGGGACAACTGACTTCCCTGAGTCAACTGCCCCTGATTGAGATAAGCCGTTATCTTCTCAAAAATCAAGAGTAAGTCTGCCCTCTTGTCCTCATCTGTCAAACTTTCCAAGTCCAAAAAATTCATCTGAGCAGTTGCTATCTCATGATAAAGTTCCATCAACTGCTGGATAAACTGAGGATCCTGCTTGATAGCTCCATAAACACGTAAATCCTTAGGATCAAGTTCGGCAAGACATCTGTAAAAGACCATCCCAAGCCCGATGTCATCTAAACTGGTTTTAGCAGGCAAGTCATTCAAGACCAGGTAACGAGCCATTTGAGCAAAGCGCGTGACGGTAATCGCAAAAGAAGCCTGCTGGAACAAGCATTCCAGCACGGCGCGTTCCTTTTCAAAAGAAAGAGAGTTGGGGGCAATGTAGAAGACCCGCTTGCCAGCAGCAACTAGCTCCTCTGCCTCTCTAGTTAGAATTTCTGTCAAAGAAGTCCGAATATCAGTATAAAGTAATTTCATCTCTGCCTCGTTGCAATTTTCATTACCTTTTATTATACCATGATTAGCCCGAAGATTCCTCCTCCTTTCCTCTAAAATATGCTATAATAATACCAAAAGAAAAAGAAGGAAGACCTATGATTAAACTACTAGCCTTGGATATGGACGGAACCCTCCTCAATGAAGCCAAGGAAATCCCACAATCTCATATTACTGCTATTCACCAAGCCATTGAAAAAGGTGTCAAACTGGTTCTCTGTACGGGTCGTCCGCTTTTCGGTGTCCTCCCATACTATAAAAAACTAGGACTTGACCTCCAGAATGAGTATGTTATTGTTAACAACGGTTGCTCAACTCACCAAACCAGCGATTGGAGTTTGGTTGACTGGCAAGAACTGAGTCCAGCTGACATCGAATACCTCTATGACCTTGCTGAAAAAAGTGATGTTCAGTTGACTCTTTTTGATGAGGAACACTATTTTGTCCTCGGTGGTAAGCCTAATGAAATCATTCAAAATGATGCCAAGCTAGTCTTTTCAGACCTGACAGAAATTTCTCTTGAGGAAGCGACTAGTGGCAAGTATCGTATGTTCCAAGGTATGTTTTTAGGTACAGAGGAGCAAACAGACGATTTTGAGAAGCGTTTTGCTACGGAACTCTGTCAACGATTCAGTGGAGTGCGTTCGCAGCCTGTCATTTATGAAGCTATGCCACTTGGTACGACAAAGGCTACTGCTCTTTCTCGTCTAGCTGAGATTTTGAAGATTGATTCCTCAGAAATCATGGCTATGGGCGATGCTAATAACGATATTGAAATGCTCCAATTTACAGGCCTTGGTGTTGCAATGGGAAATGCCAGCGATTATGTCAAATCTCTTGCGGATGCCGTTACAGCAAGCAACGAAGAAGACGGCGTTGCGCGTGCCATTGAGAAATATATTTTATAATTAAAGAAGCCCAGTTCGTGTCAACTGGGTTTTGATATTTAAGAATTCTTAAAACTTTAGAAACTCTTTAGAAATCCTTGAGCTTTCTTTGATTTCTATACTTTATACTAAAGTTATCAAAATAAATTAAAAGGAGAGAATCATGAAAACAGTACTTGACATTCATGGATTGTCCAAAAACTTTGACAAACAAGCTATCCTTCAGGATCTTCATCTAACGATAAGAGAGGGAGATATTTATGGACTTATAGGGAAGAATGGAGCTGGGAAAACCACCTTGATAAAAATCATAACGCAACTACTGTTTGCGGATAAAGGAACTGTTTCCCTTTTCTCCAGCAAAACGGAAAATGAGTGGAGCAAGTCTCTATCTCGAGTAGGTTCAGTTATCGAATCACCTGTAGCTCATAATCACTTAACAGCCTATCAAAACCTGAAATATTACTGTATGATTCGTCATGTTCCAAATGCTGATCAAGTCATTCGAGAAACGCTGGACTATGTAGGCTTGTCAGATACAGGTAAAAAGTCTTTCGTGATTTCTCGCTAGGAATGAAACAAAGACTTGGTATCGCCATTGCCCTCCTATCCAAACCAGACTTCCTCATCTTAGATGAACCTATCAATGGTCTCGACCCAATCGGTATCAAAGAATTTCGTCTGATGATTCAACGGCTCAATCAAGAAAAAGGGATCACCATTCTCATCTCTAGCCATATCTTGTCAGAACTCTATCTTCTAGCCAATCGCTTTGGTATTTTAGACCAAGGCAAGATTATCCGCGAAATCAGCAAAGCTGAATTTGAAACACTAAGTGAGGATTATATTGTGCTTAAGACAGCCGACCAAGAGAAAGCTTGTCAAGTATTGAAAGAACAAATCCAGCTCCAGTTCAAGGTTGTTAATCCAGAAAATGAAATACATATCTTTGGTAATGAACAAGATGTCAAACAGATTCTTAAGGAATTAACCTTGGCAGATGTCGCTATTGACGAGATTTACTACGCTCGTCAAAATCTAGAAGAATACTTCACTCAATTGGTCGAATAGGAGGAACATCATGATACATACCATTCAAGCAGACTTTTACCGTCTTTTCCGTTCTAAAGGATTCTGGATTACAGAGTTCATTCTCTTTGTACTCATGTTAATGGGGGCTATTTTTGGGGCTACTGGCCATCTGATGGCAATTCAGACAGAAGAGCCAGAAATTCCAACCCATGGTTGGGACGGTATTCAAGCTCTTATCAATGCGTCTAGCAATGATTCAAACATTGTTTTTCTCTGCATTATTCTAATATGTTTAGTTCTTGGGGTCGATCTAATCGGCAAGCTTTATAAAAATAGTTTGACAGTTGGCGTTTCTCGTACAGAGTTTTTCTTCGCTAAATCCTTTGTACTAGCAAGCATCGCTCTCTTGCAACTCATCGCCAGCCTTGTGATTGCTTTTGTTCCCTCAACTCTACTGAACGGACTTGGTACGATGCCTGATGGTTTTATTGCCAATCTCCTCTTAATGATTTTCCTTCAATTTCTATGCCTACTCGCTTGGCTTTCCATTATTTCCTTTATTCTCTACCTGACTCATTCTTATATTGCAGTATTTATTGGATATTTGGTCAGCTCTATCATCCTTTCTATGCCAATGATCATTTTTCCAAATATCAAATTTTTACCATATTTGTCCTTGCATTTTTTTCCTATGCTATGACTGCTAATAGTGAATCCATTTTCTATACACTTATAGTTAGCTTAGCTGTTATTGTAATCTTTAATCTAAGTGGACTGGCAGTTTTCCAAAAAAAGAAAAAGTCTATAAAAAATGACCTCCTCTGTAGGCTAGAGGAGGTTTCTTTTTCGTTAAAAAAATAAATGAAAACCGATAACCACTGGCCATCTGTGCTTAGTTTCATCTCTGCACCGAGAAGATGACATAATTCCTCAGTGATATAAAGGCCTAAACCAGAGGATTCTTCGGTGTCTGATAGATTTTCAGAATAAAAACGGTTACTGAGATTTTCTATTTTTTTGATAGGCTGTTTAACAAGGTTTGCAATCTCTAAGACAAGCTGTTCCTTTTCTTTTCGCAAAGACAGACGCGCTTCTTCCTTGCCATGTTTGAGGACATTTCCAAGCAGATTTTGTAAAATTCGATCCAGCAAGTCTTCATCAGTCCTCATTTTCAGACCAGCTTCAACCTCAAAATCAAGCGTGATATTTGTCGCCTGAAAAACATCATAAAAAGCCAGAGTCTTTTTGGTGATAAAAGCTGAAAAATCCACTTCTTCCAGTTTCGGTTTGACAGCTCCTTCCATCAAACGACGATATTCTAGAAGAGCCTCCAAACGTTTGGAAACTAAATCAAGATGCTGGGCGATTTTTTGTAATGTTTCTGCTTTGTCTTCAGGAGACTTCATCAATTGTTGGGTGTAGCCTGAAGCGATAGTCAAAGGTGTCCGAATATCATGGGCGATATTGCTGATGGCCATATCCAGAGTCTGCTTTTCCCTTTTCATCACCAACCGAGATTGTTCTACTTCCTGAAATAGATTCTCAATCTGCTGGTAGAGCTGTAAAAAATGTTTGGAAAAAACGCTAACCCCTACTCTTTTCATACTACCTGTAAGAATCTTGTCTTCAATCTGTTGACTCAAGTTGTTAAGTGCTAGATGGTAGCGAATCAATGTAATCAATAAAATAATTAGGAGTATCAGTAGAACAAAGATTATCATGTAGGTCATTGCTTGTCTCCTTTTAATCTTACCCCAACTCCCCAAATGGTTTCAATATATTCTTGATTTGGGTCAAGCTGGTTTAATTTTTACGAAGATTACTCAAATGCGTATTGAGAGTATTATCTCCAGGTAGATAGCTCTCCTCCCAGACAAATTCATAAAGTTCTTCCTTGGTAAATATTTTCTTAGGGTGTTTGAGGAGAGTTTGGAGAATCAAGCATTCTTTCTTTGCAAGTCGAATGGTTTCCTGATTATTTTTGATTTCAAAACTTTCTGTATCAAACTGGATATTTTTCAAGTTTTGTGGCAGATTTTCAGTTTTTTCTAGCTCCATAGACTGTTTTTCTGCACTTTGGCGTAATTGAACAGTAACTCTGGCAAAGACTTCGTCCAAATCAAAAGGTTTGACTATGTAATCATTGGCACCGTCTAAGAGGTATTGACTGATTAACTTCTTATCGCTCAAAGCTGTTAGCATAATGACTGGAATTTGACTTTGTTCCCTGATAGCTTTTAAAACCTGATCCCCATTTTTCCCAGGAAGCATGATATCTAGCAAAACGAGGTCAATCCCACCTTGGTCAAAACGCATGATTCCTTCTGTACCAGAAAAGGCTTGAACCACCTCATGTTCCTCAGTAAGAGGTGTTCGCAAAATTTCTTGAATGTCACTATTGTCTTCAATAACCAATATCCTAGCCATAAATTCCAACCTTTCTGCAACTATTATAGCATGTTTTATTGATAAAGCTTAAACAGAAAAGCTCCTCGCATAAAAAGCGCGAGAAAGTCAAGGCTCAGGCGATTGTCACAAGTCACGGGAGAATTGTTTCTTTTGATATTGCGCTGAACTATTGCCACGATATGAAGGTCTTCAAAAAGTGTCGCAGAAATAAAAGTAAAACGTTTAAAATATTTTCAACAACCTATCGAAATCGACGCAAACGGTTTGGTTTACGAATGAATGTGATTGCTAGCATTATTAATAGTGAACTAGGATTTTATAGTAAACTGAACCAAAAATAGTACATAACGTGGTATAATCTTCTTATGGCATATTCAATAGATTTTCGTAAAAAAGTTCTCTGCTATTGTGAGCGAACAGGTAGTATCACAGAAGCATCACACATTTTCCAAATCTCACGTAATACCATTTATGGCTGGTTAAAGCTAAAAGAGAAAACAGGAGAGCTAAACCATCAAGTAAAAGGAACAAAACCAAGAAAGGTTGATAGAGATAGACTTAAAAACTATCTTACTGACAATCCAGACGCTTATTTGACTGAAGTAGCTGCTGAATTTGACTGTCATCCAACTACTATCCACTATGCTCTCAAAGCTATGGGCTACACTCGAAAAAAAAGAACCACACCTACTATGAACAAGACGCAGAAAAAAATAGCTTTATTTCTTAAAAAGTTTTAATAGTTTAAAGCATCTAGCACCTGTTTATATTGATGAAACAGGATTCGATACTTATTTTTTTTATCGAGAATATGGTCGCTCTTTAAAAAGGTCAGTTAATAAGAGGTAAAGTATCTGATGGAGTGGTTCAAAATGCAACTCCTGCTTGCTTTAAAGACACCTCATGTCATTGTCATGGACAATGCTAGTTTTCATCCCAAGAACATCTTGGATGAACTCTGCATCCAAGATAAACACTTTTTCTTACCCCTACCGCCCTATTCACCAGATTTGAATCATATTGAGCAAGCTTGGGCTATATTGAAAAAGAAAGTGACGGATTTATTAAGGGAAGTCCCAAATATTTTTGAATGTTTAGAGCGCTTTTTTAAAACTAATTGACTATGTCATTTAAATTTTGCTAAAGATTCAAATCTCTTCATAATCACAGTTAAACGCCAACGGTAGAGCGCCCCACTTACGATTAGACTAATAATCAAACCGATCCAGTAAGAATAAGCTCCAAAATCTGTTAGGGAATCAAAGACCATAGCCACTGGGATTGCTACTCCCCAATAACCAACCAAACCAAGGTAAAAAGGAATCACTGTATCCTTATAACCCCCGTAAAATTCCCTGAAGCGGTGCTGCAAAGGTATCTGCTAACTGGAAAGAAAAAGACTATAAGTCAAAAAACGCGCTGTCAAATCGATAAATTCTGGGTCGTTACCATAAAGATTGGCCACATTTTCCCTAAAAATGTAAAGGAAAGATAAGGTGAAGCCTGCAAAAATAAGTGCTGTCCATCTTCCTAGAACAATATAGGTTTTCGCATCATCAAATCGCTTGGCTCCCACTTCATAGGAAACGACAATAGCCATAGCAGATGAGATACTCATAGGAAAGGCGTACATAAGACTTGAAAAGTTCATAGCTGACTGGTGACTAGCGATAATCAAGGATGAGAACTTAGCCATAATCAAACCAACAACAGAAAAGATAGCCACTTCCGCAAAGACAGTTCCCCCAATAGGCAGACCCAATCGAACTCCTTCCTTAATTTTATCCATATTAAATGGAATTCGTTTCTCAAGATGTAGGGCTTTGAGCTTCTCCTGTTTAAATAAAACCAGAACAGAAATTCCCAGCAAGACCCAGTAGGCTAAAGAAGTACCTAAACCAGAACCAGCACCTCCCAGTTCTGGAACACCAAAGGCTCCGAAAATCAAGAGGTAATTAAATCCACTATTGAGAGGAAGCAACAAAAGCATGAGATACATGGACAGCTTGGTCAACCCCAGCGAATCCAGCAAGGAGCGAATGACACTAAAGAGCAACAGGGGGATAACACCGATAGATAAAAACCAAAGATAGCGAACCGCTACTGCCACCACTGGAGCTTCTAGTCCAATATGATTCAAGATTGGTGGTGCCAGGAAAAGTACCATCCCCAGCAAGGCCACAGATAGTCCCAAAGCCAAATAGATAAATTGGTAAAAATCAGACGCCACTTCTTCCTGTTTACCTCGCCCAAGATGGTGACCAATGATGGGCACCATGGCTGACACAATCCCTGTTAGGAAGGTAAAGAAAGGATTCCAGATACTGGTTGCCATAGATACACCAGCCAAGTCCATGGTATTGTATTGGCCAGTCATAGTCGTATCAACAAAGGAGGCAGAATAATTGGCAAATTGATAAATCAGGATAGGGAAAAATATCTTTAAAAATAATACTAACTTCTCTCGTAAACACTTTGTCTTATACATACTTCTCTTTCTATTCTGATTTATCTAAACCAAAGAGTTTCAGACCATAGTTTTTCAAACTTAGCGGAGGGTCATTAGATTTTGAAGTAGTATGCCAACACGCACATGTACGACAATAATAGCTTCTAACTAAACCTCCATTATCATATTGAACTGCATGGTCAGCTTTTTCTTTAGTTTCATATTGAATTTTAGAACGATTAGCTGCGGGACAGTAAATGCCGCTATTAGATTTTGCTTGTCTCTCCCTACGTTTTCGAAAATAATTCATATTCCAACTCCTATCAAGCTTGATAGACGATTTGTCCTTTACAGATGGTATATTTAACCTGCCCTTTTAAGCTTTCACCAATGAATGGTGAATTAGCTGCTTTGGAAGCAAAATGGGAGTCCACAAGGCGGTCAGCCTTAGCATCAAAAATAGTGATGTCCGCTGGACCATTCTCAGCCAAGTAACCTGCTTCAAAGTTATAAAGCTTGGCTGGGTTGTATGTCATCTTTTCAAGTAATTCCATCAAGCTTAACTCCCCAGCTTCGACCAAATAAGTCAATCCGAGGGAAAGAGATGTTTCTAAGCCAGTCATACCAGACGGCGCCTTGGTAATATCCTCGACATTTTTTTCATCCGCATGGTGAGGCGCGTGGTCAGTTGCGATAACTGTGATGACGCCTGATTTGAGACCTTCGATAACGGCACGACGGTCTGATTCCAAACGAAGTGGTGGATTCATCTTTGCATTGCTACCTTGTGTCAAAAGAAGTGTTTCTGTCTTAGAGAAATGCTGTGGCGCTACTTCTGCTGTGACTTGCGCACCCAATCTCTGAGCAAACTCAACTACTTTAACACTTTCTTCCTTAGACAAATGCTGGATGTGAACATGGGCCTTAGTTGCATAGGCAATCATGACATCACGCGCCATCATAGCGTACTCAGCGACCCCAGTAGCACCGCAAATATGGAAATGCTCTTTAGCAATATTTTCGTTAAACCCAAGAATCCCATTCAAACCTGGATCTTCCTCATGAAGACTAATAAAGGTATTAAGCTTTTTGGCTTCCTCCATGGCTTCCTTGACAACTTTACTACTTTCAAGTGGGATACCGTCGTCTGAGAAACCAACCGCACCAGCTTCTAAAAGTGCCTTAAAGTCAGTCAAATTTTGCCCATTAAAATTTTTAGTAATGGTCGCAACCGTCTTAACATTAATCTTCTCCTTAGCAGCTGACTGAAGAACTTCTTGCAAAGTCTCCACGTCTGAAATGGTTGGACTAGTATTAGCCATCATAACAACAGTTGTAAAACCACCTGCAGCGGCTGCTAGGGCACCGGTATGAATATCTTCCTTGTGTGTTTGACCAGGTTCACGGAAATGCACATGAATATCAACCAAACCAGGAGCAACCACAAGACCAGTAGCATCAATCGTTTCTGCTCCTTCTTCTTTAATCTCAGGCGCAATTTTGACAATTTTCCCATCTTGAACTAAGACATCACACACTTGATCCAAACCAGACTTGGGATCCATTACACGTCCATTTTTGATTAGTAGCATCTGCTTTCTCCTTTATTCATAGAAATCAACTTGGGTATCCAACAATTTATCCCCATCATAAACAAACTTGGCTGAAAAGAAGGGTTTATCTTCTAAAAGCCACCCAACAAAGGTATGGTCACCTTCCCAAGTCGGCTTACTCAAAACCTCGTCATAGGGAACCCATTCTAGCGTTCCCTCGTTGCAGTCAATCAAGTCCCCCTCAAACTCTGTCACCTTAAAAACATAGGTGTACCAGTCTAAATCTGGCGTAAATTCAGGAAAAGTGATAACACCTTTTAGAACTGGCTTGGCTTTCAGTCCCGTTTCTTCGAGTATTTCACGCGCAGCACATTCCTGAGGTGTCTCTCCTCGCTCTAGCTTACCACCCACGCCAATCCATTTCCCTTCATGAACATCATTAGGCTTCTTATTACGATGGAGCATGAGCAGCTCTTTTCCGTTATCAATGTAGCAAATCGTCGCTAACTGAGGCATATTCTCTCCTTATCTAAGCCAATCGATTGGCTCTTGTCCTGTCTCTTTTAAGAATGTATTTACCTTGGAAAAAGGCTTGGAACCCCAAAATCCTCTATAAACTGACAAAGGACTGGGATGGGCTGATTCGATAATCAAGTGATGAGGATTGGTAATCAAGGCCTTCTTCTTGCGTGCATAGGCTCCCCATAGTACAAAGACCACTGGCCTGTCTAGATTATTGACCACCTGAATCACAGCATCCGTAAAAGGCTCCCAAATCTGCCCAGCATGACCATTGGCCTGACCAGCAGGAACCGTCAAACAAGCATTAAGAAGCAAGACTCCTTGCTCAGCCCAAGCTGTCAAATCATGAGATTTCTTAATACCAATATCATCTGACAATTCTTTCAAGATATTTTGCAAGGATGGCGGAGCTGGGATAGAGTCAGGTACAGAAAAACTCAAGCCCTGTGCTTGACCTGGTCCGTGATAAGGGATCCTGCCCCAGAATCACCACCTTAACTTCTTCAAGCGGTGTTGTCAAGAGAGCCTGAAAAACCTTTTCCTTAGGCGGATAAATAGCCCCCTGAGAATAGACCTGTTCCATAAACTGATTGATTTTCCCGAAATAACCTTCAGGTAATTGCGCCTTAATCAAAGCATGCCAAGACGAGTGTTCCATAGCCGACTCCTTCGTTTTTACTGCCTCTATTATAGCAAAAAGTGGCTATCTAAACCACTTTTTACAGTTTATCTAAGCAATCCAGTAAATCTTGGTAAGAATGGACTTCGTAAGTCGGCTGGGCTTGTGTATGATTTTCGACGTGATGAGGGATTGTACCAGATAGTGTCAATCCCAGCATTATTGCCACCTTGAATGTCGGCGGTTAGGGAATCTCCAATCATCAGCGTCTTTTCTTTGCTAAAACCTGCAATCTGTTGCCCAATCTTTTCATAAAAGAGAGCATCAGGCTTTTGAGTTTGCAATTGTTCAGAGATAAAGACTTGATTGAAATAAGGTGCTAGACCAGATTGAGCCAAACGCCCTGTCTGAATGGCAGTAATGCCATTTGTCGCAGCATATAGCTCATAATCTCGCTCGATGAGGTTGTCTAAGAGTTCATGAGCATCTGAAAAAGTTTGTCCCTGCTGGGCGAGGTAAAATTGGTAACGCTGGGCTAGAAAACTACCGTCTTTTTCCTGTCCAAAATGAGAAAATAAACGAGAAAAGCGCGTGTTAACCAGCTCTTGTTTACTAATTTTCTTTTGCTCTAAGTCCTTCCAGAGAGCCTTGTTCATAGGAACGTAATAGTCTTTATAGGCCTGAATATCTGCAACCCCTTCTTCTTTTAGGAGTTGGGTCAAAGCCACATCCTCAGCAGCATCAAAATCAAGAAGAGTGTGGTCGAGATCGAAGAGTAGAAATTTGTAGGACAATTTGAGAGTTTTCCTTTCTAGGGAGTGCAAAGATTCAAAAGGAGGTGCAAGAAAAATAATTACTCAATAATTGAATTCAGATAATCCATAAACTCCGAATATACTTCGTCTTTAATTTCACCTGCAGTCAAATCTCTTTCATTACTTCCAAAATATATAGATTGATTTGTAATATCTAATGCACTTAAGTCTTTCATAATTTGAAAAATACAATTATAAGGTATATTAATTTTTATAATTTCTGATTGAGTAGCTGACAAAAAATCTAGAGGATGTGTGAGTTTTGTTCCTGAGTGTGTGAAGTTTCCTGATTGTCTGGTGATACGAGGATTAATTTTAGACCCCTCAAAACAAAATGTGCCACAATTTAAAGAAATTTCTTGGTTAATTCTCTCGATATCATTATGATTGAAACTCTGAAAAACTCCTTCTAAACCAGGTTCATTTAGTAATATTCGGTTTATTTCCAACGGATTTATTACCCATACAGAAGCATGATCATTAATTATCTCATCCTCATCTTCATCATGTTGTCGACAAATAACTTGATTTTTAGTTAAGTAAGTGTGATTATTATTTTTACAATCAACTGTAGAGACAGCAAAAAACAATGCAACCAATGGGTCTGTAGACCAATCTAATAAATTTGTTGGTAAGCCATAATGTTGAGCTAGTTCTAACCACTGTACTTCGTTTTGCGGTCCTATAATATCTTCTGTCTTTGCCTTACTCTTAAATTTTTCAAGAAGAACATTTTGAGATGGCATAACAACTACCTCTCCTTTAGGATTGTAAAAATTTGTTCGATGAATTGGGTTTTTCTCTCTCCTCGAATTAAAAACAGAATAAGCCTCACGCCAAATTCCAGGTATTAACCCATATTCGGAATTCTTTTGCCCTCTATACCATAGTCTATGAGATGGATTATCTGAATTAATCTTTCTAATAGTTTGAATATACGATTCAATTGAATTTGCAAAATAATTTTTAATAGCCATAGGTATATTATATCATTTACACTTAGAAAAAGTAAGAAACGAAAAATACTCAAATAGTTATTTTAAAATTCTTATTCGTTCTTTTTAAGTGTTGTCATTTTTCTATGTTTTAAATAAATAGGATATTAAAAATTGGACTCATATTTTTGTTGTTAACAATCATGACCACCGTCTAACGGGTGGTTTGAACCAGGGCTATAAGCCCAAATTACCAGCCAGCGCCTAAAGACGCTGGCTTTCACGTTGTTCAAACCTCATTGCTCTTGACTCGTCACTTGCCTCTTAAAGAGGCTTTAGTATTACTTACCACTATCCCTAATATGTACCTGATCAGGCACTAAGTGACCCTCGATAATTTCAACACCTTTATAACTACATAAGCGATGAAATATTTCGCCTAAACTACTTCGATATTGATTATAAATAACTTTTCGTCTATACTTAGGGGTGAACACAATGTGATAGAACACATCCACTTTGTGTGTGATAAACTATGTGCCTTTTGTGCCATATTTTTCTCCTTTTGCTTTACAATTGGCTTGAACACCTTTATTGTATCGTGTTTGGAGTTTTTTGGTATAACCTTCGACACGCACCCGCATAGCGGGTGGTTTATTTGTCTCGCACCTAACGGAGAGAGACGGACTGATAGTCACATAATAGAAAAACCCTTGAAACCAAGCTATTTCAAGGGTTTTTAATCGTTTATTTGTATCATTTAATTGCTACAAATTTCGAAGAGTAGAAATTTGTAGGACAATTTGAGTGTTGTCCTTTCTGAAAATTCATTAAGAATATTATAACATAAAGCACCTCACACAATTAACATTATCTGAACTAATTTAATGACTTAAAAAAATTCGAACACTTTCCTATACAATTGACAATACAACTCTTTCAAATAGAAATAACCCTAATCATCGAATAATTCTAACTCATAAATATCCCTGTAACTTGTAATTCCAGAACTCCTATAACCAAATGTTTTCGCACTATTCTAAGCCATTGATTGCCTTAAAATGTTAATTCTTGAAGGATTCTAAAGCTAGAATTGCTCAAAACAAGGAAAACTAAGTCATCTGAAACTAAAAAATCCTAAGTTTCATTGTCACTTGAACTAATGACTTTACAATTCTTCTGATGCTTTGAGTTTCCTTTTTCTAGAGCCCAATCACAGTGACTGAGGTGCTACTGATAAAATAGGAACTAGACTCTGTCCCTCCTGTCCACTTATAGACAATTCTTTGGTAAAGAGTCTGGTCATAAAACTCTATCAACCTAAAACCTCCCTATGTGATTGTTCTAGGAGTCTAGTCGCTTCTTCTAAGGAGGCTTCTGTGCCTTCAAAAAGGAGCATCTATTTGTCCATAAGTTTTCCAATTATAAGGTTCAGGAGAAAAGTTCTTTCGTGACCTTTGATTAATGAACCCCAAGTTAAAAGTAACTGATGCTATTCATAAAGATGACCAAGAGCATCCTGTAGATTTTATCCCTTTTCCAGTGCGCTTCTTTTTCTTTGGGTCTCTTTGAAAAATCAATGGAGTCTGTAATCATCTTCACTTAATTGAGAGATGAAGAGATTAAGATTTACAGGTTTCTCTAGAGGTCAGTATTAGCCTCTTTGTTTCGGTCTAGGTACAGGAGTACTCCTTTCATATTACTAGTTATTATTAGAAATTTTTTATCCTTTAAATCTCTATAACTTATCCTTTAATTTCTCAACAAAGAGATAGGCTGCTGGACAGGTCAAAGTATTCTTAATCGTCAAATGGTTGATTTGATGGATCTTTTTACGGTCTGTATGGGGAAATTCACGACAGGCCTTGGGACGAACATCATAGATGGAACAGAGATTATCTCCTCCTAGAAAGGGACAAGGCATGGATTTAAAAACCTTATCACCATCTTCATCTACCTGCAGAAACTCCGCTTCAAAAGCTGGTAATTTCATCTTAAAGTACTTAGCAATACGAGTGATATCTGCTTCCTTGAAGTCAGGTCCCAATGTCTTGCAACAGTTGGCACAGGCCGTACAATCAATCTCCGTAAAGACTTCTTGGTGAATCTGCTGGGCTATCTTGTCTAGGTTTTTAGGAGGTTTTTTCTTTAGATTGGCTAAAACTTTTCGATGCTCCTTCTGCTTTTGTAAGGCTAGCTGGTGGTAGTACTCAATATCAATTTCTTTAGGCATGGTTTCTCTCTTATTATATTTACTTCCCCTTATTATATCATGCCTCTGTTCCATTGAAAAGTAGACTTTACAGGATCATACTTTTCTAAAATACGTCAAAAAAACCTTGCAACTAGGTTACAAGGTTAATGACATTAATCGAAGTTAACGTATTCTTTTTGAAGTTCAAGTACTTCTTCCATTGTTGAACACTCTGTAAGGGCACGGTTAGCGTACTCTTCCATCTTAGCAGTATCCAATTTCTTCATCAAGCTACGTGTACGGAGTACAGATGTTGCTGACATAGAGAATTCATCCAAGCCCATTCCGACAAGAAGTGGAACAGCTTTTTGATCGCCAGCCATCTCACCACACATACCAGCCCATTTACCTTCAGCGTGAGCTGCTTTGATAACGTTGTTAATCAAAGCGAAGGATTGATGGGTTATATGGTTGGTAAAGGTATGAAACTTGTTCGTTCATACGGTCTGCAGCCATTGTAGTATTGGATCAAGTCGTTTGTACCAATTGAGAAGAAAGTCAACTTCTTTTAGCAAATTGGTCTGCAAGCATAGCTGCTGCAGGGATTTCAATCATGATACCAACTTGGATGTCATCCGCAACTGCAACACCTTCAGCAAGAAGGTTTGCTTTTTTTCTTCTTCATAAACTGCTTTTAGCTGCACGGAATTCTTTCAACAAAGGGCAACCATTGGGAACATGATACGCAATTTGACCATGAACAGAAGCACGAAGAAGGGCACGGATTTGTGTACGGAACATTGCATCTCCAGTTTCAGAAATAGAGATACGAAGAGCACGGAATCCCAAGGAATGGGTTCATTTCTGTGGCATATCGAAGTAAGGAAGTTCTTTATCTCCACCGATATCCATTGTACGAACAACCACTGGTTTACCATTCATTCCCTTCAAGAACAGCTTTGTATGCTTCATACTGCTCGTCTTCAGTTGGGAAAGTCTTGAGAATCCATGTACAAGAACTCTGTACGGTAGAGACCAACAGCTTCAGCACCGTTGTCGTTAACACCTTCAACGTCTTTTGGAGTACCGATGTTAGCAGCCAACTCGAAAGTGTTTACCGTCAGCAGTCACTGTTTTGAGCATCTTTCAAAAGTGCCCATTCAGCTTTTTTTGTTTAGCATAAGCTTCACCAGCTGCTTTAAATTCTGCCGCTTTGTTCATCTGTTGGGTTGATAATCACTTCACCAGTAAATTCCGTTAACGGCAAGGATATCACCGTCTTTTCACCACTTCAGTGATGTTGTTTGTTCCCAATACAGCTGCAATTTCAAGTGTACGAGCCATGATAGCTGAGTGACTTGTACGTCCACCGATGTTTGTTACAAAAGCTTTTTACAAAGTTTTTTTGTCCAATTGAGCTGTATCAGATGGTGTCAAGTCATGTGCAATCACGATTACTTCTTCATTGATAGAAGCTGGGTTTGGCAATTTTCTTTACCAAGAAGGTTTGCCAATACACGTTTTGTCACGTCGCGGATATCCGCTGCACGTTCTTGCATGTATGGGTTGTCTTCCATGCCTTCAAAGATAGTGATGAAACATGTCAGTCACTTCTTTAAGACCTGCTTCTGCATTTGACTTTCTTAGCACGGATTGTTTCTTTAATCTGACCAATCAATTCTGGGTCAGAAAGAACCATCAAATGAGCGTCAAAAAAACTTGAGCCGCTTCTTCACCAAGCGTACCTACAGCTTTCTCGCGGATAAGAGAAAGCTCGTTTTGAGAAGCTTCAAGAGCAACATCCAAACGAGCCTCTTCTGCGTTTGTATCTTCGACTGAAACAGTCTCGAATGACAAATCCGGTTGAACGAGTAGATATGCTTTTGCAACTGCAACACCATCAGATGCTGCGATTCCTTTAAGCATTTCTGTCATTTTCCTTATGCCAATCCTTCTTTTTTTCCATTGTTTCTGAGATTGCAGCGATAGCGTCATCTGCGTCTGCACCTTCAGCTGAGATCGTTACGTCAGCACCTTGGCCAACACCAAGACTCATAACACCCATGATTGATTTAAGGTTAACTGATTTACCTTTGTACTCAAGAGTGATATCTGAAGCAAATTTGCTAGCAGTTTGTACCAACAATGTTGCTGGACGTGCGTGAATACCTGTTTCTGCCACTACGTGGAAATCTTTAGAAGCCATAGTTTGACTCTCCTTTTGTTCTTTCTTTTTTGAGTTATATGTGATAACCCTTACAATTTGGTATTATATCATCTTCTAGGATTTTTTTCAAGCATTTTTATGGGATTTATTCGATTTCCTTTCAGATAACTTGCTGAAAAATCTTCTATCTTTATGTAACAAAAACACAGGATATAGTTTTTTTCAAAAAAACAACATTATAGGATAATTATCACTATTTTTACAAAAACAAACACTACATATTGTGCTTTTGTTGAGTTATGTAGAAAAAAAGACCACTATATTTAGTTTTAAATCATTGACAAAAATTTATTTTCTGATATACTAGGATAGTAATTAAATTTTTGAAAGAGGAGTTACACAATGGTAACCGTTTATTCTAAAAACAACTGTGTTCAATGTAAGATGACCAAGCGTTTCTTGGACAGTAATAATGTCGCTTATCGTGAAATCAATCTTGATGAGCAACCTGAGTACATCGATCAGGTTAAAGAGCTCGGTTTCAGCGCAGCTCCTGTTATCCAAACACCAACTGAAGTCTTTTCAGGTTTCCAACCAGGAAAAACTGAAAACAATTAGCATAATCTTAGTACATCATCCAGAAGAAACTGCTTCTAGGGCTAACTTAGAAGCCTTTCTTTTGTAATTAGATAAAGGGAAATTTTATGGGATTAAAAACATCTTGAGGACGTGACTTACTTCCGTCTCAAATAACGAAATCAACCGTCCTGTTAATGGACAAATCATGCTTCATAAAGATAAAGAAGCCTTGGATGCTTTCTTTAAAGAAAATGTAGTTCCAAACACTATGGTTTTTGATTCAATCAAGGATAAAATCAACTACCTCATTGAACACAACTACATCGAAACAGCCTTTATCAAGAAATACCGTCCAGAATTTTTGGAAGAATTGCATCAATTTATCAAAGAACAAAACTTCCAATTCAAGTCTTTCATGGCAGCTTATAAGTTTTACAATCAATACGCCTTAAAGACTAATGATGGTGAATATTATCTTGAAAGCATGGAAGACCGTGTCTTCTTTAACGCCCTTTATTTCGCTGATGGCAATGAAGCTGTTGCAATCGATATTGCCAATGAAATCATCCACCAACGCTACCAACCTGCTACTCCTTCCTTCTTGAATGCTGGACGTGCTCGCCGTGGGGAGTTGGTATCTTGTTTCTTGATTCAGGTCACAGATGATATGAACTCTATCGGACGTTCGATCAACTCTGCTCTTCAACTTTCACGTATCGGTGGTGGTGTGGGAATTACCCTCAGCAACCTTCGTGAAGCTGGTGCACCTATCAAAGGCTACGAAGGAGCCGCTTCTGGTGTCGTTCCTGTTATGAAGCTTTTCGAAGATAGCTTCTCTTACTCTAACCAATTGGGTCAACGTCAAGGCGCTGGTGTTGTTTACCTCAACGTCTTTCACCCAGATATCATCGCCTTTCCTTTCAACTAAGAAAGAAAACGCCGATGAAAAAGTTCGTGTTAAGACCCTTTCACTTGGTGTTGTGGTACCCGATAAATTCTACGAATTGGCACGTAAAAATGAAGAAATGTACCTCTTCAGCCCTTATTCTATCGAAAAAGAGTATGGTGTACCTTTCAACTACATCGACATCACGGAAAAATATGATGAATTAGTCGCAAATCCAAATATCCGCAAAACAAAAATCAAGGCGCGTGATTTGGAAACTGAAATCTCCAAATTGCAACAAGAGTCTGGCTATCCCTTATGTAGTCAACATCGACACTGCTAACCGTGCAAACCCAATTGATGGTAAGATTATCATGAGTAACTTGTGTTCTGAGATTCTTCAAGTCCAAGAACCAAGCTTGATCAACGATGCTCAAGAATTCCTTCAAATGGGAACGGACGTTTCATGTAACCTTGGTTCAACCAACGTGGTCAACATGATGACTTCACCTGACTTTGGTCGTTCTATCCGTGCTATGGTTCGTGCTTTAACTTTCGTTACAGATAGTTCACACATCGTAGCTGTGCCTACGATTGACCATGGAAATAGCCAAGCTCACACCTTTGGACTTGGTGCCATGGGACTTCACAGCTACCTTGCACAACAACTCATTGAATATGGGTCACCTGAGTCTGTTGAGTTTACTAGCATCTACTTTATGCTTATGAACTACTGGACTTTGGTTGAATCAAACAATATAGCGCGTGAACGTGGTATCACCTTCCACAACTTTGAAAAATCAGACTATGCTAAGGGAAGCTACTTCGACAAGTATGTAACTGGCGAATTTATTCCAAAATCAGACCGTGTTAAAGAACTCTTCAAAGGTGTCTTTATCCCAAGTGCTGCTGACTGGGCTGAACTTCGTGACAAGGTCCAAGCAGATGGTCTTTACCACCAAAACCGTCTAGCTGTTGCTCCAAATGGTTCGATCAGCTACATCAACGATGTTTCTGCCTCTATCCACCCAATTACGCAACGTATCGAAGAACGCCAAGAAAAGAAAATCGGTAAAATATACTACCCTGCTGCTGGCTTGTCAACAGAAACCATTCCTTACTACACTTCTGCCTACGACATGGATATGCGCAAAGTGATTGATGTATACGCTGCTGCAACAGAGCACGTGGATCAAGGACTTTCACTCACCCTCTTCATGCGTAGTGACATTCCAAAAGGTCTTTACGAATGGAAGAAAGAAAATAAACAAACGACACGTGACTTGTCTATCCTTCGCAACTACGCCTTTAACAAGGGAATCAAGTCTATCTACTACGTCCGTACCTTTACAGATGACGGTGGAGAAGTCGGTGCCAACCAATGTGAAAGCTGTGTGATTTAATCTTTGCTTGAGGAAACTACATTTTCTCAAATTAGTATTCATTCACCCTGCTAAACTAAACAGGAATACGCATCTATACTATGGAAAAACAAAAAAGTCGGTCTTCCGACTTTTTGTACAATACTCCTCTAGATTTATGATAAAATAGAGGTAATTGTGAAATTCACAATACTAAACACAGAAAGAGATTTCAAATGGAAACTTACTACAAAGCCATTAACTGGAATGCCATTGAAGATGTCATCGACAAATCAACTTGGGAAAAGTTAACGGAGCAATTCTGGCTCGATACACGTATTCCCTTGTCAAACGACTTGGATGACTGGAGAAAGCTATCAAACAAGGAAAAAGACTTGGTCGGAAAAGTTTTTGGTGGTTTAACCCTTCTGGACACTATGCAATCTGAAACTGGGGTTCAAGCCCTTCGCTCAGACATCCGTACACCACATGAAGAAGCTGTTTTCAATAACATCCAATTTATGGAATCTGTCCACGCTAAATCTTATTCATCAATCTTTTCTACCTTGAATACCAAGGCTGAGATCGAAGAAATTTTCGAATGGACCAATACCAATCCTTATCTGCAAAAGAAGGCTGAGATTGTCAACGAAATCTACCTAAACGGTAGCCCACTTGAAAAGAAAGTGGCTAGCGTCTTCCTTGAAACCTTCCTCTTCTACTCTGGTTTCTTCACACCGCTCTACTATCTCGGTAACAACAAACTAGCTAACGTTGCGGAAATCATCAAACTGATTATTCGTGATGAGTCTGTTCACGGAACTTACATTGGTTACAAATTCCAACTTGGTTTCAATGAATTACCTGAAGAAGAGCAAGAAAAACTCAAGGATTGGATGTACGACCTGCTTTATACTCTTTATGAAAATGAAGAAGGCTACACAGAAAGTCTCTATGATGGTGTTGGTTGGACGGAAGAGGTCAAAACCTTCCTTCGCTACAATGCTAACAAGGCACTCATGAACCTGGGACAAGATCCACTCTTCCCAGATTCAGCAGATGATGTCAACCCAATTGTTATGAACGGTATTTCAACAGGAACATCTAATCACGACTTCTTCTCTCAAGTCGGAAACGGTTACCTCCTTGGTGAAGTTGAAGCCATGCAAGACGATGACTACAACTACGGTTTAGACTAATTCAACTATTTCAGAGTGATATAAATATCATGGTTTGTTTAAAACAACCATGATATTTTTGTTTTTGTTTTCTTTTGTTTTTTAAATTGATTGATTGAATACTTTATGATAAAATAGTAATAGAAATAGAGGTGATAACGATGCTAAAGCAGGAAAAACTAGATAATATTCTAGAAACAGTAAATACAAAGGGAACTATTACTGTAAAAGAAATCATGACTCGCTTGGATGTATCAGATATGACTGCTAGACGCTACTTGCAAGAGTTGGCAGACAAGGATCTACTTGTTCGAGTACACGGGGGAGCTGAGAAAATTCGCACAGGTTCCATTTTAAATAATGAACGTTCCAATATTGAAAAACAAAGCTTACAAATTGCAGAAAAACAAGAAATCAGCCGTTTTGCAGGTCATTTAATCGATGAAGGCGAAACCATTTTTATCGGCCCAGGAACAACCTTGGAATCTTTTGCCCGTGAACTTCCAATCGATAATATTCGTGTTGTAACAAACAGTTTACCAGTATTTCTCATCCTAAACGAACGAAAACTAACAGATTTGATTTTAATTGGTGGAAACTACCGCTCTATCACTGGGGCCTTTGTCGGAACACTAACCTTGCAAAACTTAGCCAATCTCCAATTTTCTAAAGCTTTCGTGAGCTGTAATGGTATTAAGGACAATGCGATTGCGACCTTTAGTGAAGAGGAAGGTGAATCCCAACGCATCGCCCTCAACAATTCCAATAAAAAATACTTACTAGCTGACAATAGTAAGTTCAATAAATTTGATTTCTATACCTTCTACAATATCTCTGATATTGATACCATCGTTTCAGATTCTAAAACTGAGCAAAGAAACGTTTGAACAACTTTTCAAAACAAACAAAAGATTATTCTTTCTAAACCATAAAACTATCCCCACCGATTGGTGGGGATTTTTTTATCTACAGATTTACTCAATCACTTGAGTTTCCGCTACTTTCTTGTACCAGTGAGCTGATTTCTTAGGATAACGTTCTTGAGTTTCAAAATCTACATAAAAGAGACCGTAGCGTTTTTCATAACCGTTTGACCATGAGAAGACGTCCATCAATGACCAAATGAAGTAACCTTTTACATTAGCTCCATCTGCAATAGCATCAGACAAGACCTCTAAGTGTTGTTTCACATAATCAATACGGCCATCATCGTAAACAGTGTTATCAACGAACTCATCTTTATATCCAAGACCATTTTCAGTGATGTAAATCTTCTTGTAGTTCGGATAATCTTTCTTCACACGCATGATTTGGTCATACAAACCTTGAGGGTATATAATCCAATCCCAGTCCGTACGTGGTACATAATCAGGAGCTACACGACGACCAACACCTTTGATTTGGTATTTAGAGCTTCCTTTTTCACCCTTACCGTTATGAATGATTTCAGTTTCTCCATCAAAGACTTCCATCCAGTCACTCATATAGTAGTTGATTCCTAGGAAATCATTCAAGTCTTTTGCAGCTTCTAATGCTGTGAAATCTTCTTCACGAAGATCTAAGCTACCACCATTGACGGATAAAATATGGTTGACGCCTTCCATCGTTTCATCTGAATAGCGTCCAAGATAAGTTGCATCCAAGATAAATTTATTGTGAATAATATCTTCCAACTCAGCTGCACGAACATCTGCTGGATTTTTAGGATCTAAAGGATACTTGGTTGGCAGTGCGTGAACAACACCAATTTCACCTTTATAACCTTTATCTTTATATAGCTTGACTGCACGCGCATGAGAAACCATCATATTGTGGTGCGATTGGAAAACTTTGGCAAGGTCGTACTGAATACCTGGAGGGAATTTACCAACCAAGTATTGACCATCACCGATTGGCCCAATTTCATTAAAGGTTGTCCAATAGTTTACTTCTGGGAATTCTTCAAAACAGAAGGCAGCGTAGTCTACAAAGTGTTCGATATTTTCACGGTTTAAGAAGTCTCCATTTGAATGTAGAGATTCAGGCGTGTCAAAGTGATGAAGAGTTACAAAAGGCTCAACATGACGTTTGTGGCACTCCGCAAATAGATTATGATAAAACTCAACACCTTTAGCATTTACTTGGCCGTAACCAGTCGGGAAAATACGTGACCAGGCAATAGAAATTCGAATACCATTGACACCATACTCTTCTGCCAACTTGAGGTCAACTGGGTATCGATTGTAAATCACTAGCTGGTTCTGCAGTATACCAGTAGTTATCTTCAAGATACTTATCCCACGCTACTGGTCCTTTACCATCAGTATGTGTAGCACCTTCTGCTTGATAGGCAGCTGTTGCGCCACCAAAAATAAAGTCTTTTGGTAATGTTTTTGTCATTTTTTCACCTATTTCTTGATTTAAATAAAGTAAAAGTGAGAGGAGAGGAGTCAGTGAGCCATCCTTCTCCATCTCACTTCTTGTACCAAGTCACCGAATTGTGACATGAGGAGGTAAAAACGATATCTTTTTACCGACGAATTAATAAGGATATTAGAAAATTCGCCATAGCGATTTCCGTAACGAGAGGAGACTATTTCAGAGTCCCTATCGTTAATCGAATTGTGACATGAGGAGGTAAAAACGATATCTTTTTACCAACGAATTAACAAGGCGATTAGGAAATTCGCCATAGCGATTTCCGTAACGATAGGAGATTATTTCAGAGTCCCTATTATTAATCGAATTGTGACATGAGGAGGTAAAAACGATAATCTTTTTACCGACGAATTAACAAGGCGATTAGGAAATTCGCCATAGCGATTTCCGTAACGATAGGAGACTGTTTCAGAGTCCCTATCGTTAATCGAATTGCGCTTGTACGAATGCTAGAGCACCTTTTCCATCACGAGTTAATTTGATGTATTGAGCGCCTTCTGTTTTCGCAAGTTTAATATCGAGTTTATCTGTTTCTGCTTTCATGTCCTCAAAGTTTGAAGCAACTTGAGGAGCAAGGATAACTAGATCAAACTCTGGCAACATTTCACGGTGAGCACCATAGCCACCTGCTGCTGCTTTCACAGGAACATTGTATTCTGCAGCTGCCTTGTTCAAAGCATTTGCAAGGAGACCACTTGTTCCTCCACCGGCACAAAGAACCAAGACATTTGTTTCCTTTGTAATTGTATTCTGACCTACTGCTACACCCGCTTTTTCAAGAATAGCATCTGCTTTTGCAGTGTTGAAGTTTGCAGCAACTTTTTCTTTCAATTCATCATTAGATTTACCTGAACGCTCTTCTTCGAGAATTTGTTCATCATATACTTTAAGGAATGGATAGTAAATGATTACGTCAACCACGATTAGAAGAGCAGCAAGGATGAATGATAGAACTTGGAAGTTAGTACCAAGAACTAGACCTAGTGGAGCTGGGGTTGTCCATGGTAGATTAGCAGTAAATGAGTTCATTCCAAGAGTTTCAATAAAGAATTTAAAGATCCATACGTTTGCGATAGGAGCAAAAATAAATGGAATGAAGAAAATCGGGTTCAATACAAGCGGTGCACCAAACAAGATTGGTTCATTTACACCAAAGAAAGTTGGAACTACTGAAGCACGTCCGATTGCACGGTTACGTTTTGATTTTGTTAACCACATGAACATGAATGGAACAACTAGTGTCGCACCTGTACCACCCATGGTAACGATAAACATTTGTGTACCAGAAGTAAGAATCTTGTCAGCGTGCATACCTTGTTGGAGAAGGTTCAAGTTGACTTCGGCATTTGCATAGGTAATAGCCGCGATAGCAGGCTCAACGATAGATGGACCGTGGATACCAACAAACCAGAAGAAGGCAAAGGCACCAAAGATAATGGTAATACCAAGGTAGCCGTCTGCTGCTGAGAAGAGTGGTGCAAAGAATTTACCGATTGATTCAGCTACGCTTGCACCAACAAAATGACGAGCTAGTAAATCAAGAGCATACAGTGAAACAACTGAGAGAGTGAATGGAATCACATCTTTAAAGACTTGTGAGATATTTGGTGGAACTTCGTCAGGCATACGAATAGTGACGTTGTTCTTAACACAAACCTTATAAATGGCTACGGTAACAAAGGCAGCAAGGAAGGCTGAAAGCAAACCTTTTGTCCCCAAGAAGCCAGTAGCTAGACCATTTTCGATAGGATCAGCTGCCAACATCAACAAACCAACAATTGCTGCCAAAAGTGTTGACATATAGTTGATTTGATTGGTTTTCTCCATGCTACGGTTTACTGAGTCGGTCAATGACTTAGCTGTTGTACCAGCTACCAACAAAGCCAAGATACCCATTGAATAGCTGTAAGGTTTCATGAGGAGATTAACAACATCATCAGACCATTTAAAGCCCCATGAATTTGGTACAAAGGCAATCAAGATAAGATACTTGAGAAGAGAATAACAGGCATACCTGCAATGAAACCATCACGAATAGCACGAAGATAGATATTACGAGATAATTTCTCAAAGAAAGGCTTTCCTTTCTCGATAAATGCAATTAGTTTGTTCATTATTTAACTCCTCTCTTATAAAGTTCGATTAAGTGGTGCATCAAATCTTTTAACAAGATAGTTGTCATCAAGTGATCTTGACCATGCATCATGGTCACACTATAAGCCAAATCTTCACCAGCTGCTTCCTTAGTCAATAGACTTGTTTGCGCGTGGTGAGCCTCTGCAATACAGCTACCAGCTTCCTCTACCAGAGCGTCCGCTTTTTCAAAATCACCAGATTCAGCAGCCTTCAAGGCTTCCAATAGTTTTGAACGAGCATCGCCCGCATAAGCTACGATTTCAAAACCTAACAATGTTACTTCTTCTCTATTCATGATAGAATTCTCCTTATGTATTTTTAATTAAATTTTTATGACAATAAACGTTGGATATGTAGAACTAGATAAACTCGTTCGCTCTTATACAAATCAAGACCCGTATGTTGCGTAATCACATCATAGATCTTGGAACCAATCTCGAACGCTTTTGGATAGGATTGCTTAATATGATCTTCCATATCCAGAAGTGATTGGTTATCATCTCTAGATCTGTCTAAATAATCCAGGAAATAATTCAAATGAATCATAAAAGCGATCATAGAAATGATTATTCTCTTTGGGTTCGTTGAATTGCATAGTCCTTTAGAACACTTCTTCAACATTCCTGAGGATTTCTTTCCTCTTATCAATCGACTCCACAAGTTCCACTTCATTCTCACCTTCGGCATTGATGAAATGATAAGCAATCCGAATAATTTCATCCTTTCAGGGAAAATGATCTGCTAGCTTCTGACGATAAATTTCAAAAAGCCTCATTTGCAATTTGAAAAGCGACAGGATACTTGGTAGAAATATCTGGCAGATTACTATCCTTGTACCTTCCCTTGTGCTAGAGCTTGGTAAGAACAGTAAATATGATCTGTCAAGGTTACGTAGAGATACTCTTGAATCGGATAATGATATTTCTTTGATAACTTATCAATGATCTCATAGGTCACTGTGATAAAATCTAGAGGAACATCTTTGAGGAGAGCCATAAAAGTTTTCTCTGGACTCTTCGGTCTTCATCCGAAAGATTTTCTCAACCTGCTGTTCAGCAATCAAATCTCCCTTCTTCTTTCCAAATGCAATCCCCTTACCAATTACAATCACTTCTTCTCCTTTATCATTTCTGACAAGCGAGACATTGTGATTCATTGGATTTAGAATTCGATACATGTCAACCTCCTTTTATATTTTAAAGGTATATGAGTATAAAAAATGACCACAAATGAACTAGAAAATCATCTGATTTCTAATTCACCTGTGATCATGCCTAATATTACTTAGTAACACTCACCTTGTATTAACTTGTGATTTAAGTATAGCACAAGTAAGTTATTTTGTAAACCTTTACATACAACTTTTTTTAAAAATTTTTAGATTCATGTTCCTAACCTAGGAGGAGCTTCTTACACGCGTTCTTTCCATGAAGTCGCTGTTGTTTGAAGAACTTTATTGAGCTCATCAATGTTTTCAAATCCAGTTGTGCGAAGCCATTCGCGAGCTGCTGCTTCACCATCTTTGATGTATGCTTCAACTGATCCAGCCCATGTAGCACGGCCACAAAGAACTCCGTTAAAGTTTGCACCTGATTCATGAGCAAATACAAGAGTATCTTGGAAGAGTTTAGCTGATACACCAGCACTCAAGTAAATGTATGTCAAGTTAGTTGCTTCATCTTGGGCTTTGAAGAAGGCTGCTGCTTCTTCACGTGTGTAAACTACTTCACCTTCAGCGAATCCCTCAACATATTTAATGTTAACAGGAACTTCTACTTTCAAGACATCAATGTTAAAGCGTGGGTCTGAGAAGACTTTCATAGCACCGATAACTTTGTGTGGTTTTACTTTCGCGTATTCTACAGAACCTGCGTCCGCAATTTTTTCATCGTAAGCAAGGATTTCAAGGAAGAATGGGATATCTTCAGCCACACATTCAGAACCGATACGTTCGATGTAAGCTTGTTTTTCTTGGTTGAGTTCGTCTGAGCTATCTACATCATAGTAAAGCAAGAATTTAACCGCATCTGCACCTTCTTCTTTAATACGTTTTGCAGACCAAACATCCAAGCAGTCTGGCAAGCGTTTTGTGCTTGTTGTGTCATAACCTGTTTTTTCATAAGCAAGGAGAAGACCAGCCTTTTCATCAAGAGCTTTTGTTGCTGGAAGTCCATACTCAGGGTCAAGAAGCATAGATGAAGCGTATTTAGTCAATTCATCTGCAACCAAGACTTTCAGTTCTTCCATTTGAGCTACAGTTGGTTCTTCTGTTTGGTGTTGAGCCATGAGGCGTTTCAAAGCACCACGTTGGTCAAATGCAAGAGCTGAGATGATACCATTTTCATCAGAAAGTTTTTCTAAGCGTGCACGTTTTTGTTCTGTTAAAGCCATTTTATACCTCTTTTACTATTAATTGATCATATAGAGCTTGATAGTTAGCCATGTTGACATGGCCAGTCATTTTTTCTTGAGCATTGAGCATACCAAGGACATTTGCCTTGATGAGTAGTTCTGCATCCGATTCTTTATGAAGTAGGCCTGAAGAAATCCCTGCCACAGTAGAATCTCCAGATCCGACAGGGTTGACTACCTGGATTCTAGGAATATCTACCTTGTAGAAAGTATCACCATGTTTAGCAAAGGCACCGTTGGCACCGAGTGAAACGATAATCCATTCAATACCTGCAAACAAAGGTTCTTGAAGAACTTCTTTTAATTCATCTAAATCCTCAGAAACTTCTCTTCCTAGAAGTTGAGACAATTCCTCATTATTTGGTTTGATGACTGTTGGTTTATGTGATGATTCAAGAACCGCCTGAAGAGCTGCACCAGAACAGTCCAAGACTACAGGTTTGCCAGCTTGATTCGCAAGTTCTACCAAGCTCGCATAGTAATCAACTGGAAGGCCAGCTGGGAGACTACCTGAAATAGCTACTACTTCAACTGACTCCAAGAGTTTTTTGAAATGTTCCAAAAAGTCTTGACCTTCCTGTTCCAATACTTCAGGACCTTTTTCAAGAACTTCTGTTTGATTGTCTCCGTGAAGAATAGCGATACAGTTACGAGTTTCTCCCTGAATAGAGAAGAAATCTTTCTTAACGTTATCATCGATATTTTCAACCAAAAACTCACCAAGTTTGCCACCAACTAAACCAGTAGCAAGAACAGAATCCCCAAATTCTGAAAGTACTCGAGTAACGTTTAGTCCTTTACCACCAGCAGTTTTGGTTACATCCACCACACGATTGACAGTATCAATCTTCAACTCATCCAAAGGATAGGAAATATCGATGGATGGGTTCATTGTGACTGTTAAAATCATAGGTCACCTCTTAGTCGTGGTATTCTCCGCGATCCCATTTTTCAAGGAATTCAGTGAAGAAGTTTGCGTCTGTTTGTTGAGCATTGTGACTTTCAACGTGTTCAATTTTCGCAATCAATTTTTTGTTTTCTTCAGATGGTTTGTATTCAGCATGGATGAAAGCTTCGATGATGTCACACATGAGCAATTCACCAGTAATCTTACCACCAAAACCGATAACGTTGGCGTTCAATTCTTCTTTAGCATAAAGAGCTGTTGTCATATCACGAACCAAGGCAGAACGGACACCTGGAACTTTATTTACAGCGTTGTTGATACCAACACCAGTACCACAGATACATACTCCAAGATCAGCTTGACCGCTAGTTACAGCTTCACCAACTTTTTTACCAAAGATTGGGTAGTGAGTACGTGTGTGGTCATAAGTACCAAAGTCAATGACTTCATATCCTTTTGATTTCAAAAATTCTGAAACCGCCATTTTTTCATCTGTTACGATGTGGTCACATCCAATTGCAATTCTCATTTTTAACTTACCTTTCTTACTGTAATCTAATTAGCACATTTTGTTCAACATATCAACACGAATTTGGTGACGACCACCGTCGTATTTACCGTTAACAAATCCTTTAGCAATGTTTTTAGCCAATTCATCACCAACAAGTTGTGCACCCATAGTGATCATACGTGAGTTGTTGTGTCCACGAGTCATATAAGCTGAACGTTCGTCAGATACTTCTGCAGCAACCATTCCTTTGATCTTAGTTGCGACCATAAATGGACCAGCTCCATAAGCATCAATCACGATACCAAGGTTTTGTTCTTCTTTGTTTACTTCTGCAGCAACAGCAAGAGTCACATCAACAAAGTCTTGACCTTCAGCTGTAACATCCACAACGTGGAAGTTTTCTTTTTCCAAGAAGTCTTTCACAACTTCTTTCAATCTCAAACCTGCAGCATCTGCACCGATAACAATAGACATATTGTATACTCCTTTTTATTTTTCTAGGCTAGTAAAACCTTTTATAGTTAGCAGTTTAGCTACAAAAAGCTTTCTAGCAGTTTATTGACAAATTGGATTGAATGAGATGAATGACACCTTATTCAAGTTTAGGAAACCAGTTTCCTAGAAATAATCCTTCTCCACGAAAGAAAATATAACAAGCGATTATTTGTTTGTTACAAACATCATTTGTTGCTTACAAACATAATATACTCCTATTTACCGAAAAAGTCAACAGTTAATGTTTGTTTTTGTGTTTTTTTAACTAAAAAATTTCGATATCAAAACCAATTTGATCCACTTGACCAGGTTCTAGGAGACGAACATTCTTCTTATCTTCTAGATGATCTCCTTCTTCAAGAGATGTTGACAAACCTGACCATGGTTCAAAAGCAATGAAAGGTCCCTTATTCAAAGTTGACCAGATAATGAGATTTGAGAACTCTGCAAAGTGCACTTTCAACCCTTTATCATGTTTACGAGAACGAAGGGCAATTGTTCTAGATTGCAATTCATCTAAGGTGACTGCATCTGTACTGAAAAGATCATAGCTGAGGTCTAATTCTTTTTGACCTTCTAACCATGGACTTCTATCTTGGAAATCCAACATACCTGTTTCTGGGAAAGGGCGTGGAACAGAGCAAGTCTCTTCTTTCTCAAACTCTAAATAGTAGTCTTCATAGACTTCATCATCAAGTAGAGGACAATTAAAGCCTGGATGTCCACCAATAAAGTAAGGCATGACCTTGCTAGTTTCTTTATTGAAAATCTTGTATTGAGTCCGTACTGTCTTACCAGTAAGGATATAAGTGATTTCTAGGCGGAAATGATAAGGGTAGTTCTGATAGCTATTCTCATCGTCTTCAATTGCAAAAGTTACACTCTTGTCTGTCTGTTCAACTAATTCAAATTCTTTCTTACGAACCAAACCATGACGAGGAATGCTCCCTTTACTTTCTTGTCCCTTCTCATCTATATAGAGGGCTGTATCATCCCTCAATGAACCACAAATGGGGAATAGAACAGGAGCTTGTCCACTCCAATAAGTGGCATCCCCTTGCCACAAATACTCAAGACCTTCAGCATCTTTTATAGAAGAAAGAGCCCCGCCAAAACTGTTAAATTGAACACTTAATTGTTCTGATTTTAATTCAATTACCATTATTTTCTCCGATTTCTTGATAGTTTATAAAAAACTAGGCTGTCACTCCTAATGGTATGACAACCTAGTTTCAACAATTTACATTTTATAGGAGCGCATTATTTTGCTTTTGCTGCGTACTCTTCGTTACGTTTGATCATTTGTTTTCTGTACCAAGCAAAGATACCGATATAGAATACAAGGAAGACTACAGCACCAAGGATTGCTTTGATATCACCAGTTGTAGTGTTACCAATTGTCCAACCAAGAAGTTTTTCGATTGGTCCTTCAAGAGTTGAGTGAGTAATCAATTGAGTTTGGCTCACACCTGCTGGGAAGGCACCTACACCTTTAGCAAGTTCTGTTGCAAATGGTGCGATAAGTGTACCTGAAAGAAGGAAGAGTGGCAACAAGAGTGTTCCGAAGATAATCATACGGAGCAATTTACCACGTGTTACAACCAAGAGAGCTGGAGTAACACCCATAGCGATGATACCTGCAAGTGGCAAGATACCATTTCCGACTTTTGAAAGAAGCACTGCTTCAATCAACATGATTGGTGCAAGTACGTTGGCACAAGCCCAGATTTCAGCACGACCAGCGATGAATGGCCAGTCAAGACCGATGTTGAATTTACGTCCTTGAAGACGTTTAGTAGCAACGTTTGTAATACCTTGTGAAAGTGGCTCTACGGCAGCGATGAACCATGAACCGATAAGTGAGAAGAGTTCCAAAGACACACCAGCTGTCAAACCAAGAGACAACCAACCTTTAATAACTAATTGCCAGTTTGATGCATCTTCTACGCCAGCAACTGGATGTGGAGTACCCATCAAACCGATGACGATACCAAGGATGAAACCGATGAAGAATTTAGATCCCCAGAAACCGATTTTCTTGTTCAATTTAGCAGCATCAAAGTCATATTTATCAAGACCTGGGAAGAATTTTTCAAAAATCTTATCCAAACCATGATAACTGGGTTCATCATGTAGTTCATGTGAGTTGAAGTCATTGGTGATGAACTTGGTGCGTTAAGAAGATCGTCGAATGTAGGTTTCATCAAATCAGAGTTGATAATTTTAAGAACCCCAACAAGAACAACTGCTGCAGTCGCAATGAAGAGTGAAACTCCTTGGCTAACGCCATTGTTGTCTGCATACCATTTAATCAAAAGACCTGTGATAGACAAGTGCCAGATATCGAAGATATCAACGTCAAGTGTATCAGTTTTCTTCATAGCAAGCATCACTACGTTGACAATCAACATGATGAGCAAGAAGTAAAGTGTCCAAGCAGATCCCCAAGTGATTGTAGCAAGCGGTGCCCAACCAACGTCGGTGATGTTCAATTGAATACCAGTATTTTCAACGAATTTTGCAAGTGATGCTGAGAAAGCACCATTTAGCATACCGATGATAGCACCGATACCAGTAAGAGCGATGGCAAGTTTGATACCACCTTCAAGCGCTTTGGAGAATTTCACTCCAAAAAGTAGAGCCAATACTGTCAAAATGATCAACATGATGATCGGTCCACCCATATCCAAGATAGGTTTGAACAGCTTATTGGCTAGTTCGATAATGACATCCATAATAGTTCCTCCCTTTTTATGTTATATGAATGTTAACAAATTAAAATTAGCTTAACCCGTGTTCTTTAATGGCTGCTTCAATATTGTCAAATACTGGAGCACTCATAGCTGGGATACGGAATAAGATTGGTCCAGCTTCGATAACTGGAATACCTGGGTCAAAACCAAGGTCTGTCGCAGCAATTGGTGTGAAGATGTCATAACCTTTGATAAGATCTTCATTAACATCTTTGACCATGACCGCATCACAGTGAACATCAAAACCGCGGTTTGAAAGTTCTTCTTCAAGAGCACTTTTAATTTGGTGGCTTGAGTTAACACCTGCACCGCAGGCAGCAAGAATTTTAATCATATGGATTTCCTCCGATTTAATATTTAATTGACAAGATTAAGCGGTTGCTTCAGCTATATAAGCATAGAGAGCTTCTGGTTCTGAAATTTTTGATAGGTCTTCAAGATGACCATTTCCAGTAAAGAAGTCCATCAACTGAGCAAGAATGTTGGTTTGACTTGAACTTGAGTTATTAATGATAAAGAAGAGCAAGGATACCTCTACTTCCTTATCTGGTGCAATCATATTGTGGAAAGTCACTGGTTTTTCTAATCGAACCACTACAACTTTTTCAGCTAGATTATGAACAATATCTGTATGAGGAATAGCAACATTCGGCAAATCCTTACCCAAAAATTCCATATCTAAGCCAGTTGGAAATGACTTTTCACGCGTGATCAAGGCTTCGCGATAGGTTGGAGTCACGATTTCTCGTTCTTCCAATAAGGTAGCTACCTGATCAAATAGTTGTTCTTGATTATCCGCTTCTAAGCAAAACACAAGGTTTTTGTCAAAGAAATGATCTAATCCCATAAGGTTTTCCCTTCTTTCCATTAACTTTATGCTATAAGTATAACACTATATGAAATCGTTGTCAATATTTTTCTGTTCTTTTTTTGTCTCTTTTTTTATATTTTTGTTGTTTTTATAGTTTGTTATATAAAAACAAACAATTAAACAAACATCCAAAACATTTATTGCGTTCCAGAACCTAAAAAAGCAGACCATTTAAGCCTGCTTTACGATTGATTCTGATATAAATTTCCTGTAAACAAGGAAAAGTAATTATGACAACTTATTCTTCATCCATACTCAAGACGCTAAGGAAGGCTTCTTGAGGAACTTCTACTGATCCAATAGCTTTCATGCGCTTCTTACCAGCTTTTTGTTTTTCCAGTAGCTTACGCTTACGAGAAACGTCACCACCGTAACACTTAGCAAGTACGTTCTTACGAAGGGCTTTGATATCAGTACGAGCCACAATCTTGTGTCCAATTGCTGCTTGGATAGGAACCTCAAATTGTTGACGAGGGATAATTTTCTTGAGCTTATCAACGATGAGTTTCCCACGTTCGTAAGCAAAATCCTTGTGAACGATAAAGCTGAGGGCATCCACCTTGTCTCCATTGAGAAGAATATCCATTTTCACAAGTTTAGATGGGCGGTACTCTGACAATTCATAGTCAAGCTTGCATAACCACGAGTTGAAGACTTGAGCTTATCAAAGAAATCAAAGACGATTTCAGCAAGTGGAATTTGATAGATAACATTGACACGATTATCATCGATATAATCCATAGTCACAAAGTCCCCACGCTTACGCTGAGCTAGCTCCATCACTGCCCCGACGAACTCCTGTGGTACCATGATTTGCGCTTTAACATAAGGCTCTTCAATGGTCGCAATCTTAGTTGGGTCTGGGAACTCAGACGGGTTAGACACATCCATTGACTCACCGTCTGTCAAATTAACCTTATAGATAACGGACGGTGCTGTCATGATGAGGTCGATGTTGAACTCACGTTCCAAACGTTCCTGGATAACATCCATATGAAGAAGTCCAAGGAAACCACAACGGAAACCAAATCCAAGTGCCTGAGATGTTTCTGGTTCAAACTGAAGACTAGCATCATTCAGTTGCAATTTTTCAAGGGCTTCACGAAGGTCATTGTACTTGTTTGATTCGATTGGATAGAGACCCGCAAAGACCATAGGATTCATCTGCTTGTAACCATGTAAGGGCTCTGCAGCAGGATTGGTTGCCAAGGTAACAGTATCACCCACACGAGTGTCCTGAACTGTCTTAATAGAAGCCGCAATATAACCAACGTCACCAGTCGCAAGGAAATCACGACCAACTGCTTTCGGAGTAAAAATACCAACTTCTGTCACATCAAAGGTCTTACCATTGCTCATAAGCTGAATCTTATCGCCAGGTTTGACAACCCCATCCATAACACGAACTTGGAGGATAACCCCACGGTAGGCATCGTAAACAGAGTCGAAAATCAAGGCCTTAAGTGGTGCCGTCACATCACCCGTTGGTTCTGGAACTTTTTCTACAATTTGCTCTAGGATTTCTTCAATACCGATACCAGCCTTGGCAGAAGCCAAAACTGCTTCGCTGGCATCTAGACCAATGACATCTTCAATCTCTGTACGCACGCGCTCAGGGTCTGCTGCTGGCAGGTCAATTTTATTAATGACTGGCATGATTTCCAAATCATTGTCCAAGGCTAGATAAACATTGGCAAGGGTTTGAGCCTCAATCCCTTGGGCAGCATCGACCACCAAAATTGCTCCCTCGCAGGCAGCTAGCGAACGCGAAACTTCATAGGTAAAGTCCACGTGCCCCGGCGTGTCAATCAAATGGAAAATATAAGTTTCGCCATCTTTTGCAGTGTAATTCAGCTCGATAGCGTTGAGTTTAATGGTAATCCCACGTTCCCGTTCTAAATCCATGCTATCCAAAAGCTGAGCTTGCATTTCACGGCTTGAAACGGTCTCTGTCTTTTCCAAAATGCGGTCTGCTAAAGTCGACTTTCCGTGGTCAATATGGGCGATAATAGAGAAGTTACGGATCTTCTCCTGTCGTTTTTTCAATTCTTCTAAGTTCATGATTCTCTTCCTTTCAGGGTATCTATTTATTATAAATTGTTTTTGATATTTTGACAAGACCATACCCTGCTAGGAGTACTAATCTTCAGCGACAAAGCCGTCATTTTCGATAAAGTGGTGTTCTGTCATTCCTTGGTCTGTAAAGACAATCCCGTGAAGGACACCACCATAAACAGCTCCTCCGTCCATCCCAATCTTGCCATCTTCTGTAGTCCAAAGTTCAGCTGTACCGCGTTCTTGCTGTAACAAGCCATAAACTGGTGTGTGACCAAAGACAATGGTTTTCCCAGTATGATTGGCAGCTTCGTGGAATGGTTTTCTAAGCCAGACTTTTTATAATCTGTTGTTTCATGCCAGTCATCCAAAGTCAAATCAATACCTGCGTGAACAAAGATGTACTTGTCTGTCTCTACCACAAATGGCATTTGACGAATAAATTCGACTAAATCTGCCGCTTCGGTGGCAACACGCTTGGCATCTTCTACTCCATCAACTGGTGCATCCAAGGGACGACCTAGGATAGAGTTAATGGTTGTATCTCCACCATTGCGACGATAGTGGTCATAGCTTTCTTCTGGGTCATCGAGCCAAGTCAAAAACATATACTCGTGATTTCCTGACAAACAGATTGCCCCTTTATTATCGACTAAGTCCTTAACCATCTCTAGGACAAGGCGACTATCCTCACCTCGGTCAATCAAATCCCCTAGAAAGAGCAACTGAGTCTGACCGTCCCATGTTTTGAGAAGGTCTTCTAGCATCCCAGCTTTTCCATGAACATCTCCAATTACATAATAGTCTGTCATCTTATTTCTCCCTGTTTCTCAACAATTCTCTGGCTTGCGTCAGGGCTGCTTCCGTCACATCATCACCTGCCAACATCTTGGCAACTTCTTCCACGCGCTCTTCAACCGTCAAGAGACGAACAGTCGAAACTGTTGAATGGTCATTACTAATCTTCTCAATAAAGAATTGATAATCCGCAATCGCAATCACTTGTGGCAAATGGGAAATAGCAAGGACCTGACCATGCTGGCCAATCTTGTGAATCTTCTGCGCAATAGCCTGAGCTACACGACCTGAAACTCCTGTATCCACTTCATCAAAGACAATACTTGTCTTTCCCTCTTTACGAGAAAAGGCAGACTTAATGGCTAGCATGAGACGAGACAATTCCCCACCAGAAGCAACTTTGACCAAGGGTTTAAAGTCTTCGCCAGGGTTGGTTGAAATGTAAAACTCGACTATTTCATTTCCCTCACGGCTGAATTTGCCCTTGCTAAAACGAACTTGAAACTGGGCTTTTTCCATATACAGATCCTGTAGTTCTTGTTTAATCTCAGATTCTAATTGCTGAGCCAAATCATGACGAGCAGATGCAAGCTGTCCTGCCAAGTCGACAAGATTGACTTCCAATTTCTTAAGCTCTGCTTCCATGTCTTCAGACGAAAGGTTATTGCCTGTCAAGAGATTGTATTCATCCGTAATCTTGGCAAAATACAGCAAAACATCATCTACAGTCCCACCATACTTACGGGTAATAGTATGAAGGAGATCCAAACGATTCTCGACCTGCATAAGGCGATTACCATCAAAATCAAGATCCTCAATAATAGCTTCCAGACGTTTGCTGATATCTTCTAAGACATAGTAAGTCTCAGATAGAGAGCTTGAAATTTCACGGTATTCAGGGTCATACTCTTCAACACTTTCCATGTCATTCATAGCCGAACGAACATTGGCCAAACTTGAAAAGTCTTCATTGTCCAACATACTATAGGCATTGGTCAGCGTATCTGCAATATTTTTATGGTTAAGGAGTTTATCTCGCTCTTGATTGAGAGCCAAGTCTTCTCCAGCCTGCAAGTTTGCTGCCTCAATCTCTGCCATTTGAAATTCCAACATTTCAATACGAGCCTTGTGTTCCTGTTGGTTTTTCTTGACTTCCAGAACCTGCTTGCGCATTTTTCGATAGGCATCAAAACTCGTCTGGTAGGTTTCTTTCAAGTCCCAAAAAGCTGCATCGCCAAATTCATCCAACATCTGGATGTGCAGTTGAGGACGCATTAATTCTTCTTGGTCATGCTGACCATGAATATCTACAAGATGTTGCCCAATAGCACGCAAAACCGACAGATTAACCATCTGACCATTCACACGGCTGATACTCCGACCATTTTGCAAGATTTCCCGACGGATGATAATTTCATCACCCAATTCCAAACCTTGCTCATCAAAAATTTCCTGTAAAAGGCGACTATTTTCAACTGAGAAAAGCCCCTCAATCTCTGCCTTTGGTGCACCATGACGAATAACATCTGTCGTCGCACGAGCTCCCAACATCATATTCATGGCATCAATGATAATCGACTTCCCTGCACCTGTTTCACCAGTCAGGACAGTCATTCCCTTTTCAAAATTGAGAGAAATAGCCTCAATAATGGCAAAGTTTTTTATCGAAATTTCAAGTAACATATAGACCTACCAATTTTTTACTTGTTCAAAGATTTCCTCAGCTAGACTTTCACTTCTGGCAATGACTAAAATCGAGCTATCATCAGCCAAACAGCTGAAAATCTTGTCCGCAAAAGTCTCGATTAACTGAGCTTTTACAAAAGCAGTATTTCCTGGGATAACCTGGAGATTGATCATCTTTTCCATCAATTCAGCAGATTCGATATTGTCTTCAGCCAATTGCAAACTTTTTACGATTGATTTAGGCAATTCATAGACATAAGTATTGTCTCTCAAAGGAATTTTGACAATACCTAATTCTTTGATATCTCGGGATACAGTTGCCTGAGTGGCAGTGATGCCCGCCTCTTTCAAATGTTCTACGATTTCTTCTTGCGTGCCGATTTGATAATCTGTCACAAATCGTCTAATTTTTTCAAGTCTCTCTTTTTTATTCATTTTTAAATTGACTATGCGCCCTCTCTACTACTTCTTCAATCTCAGCAAGAACCTGATTGCTTGCTGACTCTTCTTTTTTCAAATACGTTAAAAACTCAATATTTCCATGACCGCCTTGGATGGGAGAAAAGTCCAATCCAAGGACTGAAAATCCTTCCTCTACTGCCATAGCTGTGACAGATTCAAGGACATTCTGATGAACTTTAGCATCACGAATGATTCCATTTTTCCCAATCTGCTCACGACCTGCCTCAAACTGAGGCTTAACTAGAGCCACAACCTGACCTTGATCTGCCAAGACACGGTGCAAGGCCGGAAGGATCAGACTTAGGGAAATGAAACTCACATCAATACTGGCAAAGATCGGTTCCTGCTCGAAATCAGTCTTTCAGCATAGCGGAAATTGAACTGCTCCATGCTGACAACCCGTGGGTCTTGGCGTAATTTCCAAGCCAACTGATTGGTACCAACATCGACTGCAAAGACCAACTCGGCACCATTTTGCAACATGACATCGGTAAAACCTCCAGTAGAAGCACCGATATCAATCGTTGTTGCCCCTTCCACTGACAATTCAAAGATCTGCAAGGCCTTTTCCAGTTTCAAGCCACCACGACTAACATACTTGAGTTTTTCACCCTTGAGTTTTAGCTCGGTATCATCTGAAATTTTCTCTCCTGGCTTGTCAAATCGTTCTCCATTAAGGACTGCTACGACTAGCCCAGCCATGACACCGCGCTTGGCCTGTTCTCGCGTTTCAAATAAGCCCTGTTTATAAGCTAGTACATCCACTCTTTCCTTAGCCATTGATTCTCAAACTTTCTACTACTTTTACAATCGATTCTGTTTCAAAGGGAACCTGTTGGGCAATTTCTTCTAATTTTGCATTAGCTTGATCCAAAGTCTGGTTACAAAAGGCAATAGCCTCTTCCAAGCCCAACAAAGCAGGATAGGTTGATTTTTCTGCCTGTAGATCCTTTTGTGGTGTCTTACCGATTTCCTCAAAACTAGCTGTCACATCCAGTACGTCATCTCGAACTTGAAAAGCAAGCCCAATCAATTCACCAACAGTTTTCAGTTTTTCTTGTATTTCAGGTGCCAATTCGGCTATGATAGCAGCTGCTTGGAAGGGATAGACTAGCAGTTTTCCAGTCTTATTGGCATGAATGGTCTGAAGTTCTTCCAAAGACAAGTGCTGGTGTTCACCCTCCATGTCCAAAACCTGGCCTGCTACCATGCCCAGACTACCTGAAGCAAGCGATAAGTTGCCAATCAAGTCTACCTTTATCTGACTTGGCAAATCTGCCTGCGCTATCAAAGCATAAGGATCTAGGAATAAAGCATCTCCAGCCAAAATTGCCATAGCTTCGCCAAATTTCTTGTGATTGGTTAACCGCCCTCGACGGTAATCATCATCATCCATGGCAGGAAGATCATCGTGAATCAAACTTCCTGTATGAATCATCTCCAAGGCCGCAGCCACCTGCGCGTGAGCAGGTTTAATAGCGACCTGCAAGGCTTCCAGAACTTCTAACAAGAGAAAAGGCCGAATACGCTTGCCACCAGCATGAATGGAATAGAGAACAGACTCTCGCAAACTAGAGGCAAACTGCTGGTCTCCATAAAAGTCTTCCAAAGCCGACTCGACAAGAGCTAATTTTTCTTGCTTTTTCATTCAAAATCACTTTCTGTTCCGTCTTCTTGCATAACCTTGACCAAGGTCTTTTCAGCCTTGTCCAGCGTCGCTTGGAGCTCTTTTGACAAGATCATCCCCTTTTGAAAGGCAGTAATCGCATCTTCCAAAGCAATTTCACCATTTTCCAAACTTTGGACAATAGTCTCCAGTTCTGCTAGATTTTCCTCAAATTTCTTTTGTTTTGACATCTTTAACCTCTAATTCTACTTGACCATCTCGCATCAAAAGCGTCACTTGGTCTTTTTTCTTCAAACTCTCAACCGAATCTACCACGGACTCTTCTTCTTGACAATAGCATAGCCACGCGCCACGATTCGACTGGTATCCAACATGAGCAAGGCTTCTGAAAGTCTTTTCACCTCAGCAACCTTGGAATCATAAACCAGCGCCATTTGGCTACGGAGGAGCTTATCCAACTGGCCTAGACGGTCTTGATAACGTTGAATTTTGGTAACAGGTGATAATTGTACCAGTCGATGCGTCCTTGCTTGGACGACTTGTTTGTTATCAGAAATCCGTGTTCGCAAACTTTGTTTTAAGCGCAGTTGCAGTTGATCCAAGCGTTGCATATAGCCATCATACAAACGTTCTGGCTGTCTAAAGATAACAGACTGACTGCATTTTTTCAAAGCTTCTTGTTTCTTCGATAGGACATTTCGGACTGCTGTTGCCATCCGTTTTTCCTGATTTTGCAAATGAGCCAATACATCCAACTTGGTCACAGGTGTTGCTAGTTCAGCTGCAGCTGTTGGCGTTGCAGCCCGGCGATCTGCCACAAAATCTGCTAAAGTCACATCCGTCTCATGCCCCACACTAGAGATAACTGGCAAACGAGACTCAAAAATAGCTCGTACCACAATTTCTTCGTTAAAGGCCCACAAATCCTCAATGGAACCTCCGCCACGACCAATAATCAACAAATCTAAATCGTCCTGTTGATTAGCACGCGCAATATTACAAGCAATTTCCTCTGCTGCTCCATCACCTTGTACCTTGGTCGGATAGAGAAGAATGTCCACACCTGGAAAGCGCCTGCTGACGGTCGTGATAATATCTCGAATAACGGCTCCACTACGACTTGTCACTACACCAATTCGCTTAGAAAATTGGGGAAGAGGTTGCTTGAAGCGTTCTTGAAACAGACCTTCTTCCGCCAATTTTTTCTTGAGTTGGTCAAACTGAATCGCAAGCGCCCCAACCCCATCAGGCTCAGCCTTTTCAATGATAATGGAGTAGCTACCACTCGGCTCATAAACCTGCACGCGACCAATTACATTGATCTTCATTCCTTCTTCCAGGTCAAAGCCTAATTTCTGATAAATCCCAGACCAGATGGTCGCTTGAATAACTGCATGGTCATCCTTCAGGGAAAAATATTGGTGAGTAGGTCGTTTACGAAAGTTGGAAACTTGACCAGTTAAATAGACCCGTTCCAAATAAGGGTCTTTATCGAATTTCATTTTCAGATACTTGGTCAAAGTTGTTACCGATAAATACTTTTCCATCTCCACCTACTATTCATTTTCTTGCTCTTTCATAGGTATTATTATACCAAAAATATGCCTAAAAATCTCCATTTATGTACCATTATGAGATAAAAATAGAAAAAGGAGGCAAGGCCTCCACGTCTGATTATTTGCTGTTTCGAGCTTCTTCCAAAATCTTTGCAATCTTGGTCGTCAACAGGTCGATAGCCACTGTATTGCTGACCCCTTCAGGAATAACGATATCAGCATAACGCTTAGTTGGCTCGATAAACTGGTGGTACATGGGTTTGACAACACCTAAGTACTGGTCAATAACGCTATCAAGGCTACGGCCACGTTCTTCCATATCGCGCTTGATACGACGAATAATGCGCACATCATCATCTGTATCCACAAAAATCTTGATATCCATCAAATCACGCAGACGCTTGTCCTCCAAAACCAAATCCCCTCAACGATAAAGACATCTTGAGGCTCTTGACGATAGGTCTTGCTGCTTCGTGTATGCTCTGTATAGTCATAAGTCGGAATGTCCACCGGACGCCCTGCCAACAACTCCTTAATCTGCTCGATCATCAAGTCTGTATCAAAGGCAAAAGGATGGTCATAGTTGGTTTTGACACGCTCTTCAAAGGTCAAGTGAGACTGATCCTTGTAGTATGAATCATGCTCAATCATGGAAATCTTTTCATCAGGGAAGTGCGATAAAATGGCTCTTGAAACACTGGTCTTACCACCACCAGAACCACCTGTCACTCCGATAATGATTGGTCTATTTTGCATGCTATCCTCCGTTTTTTTATCCGTCGTCTATTCTATCACATTTTTTACAAAATTTATAGTCTGGTTTGGATAGTCTAAGGGCAATAACACTCCCCACACCCTCAGTTAGACTAGCTAAAAACCTTCCTTGGCTTGTAGAGATTGCCTCGTTTTTCTAGAATAGCTAGCAATTTATCATCTTCAAAGGCAGCTAATTCTTGTTCTGTTTGTTCGAGCTCTATAAAACGACCAAAGCGTACTTCTGTAGTCTCTTCTTGAGTTAGGAAAACTTTGACAAGGTCACCTGTTCCAATCTCTAAAGGATGGAGAAAGTCCAATTGACCAGCCTCTACTTTTTCAGCAATTTCTTCCAAGGTAAGAGCATCTTCTAGTTGCAGCCAGCTGCACTAGTTCGAGTCAGATGTGACATATGAGCCGCATAACCAAGCTTCTCTCCCAAGTCAACCGATAAGGTACGAATATAGGTTCCCTTACTGCATTTCACACGAAAAGTAAAGCGTGCAAGATGACCCTCATAAGAAATCGGACTTGTTCGCTCAAATTGATAAATGGTCACCTGACGCTCTGGACGCTCCACTTCCTGACCAGCACGCGCATACTCATAGAGCTTACGACCATTGACCTTGACAGCCGAATACATAGGTGGAATCTGAGTAATAGGCCCAGTCAAACTAGCGATTGCTTCATCGACAAGCTTTTCATCCAAGGGCGACAGAACGGATGTCTCAGCGACCACTTCCCCACTAGCATCCTCTGTCGTCGTGGAATAGCCGAGAGTGATTTCCCCCTCATAGACCTTGCCCTCATCCTGCATAAACTCTACCATACGGGTCGCCTTCCCAACCGCAATGGGCAAAACACCCACTACATCCGGATCCAAGGTTCCACCATGACCAATTTTCTTGGTTCCCAAAATCTTACGCAGTTTAAAAACCGCATCATGCGAGGTCATCCCCGCTTCTTTTTTTAAGTTGATAATACCGTTCATATTTTTCTTTCTCACTCCCCCTTCAATGCTTCAAATTTCGCTTTCATAGTTGGATTTTTTCGAGTTAGTTTTTTAACAGAGACATCTTCCAATTTGTTGTTTGCAAGGCGAAGTTGGTTTTCGGATGTGGTTAGGAACTTCTTGACCTCTTCCATGCGTTTAATGGCCTTGTCGATTTCATCAATAGCTTTACCAAAGTTGGTTGAAGCTGAATTATAGTTTTTAGCAAAAGCTAGCTTAAAGGCGTCCAAGTCTTCCTCAAAATGTGTGATATCAATATTTTGCTCCCTAACCAAAGCCAACTCCTGCTTATATTTCAGGGAATTTAGCGCCGCATTACGTAAGAGACCAATCAACTGGATAAAGAATTGAGGACGAACCACATACATCTTTTCGTACTCGTGGCTGACGTCTACAATCCCTGTGTTAAAGTAGTCATTATCGGCCTCAAGCATGGTCACCAAAACGGCATACTCACAGTCCTTCTCCAGACGGTCCTTGTCCAATTCCTTGTAAAAATCTGCATTCTTGTGCTTCTTCTCTGTTCCGTCAGCTTCATTCTTCATCTCAAACATGATGGAAATAATTTCGACTCCATTTTCATCACATTCACGGAAGATAAAGTCCCCCTTAGACCCACGCGCTGAAACCTTGTTATCCTTCTCAAAGTAGGCATTTGGAAAGGCAAAACTACGGACCTTGTTAAACTCACTCTCTGCGTACTGTTCTAGGCTTTCCCCGATAGCTTTTGTAGATTGTTGGGCTTTGAAATTCTTATAAAATTCGACTTGTTCACTAGCTGCCTTGAGTTGAGCTTCGTAGTTTTGTTTAACAGAAGCAAGAGAGAGTTCGTTTTCTTTTTCTTGCAAGAGAAGCTGATTTTTAACCTGGTCTCGTTCTTTTTCTAGGTCAGAGAGGGTCTTCTGTAGTTGATTTTCATGTTCCAAACGCAAGGTGGCCAATTGGTTTTCCAAGGCCTGTACTTCCTTGTCCTTAGCCAATAAGGCCTCATGGCTTGTCTGTTCAACCTCTTTCTTGGCCAATTCTTTTTCTGTATCAAAGTTTTGGATTTGACTCTGCAATTGCGCAATTTCTTGGTCTTTTTGAGCCAGTTTAGACTGTTGTTCATTCATGGCCTTTTGCTCAGCTAAGGCCAGTTCCTGTTTCATCCGATCATGTAGTTCCTTATCAAACTCTGCTGTTCTCACTTGAGACAGAAGTTCAGCATACTGACTTTCATTTACTGTAAAGACTTCCCCACAGTTTGGACATTTGATTTCGTTCATATCGCTCCTCTTTCTAGACTTCTTTATCCATTATATCATGCCTGAGAGAAAATCAAAAACAGCGAGTCGAAACCCACTGTTTATCTTCTTTTTCTTTAAATTTTTCCAAGGCCAAGCGCAAATCTTCGATCAAATCATCTACATTTTCAAGACCGATTGACAAACGAATTTGGTTTGGTGTGACACCTGCTGCTTCTAGGTCTTTTTCTGACAATTGACCGTGAGTGGTTGTTGCTGGATGGACAACAAGCGATTTAGCATCTGCTACGTTTGCAAGGTCAGAGAAGATTTCCAAATTATCAATTACCTTGCGAGCTTCTGCCTCCCCACCTTTGACATGGAAGGTAAAGATTGATCCCACACCTTTTGGCAAGTATTTCTCAGCCAAGGCATGATAAGGACTATCAGCCAATTTTGGATAGTTGACCTTTTCTACCTTAGGATGATTTACAAGAAAATCAACAATTTTCTCTGCATTTTGCACATGACGTTCGACACGAAGAGAAAGTGTTTCAAGTCCTTGGAGCAAGAGAAAGGCATTAAATGGTGACAAGGCTGCACCTGTATCACGGAGCAATTGAACACGAACAGCGATAATAAAGGCTGCTGCACCTACATCACGAGTATAGCTCAAGTTATGATAGCTTGGGTCTTCCTCTACAAATTGAGGGAATTTCCCTGAAGCCGCCCAGTCAAAACGACCGCTATCGACAATCACTCCTCCAATAGTCGTACCATGCCCACCGATAAACTTAGTCGCAGAGTGAATGGCAATATCTACACCATGAGAAAAAACGTTAATCAAATAAGGTGTTGCAAAAGTATTGTCAGAAACAAGTGGAATTTGATGTTTATGCGCAATCTCAGCCAATTTTTCCAAATCAGGAATGTTAATCAAGGGGTTACCCAAGGTTTCAATCAAGACAAGCTTGGTATTGTCATTGATAGCTGCTTCCACTTCCTCCAAATCATCAACATCGACGAAGGTTGTTGTAATCCCATAGCGAGGAAGGGTTTCTTTCAAAAGATTAAAGGTTCCACCGTAAATAGTTGATGCCGCCACTACATGGTCACCAGCATGGGCAAGAGCCAAAATCGTATAAGTCACTGCGGCCATACCTGATGCTGTTGCAAGAGCTCCCACACCGCCTTCAAGAGCAGCAATTCTTTCTTCAAAGGCAGCTGTTGTAGGGTTGGTAATACGGGTATAGATATTCCCAGGTTTTCTCAAGGCAAAAAGATCCGCACCTTCCTGTGTATCATCAAAAACAAAGGATGTTGTCTGATAAATCGGAACTGCACGAGACTTGGTAGCTGGATCCACAACTTGACCAGCGTGTAGTTGTAAAGTTTCAAATTTAAAATCACGAGCCATAAAACGACCTCCAAATAGTTTGATTAAGGATATTGTAGCACCTTAAGGTATAGTTTACCAATATTAGTTTTCTATATTTTGATATAATAAATAACTATTGCTATCATTCCCATATAAAAAAGCACGAATCAATCGTGCCATTTTCTTAATCTACATAAGTATCTTCATTTTTATTAAGGAAGGCGTATGGAAGACCCATCAAGAAACCACCACCAATTAAGTTTCCGATGAAGGTTACACCCCAATGACGAAGCATATTCCCAACACCGAAATTAGCAATTGAGTCAGCAGCAACACTGAATTTTACAATCGCGAAAGAAGCAAAGTTCGCCGCAATGTGCTCATTTGTTAAGAATACAAACATGTAAATTGCTGATAAAACGAGCCAAAGTTTGGCACCACCATCTTTGACCAAAACAAATGAAAGAATCGCAATATTAACGAAAATATTTGCCAAAACCGCCTCAAGCAAGACTAATTCATTTGAACGGCCTAACTTCATCTCAACAACCCCTGAGATGAAACTATCGTGTGTCAGATGTGCATAGGCTGCCGAATGAGCAAAGCCCCAACCTGCTATCAAAGCTCCGATAAGATTGAACAAGGTACAGTAAAGTAAAATCTCAGCTGTTTTTCTCCAAGAGATTTTTTTCAAGAAACTACCAGCAGTCAAGAACATCATGTTTGATGTTACCAACTCGGCATTCAAGAAAACAATGTAGGCCAATCCCCAAGCAAAGACAAATGGGAAGAGGAAGCGTCCACTACCTGGTGCAATTTTATTAATCAAGTCAGCCCCAACTGCACCAGCAGCAGTACTGAAGGTCAAAAATGCACCTGCAAACATCGAACGAATAGCATACTTAAATTTGCTTTGACTATAAAGACTTTCTTTCTTCTTGCAAGCAAATTCAATCTTTGAGATAAATTCTGAAGAAACCATAATAAACTCCTAAAACTTTTTTATATGATAATTATATCACAAACTTTAGAATTAAGGAAGCGTTTTCTGTACTTCATAACAGTTTATTTTGAAACTCAATCTATAAAAAATCAGTAAAACCTAAGATTTTACTGATTTATCTTTAATAACGTTGCTTATATGGTTGATTGAAAGCTGTTAGAATTTCTTCAGGCGTTTGTGAATAGTCTTTTGTTTCTTTCAAATCACCTTTTACAATAATCCGCTCTGTCGCATCATAGTCCACACAAGTTACAAGTGTGATCTCATCAACACCACTACGGTCATCAATCTCATCCACACGATCTGGTGTTACATGCTTGACCTCATGAATAACATAGGTATAAACCTTATCCTTATCAGTTAGATAAATTTTCATCCCATTTTTAGCACGTGATAATGGAGAAAATAGCATCTGACTGGCATTTTCCGCCGTGAAGATATGATGGCTCGCAAGTGAATAGTTTCCTTTCCCCATCACTTGGTCACGCTTCATCGTACCAGCTCCATAGAAGAGATTGACATTATCAAGACCTTTAAAAATAGGTAAGTTAATTTCTACTTCAGGAATAGCAATCCCACCAATAACTGGTAATTTTTGCGAATTCCATTGTGAGGATAAGACAGCTTCTGATGAAATGGCTTTTACTGAGTCAAAGTCAAAATTACCTTCTGTATCTTGATTTTCTTCCAATTTTTCTTTTGATACCTGACTAACTTGATACTTGTTAGTATTCCAAACCATGAAGATATCACGAATTTTTGAATTAAAGATTAATACCAGTGACAAGAGGATTAAGAATCCTGCCAAGACATTGATTAGTAGATTTTTACGATTTGTTTTCTTTTTATTCTTTTTATGAGACATTATGCTTCACCTTCTATTTCGTTTTCTGTCCCAACTTCTTCTTTTTCTGACGCCGCTACCGTTGTAAAGGTTACAATTTTGGCATCTTGATCCAGACGCATCACTTTCACTCCCATAGTTGAGCGCCCTGTTTGTGAAATATTGGCAACGTTGGTTCGAATCATGACACCTGTATCAGTGATAATCATCAAATCTTCATCACCTTTAACAGTCAAAAGACCTGATAAAGGACCATTTTTCTCAGCTACATTAGCCGTCTTCATCCCTTTACCACCACGACCTTTTGTTGGATATTCGGTCGCAACTGTGCGCTTCCCATATCCTTTTTCTGTGATGATAAGAACCTCGTCCTGGTCTGTAATCACACTAGCACCAACAACTGTGTCGCCTTCACGGAGATTGACACCTTTCACACCCGTAGCGATACGGCTCATGCCTCGAACGGCTGATTGATTAAAGCGAACTGCATAACCAAACTTGGTACCAATGATAATGTCCGTATCTTCTTCTGTCAGTAAGACATTAATCAACTCATCTTCATCCTTGAGGTTCAATGCTTTAAGTCCATTTTGACGAATATTAGCAAACTCCTTAACGCTGGTTCTCTTCACAACACCATGACGAGTTGTGAAGAAGAGATAAGCGTCATCGCTACGTTCAGATTCAACATTGATGATGGTCTGAATGCTTTCACCTTCATCCAATTTCAAAAGATTGACTATTGGTAATCCCTTGGCAGTACGGCCATACTCAGGAATTTCATATCCTTTAAGGCGATAGACACGACCTTTATTTGTGAAGAAGAGCAGGTGATCATGAGTACTAGTTGACACTAACTCTCGGACAAAATCGTCATCCTTAACGCCTGTTCCTTGAACACCGCGACCTCCACGTTTTTGAGCAGTAAACTCAGCTTGGTCCAGGCGTTTGATGTACCCCTGTTAGAAAGCGTAATCAAGACATCCGATTCTTCAATCAAGTCTTCATCTTCAAGACTCAAAACTTCACCAACCATCAACTCTGTACGACGCTTGTCACCAAATTTACGTTTCACTTCATCCAATTCGTCTTTGATGATTTGAGAAACACGTTCTGGCTTAGCAAGAATATCTGCTAAATCCGCAATCAGAGCCAAGAGGTCATCATACTCAGACTGAATCTTATCGCGTTCTAAACCTGTTAAACGACGAAGACGCATATCAAGGATGGCCTGACTTTGACGTTCAGAAAGTTTAAACTTGCTCATCAACTCAGCTTGTGCTTCCGCATCCGTTTCACTAGCACGGATAATACGAATCACTTCGTCGATATGGTCTAGTGCAATTAAGAGACCTTCTAAGATATGAGCACGCGCTTCTGCTTTTTCCTTATCAAAACGAGTACGACGAACAACCACTTCTTTTTGGTGCTCAATATAAGCATCCAAAATCTGACGAAGGGACAAAATCTTCGGTACCCCATTTTGGATTGCAAGCATATTAAAACCAAAGTTGGTTTGCATCTGGGTCATCTTGAAGAGGTTATTGAGGATAACATTGGCTGAGGCATCGCGCTTGACTTCAATAACAAATCGAACCCCTTCACGGTTTGACTCATCACGTACTGCTGTAATCCCCTCAATACGTTTTTCCTGAACCAAACGAACAATATGCTCATGCACCTTTGTTTTGTTGACCATGTAAGGAAATTCTGTTACAACGATGCGCTCACGGCCAGTCTTAGTTTCTTCGATTTCAGTACGAGAACGAAGAACAATCGAACCTTTACCTGTTTCGTAAGCCTTATGGATACCTGATTTCCCCATAACAAGGGCACCAGTTGGAAAATCTGGCCCAGGCAAGACTTCCATCAAATCCTTAGTGGCCACTTCAGGATTATCCATGACCAACTTCACTGCATCAATGGTTTCACCCAAATTGTGAGGTGGAATATTGGTAGCCATCCCAACAGCAATACCAGTTGCTCCATTAACCAAAAGGTTTGGAAAACGAGCTGGCAATACCACTGGTTCACGTTCATTGGCATCGTAGTTATCAACAAAATCAACCGTATTTTTATTGATATCACGAAGCATCTCCAGAGCAATCTTGCTCATACGTGCCTCAGTGTAACGCTGGGCGGCAGCACCATCACCATCCATTGAACCAAAGTTCCCATGGCCATCTACAAGCATGTAACGGTAGCTCCACCATTGAGCCATACGAACCATGGCTTCATAGATAGAGGAATCCCCGTGTGGGTGATACTTACCCATGACATCTCCAGTAATACGAGCAGATTTTTTATGGGGTTTATCTGGGGTAACACCTAATTCATTCATTCCATAGAGAATCCGACGGTGAACAGGCTTCAAGCCATCTCGAACATCAGGAAGAGCCCGCGCTACGATAACACTCATGGCGTAATCGATAAAGCTTGTTTTCATCTCCTTTGTCAGATTGACATTCACTAAATTTTTATCCTGCATTAATAAATGCCTCATTTCACAATTAGTAACTAAATATATTATACCACAATGTCTGCCATATTTCAGGTATCTAGAACCACTAAAACGTTTACATCAAGAACTGCAAGGCATATCCGTGACAAAGCATTTTAAAAGTGATAAAATTAAAATAACTGGGGAAATCCCTAAATAAAATTAAGGAGATGTTTAGAATAATGACTACAACTAAACAACACAAAAAAGTTATCCTTGTCGGTGATGGTGCTGTAGGTTCATCTTACGCTTTTGCTCTTGTTACTCAAGGAATCGCACAAGAACTTGGTATTATTGAAATTCCTCAATTGTTTGAAAAAGCAGTTGGTGATGCTGAAGACCTTAGCCATGCCCTTGCATTTACTTCACCAAAGAAAATCTACGCTGCTAAATACGAAGACTGTGCGGATGCTGACCTTGTTGTTATCACTGCCGGTGCTCCACAAAAGCCAGGTGAAACTCGTCTTGACCTTGTAGGTAAAAACCTTGCTATCAACAAATCAATCGTAACACAAGTTGTTGAATCTGGTTTCAAAGGTATCTTCCTTGTTGCTGCTAACCCAGTTGACGTCTTGACTTACTCAACTTGGAAATTCTCTGGATTCCCTAAAGAGCGTGTTATCGGTTCAGGTACTTCACTTGACTCAGCTCGTTTCCGTCAAGCCCTTGCTGAAACAATCGGTGTTGACGCTCGTTCAGTCCATGCCTACATCATGGGTGAACACGGTGACTCAGAATTCGCTGTTTGGTCTCACGCTAACGTTGCTGGTGTTAAATTGGAACAATGGTTGCAAGCAAACCGTGACTTGAATGAAGCTGACCTTGTAGAACTCTTCATTTCTGTTCGCGACGCTGCATACTCAATCATTAACAAGAAAGGTGCTACATACTACGGTATCGCTGTAGCCCTCGCTCGTATCACAAAAGCTATTCTTGACGATGAAAATGCAGTACTTCCACTTTCTGTATTCCAAGAAGGTCAATACGGTGTTGAGAACGTCTTTATCGGTCAACCAGCTATCGTTGGAGCACACGGTATCGTTCGTCCAGTAAACATTCCATTGAACGACGCAGAAACTCAAAAAATGCAAGCATCTGCAAAAGAATTGCAAGCTATCATTGATGAAGCATGGAAAAATCCTGAATTCCAAGCGGCTTCAAAAAACTAATCTAGCTATAGACAACTCCTTGAATCATCAGGGGGTTGTTTTTTTCTGTATTTAAATTTAATATCTGTTTTACGTTTGTTTCTACAAGATAGCAGAGCTTATGTAAGCCATTGAATCGTTAGTAGTCTACACTCATATTACAAATGTCATGAAAGAATCAGTGATTGATTCACTTGATACTGTCTCATTAAATAGCAAGTAAAAAGTTTTCCCCCATAGACAAAAAAAATAGCCCATCATACAGGCTAGAAGCTTGATATGATAGACTATTTATCTTTAATTAACGGACTGTACGGATACGCATTGTATTTGTACGAACAGCTTCTCCTACTGGTACACCAGCAACGATAACGATATCATCACCTGATTCAACAAGACCTGCTTCTACTGCTTTACGTTCAGCAATTTCGAACATATCGTCAGTTGATGATGGAGCATCTGTCAACATTGGGATAACACCCCAGTTCAACATCAAGCCACGTTCTGTAAATTCGTCGAATGTCAATGCCAAGATATCAGCATTTGGACGGTATTTAGAAATCAAACGTGCAGTGTGACCTGTCTTAGTAAGAGTTACAACCAATTTAATATCCATTGAGTTAGTAGCATCTTTTACAGCTGAAGCCATTACTTCTGTCTTAGAGTTACGTTCAAATGAATCTGAGTTCAAACGTCCGTATTCATTAAGAAGAGTTTGAGCATTCTTATCAATTGTAGCCATTGTAGTTACTGACTCAAGAGGGTATTTACCATTTGCAGACTCACCTGAAAGCATTGTAGCGTCAGTACCGTCGATAACAGCGTTAAATACGTCTGATACTTCTGAACGAGTTGCACGTGGTTTTTCAGTCATTGTTTCAAGCATGTTTGTTGCAGTGATAACAACCTTACCTGCAACATTAACTTTCTTGATGATCATTTTTTGGTAAACTGGAACCATTTCGAATGGTACTTCGATACCCATGTCACCACGAGCAATCATGATACCGTCAGCAGCTTCGATGATTTCATCCAAGTTATCGATACCTTGTTGGTTTTCGATTTTTGCGAACAATTGAACGTGTCCATTTCCAGTTTCTTCACAAATTGCACGAACTTCGTTGACGTCTTTTGCAGTACGTACGAATGAAATTGCGATGAAGTTAATACCTTGTTCAAGACCAAAGCGGATATCATCGTTATCACGTTCAGCAAGAGCTGGGAAAGGAATTTTAGTGTTAGGTATGTTTACACCTTTTTGTTTAGCGATGATACCATCATTTTCAACTTCAACTTCAAATTCACGAGTTGCATCATCTTTAGCAACCACACGAAGGCCAAGTTTACCATCGTCAACCAAAACTTGACGACCAACTTCAACATCATCATAGATATCAAGAGCACCAGCAACGTTCAATGCGATCACATCACGAGTTGATTTGATTCCTTGCTTAGTAGCAACACGAATTTTTTCACCAGTTGTGTAAGAGTACTCTTTTGCATCTCCTTCAAACAATTCAGTACGGATTTCTGGTCCTTTTGTATCAAGAAGGAAACCAACTTTTTTACCTGCAAGTTTTTCAGCAAGCTTAACAGTTGCCATACGGTCACCTTGTTCTTGGTGGTCACCGTGTGAGAAGTTGAAACGGAATGTATTAGCACCAGCTTCAATCAATTTAGCAATGTTTTTAGCTGAAGCTTCAACATCAAGTTTTTCACCCCAGTATCCGTCATCACCGAATTTTTTACCACCACGGATTTCTACCGCAGGTCCCAAAGTTGCAACGATTTTTACACGTTTGTTCATGATTTTTGTGACTCCTTTATATATATGACCTTTTGGTCTTATTGACTAATTTTTTAATTATGACAAGCTCTTATTCAAGCTAGATAGCTCAATGTCGGCTTTATGTGGATTATTAACCACAATCTTACCATCTTCAGTAAGACTAAACAATGCACCTTCTTCTGCAGTACCAAGAATTGGATTTTCAACCATTTTCTCGTTACGAATACCAACCGCAACACCACCAATACCTTCTTTAAGAAGTTTAACGGCATGGGCACCCATACGTGACGCCAATACACGGTCACGAGCAGTTGGAGAACCACCACGTTGAATGTGTCCAAGTTCTGTTACGCGAAGGTCACTTGTGTCTCCAGCTTCTTTTAGTTTTTGACCAAATTCAGCTGCTGACATCACACCTTCTGCCAAGACGATAATATTGTGTTTTTTACCACACTCATAACCACATTTAATGCTCTCTACGATATCTTCAAACTTGAAACCTTCTTCAGGGATGATAATTTCATCAGCACCAGTTGCAATACCAGCCCAAAGAGCGATATCACCAGCATTACGTCCCATAACTTCAATAACAAAAGTACGACGGTGACTTGATGATGTGTCACGAATCTTATCGATAGCATCCATAGCAGTAGTAACAGCTGTGTCAAAACCGATTGTAAAGTCAGTACCAACAATATCGTTATCGATTGTACCTGGAAGACCGATAGCTGGGAAACCATGCTCAGTCAAACGCATGGCACCGTGGTAAGATCCGTCTCCACCGATAACAACTACACCTTCAATTCCGTGTTTTTTCAATTGCTCAATCCCTTTAAGTTGTCCTTCAACTTGAGCGAACTCTGGATAACGAGCTGAGTGAAGGAAAGTACCACCACGAGAAATGATGTCTCCTACTGAAGCTGCATCTAGGGGATGAATTTCACCGGCAACCATACCAGCATATCCGTCATAGATACCGAATACTTCCATTCCTTCTGAAATTGCTTGACGAACAACTGCACGGATGGCAGCATTCATACCAGGGGCGTCTCCACCACTAGTTAAAACAGCAATACGTTTCATTTGGTTTATGCTCCTTTTTCTTTTAACATTCTTACTGATTATATCACATTTAATTGGAAAATTCTTCTATTTTCCGTAATTTTAGCGATAAATCGTTTTCATAACGATTCCACCTAATTTCGCCTCTAATTCATCAGATTTAGCCACAAAATGCTGAGGAGATATAATGGTTTTCCGTTCCTCTTCATACCTGATGATGACTGGAATTGGGCCTTTATATTGCTCTAAAATACGTGAAATTTCTTGATCCGATTCATGATTTTTCACCTGAATCCAAAAGCGCTCAGCCACTGCTTCTCTTATTTCTTGTGCAATCATTTGCAGACGGCCATCACGTGACTGGATTTTCCCTTTGATATAGTAGAATGCTCCCTCTCTTACTTCCTGACCAACCTGTCGATATAAGTCTGAAAAGAGAGTGACATCCAATTTTTTCTTACTGTCATCCACCTGTAAGAAAGCCATATTTTCACCCTTTTTGGTGCGAATTACTTTTATCTTCTGAACTTCAACCAATATAATAGCATAGCTATTTTCTGACAAATTACTAATAGGAGTAATCGGATAAATAGACTTGCTTAAAATAGCTTGTAGGGGATGTTTGCTGACACCTATCCCTAAAAGCTCTTGTTCCATATAGAATTTTTCTTGTTCCGTCCAATCTTCCGATTCTTGCCAGCTATAAATTGTATCACCGAACAAGCTACCTAACTCTTTTACAAATTCAAATAGATTAGCTAAATTATTGAATACTTTTTGACGATTTTTTTCAAATGAATCGAAAAGGCCAACTTTTACCAAAGATTCTAGCAGAGGAAGTTTCAGATAATTCTCAGGTAATTTAGCTACAAAATCTTCAATGTTAGAATAGGGTCTATTTTCAATAATCCAAAGCGCCAAATCTTTGCTGACTCCCTTAATCGATTTTAATCCTAGATAGATGGACTTGTTGGCAATTTTATCATGATAAGGAATGGTGTTAATTGACAGAGGGACTACTTCAAATCCTGCTTCTAGGGCATCAGTTAAGTAATCACTGTTTGCAGAATTCAACATGACCTGATAAAAAATCGCTGGATAATGTGTTTTGAAATAGGCCAACTGGAAAGCCAAGGCTGAGTATGCATAGGCATGAGAACGGTTAAAACCATAACCTGCAAACTTCTCCATAACGTCAAAAGACCTGCTCTGCCTTTTTTTCCGCAGTATGGCCAGCTCCTAATGCTCCTTGGATAAAGGATGCTCTCATCTCATGCATGGCAGAGGCATCCTTTTTTTCCCCATAGCCCGACGCAAAATATCGGCTTTCCCAAGACTAAATCCAGCAAAACGCTGGGCAACCTGCATAACCTGCTCCTGATAAAGCATTATGCCGTAGGTTGGAGCCAAAAATATCCTCCAGCACTGGATCTAGAACAGTCACTTCTTCCTGCCCATGCTTTCTTGCCACAAAAATTATTGATATAGTCACTAGCACCTGGTCTATTTAGGGAAGTAGTTGCTACGACATCTTCAAAGCAGACTGGCTGCACACGCTTAAGCAGACGAATAGCACCAGGTTGCTCAAATTGAAAGATACCTTTTGTATTACCAGAGGCAAATAAAGCTAACGTTTCTTTGTCTTCCAAATCAATCTCGTTGATAGCTATCTTAACACCTTCTGTTTCAGCAAGCAATTCTTGCATCTTCTGGACAAAGGTCAAATTTCGTAGTCCCAAAAAGTCCATCTTCAAAAGTCCACTAGCTTCAACTCCATGAGCATCATACTGAGTCAATGGAATTTCGTCACCATGCTTTAGAGGGATGTAGTTGGTCAAGTCTTGGTCACTAATGACAACACCAGCCGCATGGACAGAGGTTTGTCTGGGATAGCCCTCAATCTTACAGGCAATTTCAAAAGCTTTTTGGTATTCTAACTTACTATTGATTTGCTGACGAAACTGGAGATTTCCCTCATAGGCTGACTTGAGATTATCACGAAAACTGATTTTCTTGGTAATTGCAGATAATTCATACTCTGGCACACCAAAACGCTTCAAAACATCACGTAAAGCTTGCTTGGCCCCAAAGGTAGAAAAAGTAACGATCTGAGCCGCATGCTTACTGCCATATTTATTACCAACATATCTGATAAAATCTGGACGATAAATATCAGGGATATCTATATCAATATCAGGCATTGTATAGCGTTCACGATTAAGGAAACGTTCAAAAATGAGATTCTTCTCCACAGGATCAATCCCGGTGATGTCCAAGGCATAAGAAACCAAACTGCCTACTGCAGAACCCCGTCCCATTCCCATATAGTAGCCATTCGAACGTCCAAAACGCAGCAAATCCCAAACAACCAAGAAATAATCATCAAAGCCCATATCATGAATAACAGCCAATTCTTGGTTTAGACGTTCTTGATATTCTTTACTAGACAACCCCTTCTGAGCAAGTCCCAATTCAGCACGTTCTCTCAATTCTTCTACTGCTGGCCTTGCTGGATTAAAACGAGGTAATTTTAAACTAGTATCCAAGTCATAAGAAATACCTGAAATCAGCTTTTCTAAATTGTCCAAGGCTTGAGGAAAACGTTCTAGGAATAATTTCTCTAAAGAACTTGCTGATATAAAGACATCTTGTCGCGAGCGCAAAGGGACTTCTCTAAGCGGTAGGTTTTCTTTGATTGCTGTTAAGACTTGCAGAACTTCTCTATCCCTGCTTTCAAAAGCATTGACCCGATAGAGGGGCAAGATTGGATGGTGAAATTCGCTGGCCAGTGTTTCTGGGTAAACCCCTATATAGTAATCACAGCCTAGATTTAACAACTCAAGTTCTTCAAAATAAGGCACAATTACCGCAATATCCTCTAGATACTGAGATAGAACTGACCAACTTTTCTCCCCTTGCATCTTGGCTGTTGAAAGTTTCATCAACTGCTGGTAGCCCACACTAGATAGAGCTAAAAAGCGCAGATTCACATCTTTATCATCTACAAGGACATTCATTTCAAGCCCTAACAAAGGATGAATTCCATATTTTTTTGTAACCTCTAGAAAGTCAAAAGCACCATAAAGATTGTCAATATCCATCATAGCCAAATGAGTGTAGCCATATTCTTTAGCTACTCTCACGTACTTGTCTATTGAAATAACACTCTCCATAAAACTATAGACTGTTTTTGTATCTAGTTGTGCGATCAATTTACACTTCTCCTCTATCCTTCTCACTATATTATACCATTTTCAAAAAGATATAGACAAAAGCATTGACTCCTGTCTATATTTTATCCTTAAAGTAAAATTTTTTGAACGAAAAAAGTAAAAATACATTTAAAGAATCAAATTATCCGGTAATTTTTTTACTTTTTTATCCCAAAAAGTGAATATATCTTTTAAAATAGAAAGACACACTCAGTTAATCTATTTACTATTATAACTTATTTTGAACTATAGAGTTGTACCTGTTTTTTTCATATAAATAATATTCATTATTCTTTAATTAATTTCTTTATCACTTAATGATTCCCTTTCTCCTATTTTTTTGATATAATAACCTTAATTATTATTTTACAAGGAGGTTTTATGCGCTTTAATCAATTCAGCTATTCATCACTTCCAAGAGATACTATTTTATATGAATTAAAAAAGTATGGATTTGATTTTCCATCTGAGTCAACAAATAAAAAGATGTTGGAGTCTTTTCTAAGTCGTTTCTTTTTCACTTATCAAGACACCAACTACCCACTTTCCATCCTAGCAGCTGATAAAAAAACAGACCTGCTGACATTTTTTCAATCAGAAGATGAACTGACAGCAGATATTTTTTATACTGTTGCTTTTCAGCTTTTAGGCTTTTCTTATTTGGTTGACTTCGAAGATAGTGACGTTTTTCGTAAAGAAACTGGATTTCCCATTATATATGGTGACTTGATTGAAAATCTCTATCAGTTACTAAATACTCGCACCAAAAAGGGGAATACCCTGATTGATCAACTGGTAAGTGATGGCTTGGTTCCTGAGGATAATGACTACCACTACTTTAACGGCAAGAGTTTGGCTACTTTTTCTAGCCATGATGCCATTCGAGAAGTGGTCTACGTTGAGTCTCGTGTCGATACTGACCAAAAGGGGTTACCTGACTTAGTCAAGGTCAGCATTATTCGTCCTCGTTATGAGGGGCAAATCCCTACTATCATGACGGCCAGTCCCTATCATCAGGGAACAAATGACAAGGCTAGTGACAAGACTCTCTACAAGATGGAGGGCGAACTTGAAGTGAAGCCTGCTCACAAGATTGAGCTAGAAGAACCTCAACTAAATCTTGTCCAACCTCAAGGTCAAGCTGAGCTAGTGTCAGAAGCTGAGGAAAAACTAACGCACATTAACGCTAGCTATAGTCTCAACGACTACTTCCTTCCACGAGGGTTTGCTAATCTCTATGTCTCAGGTGTTGGTACCAAAGACTCTACTGGTTTCATGACTAACGGAGACTACCAGCAAATTGAGGCTTATAAAAATGTTATCGATTGGCTCAATGGTCGTTGCCGTGCCTTTACCGACCACACGCGCCAGCGTCAAGTCAAGGCTGACTGGTCAAACGGAAAAGTAGCTACAACAGGACTTTCCTATCTAGGTACCATGTCAAACGGCCTTGCGACTACAGGAGTCGATGGTTTAGAGGTTATCATTGCTGAGGCTGGCATTTCTTCATGGTACAACTACTACCGTGAAAACGGTCTGGTGACTAGCCCAGGTGGCTATCCAGGTGAGGACTTTGACTCCCTTGCTGAGTTAACCTATTCTCGTAATCTCTTGGCTGGCGACTATATCCGTGGCAATGAAGCTCACCAAGCTGACTTAGAAAAGGTAAAAGAACAACTGGATCGCAAGACTGGCGACTACAATCAGTTTTGGCATGACCGCAATTATCTGCTCAATGCTGATAAAGTGAAGGCAGAGGTTGTCTTTACTCATGGTTCTCAGGATTGGAATGTCAAACCACTTCATGTTTACCAGATGTTTCACGCCCTTCCATCATCATATCAAACAAGCACCTCTTTTTTTCCATAATGGTGCCCATGTTTATATGAACAACTGGCAGTCCATTGACTTCCGTGAATCTATGAACGCCTTATTGACTAAGAAATTATTGGGGCAAGAAACAGATTTTCAACTTCCGATCGTTATTTGGCAGGACAATACCGCTCCTCAGACTTGGTTATCACTTGATAACTTCGGTGAGCAAGAAAACTTTGAAACCTACTCACTTGGTCAAGAAGAGCAAATCATTCAAAACCAGTACCCAGATAAGGATTTTGAGCGCTATGGTAAAACATACCAGACCTTCAATACAGAACTCTATCAAGGGAAAGCCAATCAAATTACTTTTGACCTTCCTGTGACCAAAGATCTCCACCTGAACGGTCGCGCTCAGCTCAAGCTTCGTATCAAATCCAGCACCAACAAGGGGCTATTATCAGCCCAACTGCTAGAATTTGGACAAAAGAAATACCTACAGCCTTACCCAGCTATTTTAAGTGCTAGAACCATTGACAACGGTCGCTATCACATGCTGGAAAATCTCTGTGAATTGCCATTTAGTGCAAATACACAACGAGTCATTACAAAAGGCTACCTCAATTTACAAAATAGAAATGATTTACTGTTAGTAGAGGATATCAAGGCAGGTGAATGGATGGATGTACAATTTGAACTGCAACCAACTATTTACAAGTTAAAAAAAGGAGATACTCTCCGTTTAGTCCTCTATACTACTGACTTTGAAATCACCATACGTGACAATACCGCTTACCACTTGACTGTCGATCTTGAACAGTCTACTCTTATCCTACCTTGCCAAAAGGTATAATATCAGACTTTCAGTGTTGAAATTTTCCAAGGAAAGCTTAATTACGTGACCATTTGCCTTCCTATAATCAATAACCTCCACTTGAACAGTCGAAACGAAACAAACAACTTGGTATCAAATCCAGTTCAAATAAACAGGTTATTCGAAGCCCCACTACTGGAGCTTGAACAAAATGATACTACACCCCATAACCAACATGTGTAACCCTCTATCATACACGCTACCACACCACATGTTGGACAAATCTCTGTGAATTGTCGTTTTGAGCGTAAATTCACAACAAGTCGTGACAAAATGCTACCCAAAATTAAATGATTTACTGTTAGTAGAGAACAGCTCATGCAGATGAAACGGATAGAGATTTCTCATTCATCTGCACCCAACTAGTGACAAGTTAAAAAGCAGGGAGATGTCTCTCCGTATCGTTCTTTAAATACTACTGACTTTCAAAATCTTCATACGTGACAATACTGCTTACCACCCGACTGACGATTTCGATCAGTCCATGCTTTACTGTACCTTTGTACAAGGAGTAAATTTTTATGAATAAATCTGAACACCGACACCAACTCATACGAGCTCTTGTAACCAAAAAAACAAGATCCATACTCAAGCTGAGCTACAAGCTCTTCTTGCTGATAATGATATTCAAGTTACACAAGCAACTCTTTCGAGAGATATTAAAAGTATGAACCTCTCAAAAGGTACGTGAAGAAGATAATTCTTACTACGTTCTCAAATACTGGTTCCATCTCAAAATGGGAAAAAAACGTCTTGAGACTCTACATGGAGGATGCTCTCGTACTTGATGCATCCTGTTCAAACATCAAGTCCTACTAAAAACCCTTCCTGGACTTGCTCAATCCTTTGGTTCTATCATTGATGCTTTGAACTTCCCTGACGCTATCGCTACCCTCTCTGGTGACGATGTCTGTCTTATCATCTGTGAAGATGCAGAGGCTGCACAAAATTGCTTTGAAGAGTTGAAAAAATTCACCCCACCATTTTTCTTTGGTGAATAACAAAATTCCGTGTCTGATTAGGCACGGAATTTTTTATCTTCTTTACTAAGATGGATTATCTTTTTTAGTTCGTGCCAATCTTAGAGCACGATTTGGATTGAGACGATTAAACAGTTCTTCCAATTTCTTTTCATTCCAAACGTCTGCGGCGGAAACAAAATTGCCATCCGCATCTCGGAAAGATATCGGTTTATCTCCCATGCTAGTCTCCTAGTCTACAAATTCAAATTCAAATTTACCAATGCGGACCAAATCCCCATCCTTAGCACCACGCGCACGAAGAGCTTCATCAACCCCCATACCACGTAATTGACGGGCAAATTTCATGACTGATTCGTCACGATCAAAGTTGGTCATATTAAAGAGTTTCATGAGTTTTTCGCCAGAAAGCACCCATGTCGCATCGTCATCACGGCTAATTTCAAAGGCTTTCTCTTCCTCGTCAAATCCATAGTAAGCTTCTTCTTCCATATCTGACTCGTCGTAGAGCAAGAATTCTGGTGTCTTATATAACAATTCAGCTGTCGCATCCAAAAGCGTTGCCAAACCTTGTTTGGTCAAACCAGATATTGGGAAGATAGCTGGCAACTCTTCAAATTCATCGTAGTTTTCAGCCAATTTCTTCTTGAATTCTTCAAGATTTTCCTGACTCTCAGGCATGTCCATCTTATTAGCTACAATAATCTGTGGACGCTCCATGAGACGGAGGTTATAAGACTCCAATTCCTTGTTAATAGCCAGATAATCCTCATAAGGATCACGTCCTTCGCTAGCTGACATATCAATGATGTGAAGGATGACACGTGTACGCTCAATATGACGGAGGAACTGGGTTCCTAGACCGACTCCCTGACTAGCCCCTTCAATCAATCCTGGTAAATCAGCTACTGCAAAGGATTCGCCTGATTGGGTACGAACCATTCCTAGATTTGGCACAATGGTCGTAAAGTGGTAGGCACCAATTTTAGGTTTAGCTGAGGTAATAACACTTAAAAGTGTTGATTTCCCAACAGATGGGAATCCTACTAAACCGACATCTGCCAAGATTTTTAGTTCCAATTGTAACTCACGTTCCTGACCTGGTTCCCCATTTTCAGAGATTTCAGGTGCAGGATTTTTTGGTGTTGCAAAGCGGATATTTCCACGACCACCACGACCACCGTGAGCAACGATAAATTCTTGACCATGTTCAATCAAATCTGTCAAGACCTTGCCAGTCTCTGCATCACGCACAGTCGTACCTTGTGGTACTCGAACTCTAAGGTCCTCAGCACCACGACCATGCATCCCTTTGGTCATTCCTTTTCTCACCAGAATCAGCCTTGAAATGACGATTGTAGCGGAAAATCCATGAGGGTACGCAAACCTTCATCTACAACGAAGACCACATTTCCTCCACGACCACCGTCACCACCCCAAGGACCGCCATTAGGGACATATTTTTCACGGCGAAAGGCAACCATACCATCGCCACCATTACCAGCCTTGACCTTAATCTTAGCTGTATCTAAAAACATACTCATTTTTTCTTCTCACTTTAAAAAAGGGCTGGGAAATCCCAGTCACAAAATTTTCTTAAATCTATTTTATAGATTACTGAGGGCACCAATTGCAGTTGCAAAAAAATACCCAAAAATACTTACTACTAACATGATAATTACGATAAACAAGGTTAGTTTCTCAAACATGGTTTTTTTACGTTTTCCATTATCTCCAAATGCCATTTTTTTATCTCCTTCGTTACATTCTATTTTCTATTATCTTAGCATGAATTTAGCTAGTTTTCAATAGTCAGTTGCTACTGGTGCAATAATCCATAAAATGATATAGGCTACAATCCCAGCTCCGTAACAGAAAGCAAGGACACCCCAAACGACTCGAACGATAGTTGGATCTATATCTAGATAATGGGCCACTCCTGCACAAACACCTGCAATCTTTTTATCATGACCACTTCTCATTAATTGTTTTTTCATAGCTTGTCCTCTTTCTATTCTTCATGGTCTTTCCAATAATCTCTTATGCTGATCAACTGTGTTTTTGAAGCCTTCAGCATGCGTCTAGAGCCTTTTACGGGTACAGCAACCACCTGTTGCGGAAGATACAAAACTGTCTTAAAGATACGCTGACTGACCGTATCATCTTTAGCCAAATCTTTCTCGAAATTATTTGAAATAATGGCATCCAGATAAAATTCATGAACCCGTTTTCCAAAATTCTCAGCTGAAATCTCATACAATTTTTCTGATAAGGTATGCTCATTCATATCTGGCGTTGCAATCAGGGCTTCTAAAATAGCTCCAGCTAGATCATGTTCACCGTAATACAAGGTTCCAAACATTTTATCACTGATAAGATTGTCCAGATAAGGATTTCCGTGAGCAATGACAGGCGTCCCACTAGCTAAGCTTTCCAAGTAGGTCAAACCTTGGGTTTCACTTGTCGATGCCGAAATGAAGAAATCCGCTGCCTTATAGTAAAGAGCCGTCTCACTAGGAGCAATCATCCCTGTAAAGACAACAGAGTCTTGAATCTCTAGTTTCTGAGCTTGCTCTTTGAGGTCATCTAGATAAGGCCCATCCCCAGCTACCACCAGTTTAACCTTGTCCTCCTCTTTCAGAACTTCTGCAAAGGCTGCTAATACTGCTTGAATATTTTTTTCATAGGAAATTCTGGAAAGGCTAAGCAAGATCTTTTCATCATCTTGAATCCCTAGTTTACTACGCAGTTCTTTCAGATTTTCTTGCTTGATTTCTGGACGCTCAAACTTAGCTAATTCAATCCCAGTTGGAATGACCCGTTTTTCAACCTTGACCTTATAATCAGATAGCAAGTCACGGACAATCTCACTCGGGCAAACAACCCCATCCACATCGTGCAGGAAACCTCTGACCAGATACTTGACCATACTAGGACGAATCAACATCCCCTTGGCAATATAATGCACATAGTCTTCATACTGGGTGTGATAGGTATGGATGACGGGAATCTTCAGTTCACGCGCAATCCAAATCCCCAACAAGCCTAGAGAAAATTCTGTCTGAGTATGGATAATATCTAGCTGATACTGCTTGGCAATTTCAAGCGCCTTGCTAAACCCTCTATAGGCAAAGCGACGATCTTTAAAAGCAAAAAAAGGCACACTTGGAATGCGGATAATTTGCCAATCTTCGTAGCGATTGACATCCTTATCTGTCGTCGTAAAGATAAAAACAGCATGTCCCTGCTTTTCAAGTTCTGTTTTCAAGGTTCGAATACTGGTCGCAACACCAGAAACCTGAGGAAAATAGGTATCTGTAAATAAACCAATTCGCATAGATTACCTCACTTTTTACTTTCTCCCTAAAGTGGCTTGTTTCTCATAAAAGTCCAACCAAATTTGTAACAGATGCTCTTCTGAATACTCTCTGGAAATATTCTTAGCTTTTTCTTTGAGGTCTTTTAAGGCAGCAGGATTTGCTTGATATTCTAAAATAGCCTCTTTCATCTCTTCTCTATCTGCTGTCGCCCGATAATTTCCCTCTAAAATCACCTTATAGAGATCCAAATCACGTAGCATAATAGGAGCTTCACAACTGGCAGCTTCTAAAATCGTCATAGGAAAGAGCTCATTGTAACTAGGCAACAAGAAAAGATCCGCTAGGGCATACAATTCACGCATTCGCTCTGGCGACACAATACCTGGAAACATCAAATTTTCAGGTGGATTATCCATCATTTTCTTATAGCGTTCATAACCATCTGTCATGCCACCAAAAGAGAAACCACCCGCCCAGATAAAGGTAATCTGAGGCAATTCCTCAGCCAGACGGATAAAATCATCAATCCCTTTGCGTTTCTGGACTTGACCAGCACCTACTACGATAAACTGATTGTCACTAACACCTAGCTCTGTTCGTAGTCTCGCTACCTCTTCTTGTGGAAGGGGATGCCATTTCTCCTTATTGACAAAATTAGGAATATAAGTTACTTTTTCACGTGGAATACCAGCTACCACCAAATCCTCAATAAACATAGGATTAACAACAACCAAGTGCTCCATCCGGTTGTAAAAAGAAAATACATAGCGTTTCACAATTCCCTTTAAGAAAAATGGAATTTTCAAACTCCCCTCAAGTGTATCAGGCAAGAAATGTACATAGCCAATTTTCCTCCCTGAGCGCTTCTTTTGGAATGTAGATAAATAATAAGGGAAATCAATGGTATGAAAGTGAGTCACATCTGCCTCGATTGGAAGATTTTCTGTAACAATCAATTGGTCCTTGGCATCACGGTGAAGAAGACGAACTAATTCACGGTAAGCACCTGAAACTCCTTGTCCTGCTACTTTCTCACTTGAACTCAACATATTGATGCGTAATTTCTTTTTTTCCATAGCTACTATTATATCATTTTCTTTGAATAAAATCAGCAAAAGAAAGGAGAGACTAGAGGAAAAGAGGGGAAATTTCCTCGCTTTTCCAATAATCTCTCACATGCTATTATATGTTTACTTAATGCCTAGGGCAATGCGTGCATAGCGACTCATTTTTCAACGGTCCAGGCTGGATACCAAACCAATTTAACTTCAGTATCAGTTACTTCTGGCACCTCTGTCATGGCATCATAAATCTGGTCCGTCAAAAGGTCTGCTAGGGGACAACCCATAGTGGTCAAAGTCATATCAATCTCTGTTTGACCTGTGTCGCCGTCAAAACGAATCTCATAAATCAAACCAAGATTGACAATATCGATTCCCAACTCAGGGTCGATAACTTCTTCCAAGGCTGATAAAATTCGTGTTTTGATGTTTTCAATTTGCTCTTCTGTATAAGCCATAATTTTCCTCACTCCTAGTCTTCAATAAAATCACGAAGCGGTTTGCTGCGACTTGGTTGACGTAGTTTTCTCAAAGCCTTGGCTTCAATCTGACGGATACGCTCGCGAGTCACGTTAAAGACTTTACCTACATCTTCAAGAGTACGCATTTTTCCATCATCTAGTCCGAAACGCAGACGCAGAACATTTTCTTCACGGTCTGTAAGAGTATCCAAGACCTCATCCAACTGCTCACGCAAGACGATACGAGTTGTATAGTCCACTGGATTTTCAATCACTTCATCTTCGATAAAGTCTCCAAGATGACTATCATCTTCTTCACCGATTGGTGTTTCAAGAGATACTGGTTCTTGAGCAATCTTCAAGATTTCACGAACCTTATCAGGTGTCATATCCATACGTTCAGCGATTTGCTCTGGCGTTGGATCTTGTCCCTAATTCTTGAAGGAGATTACGCTGTTCGCGAACCAATTTATTGATGGTTTCAACCATGTGTACTGGAATACGGATGGTACGAGCTTGATCCGCAATAGCACGAGTGATAGCCTGACGAATCCACCAAGTTGCATAAGTTGAGAACTTAAACCCTTTAGAATAGTCAAACTTGTCAACCGCCTTCATCAAGCCCATGTTCCCTTCTTGAATCAAGTCAAGGAACTGCATACCACGACCGACATAGCGTTTAGCAATAGAAACAACCAAACGAAGGTTAGCTTCCGCAAGACGTTGTTTAGCTTCGATGTCACCCGCTTCAACAGCCAGTGCCAATTCTTTTTCCTCTTCATTGGTCAAGAGAGGAACGACCCCGATTTCTTTCAAGTACATACGGACAGGGTCATTTACCTTAGCCGAAGTTGAACCAATCAAGTCCTCATCACTGAGTTCTGGTTCTTCTTCAGCACTAAGAACACGCGCACTTGGATTTCCTTCGTTATCTGTGATCGAAATCCCTGCATCCTGAATCCGTTGCAAGAGATCTTCAATCCCATCAGCGTCCAAGGTAAAAGGAAGGACAAGACTAGCATTAATTTCATCGTCTGTTGCTGTCCCTTTTTGCTTATGATTACGGATAAATTCTGCTACTTGTACGTCAAATGTTGTTACTTCTTTTTGTTTTGTTGCCATTATTACTCCATTCTTCTCTTTTGGGAAATTAAACGTTCCAATTCTTCTAGGGCTGTGTCTGTATCTCCTACATGGCTAGCTTCCTGCACCTTCTTTTTGATTCTCATATTGTCCTGATTCAAGAGGGCCTTGTTTCGAGTCATTTCTACTTCACTAAGTTCCTGCGGCGACATCTCAGCAGGCAAATCCTGAGCTAAAACTTGATACCAGGCTCTTTCAACTTCCTCTGTCTGTTCTGCTAAAACTTCTGGAGAAAGATTTCCATACTGGCCAAGCAAGTCATATAAGACCTGAAATTCAGGTGTGTCAAATATAAAGTCTTCTCGCAAACGGTAATCGTTCAAAACAAGAGGGGATTCCATCATCCGATAGAGTAGATGGGCTTCTGCTCTCATAATAGCTGATAACTGCTTGGTAACAGGCATAGTGATTTGCGTTGGTCTGGAAATTCCTTCCATGCGATTCTGCCTTTGCGCCTGACGACTCTCATTAACAATCTGCTCAATCTGGGCATAATCAAAGGATGCCAGACTGTCAGCTAAAATATGAATATAGCTGTTTTGAGCAGTGATAGACTTTTCTTGAACAATCAAAGGAGCTATTTTTTCAATAAACTCAATCTGAGCTTGCAGATTTTCACTGTTTTCAGGCTTGTACTGGTGAATGTAAAACTCAATCGGACTAATACGAGTTTTCGTTAATAGATAGGCCAAGTCTTCTGGTCCATTTTTTGTAGATACTCATCTGGATCCAAGTTATCAGGCATGCTGACGATTTGCACAGGCATATCACCAATTTCATCCAATGCTTTCAATGTCGCGGCTTGTCCAGCCTTATCGCCATCGTAAACAAGCACCAACTTCTTGGTTAACCTTTTCAGATGTTCAACATGCTCTTGACTCAAGGCTGTTCCCATAGATGCGACAGCGTTTTCGATTCCAACCCGATAAGCTGCAATGACATCCATGAATCCTTCCATCAGATAAATCTCACTGGCTTTTCCAGAAGATTTTTTTGCCCTATCCATATGATATAATTCGTAACTTTTGTTAAAAATTGCAGTCGATCGGCTATTTTTATACTTAGAAGTTTGTGAATCCGTTTTCTGCCAGATACGACCTGAGAAGGCAATAACCTTTCCTTGGTCATTTGTTAGGGGAAACATGATGCGATTGTGAAAGGTATCTACAAATTGATTGGCATCCGAGAGATAAAAAAGCCCTGAATCTAGAAAATCTTCTTCACGATACTGACCAGACAAACGTTGATAGAGATAGTTGCGTTCTGGAGGTGCCAAACCAATCCGAAAATGCTTGAGCACTTCATCTGTCAAACCACGCTGATAAAGGTAGTTTCTAGCCTCTTCCCCCATGGTCGTTGTCATGAGAATAGCATGGTAAAATTTGGCAGCATCTTCGTGCATATCATAAAGAGCTTGGTGAGGAGAAACTGGCTTTTGTTCACTATAAAGCGGTTTTTCAACCTCAATTCCAACACGCTGACCTAAGATTTGGACAGCCTCCATAAAGGGAACCCCTTGGTACTCCTCAATGAATTTAAAGACATCACCTGAGCGACCACAACCAAAACAGTGATAAAACTGCTTATCCTCTACAACGTTGAAAGAAGGTGTTTTTTCACCATGAAAAGGACAGAGCCCTAGATAGTTCCGTCCTGCCTTTTGTAAAGAAATCACATCTCCTATGACTTCCACAATGTTGGCATTGTTTTTGATTTCTTCAATGACTTGTTTGTCAACCATACACAATACCTCCATGTTATCATAGTTTACTTTATATAGTATACTTTATTTCTGAAAAAAAGTAAACCATTTCATACGCTTTCCGTAATTCTCTTTGCCTTATTTTTCTAGATAGAAAAGAAAGTTAAAAAACTCAGAAACACTTTAATGCTTCTAAGTTTTTTTCTTCTCTATTTTTTTAATGAAAAATAAAGTTCATCTATTCAAATAATTGATAGTAGTCTGAGATTTTCATCTTAGATTTTTCTTCATTATTGAGGTCTTGAATTATACGACCTTCCTTCATGACAATCAGACGATTACCATATTTGAGAGCATCTTCCATATGATGAGTAATCATAAGGGCTGTCAGCTGATCTTTCTTGACAAATTCATCTGTCAACTCCATGAGTGCGACACTTGTCTTTGGATCAAGGGCTGCAGTATGCTCATCTAGCAAGAGTAATTCAGGTCGCTTCAAGGTTGCCATCAAGAGACTCAAGGCCTGTCTTTGTCCACCTGATAAGAACTCAATCGGTGTATTCAAATGTTTCTCAAGACCATTCCCTACTTTTTTTCAATGGTTGGCTGAAACTCATCCTTATAGCTAGCCAGACGTCGCGGAAACAGTCCACGCTTTTTCACCACGAAACTTGGCAATCAAGAGATTCTCTGCCACTGTCATACGAGGAGCTGTCCCCATCTTTGGATCTTGGAAGACACGAGACAGATACTTAGCACGCTTTTCTGGTGAAAACTTGGTAACATCTTCACCCAAAATACGGATGGTTCCACTGGTTAATGACAAGGTTCCTGCAATAGTGTTAAAAAGGGTTGATTTCCCAGCACCATTTCCACCTAAAATCGTGATAAAATCCTGTTCAAAAATTTCTAATGAAACATCATTTAAAATAATCTTTTCTTCATCAAAGCCATTTTTAACGATTTTGGTTGCATTTTTTAATTCTACAATTGCTGTCATTTGCTTAATTTGGCTCCTTTCAAGATTGTTTGCTTAAATGTTGGAATCATGAGGCAGACTGCCAAAATCAAGGCACTGTATAAACGAAGGTAACTTGTATTAAAGCCAAGCGCGATGACAGCCCACACTAAGAATTGATAGGCGATAGAACCCACAACGATGGCAACCAGACGCTCTGCCAGGCTCAAACTCTTGAAAATAACTTCCCCAATAATCAAACTTGCAAGCCCCACAACGATAACCCCGATTCCTCGAGATACATCAGCATAACCTTCTTGCTGGGCAATGAGAGCACCTGCAAGGGCAATCACACCATTTGATAAGACCAAGCCCATGAGCTCCATGCGTCCAGTATGAATCCCGAAACTTCTAGCCATATCAGGATTGTCACCTGTAGCAATATAGGCTTGTCCTAGTTTGGTATCCAAGAAAAAGAGCATGAGAACAATAACAATACTGACAAAGATGAGACCTGTCAAGAGTTGATTTAAATCCGAGTCAAAAGGCAAAATATCCTGGATTTGCTTGGTTCCAAGCAATCCTAAATTGGCACGTCCCATAATCAAGAGCATGATAGAGTGACAGGAAGTCATCACCAAAATCCCTGAGAGCAAGGTCGGGATCTTCCCTTTTGTATAAAGAAGTCCTGCTGCCATTCCAGCCAAACAACCTGCTCCTACAGCAACAAGAGTCGCTAAAAATGGGTTCACGCCTTTGGTTATCAAAGTGACAGCAACAGCTCCCCCAAGAGGGAAGGAACCTTCTGTCGTCATATCTGGAAAGTTCAAAATCCTAAATGTCATAAAGATTCCCAGACCTAAAATAGCCCAGACAAATCCTTGAGAAATAATAGACAATATCATCTGTTTCTTAACCTTTTCTATATGATTTCTATTGTAAAAAATTAGAGGAGATGTCCCCAACTCCTCCATTGTAGATTATTCGATCACTTGTCCTGCTTCTTTTAGAACAGATTCAGGAATCGTAATACCTAGCTCTTGTGCCAATTTTTTATTGATCACTGACTTACCTGTTGAAAAGACATTGACTGGAGTATCAGCCGGTTTTGCACCTTTCAAGACTTGCGCAATCATTTTACCTGTTGCCACACCAAGGTCATGTTGGTCAACTACAACTGATGCCAAACCACCAGCTTCTACCATAGCAGTAGCACTTGGGTAGATTGGTTTTTTAGCTGATTGGTTGCTTGATACAACAGTTGAGAAGGCTGAAGCAATAGTGTTATCGATTGGAACCCAGATAGCATCAACCTTGCTAGTCATAACATTGACTGTTGAAGCAATTTCATTTGTTGAAGGAACAGCAAATGTTTCCACTGTCAAACCTGCTTTTTCAGCATAAGCCTTAAATTCTTCGACCTGTGTTTTTGAATTGTCTTCGCTACTTGAGTAAAGAGCTCCGATTGTTTTCACATTTGGTGTTAGAGCCTTGATGAGTTCAACTTGTTGTTGAGCTGGATTGTGGTCAGACACTCCTGTAATGTTGCCACCTGGTTTTTTCAAATCTTTAACCAAGTTAGCACCAATTGGGTCTGTAATAGCAGCCATGATAACTGGTAGGTCTTTTGTTGCACTAGCCAATCCTTGAGCTGCTGGTGTTGCAATACCAACCACAAGGTCATTGCCATTTGCAACCAATTGTTTACTCATTGTCGCAACCTTACTTTGGTCACCTTCTGAGTTCATAAAGTCAATCTTCAACTGGTCATCTTTATAGCCTTCTTCTGCGAGTCCATCTTGAATCCCTTTATAAATCAAGTCAAGAGATGGATGGCTCACAAACTGAAGGACACCAACTTTGGCAACTTTTTTCTCATTCTTAGCTTCTGGTTTATTCATTGAAGAGTAAATCAAGCTTCCTGCTACTAAGACTGCTAAGGCAGCGATAATTCCAATTAAACGTTTATTTTTCATTCTATTTCTCCTTTTTATTCCCTTTAAAATACTTCACTTATCTAAACAAGCGACGCCATCGTTTTCTTTCCATACTAACCTCCATCAAAAAAGTCCTCACACAAAAAACTTGTGTGAGGACGTCGATGCGCGGTACCACCTCAATTATAGGGAATTTCCCTATCGCTCTGTCTCGCAATAACGAGATGCACTGTAAGGTGTGCTCACCGAATTTTTATGATTTCAAATTCTAAATAACATCCAGCCCAATTTTCATCATCACCACTTATCTGTTTTCAGCTACCACAGACTCTCTAAAAAGTTTGTATGACTACTTTTCTGAATGGTTAAATTATATCATTTTTCAACTACTTGTCAAGACTCCTTTGTGTCTAAATTTGGGAATAATCAAATATCCTTATAACTCAATAAGAAAGCGAGATTTTTCAGACAAAAAAAACTGGAAAAAGTTCCTCACTTTACCCCAGCCCTTGACTATATTGCACTATTCATGCTACAATATTGTTTGACTGATTAAGCAAAGTGTTGTTTTGTCTTAATCGGTGGTGTAGGAGTTGCTGCTTCTACACCTTTTTCGTTTTCATTTACTCCATCAGTGTAACACATATTAGGCAAAAAAGCAACTGTTTTGTCTAATAAGCATGGCAAAAAGACCTCTAAAATTGCATTTTTTAGAGGATTTTCTTTACCTTTTCCTTACTTTCGCTTACGCCCTCGTTTTCGTATGACGGCTCCATGGGGGCGGTGGTCAACAAGAAATCCTGCTCCTAAACGGCTCGCCCTATACTCCTCATACTCATTCCGCCAATCCCCGAAAAACAATTCGTATAGCTGATCAATTCGTTCAAGGAGTATCATCCTAGCCATAGTACAAGCTCCTTCAATAGACCAATACATCCCTCGATGTTTCATGCGGTAAGTGACCTTTCGGTGCTGACTCTCCATTACCCCGATACCACGTGAGGACAATCCTCTAAGTTTAGGTGGTCTAGTGTCACAAAAATTTCTTAATAATTTCTTACGAAAATTGTAAAAATTATCAAGAGCTTCCTGACTTTCTATGAGAGATTCAACTGTATCTAGTACGGTCTGAAGCAGGCTCTTCTGATGATTTTTGATGGCCTTAAAAGCAAGATCAAGTAGTGTAGATGGGTACGGCTTCAGGAATCTTTTAAGTTCTTCATTGACATGATAGGCATCCCAGAAATGCTCATGACGTTTAATCCGTAGAGCTTTCTTGATTTCTTGAAATATCCTTCGAGTATATCCTTTACCATTGTCCGAGTTAGTGATAAGAAGAGTTCGATCAGTGATTTCAAAATGATTGTAGAGATAGTCTATCAATTCTTCCTTTGCTTGTTCATGGCTTGTATGGATAATTTCATGCTTATTCTCCAGTACATACCGATTATTACCAACCTTCTTCGCTCCAGTATGAATCAGAAAATGTGCTAAGTCTGTATTGTGTCGTTCATCATTGCTTGATGTTGTCTTGACGAGCACACCATCTCCCTCCAGGTAGATTTTATCTGCCTGGATTTTTTTCGGTTGCTCATCACCTCTAAAAAGCCGATAGCGTTCCCTCTCTGAAAAGAGTCTACCTGCCATTTTTACAGACTTCAACACAGCATCTTTTGTTATCTCCAGGCGATAAGCCATCTTAACGGTTCGACAAACTTCACGGTAGGATAAAACGGAAGCGTGTTTTGCCATGTGAAAAATCAACTCAGGAGAATAACGCATATACTTTTCTAAACCTAGCCACTCATCTACAGGATAACAGCTTTTCTTTCCCTTTCGCCAGCGATTCCTAGAAAAGGTCATCTCTCCAAATGTAAAGACAACTGTCCTCTCTGTACTATCTATCCGCTTATATCCCCTCAGTCTCATGGAGGGAGCTATCTGCTCGTCATAATCTCTTACTCGCTTCAGGAATTGCTGCTCACGTTTGCGATCTAGTTCTACGACAAATTCTTTTTCATCAAATCTAAACATACTCTCTATTGTACTGAAATCATGACTAGATTGAAAACATCAGAAACTTTTACAAAGTTTTTTCATCTTCAAAACTTCGGTCCACTTTCTCTTCCCGACTACGCACGTGCTCCTTAACATCTCTATAATATGTGTAATGTTTTAGAGTATCGTCAAAGAACTCTTGTAGGGCTCCTTTTTCAATTTGGAATTGTTTGATCAGTTGGCTAACATCTTCCAGCCCCATATCTTTTGGAACTCCTAGAGCATCCAATAGTTGTACCGCCGCAAGACTATTTTCTGGAGATTGCTGGATGGCTAAAAGTGCTCCTTCAATTTTATGATAACGTCCAAGTCGCTCATCTAGCTGTCTTAATTCCTCCTGGGTAGCCTCTATCTTTTCATTAAAGCGCTCCTCCAAATGTTGAAATTGTGCTCCATTTGTCACGCCGTGCTCGACTAAGAAATTATATTCCTTAATCAGTTCACGCATAGAGGAAATTTGAGCGTTTTTAGTTACGAGTGTTTCGCCATTTTGTTTGGCTAATTGTCTTGCGACAGTCAAGCCCATCATGTACCGATTTTTTTGTGATTGATCTGGATTGAGAAAATAAAAATAATCTTTCTCTTTGATATAGATGGTATAATTTCCATTCTCATTTTTATCAACTTTATGAGAAGGTATTAAAATGGTACCACTATTTAAAGCTCCCATATCCATCTGTACGTAAATACCTTGCTTGCTTTCTTGTTCGACCTGCCAGGATTCCACTTCCAATTTCAATTCAAAATCATTTGCTGTTTTTTCTTTTGATTCTTGATATTGTTCTTTCAATTCCTCCACATCAAAAAAACCAACTGATTCTTAGAAATTCTCTTTTATTTTTTCAAGAGAATAGAGTCCTTTCTTCGATAATGTATCATCTCGGACATTTCTTTGTTGGGGCTGATCAAGCAATTTATACTTCACAAATTTACCAGAGAAATCAATCTGAAGATCAAGCGCTGCTGCCTTTTGTTTAAAATCTTCCAACGAAAGAGAGTGCTTCAGAAGAAAATCAAGACGTTCCTTGATTTCAAACCGATAATTATTTTGTCTCCGCCAAGCAGAATACTTTGTATAAGAATTTTTCATAGTAGGCTCAATAATTTTAGCGCCATACCGTGCCGCATGTTTGTCCGAAATGGCTCTCAAATTTTTCAGGGTTTTCTTTTCCCAACGAAATTTCTTGAGCGTTGAGGTATTGGTGGTATTGAGTATGATGTGATTATGAAGATGATCTTTATCCGTGTGTGTCGCAATCACAAACTCATAATTCCCACCTGTCAATTCCAACATTGTCTGACGGCCAATTTCATGAACTTGCTCAGGAGTCAAGTTATCATCTGGAGAAAAAGACTGGATAATGTGATGGGCTAATACTTGTTTTCCTGAAGATAATTCTTTCAAGTCGTCATCTCCTTTTTTAAAGGCTGCAGCCAATTTTGTCATGACCATTTCTTCATCTGCTACACTAAAATCAGAGATTCCATTGCCAGATACTAGCTTCATTTGAAGTTCACCATCATGATAGACAAGAGGAAAATCAAGATCACTTTCTGCAGTTCCTGATACAAGAGTTTTCGCTTCATTCAGAATATAGCGTACAGCTATTTTTAAATTGGAAGGAGTTTTAATTTGTTTGGGTATTTTGATTACTACCATTCGTCATACGTCCTTATTGTTTTCACTTTTCGTTCCTGTAAACTTTTCTTCTCCGCACTAGAAAGTTTGACAGCCACCATCTCTTTCAACTCAGATAGATAGTCAATGACTTGTGCCACTTCCTCTGGCGTAACCCCTTGATTTTCATTGGCGTGTTTGGCAATTTGGTTGATGTTCGTCCCCACTCGATTGATCGCAACTCGAAGGTCTTTCAATTCAGAAAAATCAATTTGCACCACCTTCCCTTGTACCAGTTGATTCTTCGCATAGTATTGAAAAGATGGAACTCCCATTTGGGCCATCGCCGTTTTAATTTGACGATCTTCCTCTGGTGTTAGTCGTATCAATTTTTGTATATAGCGTTTTCTATTTTCTCGTTTCTGCATTATTTTTTATTCTCTTTCTCTCAAAGTCTCTGGCATTTTCTGACCATGCATCAGCCCCTGACTTCCTTGTGGCAAGCGTAGCAAATGGATATCCATTTGCGAAATTTAAAAAAATCAGAGAAGGAGAACCTTGTAGTTTTCCTTCTTGATTTTCTCAGTTTTGGGGAAATCCCCAAGCCCCTTTCCTATATCTTTTGGAGTACAACCTCTAACAATTTATCGCAACCAACTGAAGATGTTTTTGAAAATAGATGATTGCTTATCACTATTTTCTACACTTTTTTCTTTCTGACCTTGTAACTTTTCAGCTAGGACAGAAAGTTGTTGAGCAGTTAGAGGCTGGAAAATCGACTGCCCAATTTGTATTTCTGTCAGTAAGATTTTTTCTGTGAGTACAGCTTGAAATTCTTCATCTGTAATCATCTTGAGTAGCTCAATATTTTCTTCTTCCCACTCCAAAAGAGCAGGATCTCCTTCAGGTAGTTGAGACTGTTCTTCCTCTAGTTGCTCCAGAACTTTTTGGCGAGTCAAGTCTTTAGCGTTTGGCGATACTCCTTGAACTCTGTCTCCATCCATGATTGGAATAAAGTCTGAAAGGATGATGATCAGTTGTTCTTCTTGTTCATTAGTCATGAGTGTTGTCCTCCTTGATGATGATTTGTTTTTAATTTGACCTTGGGTTTATTTGGGGTGTCCCGTTCGGTCATTTCGAGAAACCCTTCTCTTTTTTTGATTGTGCATCTGCTTTCAACTCCTGCTTGTGATCTTCGGCAGCCTGCTTGCTCTGATCTTTAAACTTCTCCAGTTTTTGTTCAAAACTACGCTTCGTTTGTTTCTCCTGGCTCAATCTTAATTGTTCCAATGCTTGATCCATCCGAACCATTAAACTTTTAGCTTCTTGTTGGACAATATCCAACTGTGCTTCTAAATCAGCAAGTGTCTCCTTATCAGCAGACCACCGAGATAGATAGTTAAAGGAATACTCTGACGTATCAATACCATAGTATGAAGAAACGACATAAGCGACACTTTCAGCCTGGAGTTCAGCGGTGCTTCTAGTTAGATTTTCCTTTTGAGGATTATCTGCATGATGCAACTCTGCATGAGCCATTTCATGTAAGAAAGTTTTAATAATTTGAGCCTTGTTCATCTCATTACTACGTAAAACAATTTGATTTTCTGGGACAGAATAATATCCATGTTTATTATTTTCCATCTCTTCAAATCGAATCGATACATCATTTTCTTTTGCAATAGCCATCAGGGCACGGTAAAGATTTGCATAGTCCAAATCAGTCAGCTGTTCTTTCACTTCTGCAGCTTTTGGCATCTCCTTTCCTTCTGTCTGACTAACATCAAAGACTGGTACTAGGCCAAAAAATGTGACCGTTTCTGGTTTCCCATTTTTATCCAATATTGGTTGGTTATTTTCATCCTTTTTGATCTTCGTCATAGGTTTAAAAATACGTAAAGCCTTCTCACCTTTTTTCACATAACGGCCAAAGTTTTCTTTCCACTGCTTGAAAGAAGCTACCTGCCTTGCTTCAGGATTTTGTGCAAGAATTAAGCGCAAGTTACGATTAGAATAATTATTTAGCTGGCTCATTTTCGTTAGATAGTCTTTGTACTTATCTGAATCCAGAAACTCCTTAATTCCTTCTTTAAGATGTCGACTTAATCCTGCCATATCTTTATTTTGAATAAAATCTGCGACTGCAAGACTACCAGCTGCTAAAACAACTTCTTCCGCTTGTAGACTCTCCTCGACCTCTGGTTTAGAACCTGGTTTCGATCTAAAATCATACGGATTCGTTCCCTGAAGCAACTCCTCCTCATCAGAAACACCGTCAGCATCGGCATCACGTTTCAAGTCCTGCTTATTGTGTCCTTGTTCTTCTAGTTTGATTTCTTTAGAAACTTCTTGTGATTTCTCAAATTCTTCTCGGACTGTGGAGATCGTTTGTTCAACTTTTTCTGATAAACCTTTGATTTCTTTTTGCCATTTTTCAATAAGGGCCAATTGTTCCATAGGTGAGTCTTTGACTCCCAACTTCTCAAACCAAGCAGATAGATTTTCGACCTCAACACTATCCATTCCATCAAAAGAGATAAATCCAAGGCGACCATCATGACTACTATCTGTAAATCCAATTGGACTATTTTCCAAATCTCCAAATGGGAGTTGGGATAGAAGTTGATCTGCGTAAAGAGTATCTTCTAAAGCGTAACTGAACTGAGAAATATCTAACTCACTCGCTCAATCTCTCCAGATGATACGGAGTGAATATGGCTTCATCTATCTTCATCAATTCTGGGTACTCTCTCATTTCTCGTGTTCCAAGTCTTTCTTTGTGAGCGATGGGGTTAATCTCCTCACCGATATTGTAACGGATGCTATCCTGGATCAGTTCACCATCAGGAGCGTAGATACTAAACTGGATCTTAGTTGGAGAGATGTAGCCTTCTGGATAAACACCAGTCACTTGTTCTAGCCCTTCCCGATGTAGCTGATAGAAGTCCTGATTGGCTTTGTAAAGCTCTCTAGCAAAAATCTTGATAAGATATCAGCTCTGTTTCTTTAAAAGGGCAATCTAGGCCCATCTGGGCGCTCCTCAGACCATTGAAGGCGTACATGGTAGTTCTCCTTATAGATATGATCTTGTTTCCACTCTTTATAAAAAAATCTGAATTTGTATCTAGGAGATGATCTTCTCCAGCTGCAGCAACAATCTGATCAAAATTATCATTGTGCTGTTTTGCATAGTCAAGATACTGATTCCAGGCTTGATGAAATTCTTCTGGAGTTTTTGAGATATCACTTGGCACACCTAAATTATAGACAGTATCTAGGACTTGAGTAAAGGTAGCTGAATCAAGTGAGGTTTTATTCAGTATGTTCTCAGGAGTAGATTGTTCAATTTCTTTAGAAACTTCTTCATACTGCTTATTCTTCAAAACTGATAGCATTTCTGCACCTTTGTCTTTAACATATTCTTCATTGATTGAAAGCTGCTCGATGTGACCATCTCTTTCTCTATAAACACCAAGAATGATCTTTTCATCCAACGATTTAATATTAGTTGCAAGCTCTCCCTTGAGTTTCATAAGAGAGGCTGGAATTTTTTCATCTCCGATATCTTTAAAAAGTAGTAAGAAATCTTCATCTTTTGCTTTAATAGCTTCACTCATATTGAGATTGTGAAGTTTTTCAACACTGCTCAAATCATCTAAAACAAAAGAATGTGGATCTAAAATATCACGCAACATAGGAAGAACCTGCAATTTATCCTTAATTGCATTACTAATCAACATACCGTCATAATGCCCCTGACCATTGGCAATATCATCTAGGAAATTTGCTGCTCCCTTTTCCTCTTCAAAAGGTCTGATCCCTGAGAGATGGATAAAAGTTATCCTTTTGAAAAAGTTACCTGAAAGCACATTCTCCTCTCCATGATCTGCATAAACAAAGCTGATCTTACTGTCAGCCAGTTCATTCAAATACCAGAACGCTGTACTTTGGATAGACGGCGCATATTGATTTAATCGTCTTAAATCCGCTGGTGTAATCGGATGATAATTCGCTATTCTCCGTTGCACTTTATCATAATTTGTGCTAAAACTGTAAGTAAGGATAGGATGATGTCGGGTGACTGGTAACAGTTTGCTCAAAGGTACTTGTTTCAAGTACAGGTGAGGTACTGCCTTCAGCTTTTAGGCTGTAAAGAACCCGTGCCACCACTGGTCCCTATCATTCATTTTGCTCCTGAGAGTTCTCAGGAGCTTTTTCTGTGCTCTGAATTTGTTTTTGGGTTCCTACCATCTCCAAGAGGATTGGAAGGTTTTTCATAGGTCACTGTTTTTGTCCGAATCAATAACCATTTGTTTTCTAGGGGCTAGTTGACTGAACGGAAAAAGAAATATTATTCCAGTTTTCCTTCAACCATGTTGCATCTTCTGGAGAGAGGTGGCTGGTGTCAGGAAAGGGACTTGATGATTGAATTTCCTCAGTCTTCTCCAGTTGTTTTTCCTGCTTCAGGATCTCATTCCAGTCTGTCTTCTCTTGACCTTCACGTTTTGGTGGTCTTGCATCGACAACTGGGATTTTCTTCTCCCGTAGTTTGGTGATAAAATCTGTACCTGCTTTATCACGATCAACTGCCAGCGTGATGAGATCATCGTATTTATGATCTTGGAAAAATGTGGAGGTTTCCGCTGCAACAGATAAAAATCTAGATGTACGTGTTAGTTCACTAGGCTTGGTATAATCCCTTTCATCCATCGCAAGTTCCCCTCGCTCCTGTAATATTTCAAGAACATAGTGGGATAATACTCCCTCTTTCAATCCTTCCATCGCAACCAGTCGGACATCGTTTAATTCGCCCTTATGAAGCTCATAATAGCTCATCAAATCAATTGGTGCCTCTGTCACAATTAAACGGTTAGGAGAGCCTATAGACACGTTTAATCCACTGATAGCCTCTGATTGATACATGATTTGTTTCAAGTATCCTTTGCCAGGATGACGTTCTTGATCAAAAACAAGTCCCTGAAGGCTCGCACCTACCAGTTGCTGATTTCTGTCCAAGTATTTAAAAACCAATACGTCTTCTATAACGCCATCTTTACCCTTACGTTTAGCTTGGGCTAATACTCCCTTTTCCAGGAAGAAGTCGATTGTATCATCAGAGAGACCTCTAATCTCCTTGAGATAGGATCTCGCCTCCACAAATGGTTGTTCGTAAGGGGCTAGTGTATAATTGAAAGGTTTACGTTCTTCCTCTACTGGTTTTGCTTCAGGAAAGGATCCTGTCTCTAAGAATACCATGGCTTCCTTATAGCTGACATTTCGCATTTCTTGGACAAGGTTGATGGTATCCCCATACTTATCTGCTTGTGAATACCAATGCCAGGTATTCTTCACAGTATCAATCTTAAACGAGTCATGCTCAGCCCAATAATACTCTCGATGTGACTTTCGCTTCATCTCCATTCCAAGGCTACGAGCTACTTCTAAAATATCCATCGATTTTGCCTGTGCTTTTGTTAAAACCATCCTGTTTCCTCCTCGACCAATTCCTTGAATAAAAGATAACATTCAGGAGTTGCATCTAGTTCACTAACAACTAATGAGTCTTCCTGATTCGTTGTCACAAAAAGATGATGAGCTAATTGATAGAAAGTCTCCTCATCTGTCTGTTTGAATAGCTGCCAAATAGCATAACGTTCTATAGTTAAATTTTCTGGCTTTAGTGCTAAAACTTGTGAGATACTCTCCAGGTATCCTAATTGTATTTTTGGTGTTTCCATCCTACTATCCTTTCTGTATGTTAGGCCACGAATAACTCTTTTAGCTGCAGAGTCAAATCGTTGGCATATAGAAGCAAGCCATCGATGTCTGTTCCTTTTCGAGTATATTCGTACCAATTTTCTTTGTCTTCAGGAGAACTTGCAATCTCATCTTTTCTAGGATGATCATAGACACTTGCTTTTTTATCTCTGAAGACATTTTGTTTAGAAATAAAGACCAATCCTTCTTCTACCCCAATTCTTGCGACTTCATCTGGAGTTAGAAGGGGGCGGCCTTGAATTTGTTTATTTTCACTTGAGGATCCGTTCCGATAACTATGCGATTTTGAAGTGGATCGAGTGCGTATCGTCTGCTTACCTGACCTTGTGGAATAGTATTTCATCGTATCCTTGTCATTTGTCCCTAAAAATAGATGAGTAGCACAGTTATTAAAGATTGTCTTCCAATCGCTTTTATATAGTGATTCTAGCTGATTGACAGCTTGGATGATAATCTTAATAGACATCTCACGACTACGAATAGAAGATAGAACCTGGGCGAAGTTCGGAATACGACCAATTTGTGCAAACTCATCGAAGATAAACTGAATGTGGCGAAGATTTTTTCTACTGTAGCCAGGTACTTTCCCTTGCAGGATATCATCAGCCTTATGTGTAAGAACCTCAAAACCAATCGCAAACAAGATTGAGGAAAGAAAATTAAAGGCGTTATTGGTATCAGGAATAGCAATAAAAACAGCTGTCTTTCGTATTCCAGGTATCCATTTCCATGGTATCTTCACTGATCAAGTTTCGTACATCTTCATGGTCAAAGATAGAATAGCGAGAAGACAAAATCGCTACCACACTGTTTCTTGTATCACCTCTGAAGTTTTGGAATAATTTCCACTGTTTATAAGCATAGTTGTTAGGTTGATGTTCATTCAATTCTTCAAACATCTGCTCGATAGGACTTGGGACATCTGGATCCTCTCGATACATATTTCTTAATAGATCCGCAACGTGACCCAAGTTTGGCATGTATAACTGGACTCCTGTTTCAGGATCCTTCGAGTCAAAATAGAGATAACCAATTAATGCACGTTGCAACATCAACTCTGCTTGAACCCAGAAGTCTTCTCCAGCATATTCACTCTTCTTCGTTCCCTCAGTAATTGCTTCAGAAATACGATCAATATCTAGCTCAGACTTCATGTAATGAAAAGGATTAAACCGATCTGAATTCGTGAGCCGAATCAAATCAAAGATTTTAACAGCATAGCCTGCCTTTTCAAGCATCTTCCCAACTTCGTGTACCAGGTTTCCTTTGGGATCCGTCACAACAAAGTTTGAGTTCATCTGCATTAAATTTGGCAATACAAACGTAAAGGTTTTACCGTCTCCTGGAAGACCAATAACAATCACATTTTTGTTGAGTTGCACATTGTAAGCTAAGCGAAAGTTAAATAACCCCATTTTGACCTGTTTTGAAAAAATCATATTCTTCTCAAAATCAACGTCTTCAAAACGTCTCATTTCCTTCAAAGTCGCAAAACGAGCACTACCTTGTTCTTCTCCCTGACGATATAAATTCTTATCCATAGAAGCATAGACAAGGATTGGGAGGCCGAATCCGATCAACCCTGCATATAAGGCTCCTGAATCAAAGAAAACACCAAAAGAGAAGCGTTCCCAGTGTTCTAGCAACCAACGAAGTCGCAACATTCCCATAAAAGGTACTGCTGCAGTTGAAAGTTGGTAGTAATGGTAAAAGGACTGGAAAATAACAAATGAAAATAGCCCCACCACCAGGTAGGGCCATATAGGCTTTCTAATCATCGTTCTTTCCCCTTTCCAATATCCTTCGTCACTACAGGCATGGTTCCCTTATACACCTTATGACTCTTATAGTAGGCTATTTTGTCTTCAGGAGTCATTTCGTGAGGTTTCTTCAATACCTTTTTCGCAAACTCCTCCAATTTTTCTGGGCTTTTCGTGATGTCTGCTAACATCTCTTTAAGAGCCTTTTCTACTAAGGTACGATTTTTTGCCTCAAAGAAGAGATAGGTTGTACCATCTTTTTGGTGATAGGTAAAGCCTACCTTATACTCTTCCAGATAATGTTTCAATTTGGCAAGGTGAACCTCACTGTTTAATAACTTCTCAACATCTTTTTTAGATTTGGTGGCCATAAAATCATTGAATTTTGTCTCCCCTTCAAAAGTTCGATTCGCTGCCTCATGTTGTTTCTTATCATAGTGGGCTTTTGCGAGGGCATATAGGGCTTGTATCGTCATCTCTAGGGTTACTTTCCCTTTTAACGTCAGGGAATGACTGACTTTTTCTTGATCCATGTAAATTCTCCTTTATTTTGGATAATTGGATAGTTCTGGCTTATCAATAACCTGGAATCCGTAAGGTGCTGAAGATTCTTCCTTTACAGTAACTACCAAGCGTTTCTGGCTTCTGTTCTCACCGTCTTTCACGGCTACTACATAGGTTAGCTGATAAGTTGCTTCATCAACAATCAAGCTAGATTCCAAAATCACAGACTGCAGTTGACCTGCTTGTCTATCTATCGTTAATTGAGGAGCTACGAAGTCAGCCATTTTCCCTTTATCAGAGTAAAGGACTGGCAAAAAGTAACGTGAAAAGGCATCTAGTTCCCCTGTTTTTGACTGAATGGTTTTTAGATTTGAAAGATCCTTGGATACGGTCGAGAGCTGCTTTTCTTGATGGTAAACTAGCGTAAGGGATAAGCCAGCAAGTGTCAGACTTCCTACTAGACTCAATAACACCAAAACTCTTCCTAAATACACCCAAAAAGAGGGTTTAGAAGAGGTTCGAGGTTTGGGAGTTTCATGTTTCAAGGAAGAGGCTTCAGCTTTCTCTTCAGGAGTCTTCTCTAGATATTTTGTTTTAGTCTGGCGCTTAAAGAAAGAGGGTTTGTTTCTTTTGCTGCAGCCTCCTGGTTATTCAACGTACCAGGCTTCAGGAAGAGGCTGTCTGCGATTCCCTCAAACGGCAAATAGATGTCTTCTTGATAGATGACTACATTCTTTTTGTCCAGTTCTTCTACCAATAAAACAGCTTCTGCCTCCTGGTGTTTAACCTTGGCATTTTCTCTCTCCAGTGCTTGATACACAAGGTCCCGATTTTTATACGTTGTGGTCTTGTTTTGTGTCAGATTGGTTAAACGGTACATGTTTTTCAGCTCCTTTCAATTTTCCTTCAGCAAGAGCTGTTTCAATATCAGCCCAGGTTAAATTATGCTTAGCCAAATAGTTTGAACGTTCCTCATGTTTGGCTAGAATGATTTGAGTTTCTAGCTCCTTTAGTCTCTCTTCTTCCTTCTTGGCCTTGGACATATAGTCAGCTAAGCGGTCTTCCGCTTTCTGTTTTTGTTTTTCCAAAGTTTCTAGTTTTGTCATTATTCCTTTTTCCCTTCTGTACTTTGTGTTTTATCAGTGCTTGGTTTGTTTAATGATGGAATACTCGCTTTTTCGCTTGCACTCAGGCTGTCCACAATCAAAATAGGATCAATATGATTTACCAGGTATTTTCCATCTTGCTTGCTGAAGCGAATCCGTATGGTTCTTGAAGATCCCACGTTTGTTTGAGCGTTTGTATAATCATACTTCTTCTGTAACTGTGTCTGAGTGTACCTCACTTGAGCTAGAGCTACATTATTTTCTTGATCGATGTAGATGGTAGAAGACTTCAGTTGCGTATCCACTACATAGCCCTTATAGGTTTGTACCGATGGTTCTTCTTCAGAGTTCACTTCCTGATTGTAAGCTGCTTCTGTCATATAGGGCAAATAGCGATTTCTATTTTCTCCAAGATCCTGCTTATTGAAGTAAGCCGTCAAAAATTCCTTTACATATTCTTGCGTTAGTTCGCTTCCCTCTGCTTTGGTTTCTTGTTGCGTAGTTTCAGCTTCCTGTTTAGCTTTATTTTGCGCTGAGGTTGCTGCTCCAATCCAGAATACGAATCCTAGAACTAGCACAACCCCTATAAAGATTCCTCCTATTTTAAGGAGTTTCAATTTCTCCATATCTATCATTTTCATGATTTACCTTCTTTCTTTTTTAATTCGGTGTTGCAAATGTATAGTAGTAAGCTGGATAGAGGACAGAAAAATGAACCTTATCCTGTACCCCTTTGATATTACATTCCGAAACAAGGAATGATCCATCGGTGTTTACAGCTTCCACAATCGCAACATGGCCGTATTCACCTGGTGTCCCACCAAATCCACCTAGAACTGATACAACGGCTCCTTTCGTTGGCGACGTACTATATCGCCATCCTTTTGCGACCAGGCTTGTTACCCAATCCTGACCATTACCAAGATAACCATAAGCTCCTGATAAGTCCGTAATCGTTCCTAGTTCGACTAAACGATTATACGCATACCAAGTACACTGACCAACTGGGTAGCCGCTTCCTTGTTGTGTAGTCATAGAAGCTTGTGTAGGAGGGTGCTCCACTTTTGACTGATACTCGGAAGGAAAATTCCAGGAAGATGCTAACGCTCCACCTCCTCGAACTTGTTGAGTAAGAAAAGCGTGTATCTGCTTAGCGTTATTTTGGCGCTCTAGGACCTTATCTCCAGAGTTCCCTTCCCAGTTAACCAGGAAACGATCTGTAAGTGTCTCCACATCTTCTGTGCTGGTTAGAATTGATGTCAATTCAGTGATATAGTAAGGAGTATCTCCCTCTAACATAAAATCCAGCTGCAGTTCCAAATCATACCACTTCTTATTCTTAGATTTTGCATAGTTTAATAATAGAGTATGTCTCGTGGAGCCATCCGCTGTATCTGTCCACTGTCCCAATCCTAAGCCTCGTCGAAGAATATTTGGGTATCTTCCGTTATAAATCGCTGGTTCTCCTATAGCTAACCAGGACTCATCATCCCAAGAAGAAGAATCAGCCCCTACTGGAGGGCTAAGGTAATCTCCTTCAGCACGTTTAGGATTAATATTGCTTTCTGTTGCAAAGTTCCCAAGCATGGCTGCCAAACCATTATCTGTTAGCCCTGGTACCTTTTTTTCTTCAAGTAATCTTTTTATCGCTCGTGATTTTTGTCCTAGATCCCCATCAAGTGTAGTAATGACTGAGGTTGTCTGATTGTACGTGACAGATTGAAAGTAAAAGCCTGGATTGACTGATGTCCACTTTTCTTTCTTATCCTTTGTCTCTTTTTCCTCCAATTTTTGATACTGAATGACTTGGTAACCATTTGTCGTTACTTTCCCAACCTCGTCTCCAGCCTTGACCTGGTCACCGTCAGAAACACGGACATTTCCTACCTCTTCATAAGTAAAGATAGCTTTATCTGTTTTGATGGATACAGTTGTATCGTCTGTCACACTGACTTTACCATCAATAGGAGCTCTTATAGCTTGTCCTGTTGAAGCTTTTAGTTGTGTTTTTTCATAAATTTCACTCTTAGAGGTATAACCAAACCGCTTCAGGATAACTAAAGGGGCTTGATAAGAAGGATCATCCTCCTGGTAAAAAGGGTTAGCTAGTTCTTGATAAGAGGGGTATCGACCAACCTCTTTAGTCAATTCCTCTAACTCTTTATACTCTTCTAGCTCACTATCACTCAACTTAGTCCACTTTAGTTCTGATGAGGAGCCATATAAGTCAACCATCTTTTTTTCAAGTTATGAGGGTCATCATTCAAATGATTCCAAAGATCATTCAAGGCATCAGAATAGTGATTAAAACCTAACGTCCCAGCCCATTCTCCACCTGTCCCATCTTTCCAGGAACTCTCTGGTTTCCATTCACTACCGTAGCGAAAGTTCATGAAAAAGAGCATATCATCGATATTCGTCCAATAGTCAACCTTATCATTTGACTTCTCTCGATCTCGTTTACTGATTTGGACCCATGACTTGTTCAAATCAAATTCATTTTGTTGGACAGGGCCACTTCCTCCAAAAACTGCCATAAATATCCCTAGAACGGCAAAGATAAGAAACATCCAGAAATAGGATTTGACTGCCAATGGATTGGATAATATGGAACGTAGGGGCTTTGTCGCAACCTTCAAAACCTTCCCTGTACGTTTTGACACCTTCCCAAACTTTGAACGTGCAAGTCGCTTTCTAGCCTGTTTCATCTTTTTGCTGAGTTTTCCTTCCCATGAGAACTCTTTTGGTGTTCGAGTATACCCTCGCCCTCTGATGAAATTATAGCTCCTATTGAGTTGCCCATAGCTGTGCTTGATTAAATACTTGGATAATTTTCCTGTAGCGTTAAGGGCTTTTTTAGATGCGTTTATCTGGTACTTGAACTGTCGTATATTCTGACGTGCTTGAACCCAGTCTCCAAGAATCTCATTATCTCTGACTGTCTTCTCAACATCGTGTCTCACTTTCATTCGGGCGCTTTGTTTTGCACGTTTCCTCATTCGGTTAGGGATATAACTATCATCAGCCTTTTTAGCTCGCTTATAAATCGCTGTTGCAATTTGTTTTTCCAACTTTGCTCGATCACGTTGTTGCTTAAAGAAAAGACCTCTAGCTGTTGCTTGAGGTCCTTTGTGTAGTTTATAATCTTTGTTCGCTAAACGATAATTCTTCTTAGCTTCTTTAAATGCAACTTTTGAGTCTAAACGTGCTTCTTTAGGATTTTTTTCTGCATTGAGGGCTATTCCTTCTTTGATTCTTCGCTTGCGCTCCTGTTTTAATTGTTTGCGATTACTTTTAGACAAAAGAAATTACCTCTCTTTCTATTTTTTAACTATCTGTCGCAACCAATTGATACAGTTTGGTATCTTTAGGGATAGGATTTTCAAATGGGACAATCGTATCTCCAGCCACGATCAAACCTGTACCTTTTGCTTTTGGTCGCAAGACAAATCGCTCCAGTGAAGGCGTAAGAGGAATAACCTGCTTCAGGGCTTCTAGGTCTGTCCGCTTCAGCTTCAGGAGAGCTAAAAACTCACAGTTTGCGACTAACTTTCTACCTTCTTCTGTAGATAAAACAGTCTCTGGGTTTTGTGTAATCCCTGTTGGAATAGCCCCGTACTTCCGAATACGTGAGTATAGTTCTGTAAAGAAGGTCGCCTGGAGTTTATTTTTGAAGTAGAGCTGCAACTCATCAAAGTACAACCATGTAATGGTTTTACCTTGGTTATTGACTACCTGATTCCAGATGAAGTCCTGGATAACAAGGAGGGCAAATGGCTTCAACTTACCACTCAACTGCTTGAGATTGAAAATAATAAAGCGACTATTCATATTGACGTTTGTAGGGTGTGCAAAGATATCGTTTGAACCGATAGTATAAGGTTCTGCCTTCAGTGCCAGATCCTTGGCCACATCTTCAGGTTGACGTTCTAAAACTGCTTGCCAATCCTTAAATGTTGGTTTTTCAAATTCCTCATAGGTCTTTCTCGTTACACGGTCAATCATCGCAAATTCATCGTCTGATACTTCAGAGAATATATTCTCAAACAGGGTTGATAAGAGGTTTGATTTTTGGCCAATCGGGTCACGATCTTCTGCCTGCAGTTTATCCTTATCAGGGAGATCCAACAAGTTAAAGTGATGTTGTGACCCAGGAGTGATTGTGATGATTTCAGCACCTAATTCTCGGCCAATACCAGTGTACTCATCTTCAGGATCGACGATAATAATATTATCTTCAGGGTAACGTAGAGTCGTAGGAATAATCTCTCCTCCTTTAGCAAGAACTGACTTTCCTGATCCTGAAGTTCCAAAGATACAACCTGAACCTGTATTCAAATCTTTCTTACGGTCAACTGTGATAGCGTTCTTAGATAGCTGATTCTGGCCATAATAGATTGCACGTGGGCTGCTAGATCGAAGATCTACGTTGGTAAATGGGACCTGTGTGGCCAAGTTACTGGTAGTCATATCTCTCATAAAACGGCGTTTCACATTGATAAATGGAATCCCAATCGGTAGAATCGTATTCAAGGATTCTTCCTGGTACAAATAACACTTATCCAGTTCTACCGTATTCTTACGGACAGATCGTTGGACCTGCTCAGTGTAGATATTCAACTCTTCCAGACTGTCAGCCGTGAAGAAAATCGTCATCACACCTGAAAAACATTTTTTTTGGTCATTGTCCTGAAGTTCCTCAGTCCATTTCTCTGTTTCACGAGATGTCTCCACAGCCTTCCCACCAACGGCCAAGTCACTTCCATAGCCTTCTTTTGCGGCAGCCTTCTGACTTTTGATCATTTCCCTGCGTACACTTGACTTAACTGTCTTGATTTTCTTCAGGGCATCTGCAGTATCATAGGGCTTCGCATGTAAGCTGATAGCCAGTTCAATTCCTGTATCCAGGATATTCTTAATCAGTTTGTCATTCAAGAAGGTAGGATATTGTCTAACATACATCACCCTTGCAAAACAATCATCAATTTTCATATAATCTTTTTCAAACTTCAGATAGTTTGGAGCTACAAAGTCCCTGGTAGATAATCCAGAAATAGCGATGTCTTCATAGTTAAAATCAATAAAACCTTCTCGCCTCAAGAGTTTTCGGAAGATAAGAAGACGATGTAATCCCTCTAATTCCTTAAAGGAGATTCCTAAGCCACTATACTGACTTTCAATAACGTTAGCTGTATCATCGAGGATTCTTCTAGCTTGATGATCCTGGTCAGTTTGGGTTGTAATCGTCAGATATTTTTCTACCTTGAAGGTATTTTGTTCCTGAGAGAAGCGATCATTGATCATCGCATTGTATTCTTTACGATAATCGTCAGACCCATCTCCAACCAAATCATAGCGGATAGAAGATAAGCTATTGCTTTCTACCCTACGATTCAGGAGCAATAGCTGCATATCATTATCAATATCCAGCGAATTAAAAATATCAGCATTTGTTTCAATGATATCAATTCGCTCATCATCTGTTGCAGTAATATAGCTTGTATCACCTAGGCGATAGGTCTTTGAAAATTGATTATTTGTAATTTTCATGAGTCCATCAGGTGTCAGCCATTGATAATTAAGGCTGTTCTGTGTAGAGGCCGTCATGGTACGTCTCAGACGTTTGGCCCGTTCCCATTCCTCCTTAGAGAGTTTCGGGGTTTTCTTTCGGCCTAATAAATTCATTTCTTGTATATTCCTTTCTGTCATAATCTGTCTGATAAGAACGTTCCTGCTTAGTCAAAAGGAAACGAACCTCATCTTTAATTTTTTTTCATCAATATAACACCCGAAAAATAACAAAAAGGCGCTAATAATAAAATATCAATGCCATAAAGAATAGTATCAGGTGCCTTCAGCCAATAGAGGATGGTGGTGACAACTACTGTCAATGCGATACCAAATAGTAGCACTAACTGTCTCAGTGTCATATACCCTATAACTGGCCTTTCGTAGCTATCTAAAGCCTTTAAAAATTCACTTCCTAAACGTGTCATTCTGTTCCTTTCTTCAGTACCTTTTTAGCAAATTCCTTCCTAGTTCACCTGCATGATATTCTTAGCCATACGTTGGCTGCCAAAGAGCATAATGATGTAAATGATTCCTTTTAGCTATCGCAACTAAAGTGCAGTTTGTCAAAAGCTCCAGTCTTTGATCAACTGTCAAGAGATCATTCGTGACAATAGCTGGATAAAGCATGATCACAACCACTAAAAATCAATCCCTGAAGGACAGCAGCAGCATAGAGCTTAAAGAAACCGAGGCAGATCGGGCGTAAGCTATCCACCATGTAACAAGCGACAATAATTTTAGCGATTCCCTTATACGTGTAAAGCGTAAAGGATCGTAACAGGATCAACAACTTAGTCGAGATCTGACCGACGAAAATCAACAACCGCATAAATAAATCTGGAGCATAGCTTTTTCAATGCATACCCTAAACCTTTAAAATCTGGTGGCTCAGAACTGAAAGGATCTGTAGCATTCTTGGCTACTAACTTAATGATAACATTGAACAACCAAAGATAAGGCATCAAAAAAATCGCATCCACATAGAGGATAAAAAAAGAGTGCAATAGCATACTTGAGGATTTCTTCAATCCAAAGCTGAAAAGACAGCTCCCCACCATTGCTTTTTAAGTTGTTGGTGCCAATTCATGAGGTTGATCCCCATAAAAAAAGGAGAAGAAGCAAAATTGCTACCTTCTCCATCGATCCTGAAACTGTTTCCATCAACTCATAAGCTGTCTCATTATAGTCTTTCAGACTCATGGTTAGTTGATCAAGTGTGGATTGGTCCATAAAACCACCTCCTCTTTCTTCTTCATCCCTAACCAAGAGATTGAAGACCTGTTGCCAAAGCTGTAAAGAGTGCTTTTAGAACAGCACCAAGAAGTGCACCCTAAATATCAAACTTTGGAGTCCTTTATCCTTCTTGTCATCCAATTCACGTTTGATTCCTACTGCTAAAGTCCCAGGCACCCCAAGCGGCCCAACCAATACCGATAATCCCACCGATATTCCCAATTTTGTTAATAAAATCTACAACTGCATCCATTATTTTTTTCTCACTTTCTTTTTATAAAAAAAGGTGCTAAGAAAAATCCTTAGCACCTACATTTGTTTATTTCAATACTATGTTTTCATCCGTTGGACGAAAAGGTTAGAGAGAGGGCTGTAATCACCGCTAAGACAACGATAATAGTCGTTTCCCACCAATGAGTAGATGGGGAACACCTTTGAGGAAAGAAAAAAAGTTAGTCATAAGCCAATCTAACTGCTTCTCTACATCTGCAGAGGGACCTGATTTTGTTATCCAAAAATATATTTCCCAAAAAGCAGCATAGCCTAAGACAACTATAATCTTAAATACCACCCAACCAATTGCTGTCGCAATCAAGCTCTTAATCAGATTAAAGATAAAGAGGAGAAACATGAGTGGAGTCGCAACCATCAAAACGGCAGCTCTCACAATCACACTCGGTAGGTTCTTTACTCCTGACCAGATGGCTTTTCCTAGCCAACGGAGGCCTTTTTTCCACTTCTTCTCTTCTTCAGGCTTAGTGACTTCTGATTTTTTTTGAGTTGGAGTGTAGTATCTATATCCACTTCTAGTCACATGTGCATCCATTTTTCGTGTCCTTTCTCATCTCTCTTCCCCCTCTTTTTTTATGGCTTCATTATACCATAGATGAGGGGAATTTCTAGATGTTCTATTTTTTTATGCTTACGAAGCCCAGCTCCTGCAAGACTCAACAATCCCAAAATCATTCCCCAAGTTGGAAGCATGCTTGCTGCTGTTCCAGTGTTTGGCAGTGACGGCTGAGGTTGTGGCTTGCCTGGTTCTTTAGGGCTCTGGTTTTTGGAGGTTCGGCGTTGTTGTTGTAACTTTAGCCGTCATCTCTTGTAAATTGACTGTATTGATAAAGGTATTTTCAACCTTACCAGCCTTGATGCGTTCGACTTCTAGATAGAAGTCTGCATCGAACGTTCCTTTACACCTAGAGAATTTAGGAAAGTCCTGGTTAATAACATACGACCATTTGCCTTCCTTTTCGTTCCATTTAACGGTCACAATTTTCTTGAGGAAGTTAGGATCGTATCTTGGTTCACTTCAAACAAGAAGGCATAAGGTGCTACCTTTGACAACCTTCTCACCAGCTTTGACTACTTTTTCCATCCTTCAGGATGACGTCATAAGGAAGGATCAAGTCTTTCTCAGCTGTGTACTCTGTACCCTTGATGATACTCTTCCAATTACCAGTATAGCGGTCATGCTTCATATCGAGTTTATCAAACCATCATATTGGTACTAACATATGGTGTCTTTCTGGAACAGTTGCACCATCAAGAAGGTACTGAATCAACTCACCCATTTGAACTTCTTTACAATCCAAGAACTTTCTGACCTGTTTTATCAAGCGCATGTTTTTTTCTGGGTGTTTTGGTTTTGGTGGTTCCTGGTGTACGAGTAATAACCTTTGGCAGTCATTTTCTTGTTTATTGACAATATTGACAAATGTATTCTCAATCTTATCACCAGTTTCAATACGCTCCGCCTCGATGTGAAAGTCTGCATCGAAGGTTCCTTTTTAACTCCTGAGAGTTTAGGAAGTCTTGATTGATAACATAAGACCACACCCTGTTTTTCTCGTTCCACTTAACAGTCACAAAGGTTTTCTTGATGAACTCTGAATGGTATCTTGGTTAAACTCAAAGGTAAAGGCATAAGTGCTACCTTTCTCAATCTTATCACCTGCTTTGATAACCTTACCATTTTTCAATGTCACATCATAAGGTAACACAAGCTGTTTTCTGCTGTATATTCTGTACCTTGATGATACTCTTCCAATTACCAGTATAGCGATCATGCTTCATATCGAGTTTATCCAAAACCGTCATATTGGTACAACATATGGTGTCTTTCCGGAACAGTTGCACCATCAAGAAGGTACTGAACAAAATCACCTAGCTGAACTTCTTTGCCATCAAGGACTTTCTTGCCAGTTCTATCAAGTGCATGTTTTTCTGGATGTTTTTGAGTTTAGGTGACTCTGGTGTACGAGTAATAACCTTAGCAGTCATTTCTTGTTTATTGACAATATTGATGAAAAGTATTCTCAATCTTATCACCGGTTTCAATACGCTCCGCCTCGATGTAGAAGTCTGCATCAAAAGTACCTTTAACTCTGGGAGTTCAAGAAAATCTTGATTGATAACATAAGACCACACCCTGTTTTTCTCGTTCCACTTAACAGTCACAAGTTTCTTGATGAACTCAAAATTTGTGCCTTGGTTGAACTCAAAAGGTAAAGGCATAAGTGCTACCTTTGGCAATCTTATCGCCAGCTTTTACAACTTTACCATCCTTCAGGATAACATCGTATGGCAACGTTAGCTCTTTTTCTGCTGTATATTCTGTACCCTGATGATACCCTTCCAATTACCAGTATAGCGGTCATGCTTCATATCGAGCTTATCCAAACCGTCATATTGGTATAATGTATCATGTTTTCGAACAGTTACTCCATCAAGAAGGTACTGAACAAAATCACCTAGCTGAACTTCTTTGCCATCAAGGACTTTTCTTGCCAGTTCTATCAAGTACATGTTTTTCTGGCTTAACATTTGGAACTTCAACTGTTACAAGATTCGACTCGATAGCTATTCCCAAAATCGATCTGTTTTAAAATCGTTCTTCACGATTTCTCCCTCTTTACTAAAGAGTTTCGCTGAAAGATCAATCGTCACATTTTTATTTTGCTTCACGTAATTGTTGTAGAAGCTCACTAGAGTCTTTCGCAACCCAAAGATAAAATTCACCTTTTAGGTGCCAAGTTCAATTCCTTCAGGATATTATTGATAGCATCCGTATGCCAGCATCTGAAGAACATGATACATATCAAAGAGATTTTCACGTCTTGCCTGCAGCGAGTCATCTTGATTTTGCTGTGGTCAACTGCGAAGGCTTTGTCTTGGAACATCATCCAGGATTCCAAACTTCTTACCAAGTGCCTGCGCTGGAAGCAAGAGTTTTGGTGTATGGACTGTAATCTGTTGTCAAACGGAAGGTCACGTTGCAGTCAAATGTTTTTAGCACCATTGATATCCTTGCCAGAATGATCTAACACAGATTTGACTGGTTTTTGGAGGTCTTGGAGTGTAGTTCGTAACAGTATTTGAGAAAACTTCACAGTTATTCACTAACACTTTACTGCAGTGAATTTGTCACAGACCCTGTCATAGATTTCGTTTCCAGGTAATCACAGGAGCTTCTAAGTGCTTCATCGTAGGTTGCAGTAAAAGGTATAGAGTGTTCTTTCCTGCATCATAGGCAACGCCCCATCCTGCTTTCTCTGCAGCTGCCTTGGTGACAGCTACATCAGGGAACAGCACCAGCTTCGAGTGGATCAATGATGGTAATCTTGTCTCCCTTTTAAGGTTCACATAGATATTATCATGGGTCAATGTATAGCTGAGTAGCATTTTTAGCTACTGTTTGGCCATCTGTATTCGTTTTATCTGTGTCAGATACAGACTTGCGGACAGTAGGTTTTATACTGCAATTTATAACCGTGATAGCTTGCGGATAACTTCTGAGTTTTTAGTTTCGAGAGTTTTTAGAGTCAAGGTTGGTTTTGACTGGATTCTTTGTATTCACCAATTCAGCGATACGCTCCAGGTTTGGACAGGTTTCGCAGTTGTTTTGTGATAGTTGCAGTAGACGGAACTTCAACAACTGGAGCTACAACCATCGTATTCATAAAGCGAACCAATAGGTTTGGCACTTGGATTATCTGGTCCATCCCATTGGATAAATTCGGTTGTGAAAGCTGTCCTTCCTTGAAAAACACCAAGTGCAGCGCCCTTGTATTGGTAAGGTGGGTCAGATGTATCCAAGATGCCCTACATCTTCTTAAGCGCTGCAGTCTTCCAGCATAGACACTTAGCTATACACTTTTTGTTTTCTGCCAACAGCAGTGGAGCCAAGTCACTTTCAGCACTGAGGTTCCAGAGTGGCGAAAACACCACTCCCAACCAATGCGAGTGTGATTGGGTAGAAGAATAGGTCAGTTGCAGGAGTCTTTTCACTTGCTTCGCAGGCTAACTTCTTCCCATCCACATTGTAGTAGTAGGTATCCGTAACCAAAGAAATTTCATGTAGTCCTGCTGCTCCACCAGTACCATCAGTACGAGGCTACTGCGTATCCTCTCTGTTGGATCATTCAAGACATAGACATCATCCAACTCCTGTCTTCCCTTGATTAAGAACTCTCAATTTTCGATGGATACGCGAAATATCATGCTTTTTACCATCTGCAGATTCAGAAACAGTCAAACCTTTTCAGATTGAGCTGTAGTCACTTTCTGTTTCCATCCAGTGCCAACATCCTGATGATCTCAGAGACTTTTGGTATAGAATCAAAGCAATACGACCATATCCAGAATTTCCACTTGAAGCAGGACATAGCTTGTGAAGTCAATTCTTTAGACGCCAGAAGCACTAGATTTTACGTTAGCATTTGGATTGGCCGAAGCAAGACTTCGAGAGCCTGTAAGACAACCTCTTTTGTGAACCCACTTCCGTACTTGTTTTTAGATTGAAGTTCATTGTGTATTTCTTCACGCCAGTCTGCTTGTGCTTTCTTAGCTTTATCATAAGCTGCTTGGTTTTTGTTTCCCAATTTGCTTCGCAACCATCAGCTGAAGAAACTTCCTGTGTTTTAGAAGTTAAAAAGTACGCTGAATTTTCAAATCAAGCTGATTTGCGATCCAGCATCTTGGATTGACAAAGACGATCACTAGCATTCTTCTCTTTTCTGTATAGGCAGCCATAATCGCTTTGTTAAGCTCCACTTTGCCTTTTTGCAGCTGTAATAGCCGCAATCATTTTTCTTTGTAGCGCCTCTACTTCTTTGACTGAAGAAACAGTACGTGTATAACGACTTTAACATCAACTTTTTCTTTTCTTCAGCTGTTCATATGCGCTTTCTACTGCTGTCTTTAGCAGTAGCTTACGCTTAACAGTAGCATCACTACTTTCTAGCTTTTCTCAACCAAGTAATCTGCTACTGCTTTCTTGTTCTCTGGACAAGATTTCCTTTAGCTGGTATGGCAGCAGCTTCCTTGACTTTCAGATGCTGTCTCCATCAGTAGCTGCCGAGACAGTCATTCGTTGCTAAGTGACAGTTGTTGCCTTTTCACATGTTTGGCTTTTTCATCAGCTACAAAATTGATTGTTGGCGCGAATAGCAACTTCCTTGCGCTTCCTTTGAAGGCTTTCCATTAGTTTTTGAACTTGTTTTGCAGTCGTTTCTCAGAGTGCCTAGCCAGCCTGCTTTGTCCTGGTCTTGTTTAATGTCAGACTTAGACTGTACTGGACTTTTGTTGCGGTAGTATCCGTTCCCTATCTACTGGATTGAGTCTCAGGAAACATTCACCCCTGCTTCTTTTGCTTTTCCAGCTGCCTTAGTAACTACACGTCTACGACTGGCTTCTCGTTGTTTTACCAGCCTGTGTAGCGTAAGCTGCTGATATCATTTTTACTTTCAGGCTGGACTGCTTCATCTGCCAATACAGATCCTGCAGAGAAAGCTACAATCCTGCAACTGCAATTCCTGATACTAACCTTTGGCCATTTTTCTTACGGAAATATCCGTGTCCTTTTGTTTTCTGTCATATATGCTTCTCCTTTTCTTAATTAAAATAGTCTTGTACAAAGTAACCTACTGCTGTCAACAACATACCACCAATAGTACTTAGAATACTTTCTGCAGTTCCAGTATTTGGAAGTGTTTTAGGTCCCATCCTTATCTGTGACAGAAATTGTCTTATCTTCGTTGACTCTTACCTCTACCTCTCAGGAGCAACCACTGGAACCATCTGAAAGAAGGACCGTTTCTCCTTGGTGCTAACAATTGACGCTCCTGTATTCGTTTTCAACAGGATCTTTTGTCACATCATGCACCACTTGACCTGTTGAAGTTGAAGTGGTTTCAATTTGAGACTTCCTTGTTCGTTTGCCTCCTACTGTTGTTTTTGTGACTTTTCAGCAGGTACACCACCGTCAGCTTTCCAGCGTTATCCTTACCTTGTGGTTTGTCTTAGTTGATGATGATCTGAATGTTTGACTGGTTTATCAGTTGGCACGCCATCTAAGCTCTCAGCATTGTCTTTTACGCTTGCGGTCTTATCTGTCGTTGATGATGTATCTGGTGTTGCTGGATCAACTGGAGAACTAGCAGAGCTCTGTCGCTGAACTGCTGGAGCTTCTGTTTCTGTTGAGAAGCCTAGAGTGCTGTTGGCTGTGAACTGCTGGAGCCTCTGTTTCTGTTGAGTACTAGGTACTGTTGGCGTAACTACTTCTGTTGTTGGAGCAGAAGAATCAATTGGTGCAAGCTCATCTGCATATACAAGAACCAGCTGTGCAGTGCGATAGTTGATAGTGCTGATGCTAGCTAATACTTGTTTCTTGTGCATTTTGATTTTTCCTTTTCTAATTTGTTTAGTATTCTTAGCTGGTAGCCTCATTCCTGTCAAGCGAAGTTCCACTCCTGATGGACTTCTTGACTTTCCTGAGCCACTATGGCTTCCTCTTTGATAGTGCGAATTTGATCATAAACCTTTTTATAAGACGATGAAATTCAACATCCTTAGAATACCGTCTACGTATCCTCTGGCTGTTTAACTGCATGATCTGGCTTCAGGATAAGATCTGTGCCGTCCTCTAAGCGAGCTGTCGCACCTCCTTGTTTTCCTAAGTTTTTTAAGTCCTTTAGACGGACGGTTATTTCATCTGTCATAGATTTCTCCTTGGAGTTGAAAGGCGAAATAACGCGTGCTGTGTAAAAGTATTTTTACATCAGTATTTCATACGCTGGGTTTATAGTCTAGGAACACTTACTCCTTCAGCTTATGATCCATTATCATGCTTTTTCGTTCAGTGGCTGGACTAGATATCATTTTCTAGTTTGCTACTCGCCCCCGTTTTTCTTTTTATCCATAGCCACGCTGTATCCAGGCAAGCCTTATATTTAGTTTTCAATGTTCTGATAGTTTAGTGACTTCTCGGTCAATATAGATTTAACTGGACTACGTTTGGTCCGATTCTGACCCTAACAGGTAGTCAATGGTTACCCCGAAATATTCTGACACATTTTTGGCATTCTCCAGACTTATCTGACTATATCCTGTCTCCCAGTTCGAGATGGTGTTGTGAAAACACCCTATCTGATCAGCCAAGGCTTGCTGAGACAACCTGACACATTTTTCGTAATTCTCTGATACGATTTTGGTGTTTGTTTCCTCACATCTACTTGTCTCCTTCATTATTTGGACTTGATGGTATTTCATCATCCATCAGGAGCATTCTTCATCTCCGTGAAATAAGTCCCTATTCCATAAGCTAAGACCAATAATAAAATCATTGTAATAGTTTAAACATTACTATCCTCCTAGTATCGTTCCTTATTTTGTCCGATAAGTTATCTTCTTCACCATCTAGATTGATAGAAAACGGCAGAGTCGCTGATGTAAAATTCATACTTGCTCCTGTTCCAAAATGAACTTGATACCAATTTTTCTAGTTCCTCAGATTATGGAGTGATGAAAAATACTGTCTACCGTTTTATCAAAATACTCTACAATCATTTCCAATCTCTTGAACTGGTTGGGAAAGATGTGTAGCCTTTCACAGCTTGTAATCTGTTCATTCTCTCTTGGTTATTAAACAATCCCATGAAAATCAATCCTCTTTCTGTTGCCATGACGAGAAAATCTGGCTGAGTTCTCAGCTCTTTCTTTTTCGAGTAAATCAAAAAACAGCTTTAGGAATCGTGTAGAGTTTTCTCCTTCGGGCTACGACCTATCGTTAGCACTTTACCATCAATTGGTCTAAATTCATCCTTTTAACATGTTTCAGCTCCTTAGACAATTCTGATAAATAGCTGATTGAGTTTCGTCTCCGACAGTTTTATCTGGATAATAGTATGCAATCAGACTAGGGCACTCATCAAAGAATTTTTCGAGCGTACTCACTTTGTCCTGATACCTCCAGAAACCCTGTTCTTTTTCGATCAGCAGAGCCATTTTTCCAGAAACGAATCATCATTTTGTAGAAGTAGGCTGGGACATTCTGGATTGGTTTTCTCCTTCAGCCTCTCCTGTTTTAATTTTGAAAATCAATTTATCAAGCTCACGTTCAAGATCTTGCAGCCAAACCTCTCCATAAATTTCCTGATCAGCTAAGAGGTTGTTGTAATTCTTCTCAACTTGACGTTTTCGCTTTGATAGATTTTATTTTCAGAATTTTTGCATCTTTCCAAACATACTGAGTTTCTGAACTAGTTGATGAGAAAGAAAACCATGTTGCCCCATTTTAAATGCTTCAGAGATTGATAAAGCGGATAAAGATGACTCGCCCTCGTATCGATTAGTATCACTATGAGGACTCTGTCTGACTCCTCTCTGTATTTATTCCGTCCGCTTCGTGGACGTTTTGAAATCCATTTTGCGGACGTCCGTTTTTGATACTTTCGCTGTACCAAGGCTTTGGGGTACTTTTTCATGAGAACTTTGCAAAAGCGATTAACCCTCTTGATAACTCACCATCAGATGAATAGTGCTCCACTATTTCTAAATTAGCATCCACTAGCTGAAGATAAAGTCTATTTGGCTGACTGAGCCCTTGCCTAACTCTCTCGTAAAGAGACCATGTTCTTGCAGTTCTTTCTTGAGATTCAGTAACCTTCATCTTTCCCTTATCAAGTAGTAGCATCAGAGTCAGAAACTGTAAAAATTAGAAAGACCGCTCCATTTTCATCAACGTAATCTCTATTCCCTTCTGGAATGAACTGATATGAATTTACAACGATTATAAAAGAGCGCCATAAAGCCAACTTAGCATCGGATGAGAGACCCGTGTAAGAACTAGTCAATTTTGACATAGCCACGTTCTCATTGTGTTGAGATACGAGTGAAAAATATTTCTGGATTTGGTAAAAGTTAGAGTGGCTAGTTGGTCAATCGTGATATCCGCCATTAGTGGCCTCCTACAACTTGTAACCTCAAGCCACCAGCTTCAGGAAAATAGACAAGGTGAGTTTGTTCTAACTCTTCAATAGCTGCAATAGCACGGCTTCTAGTCCATCCCATTGTATTCATCAAATCTAAAATCATTACGTCTCTAGTCAACCTTGAGAACTTTGTTTGGTGTTGTTTCATAGGTAATCCTTTCTTATCACCAGCTAGTGTTATTTTATTCACAGCTATATCATAATGGATAATGAGAAAAATCTGTTTTAAAGGGACAATCAATAAATTATCGAACTATTTCCTTTATCTGTTTGATAATATCTCTTTCCTTTTTATCAAGTTCTATGTATTCTTGTAGGAGTTTTGACTTTTTTTCACTGATAAAAGAAAGTTCTTTAACTAACTCTATCGATATTGTTGCGTTTGGTTTAGTAGCTGTAAATTTCTCTTCATAACCGAGGAGATATGGGATAGATACTCCAAAATATTCTGATAGTAGTTGCGCATTTCTAGCATTAGGAATTCGGCTTCCCTGATTATAATTTCCAACAGTAGAGTACCCTATTCCAGTTGCCTCACTTATCTCCTTCAGGGATATCCCCCTATCTCTAACAAGCGATTGAATGGGGTCATCTTTCTGCTTTCATCAGTAGAAGAATCATCATCCAACCTAGTAAGTAAGGGGTAGACACGCCAAAATATTCTGCTAGAATTTTTGCATTTTCTAGACTAAGATTTGTTTTTCCATTTTTCGTATTTCCCATATTGAGATTGGTTAGTATTCAAAAACTTTTGCCAAGTCAGCTTGAGTCAGTCCTAGCTTTTTAGCCTATTAGACATCTGGTTTCCTCCTGAGTTAATTGGCTAGATTGATCTCATGTCCCGTCTCTTGCTCTTCTGGGATACGGATAAGTGCCCAGCTTAATTCTAAGACGTAACTGCATGATAACATCATCTTTCATAACTCTCCAGAGAAGACTAGAAGGTCTATAGTAATAGCCGTCTCCAAGCCAAACTCTATTGAGATCATCGTATACAGATATTTCTTTTTCATCAGAATTTCCTTCAGGGATACAATCAACTATATTTTCATTCTTATCAAAATCTATTACATCGAAAAATTTTCTAACGAATCAATATCCATAACAATTTCAATATTATCTGACATTTTTCTCCTTTCTTTAATTTTTGCAACGAAAAAGAGAGCGATTTTTCTCGCCCTCTCAGGTTATATGATATTTAATTTTTCACTTTCCCAAAAACTCTAGACACTTACTCCTATCTATTTTCTGAAATTGACAAGAAAAAGGTTCGCTAATACTAGCAAACCTTTTTTATTAATCTATCTCTTAATATCTTTGCTTATAAGGCTTATTA